>Ga0209061_1005610_pt1 | contig 10829 bp, 10 predicted proteins | sample Coa_R1_10_FD_187157 | JGI IMG/M metagenome (GOLD analysis project Ga0209061, IMG submission 187157) | Surface soil microbial communities from Centralia Pennsylvania, which are recovering from an underground coalmine fire - Coalmine... | ecosystem: Environmental > Terrestrial > Soil >... | reverse complement strand
TCACCAAGGTGGCGTACTGGTCGCGCTCCAGCTCGGTTTGCGGATGGAAGTCGCTGATCAGGTTGTCCAGCCGGTCGGCGAACCCCAGCCACATCATCGTGCGTTCGTGCCCGAGCGACCCGTTGGCCACCCGCCAGCCCTGGTTGAGCGGACCGACGAGATTCTCGGCCGGCACCCGGGCATCGGTGAAGAACACCTCGTTGAAATCCAGGTCGTCGATCGAGCAGATCGACGGGAACGGCCGGCGCACCACCCCGGGGGTGTCGGTGGGGATCAGTAATGCGCTGATGCCCTTGTGTTTTGGTGCGTCGGGATCGGTGCGTACGAACGTCAACAGCACGTCGGCGTCGTGTGCGCCCGACGTCCACACCTTCTGCCCGTTGACGACGAACTCGTCGCCATCACGCACCGCGCGGGTACGCAGCGACGCCAGGTCCGAGCCGGCGCTCGGCTCGCTCATGCCCAGTGACGCGGTGATTTCGGCCCGCAGGATCGGCACCGCCCAGCGCTGCTTCTGCTCGTCGCTACCGAACGAGAGCAGCGACGCCGCAACGATATTCACGCCCTGCGGGTTGAAGCTGTGGTAGATCCGCCGCCGGCACAGCTCCTCGAGGTGGACGAATTGCTGCAACACCGTCGCATTGCGGCCGCCGAACTCCGGCGGTTGCCCGGGTAGCAGCCAGCCGTTGTCGAACAGCAACCGCTGCCAGCGACGCGCCCACGCCGGCATGTGCGACACCGAGCGCGGCCGCTCCAGCGTCTCGGCTTCGTCGGGCAGATGCTCGTCGAGGAACGCCGCAAATTCCGCGCGAAAAGCCTCGACGTCGGGATCAAAGCTGAGTTGCACGGTATTCCTCGGCGATCATGGCCCGGTGCTCCGCGGCGCCGCCGAGCATCAACTCGCCTGCCTTGGCCCGCTTCAAAGCAAACTGCAAATCGTTCTCCCACGTGAAGCCCATCGCGCCGTGCAGCTGCAGACCGTGGCGAAACACCAGCGACTGGCACTCGCCCGCAGCGGCTTTGGCCATCGCGGCGGCCAGCCGTCGCCGCGGGTCGTCTTCGGCGATCGTCAGCGCGGCGAAGTATGCCAGGGCCCGGGCGCGCTGCACCGCGACGTACATATCGACGGCCTTGTGCTGGACCGCCTGGAACGAGCCGATCGGAACCCCGAATTGCTGGCGGCTGCTGACGTGTTCGAGAACCAAGTCGAGGATGCGTTGGCAGGCGCCGACCATCGTCATCGCCATGCCGGTCAGCGCGATGTGGCGTGCGCGCTCGGTGTCGGCGCCGAGCCGGGCGGTGTCGGGCACCCGGACCCCGGCGAACGTCACGTCGGCGACATGCAGCACCGGGTCGAACACCGATGCGCGACGGGCGGATACCTGGTCGGCCGCGACCACGAACACGGCCGCGTCGGTGACCACCGCCAACCGATCGGCGCGATCACCGTCAAGGACATGACGCGCGGTCCCGTCGAGCAGCCAGCCGTCGCGGTCGCGGTGCGCCGAGACCCCGCTGTAGACGGCGGTCCCCGAGCCGTGCGGGTCGAACCGATCACCGACCAGCGGCGCGAATTGGGTCATCGTCGCCAAGTACGGAGTCGGGTCGGTGGCGCGGCCCAATTCCTCGGTCACGATCGCCAGCTCCACCGCGCTGGCCGGATCGTTCAGCTCGGTCCAGCCCAGGTCGACGTAGACCTTCCACACCGGGGTGGGGTCGGCGCCGTCCTCGGCCACACTGCGCACCAGCGCCGGCGGGCATTGCTTGGCGACGACATCGCGCACGGTTTCCTGCCACAGCCGCTGATCGGCGTCGAACTCTAGAAGCATCGTCCGAGAATAGCATTCTCGTTAGCGAAAGTATCCATCTCAGTAGCGGCGAAACGGCTTGTTGGCCTGAGTCCCTGGACTTACGGGCCTTCAGCGCCAGGAGCCCGCGCGACGTGGGTCAGCTGGGCAGGGCCCTCCTAGAATGTTATTCTCGCGATGGAAGAACTCGACTTACAGTAGGGCGTGGCCACCAGCTGTTCGATTAATCGAAACGCTTACCGGAAACCCGTTGAATGGCGGTAAAGTGGAATGTTAGGTTACCTAGCGGATCGCCAACAGGCCCGACACAGCGGTCGGAGCCGCGGAGGGTGGTTTAGGTGATAGAACACCCGGACGGGACCCGCACGCCGGTCATCGACGCCAGCGTGCACATCTTCTTCGCGTCCACCCCCGAGTTGCGCGAGTTTCTCCGCGAACCGTTCAAGAGCCGCGGATTTCCGGACTACGAAATGGACTGGTACGGCGCCCCCGGCAGCGAATACGCGCCCGGCACTCAGGGGCCAGACCGCCGCTACCCCGGCTCGGATCCAGAGTTCGTCGGCCACCAGCTGTTCGACGAGCGCGGCGTCGACGTCGCGGTGCTGCACCCGATGGGCCGCGGCATCATGCCGGACCGGCACCTGGGCAGCGCGCTCTGTGCGGCGCACAACGAGATGCTGGTGTCGCGGTGGCTGGAACACCCCGAATTCGGCGACCGGTTCCGCGGCACGATCCGGCTCAATCCCGACGACATCGCCGGCGCCCTGCGCGAGCTCGCCAAATACAAGGACCACCCGCAGGTGGTGCAGATCGGCATCCCGCTGCAGTCGCGCGAGCTCTACGGCAAGCCGCAGTTCTGGCCGCTGTGGGAAGCGGCCGCGGAGGCGAACCTTCCGGTGGCGGTGCACATCGAAACCGGTGAGGGCATTGGGTTTCCGCCGACGCCGTCGGGACACACCCTCACTTACGAGCAGTACGTCAGCTTCATGTCGCTGAACTACCTGTACCACTTGATGAACATGATCGCCGAGGGCGTCTTCGAGCGGTTCGAAACGCTGAAGTTCGTCTGGGCCGACGGCTGCGCGGACTTCGTGACGCCGTTCACCTGGCGGATGGACACCTTCGGGCGTCCGCACCTCGAACAGACACCGTGGGCACCGCGGATACCGAGCGACTACCTGCCCGGGCACGTGCACTTCGTCGCGGGCCGCTTCGACGGACCGGGCGACGTCGAGTTCGCCGGCGAGTGGTTCGGCTTCACCGGCAAGGACGACATGGTGATGTTCGGGTCCAGTTACCCGCACTGGCACATGAGCACACTGGCGGTGCCGAGTGCCTACACCGCCGAACAGCGCGAGAAGTTCTGCTGGCGCAACGCCGCCGAGCTCTACGGCATAGACATCCCGGCCCAGTTGGCCGCACAGTAGATACAGGGAGGCCACGATGACTGCAATACAGACTCAAGAACGGGTTCCCGCCGCCGAGCGTATCGCCGTGCGGTGCGTGGACTCCGACGTCCACCCGGTACCCAAACGCGGCGAGCTGACTCAGTACATCCCGGAGCCGTGGCGGAGCAAGTTCTTCCTCGACCACAAGGTGGGCGAGCTGATTTACTACGACGCTCCCGACTACGCACACGCCTTCGCGATGCGGACCGACACCTTTCCGCCGGATGGCGAATTTCCCGGCAGCGACCCGGACATGGCGTTCCGCCAACTGATCATGGAAGCGGGCTCCGACATCGCGATCCTGGAGCCGGCCGGGCGGACTCCGCGGCTGCCCGAAGCGCACCAAGCGATGTGCTCGGCGCTAAACGACTGGCAGGCCCACCACTGGCTGGACAGTCACAACAACTGGCACGAGCGTTGGCGCGGCTCGATCTGTGTCGCGATCGAGGACCCGCAGGGCGCGGCCCGCGAGATCGAAAAGTGGGCCGGCCACCCCTACATGGCGCAGGTCCTGATCAAGGCCGAGCCGCGGCCGTCATGGGGCCACCCGATGTACGACCCGATCTGGGCGGCCGCCACCAAGCACGACATCACTGTGAGCTGTCACCTGTCCCGGAGCAACTACGAGATGCTGCCGATGCCGCCGGTCGGATTCCCCAGCTACAACCACGACTTCATGGTCACCTACTCGCTGCTGGCGGCCAACCAGGTGATGAGCCTGATCTTCGACGGCGTCTTCGACCGCTTCCCCACCTTGCGAATCGTGTTCGTCGAGCACGCTTTTTCCTGGGTACTGCCGCTGATGTGGCGGATGGACGCCATCTACGAGGCCCGCAAGTCGCGGATGGAGATCAAACGCACGCCGTCGGAAATCCTCAAGGAGCACATCAAATTCACCACCCAGCCGCTGGACTACCCGGAGGACAAGACCGAGCTGACCCGGGCTCTGGAATGGATGGAGTGCGACAAGATCCTGCTGTACTCCTCGGATTATCCGCACTGGACCTTCGATGACCCGCGCTGGCTGGTCAAGCACCTGCCCAAAGCGGCCCGCGAGGCGGTCATGTTCAAAAACGGCATCGCGACCTATCACCTGCCGGAGACGGTCCCGGTGCTCGAAGGTCAAGTACGGGTGTTCTGAATGCCCGAAGAAATCACGCGGCCCCGGCTCGCCCAGGGTCGCGAGCACGTCGTCGCCACGGTCGACGAAATTCCGCCCGGCACACATAAATTGGTGCCGATCGGGCGGCACGGCGTCGGCGTGTACAACGTCAACGGCACGTTCTACGCCATCGCGAATTACTGCCCGCACCAGGGCGGACCGCTGTGCTCGGGACGTGCCCGGGGCCGCACCGTCGTCGACGAGTCTGCGCCCGGCGACGCGGTGATGGTCCGCGACCTCGAATACATCTACTGCCCGTGGCATCAATGGGGGTTCGAGCTGGCGACCGGGACGACGGCGGTCAAACCGGAGTGGAGTATCCGTACCTACCCGGTGCGGGTTGTCGGCAACGACGTGGTGGTGCAGGCATGAACCGCGCCGGCGACGATATATGGGGCAGCGGTGAGGTGGGGGCACCTCCCGCTTGCGGGGGAGAGCGGCGCACATGAACCGCACCATCGAGATCAACGGCGGCAACGTAGTCTACGAAATCCTTGGCAGTTCAGGCGATCTCATCGTGTTGACGCCCGGCGGCCGGTTCAGCAAGGATATCCCGGGCCTTCGTCCGCTGGCCGAGGCGCTGGTCGACGGCGGGTATCGGGTGCTGTTGTGGGACCGACCCAACTGCGGGGCGTCCGACGTGCAGTTCTACGGGCAGAGCGAGTCGCACATGCGGGCCGAGACGCTGCACGGGCTGCTGACCAAACTGGACACCGGGCCCTGCATCATCGCCGGCGGGTCCGGCGGTGCACGGGATTCGATGCTGACCACGATGCTCTATCCCGAGCTCGTGACGAAACTCGTTGTGTGGAACATCGTCGGCGGCATCTACGGAACCTTTGTTCTCGGTTCGTATTACGTGATCCCGAGCATTCTCGCGGCGCGCGGGACGGGCATGGAAGGGGTGGTGAAGGTCCCCGAATGGCGGGAGCGCATCGAGGAGAACCCGAACAACAAGCAGCGATTCCTCGATTTCGACCGTGACGAGTTCCTCAAGGTGATGTTGCGCTGGCTGGGCGCGTTCGTATCGAAACCAGGCCAGACCATTCCGGGCGTCGACGACGAAATGTTCGACCGGATCACGGTTCCCACGCTGATCATCCGCGGCGGGGAGAACGACTGGGATCACCCCAAGCGAACCTCGCTGGAGGTCAGCTGCTTGATCAAGGGATCCAAGTTGATCGATCCGCCATGGCCGGAAGACGCCTGGGAACGTGCGGCCGAAGAGCGGGCTGCGGGCAAGGTCGACCGCTTCAACATGTTCGACACCTGGGTGCAGGCCGCGCCCGCGATCCTGGAATTCCTGGACAGCTGATGGCTTTACGTGGTGAGAATGTGGACCTCGCAGTTGAGCGAGGCCTCCAGCGCGGTGTGGATACGGCTTTCCGGGATGCGGTCCAGGTCGGCTTCGCGCAGCGTCACGTAGACGACGTCGAACCCCTGGTCGCCGGGAACCCGCCGAATCTCCCCCGACAGGCCGAACCCGGCCAGCACGCCGTGCGCGTCGTCGTCGGTGCCGCGGCTGACATAGGTGACCACCCCCGCGGCCGGCGTGGTGCCGAATGCCTTCGCGCACAACTCGACAGCCGTTTCTTTGACGACGTCCGCGTCGCTGGCGGCGATCAGCAGCTGTACCTCGCGGCGGGACACCGGCAGCAGCTCGGCGCCGGTCGCCTCGACGAGTTCCCGGAGCGTGGTCATGCCCTTGTCTAACTCCGCCGGGGTGAGCGCACCCGACGGGTCGACACCGACCCGCACCACCGCAGTTCGCACGGGTCCCAGCCTAACTGTCGCCGCCTGGCCCGACCTCGCACCACGACTACTGGGCGATGCGCCCAACGGTTACCGCCCCTTGGCATCAGCCGATGACCTGCTCGCCGAAGTCGACCGCAGCGGGCTCCTCGGCCGCGGGGGCGCGGCCTTCCCGCTGGCGGTGAAACTGCGCACGGTGCGCGACAACGGCCGCGCCGCGGGGGGCGCCGTCGTCGTCGCGAACGGCGAAGAGGGAGAACCGGCTTCGGTCAAGGACCGCTGGCTGCTACGTAACCGGCCGCACCTGGTTCTCGACGGGTTGCGGTTGGCGTCGGCGATCGTGGGCGCGGACCGCGCCTGTGTGTACGTCTCCGATCCCGAGTCGGCGCGCAGCGTCGAGGACGCGGTGTGCGACGACCTGGGTGTTGCGGTGAGTGTCCGGCTGGTCGATCCCGGCTACGTGGCCGGCGAGGAGACGGCGGCGGTGCGCGCACTCAACGGCGGCCCGGCCAAACCGACCGACAAGCCGCCGCGGCCGTTCCAGGAGGGGGTCGGTGGACTGCCCACACTGGTGAGCAATGTCGAGACGCTGGCCAACCTGCCCTACCTACAGGAGCACGGTGCCGCGGCGTTTCGGGCCCAGGGCACGCCGCTGTCGCCGGGTACCTTTTTGATGACGATCACCGGCGCCGGGCGGCCACCCGGTCTTTACGAAATCCCGCACGGCCTGCCGTTTACCGAACTGCTTGCACTGCACGGGATTTCGCCAGATCATGTCAAAGGTGTGCTGATGGGCGGCTACTTCGCCGGGCTGCTCAACCGCGACGTGCTCGACGCGACGCTGGATCACGAAACACTGCGCAGGCTCGGCAGCGGGCTGGGCGCCGGTGCCATCACGGTGCTCACCGACGACTGCGCCGTCGCCGTCGCCGCGTCGGTGCTGGCGTACTTCGATCGCGAGAACGCCGGCCAGTGCGGTTCGTGTTTCAACGGCACCGCGGCGATGGCGGCGGTCGCCGGCGCGCTGCGCGACGGCGTGGCGACCAGCGAGGACGTAACCCGGCTGCGACGCTGGTCGGTGATGCTGCGCGGTCGTGGCGCCTGCGCAACGCTGGACGCCGCCTGCAACATGGCGGCCAGTCTGCTCGGCCAGTTCCCACATGCGGTGGACCGCCATCTCGAGAATGCTTGCGAGACATGCCATGCCGGCATTTTCCGTGCCGACCGGCCCTACGCAGTGGAGCTGGCATGAGCGAGCGCATGACAATCCGCCTCGACCGCACAGTGTGCGACGGCTTCGGCATCTGCGCCAAGCATGCACCGAAGTATTTCTCGCTGGACGACTGGGGTTACGCCTCGCTGGTCGGCGACGGCACCGTCGCCGAGGAAGACCACGACGCCGTCATGCGAGCGCTGCTGGACTGTCCCGTGCACGCCATCATGGAGGTTGGTGAGCACCGACCGGCCGGCACCCATCCCGTGTCCTCTACCGCGGTGGAAGACCCCGCCGCCGGCATCAAGGCCGAGGACAACGAAGCGGAATGGGGGTTCACCCGTTGACCGGACGCCCGCTGCCCCTGCTCACGCCGGACAACGAGTTCTTCTGGAAATCAGGCGAAGACGGCACGCTGCGGTTCCAGGAATGCACCGACTGCACCGCGCTGATCCATCCGCCCGCACCGGTGTGCCGCTATTGCCGCTCCCACAACATGGGGGTGCGAGCGGTGTCCGGTCGCGGCACGCTCGCCGGCTTCACCGTCAACCACCGGTTCAGCCTGCCGGACCTACCCGCACCGTACGTGGTGGCACAGGTGGCAATCGCCGAAGATCCGCGAGTCCGGTTGACCACCAACATTGTTGAGTGCGATCCCGATCGATTGCAGCTAGGTCAGCCGGTGGAAGTCGTCTTCGAGCAGGCCGACGACGTGTGGCTGCCGCTGTTTCGGCCGGTGCCCGGCGCTCTAGGCCCCCTGCCCGTCGACGAGATCCCGCCGGAGAGCTTCGGCGAGCACGTGCATCCCATGCTCACCCGGGGGAAGTTCGAGGACAAGGTCGCGCTCACCGGGATCGGCATGTCGGACATCGGGCGCCGGCTCATGGTGCCGCCGCTGCAGCTGACGGTGCAGGCATGCGAGGCCGCGGTCGCCGACGCCGGGCTCACCCTCGACGACATCGACGGCCTCTCAACGTATCCGGGCGGCGGCAACCTCGGCGGGTTCGGCGAAGGTGGGATCACCACACTCGAAGCCGCACTGGGCATCCGGCCGGTATGGCACAACGGCGGCATCGAAACGTTCGGTCCGGCCGGGTCGGTGATCGCCGCGATGCTCGCGGTCGCCAGCGGCCTGGCCCGCCACGTCTTGTGTTTCCGGACCTTGTGGGAAGCCACGTACAACGAGCTTTTGAAGCAGGGCAAGATCGTCCCGCCCGGCGGCCGCACCACCAGCTGGCAGTTCCCATTCGGCGCCACCTCGGCCGCGCACACGTTGGCGATGAACGCGCAGCGCCACATGCATCGGTACGGGACGACGAAGGAAACGCTGGGCTGGATTGCGTTGAACCAGCGCGCAAATGCCGAACTCAACCCGTCGGCGGTCTACCGGTCGCCGATGACGATGGAGGACTACTTGGGCGCGCGGCCGATCACCACGCCGTTCGGGCTCTACGACTGCGACGTGCCGTGCGACGGCGCCATCGCCGTCGTCGTCTCCGCGGTCGACGCCGCCCGCGACCTGGCCAAGCCACCGGTGCTGGTCGAGGCGGTGGGCACCCAGATCATCGAGCGGATCGACTGGGACCAAAGCACTTTGACGCACGAGCCGCAGGTGCTCGGCCAGTCGGCACACATGTGGTCGCGCACCTCTCTTCGGCCTGACGACGTCGACGTCGCCGAGCTGTACGACGGCTTCACGATGAACTGTCTGTCCTGGATCGAGGCGCTGGGGTTCTGCGGAATCGGTGAGGCCAAGGAATTCCTCGACGGCGGCAAGAACATTGCCCGCGACGGCCAGTTGCCGCTCAACACGCACGGCGGCCAGCTCTCGCATGGCCGCACCCACGGGATGGGCCTGCTGCACGAGGCAATCAGCCAGTTGCGCGGTGAGGCGGGCGAGCGCCAGGTCGCCGATGCGCGTGTCGGCGTGGTCAGCAGTGGGGGGCTGACACCCAGCGGCGTGCTGCTGCTGCGGGCCGCCACATGACCCCCCGGCCCAGGGTGGTGCTCGTCGACGGAGTGCCGATGTCGGCGCTGGTCGCGGAGGCGCCGCAGCCGCGGGCGGTCGTCGTTGCGCTGCACGGCGGAGGCACCACCGCAGCATATTTCGACTGCCCCGGCCACCCGTCGCTGTCGCTGCTGAGAATCGGTGCGGCGCTCGGCTTCACGGTGATCGCGCTCGACCGGCCGGGGTACGGCAGCTCCGCGGCCTACCCGGAGGCCTTGGTCGAGCCCGAGCAACGGGTGCGGCTGGCCTACGGCGCCGTCGACCGCATTCTCGGCGAAAGGCCCGGCGGCGCAGGACTATTCGTGGTGGCCCATTCCAACGGCTGCGAGCTGGCGCTGCGGATGGCCGCCGATCCGCGCGGCGCGGATCTTCTCGGTATCGAAATGGCCGGCACCGGTAGGCATTACCACCCGGCCGCGCGGGAGGTTCTCAAGACGGCCAGCGCGACCCACCGGCCGCCCGGTCTACGCGAGCTGCTGTGGCACCCGTCGGAGTTATATCCACCCGAGGTGCTCGGCGGCCTGACGAACTCTGCCACCGGCGCGCCGTACGAAGCGGCGATGGTCACCGAGTGGCCCCGCCGTGACTTCCCGGCGCTGGCCGGCCAGGTGCGGGTGCCGGTGCAGTTCACCGTCGCCGAACACGAAAAGGTATGGCAGTCCGACCCTGTCGCGCTGGCCGAGATCGCCGCGACGTTCACCGCCTGCCCCCGATTCACCACCAACGAGCAACGTGCGGCGGGGCACAACCTCAGCCTCGGCCATACGGCGGCGGCCTATCACCTGAAGGTGCTGTCATTCGCCGAGGAATGTGTCGTCGCCCGCGAGACCACCACCAATGCGGATTTGGAGGCCGGTTGATGCATGTCGGATTTATCGGGCTGGGCAGCCAGGGCGGCCCGATGGCACGCCGGATCGTCGAAGCCGGCTACCCGACCACCTTGTGGGCGCGCAGGCCGGCGTCGCTCGTGCCCTTCGCCGATACTGCGGCCAAGATGGCCGGCTCGCCGGCTGAACTTGCCGCGGCCAGCGATCTGATATGCCTGTGTGTGGTCGGTGACGCCGACGTCGAGGAAGTCGCCGACGGGCTGTTGGCCGGCGCCAAGGCGGGCAGCGTGATCGCCGTACACAGCACCGTGCATCCCAAGACCTGCCAGGAGTTGGCCAAGAAGGCTGCCGCCCAGGATGTCTCGGTGATCGACGCCCCGGTCAGCGGCGGTGCCCCGGCGGTCGCAGAAGGCCGTCTGCTGGTGATGGTCGGCGGCGACCCCGACGTGGTGGAGCGCTGCCGCCCGGTGTTTCAGACCTACGCCGATCCGATCGTGCACCTCGGCGATCTGGGCTCGGGCCAGACCACCAAGCTGCTGAACAACCTTTTGTTCACCGCCAACGCGGGAACCGCCGCCTCGGTGCTCGCCCTCGGCGAAGCGCTGGGCGTC
>Ga0209061_1005607_pt1 | contig 10841 bp, 17 predicted proteins | sample Coa_R1_10_FD_187157 | JGI IMG/M metagenome (GOLD analysis project Ga0209061, IMG submission 187157) | Surface soil microbial communities from Centralia Pennsylvania, which are recovering from an underground coalmine fire - Coalmine... | ecosystem: Environmental > Terrestrial > Soil >... | reverse complement strand
ATGATCACCTGGGCGATGATCCCCCTCATGGCCCGGCGGATCACCCGTCACCATCACGCCACCCAGCCCGCTCCAGCACCATGAACCCATTTCTCAAACACTCACTCACGGATCCGGTACTCGGTGGTCGCCGATGTCGTGCCGAGCTTCTTGATGCCCGCGACGGAGCCGTGGCCGGTGGCGCTGCGGTAGTGCCAGGTGACCCGGGTCCCGACCGGCAGCGTCTTCGGCTTCTTCGCGTCCTTCTTGCTGGCCATGATCCAAGTATCCGGCATGATGCCGGGGCACTGCTGCTGGGCTGGCAGGGGACAGCCGGCGGCGCACCCCGAGGAGAGGCCGCGCCCGGCCGCCCTGGGCATCGATCACGGCTTCCGGTAAAGAGTGTCATCCCGCCCCTTGGTGGAGGCGCCGGGTATCGAACCCGGATCCGCGGCGGTGCGCTTCGGCTTTCCCGCCGCGTCGAACCCTTCCGCCCCCTGCCATCGCCAGCCTAGAGGCGGTGGCCCACCCTGAAGCCGCCAGGGAGCCTCACGGACCCGTACCAGCCGCGGCCGTAGGTGTAGTACAGGTTCGGGTGCAGCCCGTGCCGCTGGTAGTGCCTGCGGTGAGCCCGGGCGCCCCCGGCCAGGTGCAGCAGCACGAGGACGGCGATCACGATGATGACGAGAGTGGCCATGGTGTCCTCCAGTTAGTGACGGGCCTGAGTGCCCGGTCGGGTGCCCGTGCGGGACGGGCACCCTCGGGGCGATCAGTAGCCGAATCCGCCGCAGCGGGGGCAGGGAATGGTCTCGCCTTTGGCGTTCTTCTTGCCGGTACTGCCGGTGCCTTTGCAGACCGGGCACGCCTTGACGCTCTTGTCCTTGGCCTGCGCGCCGGCCAGCCAATCGCTCTTGCGTCCCATGGGTCAGTCCTCCTTGATACGTGGCCAGGGCCCGGTGCCCTGGCTCGTGGTGACGATGCGTGAGATGTCCTCGGGGGCGACGTTGTACAGGTGGAGGTGCAGCTCGCGTGGGCCGCTGATGGCCGGCCTGTAGCTTTCCGACAACGCGTGGGGCCTCGTGACCCCTACTCGGGGTATGGGCCGGGCCATGATCGGCGCTCTCCGTGGCTCCTGGCGCGATTGGCGCACCAGGAAGGCGATCACCCCGGCGGTGGCGAGCACCACCACGGCGCCGATGGTGATGGCGATGATGACGAGCAGGTGGGCGATCGCCGACGCGGTCCCGGTGGCGAGCACCACGGCCAGGGCGACGAGGCCGAGCGCGGGCAGGATCGATCCGTCGTCGTGGGTATGTGTCCCGGCGGGTTTCAAGGCAGGTTTCTCCTCACAGTTCAAGGTCTTCGGGATGCTCGGTGCGGTCTTTCAGCCGCTGGATGCGGTTCTTGCGGCGTTCCCGCCGGGCCTCGCTCATCAGGGAGGCGGCCAGGTGGTGGACGGTGCGGGAGCCGAACCGCTGCTGCCGGCCCAGGCCAAGGCACCGCGGGCAGCGGCCCCATGCCTTCTTGGTCGAGCCGCGGTTTACCCGGCTTCCGTGGCAGCGGCTACAGGCGCCGAACGGGTGGAAGTACAGGGACGTGGCCCACGCGGCCAGGGCGATGAACGCGGCGAGGAGCAGCACGGGCCACGAGGCGCCGTGCGAGGCAGCGTGCGTGGCGGCGGCGATCACGCGGCACCGGTCCCGGCGTCGGCGATTCCCTGGGCATAGCCGGTGCTGAACCCGTCGGCGTACCCGCTGCCGTACCCGGCGGCCTCCCCGGCGTCGTAGCCTTCCTGCCAGCCCTCGCGCCACATGCGGCAGCCGAACCGCTCGCAGGACTCGTCAGTGCAGGTGCGGGGTTCGTGCTTGTCGCGGGCTCGTGCCCAGATCCCCATGGGTGTTCCTCTCGGCTTGATCCGGCTGGTGCGGTGTTGCCGTGTTGCCGCCCAGGTCAGACGGGGTGCGGGCGGCAACACCGGCAACGCCTTCCCGTGTTGTGGCTGGCCAGCGGCGGCAACGCCGGCGTTGCCCCGGCAACGGGGTCAGGGCCGCCCGGCGGCTTCGGTGATGTCGGCCAGGCGGCAGCCGCGGTCCCGGTTCCCTCCGGCGGTCACCACCACCGAGGGCACGCCGCGCTTACGGCACAGGGCGGAAACGGACTCACGGGTAGCGTCGGCGTAGCGTTCCGGCCACCGGGCGGCGAGGCGGGCGGCCAGCTCGCCCCAGTGCAGCCCCGGTGCCCCGGCGAACACCTCCGCGGCGTCGGCGAGGATGTCAGCGGCCACCGCCTGGCCGTCCTCGCCGGTGACCAGCGTCCCGGCCTTTTCCCGCAGGGCTCGGGCCCGCGCAGCGGCCCGCTCGGTGGCGGCCATGTCCAGGTAGTAGGTGCGGACCACCTGCGGGCTGGCGGCCTCGCCCGCCAGGTAGCCGAGCCCGGCGTCGGTGCCGGCCCGGAAGGTGGTCGCCCGGACCCCGTTCCGGTACATCGACGTGCCCAGGATCATGTCGTTCTCAACCTGGCCCATGACCTTCAGGCAGAACCGCAGCGAGGCGTTCGCGGACACCCCGGTCGGCAGGGACTTCGCGTCCGGCCGCTGGGTCGCGAAGACCAGGATCACGCCGAACGCAGGGCCGATCTTGATGATGAACTCGGCATCCGCGCCGGCCTGCTTCCCGCACTTCTCGTCGGTCATCAGGTTCTGCGCCTCATCAACGACACACACGATCGGCCGCAGCTTCAGGTGGCGCCTGGCGGCGATCTCCCGCGTGACCCGCTTGTCCGGGCAGATCTCCCGCGGCAGGGCCTTCAGCCGCCCGGTGCGGCGGCCGATCTCGGCGCGCAGCATGGCCAGCGACTCAGCGGCATACGCCATCGCGTCGGCGCCGATGCCAGAGACGTACCGGCGGCACAGGGACTCCAGCGGGTCCAGGTCACCCGATCCCTTCAGCTCGTGCACCCACAGCTCAGCCAGCGGATCCAGGGCCGCCGCGCACGCGAGCACCCGGACCGCCGCGGTCTTGCCCTGCCGGGGCAGCGCGCCGATCAGCCAGTTGTGGTAGGCCATCGGCACCTTCACCGCCCGGCCGCGCACGTCGGTGCCGAACGGGACGGCCCCGAACACATCCGCGGTCCCGGCGCGCAGCAGCGGCCACGCCGGCGGCCTGGCCTTCGACACATCCGCGCGGCCGACCCAGACCTCCAGGCGGCCAGGATGCTCGGCGGTGACCGGCTCGGGCCAGACCGCCCCCAGCGGGCGGCGCAGCCCGGAGGCGAGCTGGCCGCGCCGCTCGATCACCATGGCCGCGGTCACCCCGTACGGCAGGTCGACCTCGGCCCGCCAGCCCGGCCCGTCCTCCCGCACCGGGGACGGGAACGCGATCGGGTGCCCGTCGCGGAGCCACTTGTCAATCCCGGCGATGCCGAGGGAGGCCAGGGCGCGGGTGATCACATCCCGGTCCGGCGGAGCGACCGCGGCGGGCAGCACCGCGGCACGGGCGATCGGCTTCCCCGCGGGCCTGCCCGCCCTAGCCAGGAACGGCACCGCGACGGTGGCGAGCAGCAGCCAGACCCACCGCGGCGCGTAGACCCACAGCTCGATGGCCGCCAGCAGCGCGCAGGCGCCGCTGATGCCCAGGATCAGGCCGCGGGCCTTACGGGTCTCCCGGCCCTGCCGGTGGATCCGCAGGTGATCCCCGAGGGCGCCGCGGCGTGCGGCGTCGGCCTCGAGCTGGCGGAACTCGGCGGGATGCCACCAGGCCAGCAGGCGGCCGCCGGTAACGAACACGCCCCAGACCGCGTAGGCGGCCGTCCGGGCCGTGTAGGCGGGCAGCCGCAGCCCGTGGTAGGCGCCATGGTGGGCGCCCCGGCGGGCCGCGAGGCTGTAGTGATCCCGCGCGGCCTGCCAGCTCTTCCAGTGGCCCGGCAGGACCGGGCGCAGCGGCGCCTGCCCGTCCGTGGTGTCCGCATACGAGGCGCCCGGCAGCCGGGCCTCATCCACGCTCGTCTCGGTGCCCGCGTCGGCCGCGCGCAGCGGGACGACCTGCGCCCCGGCCTCACGGCGGTCTTCTTCTTGCGTGGTCATAGCCTGTACTCCTCCACTTCGGTTGGAGGCCGGTCCCGGGGTGTCCGTGCAAGGTGGCCCGGGACCGGCACGATCTCAGTCCTCGCCGCCGCCGCGACCGCGCCAGCACAGGTACCGCCAGCGGGCCCACCACAGCGGCTTGGTCGCCCGGTACACGCCCGGGTGGTCCTCGGCGGCGTCGAAGAGCCAGCGCAGCCACCTGGACGGGAGCACGTAGCCGGTGGTCAAGAGGTCACCTCCTCGGGTGCGTGGCCGTTGCTCGCTGCGGCCACTTCGGCACGCAGCTTCCGGGCCGCCGATCGGGCCAGGCCAAACCGGTCAGCCAGGGCTCGTTCACTGAATGGGTTCCCGCCCCGTATGGACGCGGCGTAGGCCGTCCTGGCAGCGTCCAGCACGGTCGTTGCCACTTCGGGTTCCGCCAGCTCAGCCACGGGTTGCGGAGCAGTCTCGCCTGTGCCGCCGGCGCGGCGCGCGGAGGCCCGCACGAGCATCATGAGGAGCTCGTAGCAGCCGACGAAACTGGCCGCCGGCCATGCAGCCACGACCGCGCCGAGCGGCCCATAGCCCACGCCCGCGAGGATGTTCGCTGCCAAGGTGGCGCTGATGCCGGCACCGAGCATCCACACCGCCAGCGCCGGGGCCTTCTCCCGGTGCCGTGCCGCATCCAGCAGCACCATCGACGCGGCCACGATCAGGCCGTCGATCACCATGGGATAGCACTTGCCGATCAAACCCGGCTCGCCGTGCGCCGTGACGACCTCGACCGCATGACGGAACGAGATGAGCGCCGCCACAGCCGCCACAGCCAGCACGGCAGCGACAGCGGCCCACCGGACTGCCTTGTCTTCGTTCATGCCGCCCTGCTATCCCGCCTGTTGGCGCGCTGCTCCCCGTACGTCGCCCACCGGACGTTCCCGGGCTCGTAGTTCCCGTCGTTGTCGATCCGATCGAGCGAGTAAACCGACCGGCCACCCGGTGTCTTGTGCTCCGGCCTCGGGCCGATCTCACGCTCGATGTCGCGGATGAAGGCCGTCACGTCATACCAGGGGGCGTAAATCTGGATGCCGCGTCCCCCGTAGTGCCGGTACTCGGGGCGGTCCGGGTTTGTACAGCGGCGCATCATGTCGCGGTGCACCCCGTACAGCGGGTGAGACGACAGCAGGTGCGTTGTCTTCCTCGCGACCGACCACGCGCGCCTGCGCCTCTCGCATCCGCACGAGATCGTGCCGTGCCCCTTGAGCAGGTTCCACAGAGCGACCGTGACCGGCTTGCCGCAATCGCAGATGCACGTAGCGGCACGCTCGCCCTTCGGCGGGTTGCGGGTGATCCTTGTCCTCGCCCCGGGGTCGATGACAGTCAGCAAGCCGAAGCGCTGGCCTGTCTGCACCGAAAGCTTGATAGGGACGCTCACCGTGTCCACCTCCTGATCCAGTCGAGCAGGACGGCCAGCGGCCCGCTGTTGGCCTGGTACCGGCGGCAGGCGCACAGCCCGCAGTACGCAGCGCGGCGGCGGTGATGCTGATGCGCGTCCTGGGCGTGCCCGCACCAGCAGTAAGGGCCGCTCACCGCGCGCACCTCCGTGCCCGGTGGTCCATCAGCGCCAGGGCCACCGGGTCGGCGGCCAGGTCCCCCACGCCGCGGGGCGCCGAGATCAGGAGCCCGCAGCCGGAGCACTTCACCGTGACCGTCGTCCCGTCGTCGGCGAGGTAGCCGGTGGCGACCGTCTCCCGGTGCAGGAGCTTCCGGGCCGCCGTGATGCCCCGCTGGGGCCTCCAGGCAGCGCCAGGGGCCAGCTCGGCATGCCCCCGAACCGCCCAGCCCCCGGCCTCCAGGCGCCCGGTCAGGCTGGCCAGGCCGCTCTCAGCCCGCACCGGCCCGAACGCGACAAGCCGGCCGTCCTGCTCAGCCAGCACCACCCGCGGCCAGCCGCCGCTCACCGGTCGCTCCGCAGCTCATGGACACCGCCGAGCTGGTCACGCAGCAGCCGCTCCCGGTCCGGGACATGCCAGAAGTCGTCCCGCCGGACAGGCAGCCGCTCTGCCACGTCCGGTGGGCTGGCCGCCGCGGCGGCGAGTTCGTCCCGCAGCCGGGCAATCTCCTCGCGGGCGTTGTCGAGCTGAACCCGCAGCCGGGCGGCCCCGTCAGGATCCTGCGGGGGGCGGACCTGGAGGTGCCGCACGGGGGACCGGCGCCTCCAGGCCCAGCTTCCGGCGGCCGCGACCGCGGCCAGCACAACGAACACCGGCCACCAGCGGATGACCAATTCCACGGCCAGCAGCGCCGACACGGCAGCCATCATGAACGCCCACAGCGCGACCATGCCGAAGATGTGCCTCACCGCTGCTCCTCCTGGCCTTCCGGCTTCGGCGCCGCCACGTCCTGCCACGCCGCCAGGTCCGCGGTCCAGTCCGTGCGTGGTGCGGTCGCGGCAGCGAGCGCCAGCGTCGCGTGCACCTGGGCGCGCGCGACCGTGTGTGTCAGCTCTACGACCGATCCGGCGGTGGGATCTTCGGTAGCGAGAGCCATCTGCTGCTCGACGGCCATCGCGAGCAGGTTCTCGGCCTCCCGGTAGTGACCTGCGCCATCCATCACGCTGCTTCCTTCCTGGCCGCCGCGGCGGCCCTCCGCTTCCGCTCGGCCTGCCGCTCCCTCGGCGACAGGCCCCCAAAGACGCCGTGCCAGACCTCACCAGACGCCAGCGCGTAATCCAGGCACTCGGCCCGGACCGGGCGGGCACGGCAGACCCGCTTGGCCGGCTCGCAGGACTCCCTGTCATCGCTGAACCACAGGTCCCCGCCGACCTCGGCACACAGCGCCTGATCCGTCCACGCCGGCACGGCCAGCGCCGCGCTCACGACCGCCTCCGTGGCCTGCGAGCACCGATCCGGTTCCGGCGGAGCGTGCCGTCCGAGGCGCGGTGCCGGTGGTTCGCCAGGCACCAGTCGCAGGAGCACTGGCACAATCCCGCAGAGTCCGTATGCGGGGACTGGTGAATCGGCCGCAGGCGGTGTACCGGGTCTTCCCAGCCGCTCACCGCGCACCGTCCCGGACACAGTGCCCCAGCGGGTCCAGCCGCGTGAGGATCGCATCGATTGCCTCCCCGCGCAGCGTGATCATCTCGCTGCCGATGGCGCCATACGCGCAGATGTGCTTGCGTGCCGCGGCCCTGTGCGCCTGCCGGTAGCAGGCATCCGCCGCCCGGTCCAGCTTGGCCGCCAGCGCGGCCAGCTCGTCACCGGACAGCCGTGCGGCCCACCGGTCAGTCGGTACGGTTGGGTTCATGGTTCGGGTCCTCCTTCGCAGGACTCATGCCAAGGGCCGTAGCAGCGTTCGCGCGCATGCTGCGGCCCGCTTACGTGACGGAACGTGATGGGATCGCGGGCCGTGAAATGGCCTCGCGTGGTACTCCGCGCGGTACGCGCGGGCATGATCCGGGATGTATCCGCGCCGGATCGTGAAATGGCCAGGGAAATTAGAAATGCCTACGGAGTAGGCGGTAGAGGTATCGCCAGGGGTCCCGGAGTTGTCTATGCCCCCGGAGTTCAAGTCCCCCCTCGGACACCATCGGAATGCCAATGCTGAGCAGCGCCCATCATGGTCACCTCGGTCCGGACGAGCTGGCTGGCTGGTAGGTGAGCTTCAGGCCGAGCCGGGTGCAGATCTCGGCCTTGCCGGGCGGGCCGGCGTCGCGGATGACGGCGAGCAGGCCGGCGAGCGCGTTCACGCTCGATTCGATTTCCTCCCTCGTCATGGCTGGCCGCGGGGTTGCCGGGCGGCTGATGGTGCGGAGGCGGGCCTTCTCAGCTTCGGTCTCGGTGATCCACTGCGCGACGCTGGCCGGGTCGGCCCCGGCGCCGAGGGCGGCCCGGTAGGCGGCGAGCCTGCGGTCGCAGCCGGCGATCCGCCCCTCGGTGCCGTCCCCGGCGGCCGGCTGTCCCCGCTCCGGGATCGCCGCGGCGGCGGCGAGTTCGCCGATGGTGGCGGGCAGGTGGCGGGGCTCGAACTTGCCCGCCAGCCAGGCATCCAGCGGGCCGAGCACCGCGTCCTGGCGGAGCGTCACGTTGAGCGGGTGATCGACCCGGTTGGCGAGGGCGTACTCGGCGGGGAACCGGCACCGGTAGTACGCCGCGGCGTTGGCCCAGTGCCCTTGCATGCCCCGGCCGCACACCCCGCAGTACAGCAGGCCGCGCAGCACGTAATCGTGACTGGACCGGTGTGGCTTGTGCCCGGGCGGGCCGCCGCGCCGGGCGGTCAGCATCTCCTGGGCCTTGGCGAACGTGCCGTCGTCGATGATCGGCGGGTGTGCGGGCCCGTCGGAGTAGATCCACTTGCCCTGCTCGTTCCACCGCATCTTGGTCATGTGACCGAGCGCGACGTCGTGGACGTCGATGAGCACCTCGTCCTTGCGCTGCCGGTTCCACACCTGCCGGCCGGTGTAGCGCGGGTTGGTGAGGATCGCGCGGATCGCGGGCTTGGACCCAGGCGATGCCGCAGCGGTGCCGGTTGCGGTCCGGGTCGTGCGCGGACGGGCAGGGGATGCCGTCGGCGGTCAGCCGCTTGGCGATCGCGTACAGCCCGAACCCGGCAAGGAACTCGGCGAAGATCCGCCGGACCACTGCGGCGGCGGGCTCATCGATCGCGAGAGTACGAAGGCGCTTGCCGTCGGCGGCCTTGGCCGGGTTGAGGTGCGGGCCGACATCGATCAACAGGTAGCCGTAGGGAGGGCGGCCGCCGAGGTAGCGGCGCTCGATCTGGGCCTGGGTGGCCATCGCGGCGCGGACCCGGACCCTGATCCGGTTCCGCTCGCCCTTCGGGACGCCGCCGAACACGGACATGATCAGGTCGTGGGCCTCGTTGTCCGGGTCGATCGGCCCGCCCACCTCGGGCACCCACAGCGGCACGCCGTAGTGGGCGAACAGCGGGAACGTGTTGCCGAACTGGTTACCGTAGAACGCCCGCTGCGGCTCGCCCACGACCACGGCCTCGAATCCCCGCTTCGGGTCGGCGAGCGCGGCCAGCAGCCTGCTGGCCTCGGGGCGGCGCTGCGGCGGGATCGAGCGGGACTTGTCGATGTCGAAGGACTCGGCGACGATCACCCCGCCGTGCGGCTCGATCAGCGAGAGGGCGCGTGCGTACTGCCAGGCACGGGAGGACTCGGGGTCCTGCCGGTCCTCGGTGGGCACCCGGCCCCACGACGCGAATCTGATGGTTGTGCCGCTCACGAAGTCACGCCTCCTCTCCCCTCGCCTGTCCGGTCGTGCGTCGTGTGCTCGACTGCCGGGTCGTGCGCCGGACGCCGACGCGGGTGGACGCCTCCACTGCTTACGGGTGCTCCTCCTTCCGCCTGGCTGTGCTGCGCGGCGTGAGCCTTGACCAGGACGCGGAGCAGCGCTCGGGCGGCGGCCGGGCCGGTTGCCGCCGCGCCTGCAATCGCCGGGGTGCCGCCCGGTTACCGGGGCACCGGGCGGCGCGGCGAGCCGGCGCAACCGCGTGCCGGGCGGGCGGTCGCGTGCGGCACCCGGATCGGATCGAGGTCGAACCAGTAGTGCCGGGACTTGACGAGCAGGAAGATCAGCTCGTGCCGCCAGTTGAGCCGGCCGCGCACCGACTCGGGCATCGCGTTCGGCTTGTGCCACACGATCGCGTTGCGGATGATCCACCCGTCGTCCTGGAGGGCGAGGGCGGCCCGCCAGGGCAGGCCGAGCAGGTTCCTGGCGCCCATGCCCGGTGCCTGCCGGCCCGCCAGCCCAGGGCCGAGGTAGGCGTGCAGCCCGGTTGGGGACGCGCTGCTGGCTGAGTAGGAGTCGCCGAGGTTGAGCCAGCAGGTCCCGTCGGCTGCCAGGACCCTGTGCGCCTCGCGGAAGACCCGCACGAGCGTCTCCACAGACTGGGCCGGGTCCGGTTCGTGGCCGTACTGGCCCGCGACGCCGTAGTCGCGCTTGGCCCAGTACGGCGGGCTGGTCACGATGCAGTCGGCGAACCCGTCAGGCATCGACGCGAGCACCTCACGGGCGTCGCCGACGTGCAGCGTCCAGGTGGTACCGGCCGTGCAGATCAGCGTGCATCACCTTCCTTCCAGGGCCGTGTTCGGGCTGTCTCGCGCGGTTGCTTCATTGCCGCGTGCTCGCGGCTGCCGTGTGCAGACGCGCGCGAGGGGTGAGACGAGACATGCGGCAACGGGCTCACCGCGCCTCGGGCTCGTCAGTGGTGGCGGCCCGCCAGCGCCCCCGGCTGACCTGGACCGCGCGGCCGGCCCGGGAGTGCTCGGCAAGGTGCCGGTACAGGGTGGGCCGGGTCATGCCGCTGGCGTTCATCAGCTCGGCGATGTCCGCGCCCTCTGGGGGCGCGACGCACAGCGCGAGCCACAGCAGCGCGCCCGGCGAGTCCCGGTCGTCGTCTGGGGAGCCACGGCCACCGGCCTCGTGGCTGGTACCAACCGGGCCGGCCGGCGCGTCTGGGTGCGCTTGGGCGCGTTCCTCGACTGCACGCAGCGACACCCCGTCCAGCGGGGGCCTCGTGCTCGCGTGCCGGGCCGCCGTGTCCGCGACGGCCTGGTCGCTGAGCAGGTAGGCGCGGGCGCGGCGCGGGGTGTCGTGCTCGGGCGCGGAGATCAGGAACTTGCCGGGGGCGTTCAGGGTGTGGGCGTGCCATCCGGCGGCGAGCATGCCCTGGCCGAGGACCAGGTCCACGTCCTTGCGCTCGCGGACCCGGAAGCAGATCCGCACGTCCATCTGCGACCGCAGCGCGCCCTGGCCCATCGCCTTCTGGGTGGGCCGCTGGG
>Ga0209061_1005603_pt1 | contig 10846 bp, 8 predicted proteins | sample Coa_R1_10_FD_187157 | JGI IMG/M metagenome (GOLD analysis project Ga0209061, IMG submission 187157) | Surface soil microbial communities from Centralia Pennsylvania, which are recovering from an underground coalmine fire - Coalmine... | ecosystem: Environmental > Terrestrial > Soil > Unclassified... | reverse complement strand
CCGAGTTCGCGGCCAGTTACCTGGAGGGCTGCATCCGGTGGTACACGCGGGTTAGCGGGTACATGTACCTGCTGACGGACGCGTACCCGCCGTTCACTCTCGACGACGATCCCGCGTACCCGGTGCGCGTCGCGGTCCCTCAGCGGCAACCGCTGAATCGCCTCGCGGTGCTCTTCCGCTTCATCCTGGCGTTTCCCGCCAGCATCGTCACCGCCGTGGTGACCATGGGCGCGGGCACGATCGTGGGCTTCATCGCGTGGCTGGCCACGCTCGTCACCGGCAAGCTGCCGGCCTCGCTGCACGTGGCGTTCACCGCGGTGCTCCGCTACCTGACCCGCTACTCCTGCTACTGGCTCATGCTCACCCCGGCCTACCCGGACGGCCTCTTCGGGGACGCGCCGGGCGCGGCCCCCGGCTACGGCACGGCCCCGGGTTACGGGGCGGCCCCCGGGTACGGCACGCCTCCCGGCTACGGTGCGCCTCCCGGCTACGATGCGCCTCCCATGTACGGCACGCCTCCCGGGTACGGGGTTCCGGGCGGTTCCGGCGCCCCGGGCGGATACGGCGGATACGGCGCCCCCGGCGGATACGGCCAGCCGCAGCCCGTCTTCGAGGCCGCCGGCTGGCAGCTCACCCTCACGTCGGCCGCTAGGCGGCTGGTCGTGCTGTTCCTGGTGCTCGGCTCGCTCTTCTGGGTCGGCTGGGGCGTCGCCTACGGGACCCTGATAGCCACCGCGGTCAACCAGGCCAGCCACGTCAGCACGGTGAACAACGCGATCGACAAGCTGAACAGCTCCTACGGCACGCTCAACGGCAACCTCAGCCAGTGGCAGAGCGCGGTGGCGGCATGCGACCAGAACCTCACCTGCGTCACGAAACAGGACAGTAAGGCAGCGGCCTACTTCTCGGCTTTCGCGAGCGTGCTGAGCGCCACCCCGATGCCGTCAGGCGCCAGCGCCGCCGCGGCCCGGCTCCAGTCGGACGCGACCGCCGCCGCGCAGGCCTTCACCAGGCTCAGCCAGGCCACCACCGTCGCGCAGTACCAGAGCACGTTCGCCAGCAGCGGCCTCCGTCAGCTCCTGGGCCGTTTCGACCAGGACTACAACGCGCTCGGCACCGCTCTGGAGAACTCCTGAGGGCCGCCGGGGCCGCGGACCGCGGCCACCGCCGCGGCGGCGAGGATCGCCGCCGCGGCGAACTCGTAGTGGGCGCGGCCCGGTGCTTCGCGCTGGATCGCCGCGTGGAACTCGTCGACGAGGCGCGGGAAAGGCGACCAGCCGAACCAGATCCGTGACGGCTTTTCGATGTCCGGCAGCGCGGCGCCGGCCATGCCGGCCAGCACCGCGGCCCGCCGGCCCGGCGGCGCGAGCGCCGTGAAGGCGCCGATCGCGGCGAGCCCCGCCAGGCCGTCCGGCACCGCGACCCGCAGGAAGCGCCGCTGGCTGCCCCACTTCCCCCAGTGCGGTATCGCGTCGAGCGCGAAGTGCGACGCGACGCCGAGCGCGAAGGCGGCCGCCGGCCGCCGCACCGCGCCGCCGATCAGGGCACCGGACAACACGTGGTTCGTCACGAACATGCCCCAAACGTACCGGCGGCGCCGTCGGCGCCAGCACGCCGCGCGCCACTCCTGGTAGCGTTTCCGTGGCGGGCTCGTCGGGAGCGTGAGGGGGCGCCAGGGCAGGCCGCATGAGCCGGGACGCCCACCGCCCGCCACGGGACACCGCCATCCAGGCACACTCGCAGCGAGGACCGGACGTCACCATGCTGGACAGACGATTCATCAGGGAGAACCCAGAGGCCGTCAGGGCGGCCGTCCGGGTGAAGGGCATCGACCTCGACGTCGACGAGCTGCTCCGCCTGGACCGCTCCAGCCGCGCGCTCCAGCGTGAGCTTGACGAGGCGCAGACCCGCCGGAAGAGCTTCGCCAGGGAGTTCGCCAGGGCGGACGAGGCCACGCGGGCGAAGCTGAAGGCCGAGCACGAGGAGCAGGACCTCCACCTGAAGAGCGTCCGCGAGCAGCTCGGCAAGGTCAACGAAGAGCTGCAGGCGATGCTGCTGCTCACCCCCATGATCCCGTGGACGGGCGCGCCCGTCGGCCCGGACGAGTCGGCCAACGTGACGATCAGGACGTGGGGCGCCAAGCCGGTCTTCGACTTCGAGCCCAAGGACCACGTGGAGCTGCTCGAAAGCCGGGGCTGGGCGGAGTTCGCGCGGGCCAGGAAGGCGGCGGGCGAGCGGGCCTACGCCCTTACCGGCGATATGGTCATGCTGGAGCGGGCGATGCTGTCCTACGCGCTCGACCACCTCGCCGAGCGGGGCTCCACCGTGATCTCCGTCCCCGCGATGGTCAGGGACGAGGCGCTGATCGGCACCGGCCAGTTCCCCGCGCACCGGGAGGAGACCTACGCGATCACCGCCGACGACCTGTACCTGTCGGGCACCGCGGAGGTCGCGCTCGTCGGCCTGCACGCGGGCGAGATCCTCGACGCCAGGGCGCTGCCGATCCGCTACGCCGGCATCTCGCCGTGCTTCCGCCGGGAGGCGGGCAGCGCGGGCCGCGACGTGCGCGGGCTGCTCCGGGTACATCAGTTCGAGAAGGTCGAGCAGTTCGTTATCTGCGAAGCCGATGACGGGGAATCGGACCGCTGGCACGCCGAGCTCCTCGGCGCCGCCGAGCACCTGCTGCAAGGCCTCGGCCTGCACTACGAGGTCGTGGAGTGCGCCACGGGCGACATGGGCGCGGGCAAGTACCGGATGAACGACATCAACACCTGGTTCCCCTCGCTCGGCCGGTTCCGCGAGACGCACAGCTGCTCCTCGCTGCACGACTGGCAGGCCCGCCGGGCCGGCATCCGGTATCGCGACACCGACGGGACCGTGAAGTTCGCCTACACGCTGAACAACACGGCGATCGCCACGCCGCGGCTGCTCGCCGCGCTCGTCGAGAACTACCAGACCGCGGACCGGAAGGTGCGGGTTCCGCAGGTGCTCCGCCCGTATCTGGGCGGCCGGGCCGAACTGTAGGGCCAGACTGAGGAGGGGAGGGCCGTGCATGGGGGGAGCCGGGCGTCGTACGCTGCGAGGCGTGGAACTCGAAGCTGATCGTGTCGCCGAACTCGCCGGGCGCCCGCCCCGCGAGCTACGGCGGCGCGACGTCGCAATAGCACTGCTCAGCGTGCCGTCGGATGACGCGCTCGCGTCGCTTCCCGGTATCAGGCGGGGCCTGCTCGCGGCCGGGAACCCGCTGTCCGCGGCGTTCTGGGATTCCGCGGAAGCCATCCTGCGCAAGATCGGCGACCATGAGGCGACGTTCGGGGACGTCCATGGCTGGCTTGAGGCCACCGGGACCGAACCGACGGGGATCATCGGCCTGCACGTCTGGGAGGAGCCGTCCCAGCGCAGCCCGTTGCAGGAGGAGATGCACGCCCGGCTGGTGAGCTACCTTGAGGAGCGCCTGGCCGCCGGGGAGATCGACCCGGACAAGCTGGTCACCGGGGACGCCAGGGCGCGCCGGGAATACGTGGCGCTGCAAGAGCGGTGGATGACCACCCCGCTGCCGGACGGCCGGGTGCCGATGACGGTGCTCCTCGACGAGCAGGACGAGGCCTTCCTCGCCGACTGGGCGGCGGCCGACGCCGAGGCGCTGCGCGCGCTGCGGTCCATGCTCCAGACCGCCGGCGAGCGTCCGCTGCCCGTCGCCGAACTCCGCGCGGCCGCCGCCCGGCTGCGCGAGGACATCGCGCGGCCAGGATGGCCCGGGCAGATGCTCGTCTCGTTCAGCGGCCGCAACGCGGACTCGCTGCCGCCGGACGACAAGGAGCTGTGGCTCATGCTGGCCACATCGGTCGCGTCGCCGCAAGGCGATCCGCTGTCGGAGGAGGACAAGGAGTTCGCCCGGGCCATGGAGTGGGCCGAGGACGAGGACCTCGACTTCGGCGACGCCGACGGCAGCGGCGACGGCAGCGGCGACGGTGAACTGGACGAGATGTCGGCCGCGATGGCGGCGGTGTGCGCCCTCGATCACCTGGACTGGCTCGCGGTCATGTCGGCGCTGGTCGCCGGCGGTCCTGGCACGCCCGCCTCGGCCGCCGACCTCGCGCGGTATGTCAGGGACTTCGACGCCGGCGAGATCGCCGGCCTGGCCGACGCCGGGGACGAGGACGGCGGCGCGGACGAGGAAGCCGGAGCCGGATTCGGGGACTTCGGCTCCGCGGACCCCGGCGCGGCCGAGGGCGAGGACTTCGACGAGTTCGACGAGCTCAGCATCGAGGGGCTGTTCCTGCACGTGACCGCGATGTGGAGCGTGCTGGGCGCGATCGACGAGGACGACAGGCTCACCCCCCTGGGCTGGTGGGGACTGCCCGAGGCGATGCAGCGCGCCTGGTCGCAGTGACCAGGGGCTCGTTATCCCGAACGGCCGGCTGGTGCCCGCCGCCGGCGGGCGTTACCGTCCGTCGTCGGCCGGCGCGCCCGCGTCCGCCGCGGCGAACTGCTCGTAGGCGGGCGCCAGCACGTCCCGCAGGTCCTTGCCGCGGACGGTGACCGGGGGCGGATCCGTCATCCGGAGCAGCAGGCCGGGGACGGCCGGCGCCGCGGGCGGTGCGGTGAGCGCGCGCAGCCGTGCCGGGCTCAGTCCCGGTGCCCAGAAATCCGCCAGCGCCCGCGCCAGCGGCGGCCCCGTCACGTCGGCCAGCACGGCGAGCGCGGCGCTGGCCTCGCCGCCGGGGGCGCCGCCGGCGGCTCCGTCAGCGGCCGCCGCCGCGGGCGCGCGGCCCGTCCCGCCGGCCCCGCGGAGCGCGGCGAGCAGCGCCTCGCGGGTCCGGCCGCGCCAGGCCAGCATCCCGAACGGATCGGCGTCGAACGCCTCGGCGAGCACGTAGCAGACCGCGGCGAGGTGCTTGCACGGCACTTCCCAGTCCGGGCAGCTACAGCGCATCTCCAGGTCAGCGGCCGACCGGGGGAACAGCGGCGTGCCGCAGCCGGCGAAGACCTCCTCGATCTCCGCGGGCATCTCGCCGGCCAGCAGCTTGGCGCGGAACAGCGCCTGGCCGGCCAGCCGCCGCTCCACCGCCCGCCACTGCGCCGTGGTCAGCGGCAGGACCCCGATGCTCACCGTGTACGGCCGCGGCCGGGAGCCCTGCACGCGCGCGGTGACCTTGCCCTGGGTGAGCTCGAAGTCGATGACCTGGCCCTTGCGGGCATAGCCGCGCCCGCGCTGTAGCCGGCCGCTCATGCCGTAGGACTCCAGCACGGCGATGAACCGCCGCGACCACCATTGCTCGCCGATCGCGCCGCGCCTGCTCTTCGCCTTGATCCCGCCCTCGACCGGGATGGGCCGGGAGGGCTCGGGGAAGGGGAAGGCGCGCGGGCTCATTCCGGCACCGCCTCGTCCGACAGCGCGATGACCTCGCGCAGCCGGGTGGCGGACAGCCCGGCGAGCCAGCTCTCGCCGGTGCCGACGATCCGCTCGGCAAGCGCCCTCTTCTCCTCGATCATGGCGTCGATCCGCTCCTCGAGCGTGCCGACGCAGACGAACGTGCGCACCTGCACGTCGCGGCGCTGGCCGATGCGGAACGCGCGGTCGGTCGCCTGCTCCTCCACGGCCGGGTTCCACCACCGGTCGACGTGGATAACGTGGTTCGCGGCGGTGAGGTTGAGCCCGGTGCCGCCGGCCTTGAGCGAGAGCAGGAAAATCACCGGCTCGTCCGCTTCCTGGAACCGCGCCACCATGGCGTCGCGCTGTTTCTTGCCCGTGCCGCCGTGCAGGAACAGCACCGGGCAGCCGATCCGCGCGGCGAGGTACGGCTGGAGCATCCGGCCGAACTCGGCGTACTGGGTGAAGCACAGCGCCTTGTCGCCCTCGGCCGCGATCTCCTCGCAGAGCTCCTCGAGCCGGGCGAGCTTGCCGGACCGGCCGGGCAGCCGCGAGCCGTCGCCGAGCAGGTGCGCGGGGTGGTTGCACACCTGCTTGAGCTTGGTCATCGTGGCCAGCACCAGGCCGCGCCTGGTGATGTCGTCGGCGGCGGCGTCGATCCGGCTGAGCATGTCGGCGACGGTGGCCTGGTACAGGCTGGCCTGCTCCCGCGTCAGGGTGCACCAGACCTTCATCTCCTGCTTCTCCGGCAGGTCGCCGATGATGGCCTTGTCCGTCTTCAGCCGCCGGAGCACGAACGGCTGGGTGATCCGGCGCAGCCGCCCGGCCGCCCCGGAGTCGCCGTGGCGCTCCACCGGTACCGCGTACCGCTCGCGGAAGGCCTGCGCGGAACCGAGCAGGCCCGGGTTGGCGAACTCCATGATCGACCAGAGCTCGGAAAGCTGGTTCTCCACCGGAGTGCCGGTCAGCGCGATCCGCGCCGACGCGGGCAGCGCGCGGACCGCCCGCGCCTGCGCCGTGGCGTGGTTCTTGATCGCCTGCGCCTCGTCGCACACCACCCGCGCCCACCTGACCTGGCTGAGCGCGGCGCGGTCCCTGGCCGCGATCCCGTACGTGGTGATGACCAGGTCCGTCCCGGCGAGCGTCGCCGCGAGCTCGTCGCCGGCCAGCCGTTCCGCGCCGTGGTGGACGTGTACCCGCAGTTCCGGGGTGAACCGCGCCGCTTCCCGCTGCCAGTTCCCCACCAGTGACATCGGGCACACCAGCAACGTCGGCCGGCCCGCGGCGTCCCCCGGCGAGGATGAGGCGGATGACGCCAGCAGCGCGAGCACCTGCACCGTCTTGCCCAGCCCCATGTCATCCGCCAGGACGGCGCCGAGGCCGAGGCCGCCGAGGAAGGACAGCCAGGCGAGGCCGCGTTCCTGGTACGGCCGGAGCTGCCCGTGGAAGCCCTCCGGGGCGGGCAGCGGCGCGAGCCGCCGCTCGGCCTGCCCGGACAGCAGGTCGCCGAGCCAGCCGTCGGCGTCCACCGCGGTCAGCGGAACCTCCCCGGCCGCACCGCGCACGCTGGCCGCCAGCGCCTCGGCGGCGGTCATGGTGCCCAGCCGGCCGCGCTCGAGGAACTTCAGCGCGGCCCTCAGGTGCCGTTCGTCGAGTTCCACCCACTGGCCGCGAAGGCGGACCAGCGGAACCTTCATCCGCGCGAGCTCGCCGAGTTCCTCGGCGGACAGCACCTGGTCGCCGATGGCGAGGTCGTACCGGAACTCGACGAGGTCGGCCAGGCCCAGCGTGGGCTGCCGGGCCGACGGCGAGCTGGCGGGCGAACCCGACCTGGTGGTCAGCTTCAGGCCGAGCCGTGCCTTGCGCGCCCAGTCCGGGAGCAGCACGCCGAAGCCGGCGCCGGCCAGCAGCGGCGCGGCCTCCCGCAGGAACCGGAGCGCGCCCGCGGTGTCCAGGGCAACCATCGCCGGGGCGGCCTCCAGCAGCGCCTTCTCAAGCTCGGGGAACAGCCGGGCGGCCCTCCCGAGGCCGGCGAGCAGCAGTTCATCCGGGTGCGCGTCCCCGGCCAGCCAGCGCAGCCCCGCCCCGGCCCACACGTCCGCCGCCGGCACGATCAGGCTGGGATCTTCGGCCGATTGCAGGGCGAACTCGACGCGCCAGGGTTCACCGGCGGCGGGTGCCTGCGGGTCTACCAGGCGAAAGCACACCCGGACCGGACCGGACGGCAGCCTGGCGTCCGCCAGCCAGCCGCCGAGCGCCCCGGCCAGCGCCCGCGCCTCGGCCGCCTCCCGCGGCGTCGCCACCTCGACGCGCGCGTCCGGGCCGGCCAGAGCCGCGACGGTACGTTCGGCCATGCTGAGGCGGGCGGGGGGACGGCCCCGGCGCGCGGGCAGGAGCGGCGCCCGCAGCCGGGCGCGCGCCGCCGGGTCGGCGAGGGCATCGAGCATGCTCGCCAGCGCGGTCCCGGCCGGCGCGCCGTCGGCCGCGCGGCAGAGCGGGGGCATCGCGGCGGCGAGCTCGCGGGCACGCCTCGTGTCGGCGGCGTCGAGCACCGGCCGCCAGCGGGCGGCGTAGCCGTCTTCCCCCGCGGCCTCGACCAGCGCCGGCAGCACCCGGCCGCGGGCCGCCAGGTCGGCGGCGAACCGCGCGACGGCGCCCAGGTAGGCGAGCGTCGCACCGCCCGCCAGCCCCGGATACGGCTCGCCGGCCGCCCCGAGCACCGCGAGCAGCCGCCCGGCGGCCGGCGGCTCGAAGACCAGCGCGGGCACCCGCCAGGCCATCAGCACGCTCTTGCCGGCGGGCGGCTCGCGGCCGAGCTCGGGGGACGGATGCGGTCCGTCGCCGGCCGCGGGCAGCCGCAGGGTCAGCTCATCGCCGGCGGCCTTCGCGGCCAGGTCACCCGCCCGCCCGGGAAGCCGGGCGAGCGCGCCGGCCAGTTGGGCCGCGCCGGCCGCGAACGGGTGTGCCCGCGGCGCCCGTGACGGGCGGCCGCCGCGGGCAGGGGCCCGCGCGGGGAGCGACGGATCCTCGGCCCACAGCCACAGGGCGTCATGCGCCCAGACTCCGTGCACCACGAACATGCCGCCGTCCCTGCCGGCTAGCCGCGCTTGACGCCCTCAGCCTCCGTGCCGGGCGCCCCGGGCGCGTCCTCCCCCGCTTCCTCGGGGGGCGGCCCGAGCTTGCGGAACTGCTTGTTCATCGAGCGCAGCAAGAAGAAGAGCGCGACGCCGATCCCCGCCACGACGAGGAAGCCGAGCACCCCCGGCTCCACGTCGTTCAGCGTGGAGTTGCCGGAACCGCTGCTCAGCACCGCGGCGATGATCGTCAAAGGGTCACGCTTCTTCCCCGCCGGCAGAAGCCAACCGGCTCCCGGACACCCGCGAAAAGGTCATCTTCTGGTAGCTCGGTGTCAACGAGCGACCTAGCTAGATGATAGTCCTCGGTCGGCCACGCCGCGCGCTGCACGCCGAGGGGGCAGGCGAACCACGAGCCGTTCGGATCGATCTGGGTGGCGTGCGCGAGCAGCGCCTTGTCGCGGATCTCGAAGTAGTCGGCCGCCTGCACGCGGGTGGTGATCTCCAGATCCCGCATGCCCATCTCGGCGCGCCTGCGGGCGCGTTCTTCCCACTCGGCGAAGATCTTCTCGTATGGGGAGTCCATGCCGTGCCGCACCATCTCCTCGTGCAGCGCGGCGTACTTCGCCCGGTGGAAGGAGACGAAGTAGTACAGCTTCAGCGGCTGCCAGGGCTCGCCGCCTGCCTCCGGGTACCTGTCGGGGTCGGCCGCCGCCTCGAACGCCTCCACCGCGACCTGGTGGGTCTTGATGTGATCGGGGTGCGGGTAACCGCCGTTCTCGTCATAGGTCAGCATCACGTGCGGACGGAACTCGCGGACGGCCTTCACCAGGGGCGCTGCCGCCTCGGCCAGCGGCACCAGCGCGAAGCTGTCCTCGGGGAGCGGCGGCTTCGGGTCCCCTTCGGGGAGGCCGGAATCGACGAAGCCGAGAAAGCGCTGCCCGACGCCGAGTATCTCGCGGGCCCTGGCCATCTCCTCGCGCCGGATACGGGGCAGGTTCTCCCTGACCTCGGGGCGGTCCATCGCCGGGTTGAGGATGTCGCCGCGCTCACCGCCGGTCATCGTGCAGACGAGCACCTCGATGCCCTCACGGGCATATCGCGCCATCGTGGCGGCGCCCTTGCTCGACTCGTCATCCGGGTGCGCGTGCACGGCCATCAGCCGCAGCTTCCCGTGGTCCGCGGGCGGCTCCTGCTCAGACCCCTGGGACGGCAACGTAGTCTCCCTCCGTTTACGCTCGTTACCTTCACCGAAACAGTTGCCCGGTTTAGCGGCATTCCCGGCGGGAAACGCTGCCCCGGAGGCCTTCTGGAACGACACGGCGCCGGCCACCCGCCTTAGCTGGTACACAGCAGTGGCCGTCCCTTGTTAGCCTCAGAAGATTACCCCGGAGACCAGATGGTTCCGCGGCGGGGGAGGCAGTCCCCCGCGGCCGGAATCGGTGGCCAGCGGACAGAATTAGTCCCGCAGTACTGAGGAGTTGCCCGTGACCGAGACGCGCGAAGACAGCGTCACCTGGCTGACCCAGGAGGCGTATGACCGGCTCAAGGCCGAGTTTGACCACCTCTCCGGACAGGGGCGCATCGATATCGCCAAGAAGATCGAGGCGGCCCGCGAAGAGGGGGACCTGCGCGAGAACGGCGGTTATCACGCGGCCAAGGAAGAACAGGGCAAGATCGAGGGCCGGATCCTTCAGCTCCAGCACATCCTGGAGAACGCGCGGGTGGGCGAACCGCCGCGTACTGACGGCGTGGTCGGCCCCGGCATGACCGTGACCGTCCGGTTCCTCGGTGACGACGAGGAAGTCACGTTCTTGCTTGCCTCCCGCGAGGAGAGCGGCTCGCCGATCGACGTGTACTCGCCGAAGTCCCCGCTGGGCGCGGCGATCACCGGCAAGAAGGTGGGCGAGCAGGCGACGTACTCGCTGCCCAACGGCCGGTCGGCGACCGTCGAGATCCTTGAGGCCGTGCCCTACGCCGGGGCCTGAGACGACCGTGCCGCCCGGCCGCTTCAGCGGCCGGGCGGCACGGTTTCTGCCTGCCCGTTCCGGCCGTTCCCGCCGGACCGTTTCCCGGGGTTGTCAGCCGCCGACGAGTTCCGCCTCGGGGGCGGCGTCCGCGGCGCCGGGCCCGCCGCTGCGCAGCGGCACTTCCCTGATGAACATGGCGAGCACGAAGACCACCACCGCCGCGGGCACCACCCACATGAAGACGCCCTGCACCGCATGTGAGATCCCGTAGAACACCTGGTGCCGCACCGGCGCCGGCAGGCTGTTCACCGTCGCCGGGTCGAGGGAACCGCCGGCGATGTGGAACCGCGAGCCGCCCAGGGCGCTCATCGAGCTGTTCAGCCGGCTCGCGAACAGCGCGCCGAAGGCGGCCACGCCAAGCGACCCGC
>Ga0209061_1005602_pt1 | contig 10846 bp, 4 predicted proteins | sample Coa_R1_10_FD_187157 | JGI IMG/M metagenome (GOLD analysis project Ga0209061, IMG submission 187157) | Surface soil microbial communities from Centralia Pennsylvania, which are recovering from an underground coalmine fire - Coalmine... | ecosystem: Environmental > Terrestrial > Soil > Unclassified... | reverse complement strand
CGTTCCTCCGGATCTCCTCCGATGAGGAGGAACGCCGCCGCGCCGGGTTCGAGCTGCAGACCTCCTACCGGTTCGGCCATCACGGCGGCAAGCCCGGCCGGATCGACGCGACCGCCGCGGACGCTGAGGGCCCGCTGCTCAGCCTCGGTTACGGGGACTCGGCCACGGTCCGGGTCACCAACATCGGCCGCCGCCGGCGGCAGAACCCCGACGTCCTCGGCTACCTGCTGGACGTCACCACGGGCCGGTGGCTGAAGGAGAACGAGCGCGCCGGCCAGGCCGCACCCGAAGAGGAGGGGCTGGAAGCCCCGGGCGGCGTCAAGCGCAAGCAGCGCGTCATCCCGTACGTCGAGGACCGCCGGAACATCCTGGTCACCAGGCTGGTCGCGCCGGTCGCCCTGGAGACGGCGCTCACCGCCGCCATCGCGCTGGAACGGGGCATCGAGGCGGCGTTCCAGCTCGAAGACAGCGAACTGACCAGCGAGGGACTGCCCGACCCGGAAGGCCGGGGCAGGGCCTTGTTCGTCGAGAGCGCGGAAGGGGGAGCCGGCGCGCTGCGGCGCCTCGTCGATGACCCGTCAGCGCTCCCGCAAGCCGCCCGGACGGCGCTGCAGATCATGCACTTCAATCCGGACACCGGCGCAGACGAGAGCGCCGACGATCCCGCGACCGGACGGGAACGCTGCGTCCGGGCGTGCTATGACTGCCTGCTGTCCTACGGCAACCAGGGCCTGCACGAGAGGATCGACCGGCACCTGGTCCGTGACCTGTTCCTCCGGCTGGCCAGCGCAACCGTCGGGCACCCGGGCGCCCCTGGCGCACAGCCACCCCCGCAGGCCGGGAACCCGCAGGCGGCCGAGTTCATTGCCTGGCTCGGCTCGCGCGGCCTGCGGCTGCCCGATGAGGTGGACCTGGAGGCCCACGGCGCGCGCCCCGATCTGATCTACCGCCTGCCGGACGGCAACGTCGCCATCTTCGTCGCAGGCACCGAGGGCGCCGGACGGGACGAGCAAGCGCACGATGACCTCCGCGACCTCGGCTGGAGCGTCATCATCATCGGGCCAGGCGCCGACTGGGCGACGGTCACGGCCCGCTACCCGAGCGTGTTCGGCGAGCAGCAACCGAAGGCGGCACGGTGACGACGGGCGAGCTTCCCGCGTTCCAGGCAGGCACGCTCGTCCGGGCCCGCGGCCGGGAGTGGGTGGTGCTGCCGCAGTCCCGGCCGCCGGGCTTCCTGGTGCTGCGCCCGCTCGGCGGCAGCGACGACGAGGTGGCCGGGGTGTTCCCGTCGCTGGAGCAGGTCAGCCCGGCGACGTTCCAGGCGCCCGATCCCGCCGACGCGGGCACCGCGGTCAGCGCCGGCCTGCTCCGCGCCGCGCTGCGGATCGGGTTCCGGGCCAGCGCCGGCCCGTTCCGGTCGCTGGCCAGGCTGGCGGTCGAGCCCCGCGCCTACCAGCTCGTGCCGCTGCTGATGGCGCTGCGGCAGGACACGGTGCGGATGCTGATCGCCGACGACGTGGGCATCGGCAAGACGGTCGAGGCCGGGCTGATCGCCGCCGAGCTGCTGGAGCAGGGCGACGCGACCGGACTGGCGGTGCTGTGCGGCCCGGCGCTGGCCGAGCAGTGGCAGCGGGAGCTGTCGGCCAAGTTCGGCATCGGTGCCGAGCTGGTGCTGCCCGGCACGATCCGCAGGCTGGAGCGCGGGCTGCTGCAGGGCGAGACGCTGTTCGACCGGTTCCGGCACCTGGTGGTGTCCACCGACTTCATCAAGCGACCCGGGCTGCGCGAGCAGTTCTGGCACGGCTGCCCGGACCTGCTGATCATCGACGAGGCGCACACCTGCGTGTCCGACGGCACCGGCGGCCGGTCCCGGATGCTGCGGCACGAACTGGTCCGCGGCCTGGCCAAGGACACCGGCCGTCACCTGATCCTGGTCACCGCCACCCCGCACAGCGGCAAGGAGGACGGGTTCCGCAACCTGCTGGCCCTGCTGGAACCCGGCCTGGAATCCGCCGGCCTGGAATCGGTGACCGGCCGCGAGCGGCTGGCCCGCTGCTTCGTGCAGCGCCGCCGCGCCGACATCCGCTCCTACCTGGACCAGTCCACCCCGTTCCCCGAGGACCGGCTGACCCGGGAGCTGCCGTACCTGCTGTCGCGACAGTACAAGGAGCTGTTCGACGACGTGCTCCGCTACGCCCGCGAAACCGTCAGGGATCCGGCGGGCGGCCAGCTCCGGCAGCGGGTCCGGTACTGGTCCGCGCTGGCGCTGCTGCGCGCGCTGGCCTCCTCCCCGCGGGCGGCGGCCGCCACCTTGCGGACCAGGGCCGCCAACCTGGACGCGGCCGACGCGGCCGAGGCCGACCGGCTGGGCCGGTCCGCCGTGCTGGACCTGCCCGACGAGGAAACCGTCGAGTCGGCCGACGCCACCCCGGGAGCCGACAGCGACACGGCCGAGGGCGAGTCGCCGCAGCGCCGGCGGCTGCGCCGCCTCGCGGCCCGCGCCGCCCAGCTCGAAGGCAGCGACGACGCCAAGCTGGCGCTGCTCGGCGAGACGGTCACCGGGCTGCTGCTCGACGGGTTCAACCCGGTGGTGTTCTGCCGGTTCATCGACACCGCCGAATACGTCGCCGGGCACCTGGCCCGTCACCTGGGCCCGCAGTACGCGGTGGCCGCGGTCACCGGGGTGCTGCCGCCGGAAGACCGGGAGGCCACGATCAGGGAGCTGACCGGCGACGCGGCCCGCCGCCCGGTGCTGGTGGCCACCGACTGCCTGTCCGAGGGGGTGAACCTGCAGGAGCACTTCCAGGCCGTCGTCCACTACGACCTGGCCTGGAACCCGACCCGGCACGAGCAGCGCGAGGGCCGCGTGGACCGGTTCGGGCAGCGGTCTCGCACCGTCCGCGCGGTGATGCTGTACGGGGCGGACAACGGCATCGACGGGATCGTGCTGGACGTGCTGCTGCGCAAGCACGAGCAGATCCGCCAGGCGCTCGGCATCTCGGTCCCGGTGCCGGACCGCAGCGACGACGTCATGCAGGCCATCCTGGAGGGCGTGCTGCTGCGCGAGGCACCCGGCGAGCAGCTCGCGTTCGAGGGCATCGGCCTGGACAAGCGCACCGGACTGCACCGCGAATGGGACAGCGCCGTCGCAGGGAGCGCCAGTCACGCACCAAGTACCGGCAGGCCGGGATCCAGCCGGGCGAGGTGGCCCGCGAGCTGGCCGAGATGCGGGCCAGCCTCGGCACCGGCGCCGAGACCGCCTGGTTCACCGCCGAGGCGCTGCGCGCCCTGGGCGCCGACGTCACCCCGCTGCCGGACGGCTTCCGCGCCGCCACCGCCGCGCTGCCCGCCGGGCTCCGCGACGCCCTGGTCCCCGGGCACGCCGAGCCGCTGCCGTTCCACCGCGACCTCCCGGTCCCCCCGCGCGAGGCCTACCTGGACCGCACCGACCCGAACGTCGCCGCGATCGCCCGGTACGTGCTGGAAAGCTCGCTCGACCCCAGCCTCCCGCCGCCCCTGCGCCCGGCGCGCCGCTGCGGGGTCATGCGCACCTCGGCGGTGGCCCGCCGGACCACGCTGCTGCTGGTCCGGTTCCGCATGCACCTGGAACTGCCTGGTCCCAAATCCCGCGGCGACCGGCGCCAGGTCGTCGCCGAGGACGCCCAGGTTTTCGCCTACCGGGGCCGGGCCGCCGATGGCGACTGGCTTGCTCCGGCTGAGGTACGGGACCTGCTCGACGCCCGTGCCAGCGGCAACGTCCCGCCCGACCAGGCCATTGATTTCGCCGAACGAGCCGTGGCTGATCTGCCCGTGCTGCTGGAACACCTCGACGGGCTGGCCGACGCCGCAGCCGGGCGGCTGCGCGAGGATCACATCCGGGTCCGGGAGGCCAGCGGCCAGCACGTCCGGAGGCAGATCGCCGTCCGGGCGCAGAAACCCGCCGACATCCTCGGCGTCTACGTCTACCTGCCCGGTGCGTCATGACCGAGTTCCCCTCGCTCGAGATCGTCGGCGGGCTGCTCCCCTCCGGCCTGCTCGGCGGATCTTCGCCGGCGACCCGCAGGTGCCGGGGACCGCGCCGGCGATCTACGGCCTGGAACGCGGCGAGTCGGTCCGGCGGCAGGCCTCTAGGTCCTGGCTCTACCTCCTGGAAGTCTGGCAGGACCACAAGCAGCGGCTCGCGGCCCCGGACGCCGCCGAGGCGGCGTCCGCCCGGGTGACCAGGGAACGGTGGCTGCGCATCCTGCTCCGCGAGCTCGGCTTCCACCAGATCACGGCCGCCGGCTTCGAGATCGGCGGCAAGGCCTTCCCGGTCAGCAACCGCTCCGGTCACGTCCCCATCCACCTGCTCGGCTGGGACACCGACCTGGACCGCAAGACCCCGCACGTCAGCGCCCGCGCGCCGCAGTCCATGCTCCAGGAGCTGCTCAACCGCGACGACCGCTGCCTGTGGGCGATCCTGTCGAACGGGACCGCGCCGCGGCTGCTGCGCGACTCGGCCACGCTGACCGGATCCGCCTACCTCGAGTTCGACCTGGCCGCGATCTTCGACGGCGAGCTGTTCCCCGACTTCGTGCTGCTCTACCTGGTCTGCCACTCCTCCAGGTTCGCCGCCCAGGGCGACGGCGGCCCGCAGTCCTGCTACCTGGAGCAGTGGCGGGGCTTCGCCGCCGAGCAGGGCGAGCGGGCGCTGGACCAGCTCCGCACCGGGGTGCAGCAGGCCATCTCCGTCCTCGGCACCGGGTTCCTGTCCCACCCGGCCAACCCGCAGCTCCGCGTCCGCCTCGCCGGCGGCGAGCTGACCCTCGGCGACCTCAACCGGGCGCTGCTGCGACTGGTGTACCGGCTGCTGTTCTGGTTCGTCGCCGAGGACCGCGGCCTGCTGCTGCAGCCGGACCCCGCCGACGCCGGCGACTCGGTCAAGGCGCGGCTCCGCGAGGCCCGCGACCGCTACGCGACGTACTTCTCCGCCGCCCGGCTGCGGCGGCTGGCCCGCCGTCACCGCGGCGGCAGGCACAGCGACCTGTTGGATGCCGCCGAGCTGGTCTTCGACGCGCTCGGCACCGAGGGCGGCGTCCCGGAGCTGGCCCTGCCCGGCATCGGCGGCATCTTCGAGTCCAAACGCGACGACGGCAGCGCGCTCCCGCTCGACGAGCCGCTGGCCGGCGCCCGGCTGTCCAACGAGGCGCTGCTCGGCGCCGTCCGCGCGCTGTCCCAGCTACGGCCGCGCGAGGGCGGGCCGCTGCGCCGGGTGGACTTCGGCAACCTGGGCGCCGAGGAACTCGGCAGCGTCTACGAGTCGCTGCTGGAGCTGATCCCGCGCTACGACGCCGAGCAGCTTTCCTACACGCTGCAGACGCTGCCCGGCAACGAGCGCAAGGAGAGCGGCTCGTACTACACGCCCGGCTCCCTGGTGGACTGCCTGCTCGACTCCGCGCTGGACCCGCTGCTGGACCAGGCGTGCGCCAGGCCGACCCCGGGGGAGCGGGTCGCCGCGCTGCTCGACATCACGGTCTGCGACCCGGCCTGCGGCTCCGGGCATTTCCTTGTCGCCGCCGCCAGGCGGATCGCCAAGCGCGTCGCCGCCGAGGAGACCGGCGAGTCCGAGCCGCCCGATCCCGTCGTCCGGGCCGCGCTGCGCCGCGTCGTCGGCCGCTGCATCTACGGCGTGGACGTCAACCCGATGGCCGCCGAACTGGCCCGGGTCTCCCTATGGCTGGAAGCCCTCGAGCCCGGCAAGCCGCTGTCCTACCTGGACGACAACATCCGCGTCGGCAACTCGCTGCTCGGCCTCACCCCGGCCCTGCTCGCCGGCGGCCTGCCGGACGAGGCGTTCAAGCCGATCGAGGGCGACGACCGCAAGATCGCCGCCGCCCTGAAGAAGCAGAACGCCGCCGAACGCCAAGGCCAGCACGACCTGTTCAGCCCAGCGGGCCTCCCGGTCAGCAACGCCGCCCTGGCCAAGCGCGCCGCCGCGGTCGCCCAGACTCTGCCCGAGAGCCTGGAAGACCTGCACATCCGCCAGCAGCGCCAGGCCGCCAAGCTCGCCGCCTCCCCCGAACGCCGCACCCAGAAGCTCCTGGCCGACGCCTGGTGCGCCGCCTTCGTCCAGCCGAAGACCGAGGAAACCCGCGCCACCGCGATCACCCAGGCGACCCTGGAGCAGTTCGGTTCCGGCGCGGACACCCCGGACCTGGCCGCCGCCGAGGACCTGGTCGCCGACCTCACCCGCCGGTACCGGTTCTTCCACTGGCACGTCGAGTTCCCGCACATCTTCCGCACCGGCAACGGCGTCACCGACGCCGACCGAGACACCGGCTGGTCCGGCGGCTTCTCCTGCGTGATCGGCAACCCGCCCTGGGAGAAGGTCGAGCTAAAGGAACAGGAATTTTTCGCCCAGCGGAACCCGTGGATCGCGAACGCTCCGAACGCCGCCGAACGCAAGAAGCGGATCAAGCAGCTTCTAACCAGCGATGACCCAGCCGGCAAGGTCCTCCATTCGGAATTCGCAAACGAGCTGCGCAAGTCTGGCGGTTGGGCTCACCTGCTGAAGGAGTCCGGTCGCTACCCTCTCACCGGCCACGGACGTCTCAACACCTACGCGGTCTTCGCCGAGACGGCCCGTACGGTCATCGCCCCCCGCGGCCGGGCCGGCCTGGTGCTGCCCACCGGCATCGCCACCGACGCCACCACGGCGCCGTTCTTCGGCAGCCTGGTCCGCCACGCCAGGCTGGTGTCGTTCCTCGACTTCGAGAACGAGGCCTTCCTGCTCAGCCGCGCGGTCGACCACCGGGTCCGCTTCTGCCTGCTCACCGCCTGCGGCAATGCCGTCCGGGTCGACCTGGCCAGCTTCGCGTTCGGCACCCGGTACATGACAGACCTGCCGGGCCGCCGGTTCACCATGCCGCCCGAGGAGATCCTGCTCGTCAACCCGAACACCGGCACCGCCCCGGTGTTCCGCTCCCGCCGCGACGCCGAGATCACCATCGGCATCTACAAGCGCGTCCCGGTGCTGTGGCGCGACGACCCGGAGGACAACCCCTGGGGCCTGTCGTTCCTGCGCATGTTCGACATGGCCAACGACTCGGGCCTGTTCCGCACCCGCGGCCAGCTTGAGCGGGACGGCTGGACGCTGCGCGGCAACGTCTTCACCCGCGGCGGCGAGCGCATGCTGCCGCTGTACGAGGCCAAGATGATCCACCACTTCGACCACCGCCTCGGCAGCTACGAGGGCCAGACCCAGGCCCAGGCCAACGTCGGCACCCTGCCCCGCCTCACCCCCGCCCAGCACGACGACCCGGACCGCACCGTCCTGCCCCGCTACTGGGTCCCCGAGGCCGAGGTCACCGCACGCCTGTCCCGCCGCGGCTGGACCAGGGAATGGCTCCTCGGCTGGCGCGACATCACTAACGCAACAAACGAGCGCACCATGATCTGCGGCGTGCTACCGCGCACCGCCGTCGGGCACACGTACCCGCTCATGCTCAGCACGTCACCGCATCTCGTATGTTTGTACGCCAACCTCGCGTCGTTCGTGCTCGACTACGTCGCCCGTCAGAAGATGGCCGGAACACATCTGACCTATGGCTATGTCACGCAGTGGCCGGTGCTCCCACCCCGTGCCTATGGCGAATCCCCTCCGTGGGAGCCCGGACATCCGCTGGGCTCGTGGATTGGTCCCCGCGTCCTGGAACTTACGTATATCGCATACGATATTCAGCCATTCGCGTGTGATCTTGGCGATGAAGGTCCGCCGTTCCGGTGGGATGAGGAGCGGCGGTTCGCGATGCGGGCGGAGCTGGATGCCGCGTTCTTCCACCTGTACGGGATCGAGCGGGACGACGTGGGCTACATCATGGACACGTTCCCGGTCGTCAGGCACCGCGACGAGCAGCGGCACGGTACCTACCGCACCAAGGAGCTGATCCTGCAGGTCTACGACGCGATGGCCGAGGCCGCGCGGGCCGGCAGGCCGTACCAGACGATCCTCGACCCGCCGCCCGGACGGGGACCGCGTCACCTCGGCAGATAACATTGCGATTTCAATATCCTGTTTGAATGATTCTCTGGTGACGTCACCGGGCCGTTCATTTGTAATACGGACGTCGAACGTGATCAGGTTCGTCGCCGCGTCGCGATCGAGCAGCAACAGCGCCGCCTCCCGCAGCACGTCGCTCAGCGAGATGCCGCGCCGCTCGGCGACCTTCTTCAGCGCGGCAACCAGGGTTGGATCGAGGCGTGCCGAGACCATCTGATCGAGACGGCGGGGCTCGCCGCGGCGGCCGGAACCCTCGATCAGACCCTGCGGGCGGTCACCGCTCATCGCTTCCCCTTCCGTGTCTGCTGTGTCGCTCGTTCCCACTCACGAATCTCTGCGCGTTCGGCGGGCCAGCCCGTTACCGGTCTCAGCCAGTCGCCACGCTTGGGCGAGTCCTCAAAGAGTACGAGCCACATGCGCGACAGGGCTACCCCGACAACGGCGTACTGCGCGGACTGCATCTTGAACCGGACCTCCACCCAGTCCCCTTGCAGCAGTTCATACACGATCAGCTCTGCCTGCGGGCCCAGGTGATCGGCCTTCTGGCAATGCAGCAGATTATTGGTCTTCGGGTCCGCATCGGTCTGCGGATCGTCCCAGTCGATGACTTCGTACCGGTAGATGTCCAGCACGCGCAGCGTCCCTCGCTTGATCGTCTGTCATACATACTATACTCTACTTGTATGACATCATCAACTTCGGCTCCCGACTCGCCGGAAGCCATCACCCGGATATCTGTGATGGCGTTCTTCGCCGCGGACCACGTTGCCGTCTCCGAGAACAAGATGTATGTGAACGGCGGCTTCTTCAGCCTTCTCCGCTTCCCGGTATTCCCGGCCACGCTGCCCACCTTGGGGATAGGGGCCGTGCTGCACATACCGTTCCACGACACCATGCACGACCATATGCTCCGCATCGGCCTGCGCGGCCCAGACCGCCAGATGCTGCCGGTAAACGTCGAGGCACGGTTCCGCACGGCTCCCACCGTCGAGGCGGAATTCGGCGAGGCAAATATCGTCTCGTTCGGGGTGACGATCCCCAATGTCCAGATACCGGCGCCAGGCTCCTATCACCTGGTGCTCTGGCTCGACAACCGGGAGGTGGCGACCTACCGGATCCGGGCATCCCAGGTTCCGATGGCCATGAGCATCGGCGAGTCGTCTGTTCGCAAGAATCCAGCGGAATGACGGGCATGCGAGGGCCTGGGAGCGGTTGCAGCGGCCCCGCCGTCCTCGGCGAGGGGGAGGTTTCGTGCGTCCTGATACGGCAGCTGTAGTTCGTGACCGTGGGGTAGTTTGCGCAGGTCAGGGGACCGCGTAGGAATGCGGCTGCCACGATCATGATGGGTTTGTCAGACACAACCAGGACGCGGCAGCCGCTGCTGCCACGGTAACCGATGATGCCCGATCCGCGCTGCTGGCAGATCTGCTGGGGCAGGTCGCCGGGTGCTTCCCCCGCCGGGAGACCCGGCAGTCCTGCGGCCAGATGGTCAGCGGCCTGCTGATGGAACTGGACGATCACAACTGCTGGACCATCGCCGAGGCAGCCGGGCACCGCGGCCCGCACCGGCTGCAGCACCTGCTGTCGCGAGCGGTCTGGGACGGCCAGCACCTGATGGACATCGCAGCGGCGTGGGCGGCCGGTCACCTTGATGACGGGGACGCGGTGCTGATCGTGGACGAGACCGCCGATGAGAAGTCCCCGGCCGGCTGCGCCGGCGCGGCCCGCCAGTACAGCGGCACGCCCGGCGGTGTCGCGCTGTGCCAGGTGGCGGTCACCTTGACCTATGCCACCAGCCGCCGGCACGCGCTGACCGGCCGGGCTTTGTACCTACCCGGAGGCTGCGCCGCTGATGAGGAGCACCGGGAGCTGGCCGGCGTGCCGGAAGAGGTCCTGTTCGCCACCAAGCCGCAGCTGGCCGGCGCCCTGCTGGACCGCGCGCAATCCCTGGGGATCCGCGCCGCCTCCGTGGCCGGTGACGAGGTGTACGGCGGCCGTGAGCTGCGCCGGAGCATCCGCCAGCGCGGGATGAGCTATGTGCTGGCGGTCCGCGCGACCCACACCGTGGGCACCGGCTCGGGCCGCACCGTGACCGCCGCCGGAGCGGCCGGCCTGATTCCCGCCCGCGCCTGGCACCGGATGCGCACCGGGTCCGGGACCAAGGGCACCCGTCACCACGACTGGGCGATGCTGGAGGTGACCAGCGACGACACCCCCGAGGGGCATGATGACGGGCACAGCGTGCTGCTGGCCCGGCGGCACCGCTATACCGGCCAGCTGTCGTATTACCGGTGCTGGACGCCCGGGCCGGTCCCGCTGTCCAAGCTGATCGCCATCGCATCGGCCAGGTGGCGAATCGAGGAAGATCACCAGCTCAGCAAGCAGGCCGCCAGCCTGGACGCCGGGCAGGTCATCCGCTGGAGATCCTGGCACCGCTGGACCGCGATCTGCCTGCTCGCCTACATCTACCTCGCCGTCGCTGTCGCCCTGCAGCGCCAGCACGACGCCGGCTCCAGCCTGGACGACGGGCTGATCCCCGTCACCGTCCCGGAACTGCTGCGGCTCCTGCGCGACATCGCCATCCCGCCGCCCCGACGAGACCGGGCCCACCGCCTGCACTGGTCGAACTGGCGCCGCCGCCATCAGCACCGCGCCCGCCAATCCCGCCAACGCTGGAACGCCTACGCCGAGACAACACCATGATCACAATGAACCGTCCCGAGTTTCGTGCATACTTCCTTACTTGGGAAGGATGGCACGTTCATGCCTGTCAGGTACGACCAGGACACCAAGGCCAAGGCGATCCGG
>Ga0209061_1005600_pt1 | contig 10849 bp, 10 predicted proteins | sample Coa_R1_10_FD_187157 | JGI IMG/M metagenome (GOLD analysis project Ga0209061, IMG submission 187157) | Surface soil microbial communities from Centralia Pennsylvania, which are recovering from an underground coalmine fire - Coalmine... | ecosystem: Environmental > Terrestrial > Soil >... | reverse complement strand
GGGCTGCGTCGGGTGCAGGGTCGAGGCGGCCGAGGAGGAGCCGCAGGCGCTGGTCAGCAGCACGATCAGCGCGGGGAGCAGCCAGGCACCGGGGCGGCGCATCGACCCGAGGGTACGGCAGCGAGCAAGTAACGTTCGCCCACGATGAGCAGCACCGCCACCCCGCTGAGCGCCGAGGACGTCATCTCGCTCGTGCAGGAGCGGGACATCCGCTTCATCCGCCTGTGGTTCACCGACATCGTCGGGCAGCTCAAGTCGTTCTCGATCAACGCCACCGAGCTGGGCGAGGCGTTCGAGCGCGGGATCGGCTTCGACGGCTCCTCGATCACCGGCTTCAACCCGATCGAGGAGTCGGACATGATCGCCGTCCCGGACCCGAGCACGTTCGCGATCCTGCCCTGGCGCCCGGCCGAGCAGGGGGTGGGGCGGATGTTCTGCGACATCTACACCCCCGAGCGCACGCCGTATGAGGGCGACCCCCGCTACGTGCTGCGCCGCGCGCTCGAGCGGGCCGCGCAGATGGGGTTTGACCACTACTTCGTGGGGCCGGAGCTGGAGTTCTTCTACTTCCGCGACTCGCGCTCGACCACGGTGCTCGACGAGGGCGGCTACTTCGACCTCACCACGCTCGACGCCGGCTCGGACCTGCGCCGGGAGACGGTGCTGGCGCTCGACCAGCTCGGGATCCACACCGAGTACGCCCACCACGAGGTGGGACCCAGCCAGCACGAGATCGACATGCGCTACGCCGACGCGCTGAAGATGGCCGACGACTGCATGACCTACCGGATCACGGTCAAGGAATATGCGATGAAGCACGGCCTGCACGCCACCTTCATGCCCAAGCCGCTGTTCGGCAAGAACGGCTCGGGGATGCACACCCACCAGTCGCTGTTCCGGGGGGAGACGAACGCGTTCTTCGATGCCCAGGACCCCTACTTCCTCTCTGAGGTGGGCCGCTCGTTCATCGCCGGGCAGCTGCGCCACGCCCGGGAGCTGTGCTCGATCTTCGCCCAGTGGGTCAACTCCTACAAGCGGCTGGTCCCTGGCTACGAGGCGCCGGTGTACGTCGCCTGGTCGCGGCGCAACCGCTCGGCGCTGGTGCGCGTGCCGCTGTATCACCCCGGCAACGAGCAGGCCACGCGGATGGAGTTGCGCTGCCCGGATCCGGCCTGCAACCCCTACCTGACGTTCGCCGCGCTGCTGCAGGCCGGGTTGGAGGGGATCGAGCACGGCTACGAGCTGCCCGAGCCGATGGAGACCAACCTCTACCACCTGTCCGCCGACGAGCGCCGGCGGCTGGGGATCGAGCAGCTGCCCGAGACGCTGGGCGAGGCGATCGAGCTGACCGCCCAGTCCGAGCTCGTGCTGCGCACCCTGGGCGAGCACATGTTCAACCGCTACATCGAGATCAAGCGCCAGGAGTGGGAGGAGTACCGGGTCCAGGTCACCGCCTGGGAGCTCGAGCGCTACCTGTCGGTCCTGTGAGCCGCCCGCGCCGGCGGGCGCGCTGATCGGCCGGGCGGGCGCTAGAGCATCAGCACACGGCGGACCGTGTGCAGGCCCTCGATCAGCCGCTCGACCTCCTCGGGGGAGTTGTGCACGGCAAACGAGGCCCGGGTCGTGGCCGCCACCCCCAGCCGGCGCATCAGCGGCTGCGCGCAGTGGTGGCCGGCGCGCACGCAGATGGCCTCGCGGCCGAGGATCTCCCCCACGTCGTGGGGATGGGCGCCCTCCAGCGAGAAGGAGACGAGCGCGCCGCGCTCGCCGGCCTCGAGCGGTCCGTGGATCGACAGGCCGGGGATCTCGGCCAGCCCGCGCAGGGCGGCGGCCGTCAGCTCCTCCTCGTGGGCGCGGATGCGCTCGATGCCCACCGCACGGATCCAGTCCACGGCGGCGCCGAGCCCGATCGCCTCGGCCACCTGGGAGGTGCCCGCCTCGAACTTCCAGGGCAGGTCGGTCCAGGTGGACTCGCTGGCGGCGACCGTGCGGATCATGTGGCCGCCGCCGATGAACGGCGGCATCGCCTCCAGCAGCTCGCGTCGACCGTGCAGCACGCCGATCCCGGTCGGACCGTAGGCCTTGTGGCCCGTCCAGCCGTAGAAGTCGGCGTCGATCTCGCGCAGGTCGACCGGCAGCTGGGGCACCGCCTGGGCGCCGTCCACCAGCACCACCGTTCCCGCCCGGTGGGCGCGGCGGACGATCTCGGCCACCGGGTTGATCGTGCCCAGCACGTTGGAGACGTGGACCACGCCCAGCAGCCGGGGCCCGCGCTCGAGCAGCTCGTCCAGCGCGTCGAGGTCGAGCTGACCGTCATCGCGCACCGGCACGTAGGCCAACTCGGCCTCGCGCTCCTGGCAGAGCAGCTGCCAGGGCACGATGTTCGAGTGGTGCTCCATCTCGGTGAGCACCACCAGATCGCCCGGGCGCACGTTCTGCCGTCCCCAGGTGTAGGCGACCAGGTTGATCGCCGCGGTGACGTTGGCGGTGAAGATCGTCTCCTCGGGCGTGGAGCCCAGCCAGGCGGCGATGCGCCGGCGGGCCCCCTCGTAGAGCTCGGTGGCCTCGACCGCCAGCGCGTAGACGCCGCGGTGGATCGAGGCCCGCGACTCGGTGTAGTAGCGGGTCATGGCGTCGATCACCGGCTGGGGCGTCTGGGCGGTGGCCGCCGAGTCCAGGTAGGTCAGCGGGTGCCCGTCGAAGCGGCGGCGCAGGACGGGGAACTCGGCCCTCAGGCCGGCCAGCGTCTCGCCGACGGTGGTCACGGCCGACGGCCGATCACGCCGCGACCTCCTCGGCGATCCAGCCGTAGCCCTTGGCCTCAAGCTCCTCGACCAGATCCGGACCGCCGTCCTTGACGATCCGCCCCTGGTACATCACGTGCACGTGGCTGGGCTGCACCAGGTGCAGGATCCGCTGGTAGTGGGTGATGATCAGCACGCCCATGTCCGGTCCGGCCACGGCGTTGACGCCGTTGGCCACCACCCGCAAAGCGTCGATGTCGAGCCCGGAGTCGGTCTCGTCGAGGATCGCCATCTCGGGACGCAGCAGCGCGAGCTGGAGGATCTCCATCCGCTTCTTCTCCCCGCCCGAGAATCCCTCGTTCAAATAGCGGCTGGAGAACTCGCGCGGCACGTTGGTCAGCTTCATCGCCGCCTCCACCGTCTGGCGGAAGTCCCTGAGCGGGATCGCCTCCTCGCCGCGGGCCTCGCGGTGGGCGTTGAGCACCGTGCGCAGGTACTTGGTCACGGTCACGCCGGGGACGGCGACCGGATACTGGAAGGCCATGAACAGCCCCATGCGGGCCCGCTCGTCGGGCTCGGCGTCGGTGATGTCCTGGCCCTTGAAGACGATCTCCCCCTCGGTCACCTCGAGGTTGGGGTGGCCCATGATCACGTTGGCCAGCGTCGACTTGCCCGACCCGTTCGGACCCATCAGGGCGTGGATCTCGCCCTTGCCCACGCTCAGGTCAAGGCCGCGGAGAATCTCCTTCTCGCCGGCGCGCACGTGCAGGTTGCGGATCTCAAGCTCAGCCATCACGCCACCACCGTATCGGCCATCGCGCTCTCGCGCCGCGCCGCCGCGGCCACCGCACCCTCGCGCCGCGCCGCCCCGGCGGCGAGCCCGGCGGCCGACGTTCGATCGCTGCGGCGTGAGAAGTCCACCAGCTCGGCCAGCGTGGTCGTCTGCAGCGAGCGGATGATGCCGCCCTGCACGCGGGTCCACAGGAGCTTGGTGGCGCAGCCGCGGCCGGAGTCCGGCTGATGCGAGCAGAGCACCCGCTCGGTGTGCTCGTGCACGAAGCACTCCATCGGCGCGATCGCGCCCTCCAGCGCCTGGACGATCTCGTCCATGGCGATCTCCTCCGCCGGCCGCGACAGCCGGTAGCCGCCGTGCGCGCCGCGGGCGCTCATGACCAGCCCCGCCCGGCGCAGGCGCGCCACCACCTGCTCGAGATAGGCCAACGGCAGCCCCTCGGCGTCGGCGATCGCCTTCAGGCTGGTCGGCTGCTCGGGGCTCTGCCGCCCGAGTTCGACCATCAGCCGCACGCCGTACTCCGCCTTGGAGGAGAAGATCATGTCTCCATATCCTACCAGGGAGGTCGGTTATCGCCCGGGAGGCGCCCGGGGAGGTCGGTTATCCCCCGGGAGCCACCCGGGGAGGGGGGGTTATGCCCGGGGGCCACCCGGGGAGGTCGGTTATGCCCCAAATCTCCAGCGTGGTGGGTCATGCCCGGTGGGGGTGCGGGGGTGGGGGCACCTGCCGCCTGCGGGCCGGTGCGCGGCGAAGGCGACCGGCAGCGGCGAGGGGCGGAGGCGAGGGACGGAGGGACCGGCGGGGGTTGCCGGGGGCGCGGCGGGTAGGGTGCCGATCGTGACCGAGTGGCGGCTGGCCAGCTCCGCCGACATCGAGGCCGCGGCCGCGGCCGCCCGCGCCCGCGGGCGCCTGGGCATCGACACCGAGTTCATGTCCGAGGGGCGCTACCGCGCCCTGCTGTGCCTGGTCCAGGTCGTGGTCGAGGACGGCACGCGGCCGCAGATCATCCTGGTCGACACGCTGGCGCCGGTCGAGGTGCGGCCGCTGGCCGAGCTGCTGGCCGACCCCGGGGTGGAGGTCGTGCTGCACGCCGGACGCCAGGACGTGGCGATCCTCAAGCGGGCCTGGCGCACCGAGCTGCACAACATCTTCGACACCCAGGTGGCGGCCGGGTTCGCGGGGGCGAGCGCGCAGACCGGCTATGCCAACCTGCTCGGGCAGCTGCTCGGCCGCCGGGTGGGCAAGACGGCCAGCTACACCCGCTGGGATGCCCGGCCGCTCACCCCCGAGCAGCTCAGCTACGCCGCCGAGGACGTCGCCCACCTGCTCGAGCTGGCCGACCACCTGGTGGATCTCCTGCGCCAGCGGGGCCGCCTGCAATGGGCGCGGGAGGAGTGCCGGCGGCTGGAGGCGGCCACCGACGAGCGCGACCCCGAGACCGCGTGGGAGCGCCTGCCCCGCGTCGGCCAGCTCGATCCCCGCGCCCGCGCGGTGGCCCGCGCGCTGGCCGCCTGGCGCGAGCGCACGGCCGCGGCCGAGGACCGCCCGGTGGGCTCGGTACTGGCCGACGCCACGCTGGTCGAGCTGGCCAAGCGCCAGCCGACGACACTCGAGGCCCTCGGCCACATCCGGGGGCTTCACCCCTCCGGGGTGCGACGCCGTGGCCCGGCGATCCTGGAGGCGATCGCGCTCGGGCGCCAGGCGCCCCCGATCCCGCGGGAGCCCGCCCGCGAGCGCTTTGACCCCGCCGACGCCCCGCTCATCTCGCTGGCCGAGGCGCTGCTGCGCGCCCGGGCCGCCGAGGCCGGGCTGGCCTACGAGCTGATCGCCTCCCGGGCCGAGCTCGAGCTGATCGTCACCGCCGCCCGGCGGGGCGAGCCGGAGCCCGCGGTGCGCACGCTCGAGGGGTGGCGGGCGGAGCTGGTGGGGGAGGATCTGCGCAGACTGCTGTCCGGACGCAGCGCCCTGCGGGTGGGGTCCGACGGGCGGCTGGAGGTCACGTCGGTCCCTCCTCGAGCATGATCGACATCGCCGGCGTGCGGTTGAACATCGTCTGATCCAGGCCGGCCCAGATCGGCCACGGCCGCTTGATCCACTTCTCGTCCAGCCCGATCAGGTCATCCATCGCGGTGGCGAACGTCACCCGCAGCCTCTGGCCCGGGGAGTCCGCCGCCGCCTCATCGCCGTCGTCCCCGGCGCTGCTCTTCCAGCGCAGCCGGTGCAGGAGGTGGTCCTCGGCGGCGGTCAGCGCCCCCGAGCTCGTGTAGCGGCGGTCGACCACGACCGCCTGCACGGCGCAGTAGGCGTTGGCCCCCGGGTCGCACTGGCGCGCCCGGGCGATGATCTGCGCGCCGGGCACCAGCGGGATCTGGCTGACGTCCAGCGACCGCGAGGGGTTGCTCGAGCCGCAGCCGGCCAGCGCCAGCAGCGCGAGGACGGCGGGCCACAGACGCTTGAAGGACATGCTCGGCGCCCAATGTAGCTGTCCGCAGCGCCATCCACCCCACGACGGGTCTCTCCACCCGGTGATCCGACGGCGGGCTCCGCGCGCGCACCCCGAGCACCCCCGGCGTTCCGCGGGCGCACCCCACACCCTGCACCGCGTGCGCACCGTTCATGCCGCCTCTCCTACCCCGACGCGTCCCACAGCGCCAGCGCCCGGCCGATCCCGTCGCGGTCGAGCCCGGCCCCCAGGCAGCAGAGCAGCGCGATTCGCGCCGCCTGGGGGGACAGGAACGGGGCGCAGACCGCGCCGGTGGCGCGCAGGTCGCGCTCGGCCCCCTCGAACCCGTAGGTGTCGAACAGCATCGACGGGCGCTCCGGGCGGCAGGTGAGCACCACCGGGATCCGCTCGGTGGCGGTGCGCAGCTCGCGCAGCGCGCTCGGGGACAGGTGACCGGCGCCCAGCGCCACCACCACCAGCCCGTCGCGGCTGGCCGCCAGCTCGGCCAGCACGTCGCCCTCGTCGCCCAGCGTGGCGGTGACGATCGCCACCCGGTACTCGAGCCGGTCGACCGACAGCGCCGGCGGCCGCCGCGGGCGCGCGAACAGCCACACGCGGCCGTCGACCAGCCGCCCCACCGGCCCCGCCGCCGGGGAGCCGAACGCCGCCGGCCCGGTGCTGTCAACCTTGCGCACCAGCGTGGCGGCGTGGATCTCGCCCCCGAACACCACCACCACCCCCAGCTCCTCGGCCAGCGGCGAGCGGGCGAGGGTGACCGCGTCGAGCAGGTTCGCGGGGCCGTCGGCACCGGGATCCGACGCCGGGCGGTTGGCGCCGGTGAGCACGATCGGGGCCGGCCCGGCGTGGGTGAGCGCGCACACCAGCGCCAGCTCCTCCAGCGTGTCGGTGCCGGTGGTGATCACCACCCCCTCGCCGGCGTCCGCCGCCCGGCGAGCCCGTTCGGCCACGGCCAGCGCCTGGCGCAGGCTGAGCTGCGGGCCGGGCAGGCTTAGCAGCGTCTCGGCGGCCAGCGGCTGGGCGGCGGCCAGGGCGGGCAGGTCGGCCACCAGGGCGTCGGCGTCCAGGGCGGGAACCGCCTGCTCGCCGCGCATCGAGATGGTCCCCCCCAGGGCGAGGATGCGCACCGGCCGGGTTTGCCTGGCGCTCGGGTCGGGCACGGTGGCGACACTATCCCACCCCGTCTACCCTGCTGGCTGTGGCGAGCATCCCCGAGCTTCTGTCCGACCCCGAGCTGCTGAACACCGAGTGGGAGCTCGAGCCGCTGGTCGGCGGCGACGGCGCGGGCGGCGTGGAGCAGATGCTGGCCTCCGCGCGCGGGCGCGCGGAGGCGTTCGCCCAGGCCCACGCGGGCCGGGTGGCCGAGCTGGACGCCGCCGGGCTGGAGGCGGCGATGCGCGAGCTGGCCGAGATCGAGGACCTGATCGGCCGCGCCGCCTCCTACGCCTCGCTGCGCTTCTCCACCGACACCGCCGACCCGGAGCGCGGGGCGCTGCTGCAGCGCGTGCAGGAGGCGGCCACCGAGGTGCAGACCAAGCTCCTGTTCTTTGAGCTCGAGTGGGCGGCGCTCGAGGACGCGCGCGCCGAGGCGCTGCTGCAGGCACCGGGGCTTGACTTCTGCCGCCACCACCTGCGCAGCGCCCGGCGCTACCGCCCGCACCTGCTGTCCGAGCCGGAGGAGAGGATCCTGGCCGAGAAGGCGATCGCCAGCCAGAGCGCCTGGGAGCGGCTGTTCGGGGAGCTGGTGGCCGCCCTGCGGGTCAGGCTGGAGGGCGAGGAGCTCACCCTGGACGCGGCGCTCAGCCGCCTGCAGTCGCCCGAGCGCCGCGAGCGGCGGGCGGCGGCCGAGGCGGTGTCGGAGGCGCTGCAGGACGGGCTGCGCACCCGCGCCTTCATCTACAACACGCTCGTCTACGACAAGTCGGTGGAGGACCGGCTGCGCTCCTACCCGCACTGGCTGGCCCGGCGCAACCTCGACAACGAGGCCTCCGACGAGTCGGTGCGGGCGCTGATCGAGGCGGTGCGCGCCCGCTACGACATCCCCCAGCGCTGGTACGCGCTCAAGGCGCGGCTGCTGGGGCTGGAGCGGCTGGCCGACTACGACCGGTCGGCTCCCATCCTGCGCGAGGAGGTGGGCTTCTCGTTCGCCGAGGCGCGGGAGCTGGTGCTCGACACCTACGCCTCGTTCTCGCCCGCCGCCGGCCAGGTGGTGCGGCGCTTTTTCGACGAGCGCTGGATCGACGCGCCGCTGCGGCCCCACAAGCGCGGGGGGGCGTTCTGCTCCTACACCGTGCCCTCCGTGCACCCCTACGTGCTGCTGAACTACACCGCCCGCCGGCGCGACGTGCTCACCCTGGCCCACGAGCTGGGCCACGGGCTGCACGCGGCGCTGGCCCAGCCGCAGGGGATCTTCCACCACTCCACGCCGCTGACGCTGGCCGAGACCGCCTCGGTGTTCGGCGAGACGCTGGTGTTCGAGCGCCTGCTGGCCGCCGCCGAGGACGACGAGCAGCGGCTCGGGCTGCTGGCCGAGCGGATCGACGGCGCGGTGGCCACCGTGTTCCGCCAGATGGCGATGAACCGCTTCGAGCACCTGGTGCACACCGGCCGGCGCCGGGAGGGGGAGCTGCCGGTCGAGCGGCTGTCCGAGCTGTGGGTCGAGACCCAGGGCGAGCTGTTCGGCCAGGCGGTGGAGATCACCGAGGGCTATCGCAGCTGGTGGTCCTACATCCCCCACTTCATCGGCACCCCCGGCTACGTCTACGCCTACGCCTACGGCCAGCTGCTCGCCCTGTCGGCCTACGGCCGCTACCGCCAGGAGGGAGAGGAGTTCGTCCCCCGCTACCTCGAGCTGCTGGCCGCCGGGGGGTCGCGCAGTCCCGAGGAGCTGGTGGCGATCGTCGGCATCGACCTAGGCGACCCCGGCTTCTGGGACGCCGGGCTCGAGCTGATCGAGCAGCAGCTCAGCCAGGCCGAGGCGCTGGCGGCCAGCCGGCCGGCGGCTGATCTGCCCCGGGGCGGCTGACGGGGTCCAGGGGCGGCTGAACTGGCCCGGGGGCCGCTGACGGGCACCCGCGGCTGACGGGGCCTGGGCGGCGGGGGGAGACGTTCGGGGCCTAGCGGTGCGTGGCGCGCCGGGTTCGCGCCCGCTCCTCCTGGCGCTCGACCACCTGCACGATCAGCCGCAGCACCTGTTCGACGCCGCTGGCCTTGGCCTCGCCCCGGGCGAACGCCTCGCGCCAGTCCCGGACCCGGCCCCGGGTGGCCAGCTCGTTGAAGCGCGCGCGGGGGAGCTCGATCCTCACCTTCGCGTCGGCGGCGATGTCCCGGCTCACCCGGGGGCCGGGCAGCTCCACCCGGTAGAGCTGGGTGTCGCCCCGGCCGCGGAGCTCGAGCCCGGCCACCAGCTTGAGCGGCTGGAGCGCCGGAACCTCCTGGAGGAACCGCTGGACCGCCGTCTCGATCAGCGCCTTGGTGTCGGAGGCCACAGCCTCAGTTTGACAGGGGCCGCGGGGCGGCGAGGCGAAAAAAAACCGGGCGCGCCCCCCACGGGCGCGCCCTATCAATCAGATCCGGTGGCGCTCGAGCAGCTTGCGGCCGATCACCATGCGCTGAATCTCGCTCGTGCCCTCGCCGATCAGCAGCAGCGGCGCGTCGCGGTAGATGCGCTCGATCTCATACTCCTTGGAGTAGCCGTAGCCGCCGTGGATGCGCAGGCTCTCCTCGGCGCAGAAGCGGCCGGTCTCGGAGGCGAACAGCTTGGCCATGCCCGCCTCGATGTCGGAGCGCTGGCCGGCGTCCTTCATGCGCGCCGCCCGGTAGGTGAGCAGCCGGGCCGCCTCCACCCGGGTGGCCATCTCGGCCAGCTTGAACTGGATCGCCTGGTGCTCGGCGATCGGTCGGCCGAACGCGCGGCGCTCCTGGGCGTAGCGGAGCGCCAGCTCGAGCGCCCGCTGGGCCAGGCCCACGCCGCGGGCGGCGACGTTCACCCGCCCCAGCTCGAGCGCGTCCATCATCTGCGGGAAGCCGCGGTTGAGCCCCGCCTCCTCGCCGCCCAGGATCTGCTCGGCGGCGATGCGGTAGCCGTCGAACACCAGCTCGGTGGACTCCACCCCCTTGTAGCCCATCTTCTTGATCTGCGGCGGGACGTTCAGCCCCTGGTAGGGGCCGGTGTTCTCGGCCGCGCCCGGCTCCTTCTCGGCGATGAAGCAGGTCAGCCCGCGGTGGCGGGGCTGGGCCTCGGGGTCGGTGCGCACGAGCACGAACACCAGCCCGGCGCGCAGGCCGTTGGTCACCCACATCTTGGTCCCGTTGATCTCGAAGGTGTCCTCGTCGAGCCGCTTGGCCGAGGTCTTGATCGCCGCCACGTCGGAGCCGAGTTCGGGCTCAGACAGCGAGAAGGCGGCTCGCAGCTCGCCGGTGGCCATGCGCGGCAGGTAGCGCTGGCGCTGCTCCTCGGTGCCGAACTTCATCAGCAGGTAGGAGCCGATGAAGTGGGTGTTGACGATGCCCGAGATGCTGATCCAGCCGCGGGAGAGCTGCTCGACGATCATCGCGTAGGTGGTCAGGTCGAGGCCCATGCCGCCGTACTCCTCGGGGATCGTCACCCCGAACAGGCCGAGCTCCTTCATCTGCTCGACGATCGGCTCGGGGAACTCGTCCTCGTGGTCGTAGTGCTCGGCGTGGGGGATGATCTGCTCGTCGGCGAACTGGCGGACCATCTCGCAGATCGCCCGCTGCTCGTCGGTCAGGTCGGTCGGGGGGGTGGTGGTCGCCATCGTGTCGGTTTCAGGGGGCTGTCGGGGTCGCTTTGGGGGGTGTCGGGGTCGGTTTGGGGGGGTGGGGTGGTAG
>Ga0209061_1005597_pt1 | contig 10850 bp, 14 predicted proteins | sample Coa_R1_10_FD_187157 | JGI IMG/M metagenome (GOLD analysis project Ga0209061, IMG submission 187157) | Surface soil microbial communities from Centralia Pennsylvania, which are recovering from an underground coalmine fire - Coalmine... | ecosystem: Environmental > Terrestrial > Soil >... | reverse complement strand
GCGTACGCCAGAGGTGCCGCGGGAAATCGAAAGGCCAGCGCCCAAAAGTCCGTCGTTCAGGCTATGTTATTTGGAATCATGGCGCGCCTGGAGGGATTCGAACCCCCGACCTACAGATTCGAAGTCTGCCGCTCTATCCAACTGAGCTACAGGCGCTCAATCACTTACGAGCAATCGGCTCCAAAATTTCCCCCATTTTTCCCCCATTTTCGAGCGACGCAATTGTGGTTTCAACGCCCACCCCTGAACTTCCCCCATTTGACGCGGTAGGTAGTGCGGTGGCCGGTGCGCCTTGAATGTCGATCACCCGTAACGATGCCTCTAGTTGTTTCATGGCACGACATAAATCTTCGCTAGACATGATAGAGTAGCGACGAAACACTTCCGTCGTTCGATGGCCAGAGATTGCCATGATTATTGTTTCAGCGACTCCGGCCTCTCGCAGATTCCTAACCGCCGAGCGCCGCAGATCATGCACAAGCAAACCTTCATACTTCGGAAACCCGTTGCTGGTTTTAATTCGATGTCCCAGCCCTGCTTGCTCACAAGCCCGCGCCCAAGACCGGCGAAATGATCCCTGATAGAACACGCGCCCTCGGCGATTTGGCTCAAGCACGGTTTCCAGAGTGGCTACTAACTCATCTGGCAGTGGAAGAATTCTCGGTTGACCGCTTTTGGTTTGCTCACCGAGCATGACGATTTGCCGCTGGTTTAAGTCTATTTGTGGCCATTCAATTTTTCGAGCCTCGCCGACGCGGACGCCCGTCCAATACAAGAGCATGATGAGCGGCTTCAATCGCTCAGGAAGCGCCGCTAGCAACCGGCCAAACTGTTCATGCGTGACGAACCCCTTGCGCGGCGGATTCTCTTTGAGGGCGGGGAAGTAAGGCACGGTTTGGATTTTGCCCTCTATTCGAGCAAGGTTCAACATACGGCGCAACAAGGCGAGACTTCGATTTATAGTTGCTGCCTGTGCCCCATCAGCTTGTCGCGCAGCGATGAATCGCCGAATCGTATCGGACGTGATGACAGCAACACTTTTGCCGGCAAAAAATTTGTCAAGGTGTGACAATCCGCCGAAGGCGAGACGGCCATTACGAAGCGACCGGCGGCCCTTCATTCTGTAGTCATCTAACAGCGATTGCCGGATGGATTCATAGGTCAGTTTCTTCAGGTCTTGCGCGGGCGAAACTCCTAGTTCACGTTCGGCAAGGCGCTTTTGCAGCAAGGCGAGTGCCCTCTGTTTAACCGGAGTTCCAGTTGGCTCTTCAATTCGACGCCCATCCGGTAGATAGTAACGGATATACCAATTCTTTGATCCCTTGTGTTTTCGCAGACTACCGGCTCCATATTCACGGCGTGGTTTGCGTTGCATGCTCTGTTTGCTCTGTTTGCTCATGCGGCAAGCCTATCGTGAGAGCATCGGACTGTCAAGTGCGCCGAAGCGCCGGTGCGCCGGATGCGCCGAAGAAAAAAATTTTCGGTCACTTTCCGGACACAGCATTTTCCGTGCCACAATAAAAGTATGGAGGCGGAATACAAGCCGCGATTGTTAACCATCAAGCAAACCGCGGTGTACTTAGGCTCGACCATATGGTTTGTCCGTACCTTGGCATGGTCTGGCCGAATTCCTTACGTTCGTTTTGGGAGGCGTATTCTGTTCGATATAAAGGACTTAGATGAGTTCATTGAACAAGAGAAGAGCACGGCGGCCTGATGGCTTGACGGCCTGACCGCCCTAACCGTTCGGAAATGAACAGGACGAATGGATAAGAAAAGTTTATGAGCGCTATAAAAATATTTCATGGAGGTTTTTAGAGGCGCTGGCGGAAAACCCGATTTTTATGTTAAAATAAATACAGGGGATTTTGAACGTCCCTTCGCAAGGGCGCGCTACTATTTTATGAATCGCGCACCAGCCATGCTAAATTAGCCATGCTAACCGCGCACCAGCCATGCCCCGATGCGCGCCCCTTGCCCGAATCAAAGCCAGCCGAGCCAACCGAGCCAGCCGAGCCAACCGAGCCAGCCGAGCCAAGCTTTAATAACTAGGCCCGATTGCATCATCGGCGCTGCAAAGACTACCAGACAGGAATCAAGAAAAAGATTTAAAGATTTTTGAGCTTCCTACAACCTGTCTGGTAGGAAACAGCGAAAAGCCTGCGGACGTGATGCACCCGCAGGCTTTTTGCATTTTTGGCCGCTTTTTGGTGGCCTGAAAGCAAAAATTCTTTGGAGGAAAATCAAATTATGCTCAGTATTGAATCATTCACACCAAGCGCACCACCCGCACCACCCGCACCGACACCGAGCGTGCTGACCGCACCTAGCGTGTCACCCACACCACCCACAAGCGGCCTGATTATATTTGGCCTTCCACCGTTAGCGCATGATTTCCCAAGCCCAGAAGTTGCGGAATTATTAGATTGGGGAAGGAAAGGTCAACCGCATGAATTGCGGCATCACTTTGAGCATAGTTGCGTCCGAGAGCTAATCGGACTTCTTGACACGCTGGCCTCGAAAAATCCGCGCCGATTCGTACGATGGGAAGCTATCAAGGTTGCGATGAAGCGTTGTCGGCGGCGCGAAGGAAAAAACAAAGGAAAGCGGTATTCTGCGCGAACAATACAGCGATCCTTTCAAGCACTCCGAGATACTGGAATCATCAGGAAAACGAAGGATTGTTGGGGGAAGGGTTACATTGTGGCAGACCACAAAGATGTGACCCGACTAGCGCCTGATGGCTGGTGCGAGTTGCTGATTGACTTCAACGGCCAGTGGGCGCAAATAAGCGGCCGAAAAAATCGAGAGAATCAAAAGAATCAAAAGAATCGAAAGGAGTAGAAAATGAAAAGCCCTGAATGCCGACCATAGCACTCAGGGCTTTGAAACTTCGGACAGGAGAATACAATGCCTAACTCAAGTGTAGCACAGAAAATCGTAGTTTTCAATGTAACAGGGAAGAATCTGCAAGAAAAAATTGAGCCAATTGAGCCAATTGAGCCAATTGAGCCAATTGAGCCAATTGAGCCAATAGCGACGGTAGCGACGGTAGCGCCCGACCCATCCCTCGACTCTTTGGCCATACCGGTTGCTGCTAACAAGCCACACTCCCTAAAAAGCCATTTCAAAGGCGCTGCCCGCGAAGTCATTGGTTATCTGGATGGGATGGCTAAAAAGAATCCCGACAGGTTTGCTTGGCCGCGTGTCAGTAACATCGTAGCACACTGCAACCGGTTTAAGGGCGCAGGTTACAGCCAGACGACCGTCGAGCGATGCCTGCGGGCACTCCGCGACAGCGGTCTCATCAAAAAACACAGACGTAACGGTAAAATCGGCTATATCGTCATGCGCCACGAGGAAGCCTGCCGACTATCGCCCGATGGTTTCTGCGAGCTGGTAAGTGGCTTTAAAATCAATTGGTTACGAGGAAAAGCGACGTACCAAACGACACCCTCTAGACCTTCAGAAACGATAAGTACATTTGGAATCAACAACTTAGCAGATGATAGCACCACCCACGACACCAAAAGCGATGGTCTAAACGACACCAAAAGCGACGGTCTAAACGACACTAAAAGCGACGGGTCGAGCGATGGGGGAGCGATGGGTCGAGCGATGGGGGAGCGATGGGGGAGCGATGGGTCGAGCGATGGTACAGCGATGGTACAGCGATGGTACAGCGACGGATTGAGCGACGGATTCACTTCAAAAAATTTGTCTGTAAATTATAGAAAAAAAACGACTTGCGCGAATGGGGCCCCTTCTAACCTAGAAACCGTTGAGCCTTTGAGCCTTAGAGCCGTGGAGCCGGTGAGCCGTGGAGCCGAGAGAGCCGTGGGAACCTGTGCCCCTCCCCCCTCTCCCCCCTCTCCATCTTCAAATCAAACTTCCCAAACTCCCGCTTCGCGGGAGACGAACCCCGCTTCGCGGGGAGTCCGAATAGGCGAGCAAAGGGGTGTGACCGGCAAAGTAACTTCCGACGCCAAGAATGACCGAGATACTGCTTCGGGTCGAGAGAGTATTCGCAAAAAGCTTTCAGCCATTGCCTTATCGAAAGTAGGCCCTCTAGAGCGCTGGCCGGAGGTTTGGGAAGACATTGGTGTTTTGGTGGAAGCGTTCGGGGAGCCTGCTGTGATCGCGGCCTTTGGCGAATGGGTTTCTTTGCAGGACGGCTCTGTTGATCGCCCTATGCAGTCTTTTCTGAGAGTAGCGGCTTGGTTAATAAAGTCGGCAAATCCAACAAATCCGGCAAATCCGGCAAATCCGGCAAATCAGGCAACTATACGAAATTCTTTCGACAGGCTGCTTGCTCGCCTAGCGGAGGTGGGCAACCGTGAACTGACGTGGACGGATGCCCAGAGAGTCTCGTTATATGCAGCGCTTAAGCGCCATGGTGAAGATAACGTGGTAAGCGCTTTTCGCCTGTTTTACAGCAATTTAGAAGACGATTTTGAGCTAAAGTTTGCGGCCAAGAACTTCGTTGAACAGCTAAGTCACTGGATTGCCAAGGTCGCGTATCTCAAAGCTCAAAAAGAAGAATATGCCAAACTTGAGGCGCGCTTCGAGGAAGAAGGCAGACGTAAGCGGGAAGAACGCCTACGAAAGAAAGCGGAAGAAGAAGCCCTCGTCGAGTACGAATTAGGAGAATTAACAAATGGCCTTTAGATAGCCTTTAATCGCGCTAGGATTCGTTTCTAGCGACGATCCGGCCTCGGCCTATAGGAAACCATTACCCGCCTGCTTCGAGCGATCCTAGAGGATTTTAAGCCGAATTTGCAAATTCCGATAGATAGGCGTCCGGAAAATGGACGGCCTATCTGTCCGCCTACCGCGTAACTGCGAGATTCCGAGGGGAGAATTCTCGATCAGGCGGTCTTTTGCCCCGCCGAAGAATTTGAGCAAAAGTTCGGTTTTGGACTCCATCTATTTAACGGTTTGAAAAAGACACTGCCTCGGCTGACCGGCCTGAGCCTTGTTTCGGCTGACCGGCAAACCGCCAAAAGAGGACGGCTGACCAAGCTAATTGAACGGTTATCTGAATCGATCAAGCGAGCGACCGGTAAGCCGGTAAGGTAGCCAATCGAGTGGTCGACTCAGAGGATAAATAGGCTTTTTAATAGGCTTTTTAGTAGAGTTTCAGTTCGTTCCCGTGAGTGGGAACGAACTAAACAAAAGTCAGTTCGTTCCCGCGCAAAAACGGTGTTGGGAACGAACTAGAGTCTGTGTCGCTATCGTATTCTTTCTAAAGGACTTAAGACCATTTCAGTTCGTTCCCGTGAGTGGGAACGAACTAAACAAAAGTCAGTTCGTTCCCGTGCGAGAGTCTATATAAATAGACTCTCACACGGGAGACCGGCCTTTCGGATGAAAATTTTAAGTTCCTCTCGACCTTAAACCGGCTTCGGCTGACCCCCTCGGTTGGTTACGGCTGAGGGTGGGTTCCGTGTCCAGCGACCGGCGTCCGGTTAACCGGATGATTGGATGATTAGATTTTTCTAATCTTCCGTCCGGAAAATGGACAAGCATAGGAGGGAGTATGCACGTACCTGTTTGCTCAATTCATCGTCTCGTCTTGGCTCCGCTTGGCGGCGGTTGCGCCCGATGCGTTCGCGAACGATGCGCCCGACTCTCGGACAAAATCATGCGTGAGCTTCGCGAGCTTAGTGAGCTTGGTCTTGCTGCGGTGGATTGCAATCAGGATGGCTCGCCAGATGCCCTAGGAAGCGATTCTACGCGCCATAATGACCTGACCCTAGTCAAGGTATAGGCCTGCCCTCTGCGAACGATTCTAGGGCGGTTTCCGACGCAAATTTGGCCCGTCTAGGCGGCCTGCCGGTAGCCGCGTCCGGCTGTCCGTTTTGCGGACGCGCTCCTACTGGCGCAAAAAACTTCCTAATTTGACCGGGCGGCCTTGCTTTAGTACATGAGTCGGCGGCTCATCGCTTGGGTGGACACGCCAAGCCGTAATTTCAATGAATCCTTCAAGATACGAGAGAGCGGCCCTGCCCCACCAGTAAGCCTCCTCCGGCGACGTAAAGTTGTAGATGGCTGTGATGATGTCAGGTGGGTTTGGTAGACGCAGCTGAATCTGATAGCTTCTTGCGGTTGTTTCTTGCGCTTGACTATTCATCGTTTGGCCCTCCTAGGCCCGCATCGTTTTAGCACCTTAACGACGTAAGGTTGCTGTCCGCCAAAGCGGAACTCGTGATGCTATTGGCAGCATAGCGCCGTAGGGTGAGCGCGTCAAGTGGCCACTTGGTTAATCTGAAGGCGAGCAATCCTCGGAAAATGGACGCCATAAAAGCAAAAAACCCGACCTTTTAAGATCGGGTTCTTTGTTTACGCAGCAAAGCCGCGGTAAAACTGCGACCTCGCTACTCCGTGCCGTGCCGCGCCTTGCCAGGCCGCGCCTTGCCTCGCCCCGCCACGCCTCGCCAGGCCGCGCCACGAGAAAAGGTTACATCTCTAATATATCACATTTTGGTTCTGATTTTATCTTGCGCCCGAAAAAATTCTCATGAAAGTTTGCTGGCGGGCGACATCGGCTTGCTGCCCACTAATACTCACATATCGCATCGTCGAAGCGATACTGCGATGTCCGGCGGCAAGCTGAACCTTGGCAAGGTTTTGGTCTGCCTCAATCATGTGGCTGACCATCGAATGCTTGAGACAATGCGGATGCCTTTTAGCGGGCGGCAGACCGGCGGCCTCGGAATACCGTCGAAACAGACGGAAGAATTGCACGCGGCTGATTGCTCCGCCCTTGCTGGACAAAAACAGGTATCCTGATCCATCGTCTTTACGGACTTTGAGCCACGCCTTTAACGCTTTGATTTCATCGAGTAGCGGATTCCCTCGATGAGGACTGAGCGCTTGTACTGATTCGAGCGACCCCTTTAACCGCCTGCAACGGATAGAGCCTGCCCGCAAGTCTACGTCCGACAGCTTCAGGTTGCAAATCTCAGTGGCCCGCAGACCGTGGCAATAGCCTACTAAGAGCATTGCCCAATCGCGGACTGAATGTTTCCGTGCTACTTCCAGCAACCGTATCAGTTCGCTCGGCTCCAAGGCTACCATCCGGTTACCGTGCCGAGACGTCCGAGGCGTCTGAGGTGCTGGTTTCCGGCAAGGTTTGAATTCAACTACCTTTGCAACCGCCATTCTTTCGACCATTGACCGCCCTCCATAGTTTGAATTTGCGAAGTATCAAAACGAATTTCTAACGTTACATGAAGCCTATCGGCAGGTCAAGAAAAAACTTGAGATGCTCGGCAAAATTCGGTTTATCGAACCGCGCCCTATTTGGCGAGCGCGTTTTTTTGGTGCGCGATTTTTGGACGCGGCTTTTCGCGCGCCTTTTGCGGCGCGATTTCTGGCGCGCGATTTTTAATTGATGCGACCGCAGACCGGCAACCGGCGACCGGCAGACTGGCAAAGCTGGCAACCGCGCCAGAGCGCGACCAGAGCGTGAGAATGTAACATTACGTTTGATTGCTTGGCCGCTTTTTGGGAATGGCCACACCGAAAATAAAGGACTTAGCCGAGCATGATGTAACAAAATGCACAGTTTGTTACATTCATTCAGACGCCAGTCGCGCCCAAGAATTCGGCGAATTCGAGCGCGCCCTCGGTGCGCATCGAGGGGAGGCGTCCAGCTTGCCCGCGCTTGCAGCCCGCCGAGGCCGGTGCGGACAACTTGTTGATAACCTTGAGGTTAGTTCCACTGAGGTTTAGTATCTTTCCCTTTGGGCGGCTAGGGGGGTGGGTGGAAGCCCCCTCCGGCCCGTGCCGCAGCACGAGGATCACCTAGCACCCCTCGTTTGCCTCTCTTGGCAGTTCTCGAACGGTTCTCATGCGGTTCTCCGGCGGTTCTTTTGCGGTGCTAATGCGGTGCTTTAACGGTTCTTTTCGGTATCTCATTTGTTATCAAAGAGTTACCCGAATCGGCCTTTAATGGGCACGGAATTGGCCTGTAATCGGCCCCGAATGGCCCCCGAATAGGTCTGGAATCGCAGCCCGCAGTTTTGGCCTGACAGCCTGCCTCGATGCAAAAATTTTTCTTATAACCAGTCAGAAAATCATAATTATATGTTATAATATAATTAATGGCGGAATCAGCCCGACAGTAAGCCGTGCCTGCCGTAGGAGCAGGGTGGGCAGGCTGTTCGCAATCCCACTATTTACAATTGCCAGATTGAGAGAGGTAAGAGGTAAAAAGATGGCCTTGAAGAGTGTTAAAACTTGTCTCGTCGAAATAGTTTGCGACCCGCGCGCCAAGAAGCAAACAGTAAATGAAGCCGTTCGACTTCTTCGCTTGTACCCCCCATTGGAATGGGTGACGTTAGTCGAAGGGCGGCCTCGGCGCGACAGCGAGAAATTCCGGCTTGGTCGCGCACGGCGAGCGGCGCTGTCTGAGCAGACCGATCCAAAGACCCGACTGGAATCGATACGCTATTACGTCGCACACGTCGCGCACGCCACAAAGAAGGATGAGACTGGCGATGAGGCTCACACATCCAGACACTTTTCTTGAAAGAATTGCCGAGAGTCGCGGCCCGCAGAAAATCCGACTGGAAGCCCTCCGAAGCATCAAATATCCAAGTGTCGCATTCCTGCTCCGGCTCCTGCGGAGCGATGCTCCGGCGAAACTCAAGGCGCTGGCGGCCCAGCGATACCGCGAAATTTTTGACAGGAAGAAAACGCATGCCTCGAACGCCAAGGAATCAAGCTTACTTGACTGAAAACCTTTCATCGTCCGAAGCCGTTCGGAAACCGGATGGCACGGACACGCCCGAAACCGAGGAATCCTATAAGTCAGATGCAGACTATCTTCAGATGTGTGCGCATTTGGGAATCGAGCCATCCGAGGCAGACTATCGGCATCACTTAATTTGCCAAGAGTTTGCGGCTCGATGGGAGGAAGCGCACGGCTGCACCGTAGGCTCAGACATTCTGACCTATTGGGATGACCTTGCTAAATTTTTGAAGGCGCGGGAGGCCGACCATGCCTCTTGAGCGCGGCTGGAAATTTGACCCAGAGAACGATCCTTTTGCGGTCGATGACTTTCCGAGCGATCCCGCCCCGAAGCGCGTCGAACCTGAATTCTCGCGGCCTGACGACGCAGGACTGGATTTGGTGCGCTATTTGGTAACCGAGGCGGAGCGAATCCAACGTGAGGCGCTGGCGCGCGCTCCAAAGGTGAAACCGAAGTCCCAGCCCCGCCCTCAGAAATGCTCGCGTGCCGAATACATCGACACACAGCTTTTCGGCCAAGAAGAAGAAGAAAAATGAGCATCACTATCGAAGCCCCGATCCGAACACGTTCGTTTCGTTTCGTCCGCCGGACGGCGGATGCCCGCTCGCGGGGCGAAACTAAGCGCTATCAGCGGCGTGAGGCTCGGTTGCGGCGAGCGGAGTTCCTGACCGGCGCGACAACAAGGTTGATCGAGGTTCGTAAAGTTGCGCATGGGCGAGATAAAGGCTCGCTTGTCGCATTTGTCAAAGGTTTTGGCTGGCATCGAATTTTTGCATCCAGCGAAGATGAGTTAGTTGCGCGGTTGAACCGGCAAAAAATCGAGTTTGATTCACAAGATTTTAAATCCAACAAAGGAAAACAAGGAAAAGGAAAACGAAGATGAGCAACAAAGGTAAGGAACGGGCGGAAAGATTGCGCAAGCTTAGTGCACTAGTCGAGGATGATTTTTTCAAAGGGATGATGACTCAGCCCGATGCGGCCTTTTCGATAAATTACGGTCTGCTGCCAGAGGAAGAGGATTTTATCGATCCTGAGTTTGCGCCCTTGGCCCTCGAAGACCGAGCACCACTCGGCGAAGCTATCAGCCGGTTGGCCGAGCAAGACCCAGAGATGCGCGCGGCTTTGCAGGAGTACGGCATTCAGGATTTTTCTCAACCGCAGCCCTTCCGCAGTGGGAAATGGGGAGGGACTTATTGGCGCGAGAGTGATCACTGGTGCTTTGACGTGTTGAATAAAAGCACCGGCGCGTCAAAGCGCCTGCGAATTTACAAATTCCTTGACGATCCCGAATCGGCCAAAGTCGAAGCGTCTCGCATGCTGCAAGAGCTTTCATACGGCGCGAAAGAATTGACTGAGCGAGAACTACTAGCAGTATCTTACGCGGCCAAGCAAAGCATCGGTGATGCCATTGCGCTCTATCTGAGCTATCGCTATCCGAATGCGAGCGAGGACGAGGCGCTGAGCCTGCTGACCGATCCTCGTTATCAGCGAGAGCTAGCGGAGGCGGTCTGGTTCGTTTTTCGGCTTACAGCAAAGAACTGGAACGAATCAGATGCTCCTAATGCGGAAAAGTTTATGCGAGGCTACATCGGTAGCCGACCGATAACTTATGACCTGTTGGAAGAAGCTCATCGAGCCTACCTGAGCGAAAAATCCATCCGCGAGTTATCGGCGAATCACGAGCAGCCCGCCCCTAACTTTGACGATTTAACTGACGAGCAGCTGGAAACGGCTTTTGACTCTGCGACGCGCGAATATGCCAGAGCGATCAGGAGTAAAAAATGATGTGTGCGCAATGGCTCCGATGGACTATTCCTTGGCTCCTGATTTTGCATTCGGTCTCACTGTCAATTTACGGATTCCGAGTTTAATAGTTTTTGCAGCAAGGTTGCGGGATTGCGGCCTTGCGGCGACCAGTTACCGGAATGGTAGCGACGTAGTTTTCCGGCTGACCTTCGCAAAGTCAGAAAACGACTACGTGCTGAGATAGGATTGCAACCTATCGAGGCAACTATCACGTGAGGTAGGTCGCATCATTCACGATGCGCATATTGGTGCGACACCGGCCAGTGGCCGATGGCCGGAATTTTT
>Ga0209061_1005595_pt1 | contig 10853 bp, 8 predicted proteins | sample Coa_R1_10_FD_187157 | JGI IMG/M metagenome (GOLD analysis project Ga0209061, IMG submission 187157) | Surface soil microbial communities from Centralia Pennsylvania, which are recovering from an underground coalmine fire - Coalmine... | ecosystem: Environmental > Terrestrial > Soil > Unclassified... | reverse complement strand
ATGTGCAGACGCGCGGCATCTTGGTAGAGACCAACCCGCAGCCCGAGACGCCAGGCGAACGGTTTGTTTTCTTCCAGCCCAGCGAGGAGGATGTAGCCTACGTTGTGGGTGTAACGGCCGCATTTCTGGATGCGCGCGATTTGGCGCCCACGAAACTTCTTTGGCTCGGCGAGACATCGGAACCGCTTGCGCGCCTTTTTGCCCAGTGGTGGGAGATCGAAGAAAAGAATATCCGCCCCTATCAAATCGGCGATAATACCGACAGCGAGGAAGAGCTGGCCCTGCTTTGCCTGGCCCACTCCTACGATATTCAAGACGAGGATACTTACCAAGACCTGGCCACCGCCAAACCGGGGCTGATTCTCTTCGCTCTTGACCTTCACTGGACCGAGCGCCAACCGATCACCCCCGACATCGCCGGCTTTATGACTCAAACTTGTAATCTCCCCTGGGAGACACGCCTCGAAATAAGCCCTGACGGGCAAACGGCCACGCCCATTCAAGAGACTCGCGATCCACAGACCATCGCTCAGGAGATCGGGGCTCAATTCCCCACCACCGAAGAGTGCGAGCGCGTTGCGGAAGAGTTGACCGAAACCTATGCCAACTGCACCGACCTCATTTTGGATCATCGCGACGGCACCCTGATTCGGCGGCCACTGCCCATCCACTCGCCGATCAAAAGCCCGCGCTTTGGCCTCTAGCGACAGCCAAAGGGCCTAGCGCCGTGCCCAATGGTGGCATTGTTGAAGGGGGCGGAGACTGTCAGCCCCCCTCTCCTTAAGGCCATCTGCACTTACGGGGGTAGGTGAAAGAAAGAAATAGGGTAGGCACAAGGCCTACCCTACAAAACCGACTAGGAGTCCCCAGAAAATCGCAAGATTTTCTGGGGTAGAGCGCTCTATCCCTCAAGGCCGACGGTGCTGCGCACTGCTCCTTTCCTTCAAGACCGATGCCCTTCCCCTCAGTAAGAATGAAATGAGAAGACCTCACCGCTTCGCTTCGAGGTGACATGGGGTGCCGATGCCCTCGCCCTCAGAACGGGTGGCAATTGAAACTTAAGATTTCTCGCCTTTGGCTCGAAATGACAGTCGTATCATCCTTGTTTTGTCAATTGGCTCTAGAACCGACTGCGTGATGGGCAGGTAAACCAAAAGGGGTAACCCTTATAGCACCCCTAGTTCCTCCTTACCGCGAAGCGGTCGCCGACTTATGATTGGATGCGGAGACAACCGAAAGCTGCTGGGCGTGCACAAGCGCACGGATCAGCTCGGCCGCCTGAGCCGCGTTGAGTTGTTCGAGAGCCTCCGCGCCACATCGCTCCCGCACGACCTCTTCAACCTGAAGCCCCTGTCGCTTGCACAGTGTGCGAATGGCGTTGGCCTGCTCCTCAGACAGCCGCTCTGAAGCGTCAAAACTCTCTTTACGTTTGCCGAGCGCGCGATGCCCACTAGGCCGACGCCCTGCCCCCTGATTTGCACCGGTGCCGTTCTCCCCCTCACGCTCGCTGGGAATGCGTCCTAAAAGATAGCCGCGCTCCGGTGCGCTCTCCATTGAGAGGCTCTCCCCCTCTGTATCTCCAAGCTCCTCAAGCGCCGCGACCCCAATGTTGACGGCGTCGCGCAGGGCGCGGGCCTTCGCGCGAGTCTCGGCAAGCCGCAACAAACAGGTGCGCATGGCCGGAGCCACATTGGTTGGGTCGGCATCTCCTAAACCGGTGAAAATCCGCTCCTCACCCTCTTTATTGCCCGTCATTCGTACCACCGCACGCACGATGGCTACGTTTTTGTTGGCCTCGGTGGGAATCTGCACCAACTCGGTCTCAATGGCCTTAAGCCCTCGGGCATGTGCCAGGTCTAACAGCCCCGCATACAGGCAGAAAACTTTCCCCTGCCGCTCCACAATGAATTCGCGTTTCATGCTTCTCTCCTCGCCACAAAAGTAGACTAATTTCTACTACTCATTCTACCCCACAAGAGTTCCCACTTTTCAAGACGTTTCCAAAGGCGGCATTCCAACCAATTACCTTAACTCGATACCCAAAAAGGTAAAATGAAGGAGAACGCTTTGAGTTGGTGGAAGCAGGGCATTTTCCATGGAATCGCGCATCCTCGAATGCAAGCTAACCGAAAATAGCGAGCTTTTTCAAGCGTTGGCCTCCGAAACGCGACTGCGCATCCTCCAGCAGCTTGCCGACGGCGAGATGAACATCAGTGAGTTGCAGCAGGTGCTTGGAGTAGCTCATCCCAGCGTGTCCAAACATATTCAGATTCTGGAACAGGCCGGGCTGATCGTCTGCGAATATCGTCCCGGCGTTCAAGGCATGCAAAAACGCTGTCGCCTGCGCTACGACCGCATTATTCTCTCCCTTGAAAGCGCACAACAGCCATACGGCCAGATCGAGGAGGTGCAGATGCCGGTAGGGCTTTATACCATCGCCTATCCCAAACCCACCTGCGGCCTCGCCTCGTCAGAAGGCATCATCGGTTTCTTCGACGACCCCCAATCGTTCTTCCTGCCCGAACGCGCCAAAGCACAGATTCTCTGGATGGCCGACGGCTTCGTGGAGTATGTCTTCCCAAACAATATCCCCACCTCTATGGAAATCTATCGCGTGGAGCTTTCTATGGAGATCTGCTCTGAATGCCCCGACTACAACAACGACTATCCCTCGGATATCACGCTCTGGATCAACGGTGTTGAGGTGGGTACCTGGACTTCGCCCGGCGACTTCGGCGGCCATCGAGGGCGCCTTAACCCATCCTGGTGGAACGATCGCCTCACCCAACACGGCATGTTGAAAATCTGGTCGCTTGACCAAACCGGCAGCTACGTGGACGGCGTTTTGGTCTCCGAAACCACTATCGCCCAGGCGCTTATCCTGCCACGGCAGCCCATCACCGTGCGCATCGGCATTAAGCCCGACGCGAAGCACGTGGGTGGCTTTAATCTGTTCGGACGAGGCTTTGGCAACTACGAACAAGACCTCCTGCTTCGCATGCACTATCACGAAAAGACAGAGGAACCCACCTCCGCCGGACGGCGCAGCCGCCGTGAGGTACAAGAACCTGTGCACACGGCAACCTACCCCACGGAGGAGAACATCACGCCCGATGACCTCTCCTCTTAAAGCGATGCAAGCCTTTTTATCCCTTATCGCTTTTATCCTGCTTTGGCTCTTTGTGCCCTCCTTCGCCCAACCTTCCTATGGTGAGAAAGACCCTCCCTTACGCCTTTTGCCGCTCAACTTTAAAACAACCACTCTCGCCAACGGCCTCAAGGTCATCACCTTAGAGGATCATCATGCGCCTGTGGTAACACTGGAAATTTGGTATCACGTCGGCAGCAAAGAGGAACCGCCGGGCAAACACGGCTTCGCCCACCTCTTTGAACATCTCATGTTTAAAGGAACCGCTCACCTGAAACCGGGAGATTGGGACCGCTACATCAACGGCGTTGGGGGCGACGACAACGCCGACACCTACTTTGATAGAACACGCTACTATGAAACGGTGCCCTCTAACGCGCTCGACATGGTGCTCTGGATGGAGGCCGACCGCATGGCCAACTTGAAGGTAGACCGGGCAAACATGGTTTCAGAACGCGCCGTTGTTGAGGAGGAGCACCGCATGGACGTAGAGAACGCTCCGTACGGACGCCAAGAGGAGCTGCTGCTCTCCATACTCTATCCTCCGAACCACCCCTACGGACACACCACTATCGGAAGCAAGCACGACCTCGAGCGCGCCACACTGCGTGATGTGCAGGCGTTCCACACCGAATACTACCGGCCGGATAACGCCACCCTCGTACTTGTAGGAGATTTTCAAACGCAACGGGCGCTTCGGGCCATCCGCAAGTTCTTCGGCGCCATTCCCAACCCGCCTAGCCCACCCCGACGCTACCCTGTTCCCCGCGTCGTGCAGAAAGCTCCTAAAGAGCAGACGGTAACCGATCCACTCGCCCCCCTGCCCCTTGTTACGCTGGCTTTTCGTACGCCAAAAGCCGACGATCCAGCAACCCCCGTGCTTGAGGTCATCAGCAACCTCCTCTCTAACGGAGATAGCTCACGCCTCTATCGTGCTTTGGTGCGCCACACACAACTGGCCAATAGCGTTAGCGCCTATCCGAACAGCTTGCAGATTGGAGGGTGGTTTGAGTGCGATGTTAGTTTGAATACAGGGTCTTCACCGCAAAAAGCCGTGCGCATCCTTCAACAGGAGTTTGCTAAACTTCGCGGTCAACTGGTGTCCCCCGCAGAGTTAGAAAAGGCAAAACGCCAAGCCCTCGTCGCCCACGTTTTCGGCCTCCTTTCCACAGAGCAGAAAGCCGAGGCGCTTGGCGAAGCCGACCTTTACTACGGTAACCCTGCCGAAGTGAACCAAGAGATCAACTCCATTCAAAAGGTGAGTGCAGAGGACGTACGACGTGTCGCCCGTCGCTATTTTGCACCGCGTCTCTTCAACATCCTCATCATGCTTCCGCCCAACGCGGCTTCATCGCCATCCCACATGCCCCACCAGGAGGAAAAACCCGAATGAAACCTGCCCGACATCGTATCGGATCACATGGCCTAGACCGCTTGTTAAAGAAACTCGGCTTCCTTTTCGCCCTGCTCTCTACACAGGCGCCGCTCCATGCGCAGATCGCGCCGGGTGGGCTTACCTCACCCCCTTCCCCTACCAACCTGCCCGCTTTCGTCTTGCCCACCGTGCTTCGATGGAACCTGCCTAACGGGCTGCATGTGGCTTTCGTGCCAGACCATCGCCAACCGGCTTTGTGGGTAGACCTTGCGGTGCCGGCCGGCTCTGTCTACGATCCGGCGGAGAAGGTGGGCCTGGCCGAGATGACGGTGCGCCTGCTGGATAAGGGCACCCAACACCGCACCGCCTCGCAAATCGCACAACAGATCGATCGGCTCGGCGCCACGTTCTCCACCACTGTAGGGCGTGATTATCTGTTTCTTAGTTTGCAGGGGCTTAGCGACGATGCACGCCCCCTTTTCGATCTGCTCTCGGATATGGCACTCCATCCTCAGTTTCCTCCATCGGAGGTGGCGAAAGAGCGAACACAGATCATAAACGAGATCGCCTCCGATCTCTCCGATGCCTCTACACTCGCTACGGCGGCGCTCGACCGCCTTGTTTACGGCGCCCATCCTTACGGAGACTACCCAAAAGGCACTCCGGAAACACTACGCGCTATTAGCCCTGCCGACCTCAAACAGTTTCATCAAACGCATTTTGTGCCCAACGACTCCACGCTTTTTATCGTGGGCGATCTCTCTGCAGCCCTAGCGCATAAGCTCGCGCAAACCTATTTCGGCAACTGGCCCCCCGAAAGCCAGCAGGCGGCGGAGATGCCCCTTGCTCCCCAATCCTATTCCCCGAGTGCCTTCCTTGTTATTCATCGCCCGAATGCTGCGCAGACGGCCATCAGCATTGGGGTGCTCACGGCGGGCTACGCCGCCCCCGACCGCATCGCTGCCGATGTGGCAGCCGGCGTACTTGGCGGTGGTGAGTTTAATTCGCGACTAAACCGTGCCATTCGTGAAGAACGCGGCCTTGCCTACTACGCCTATTGCCGTATTACACGCCATAGGTATGCCGGCTCTCTGGAAGCCGTAACGCTTACTAAAACCGCCTCCACCGGTGAAGTCGTGCATCTTGCGCTCGACCTGATTCGGCAGATAGGGCAACAGCCCATTCCCGTTAAGGAGTTGACGGCGAGCCAGCGTTACATGGTCGGCTCGTTCTTCCTTCGTAGCGCTACTCCAAGGGGCTTTCTCACGGCGCTGGAACCGGCCCTCCTATACGGACAAGGTCCTCGGGAGCTGGCCGATTACGCCTCCCATGTTCAAGCCATTACGCCCCAACAGGCACAGCAAGCAATGGCCCGATTGCCTCTCTCCCATCCCATCGTGGTATTGGTGGGTGACGCCCCTGCAATTGTGCCCCAACTCCGCTCGCTCGGCACGGTAGAGGTTATCCCGGAAGACAAGGTAGACCTGCTCTCCCCAACGCTGCAGAGCGCCCCCTCTGGCGCAACATCTGCCTCCCATACCGATGAAGAGGCCCTCTTTCAGGAGGTATGGCAAGCCCACGGTGGCGATGCACTCAAATCGCTTCAAACCCTGCAGCTAAAGGGCAAAGGGAGTTTCTCACCGCCGGGGCTGGCGACGAATAACCCCCTCCCGATCTCCTCCTTCAGTTTCACGTTCCTGGCGCCCGACCGTATGCGCATGGATTTGCAAACCGATTTTGGCCTGGTCTCTATCGGCGTGCCCGGCGGCGATGCGGCCGCCTGGTTCTCTTTGGGAGTACCGCAGGACGCCCCCGCCATCGTTGTGCAGATCGCCTCGACCACCAACCTACTGCATCTGCTCCTTGCAGCCAAAGAGGGCAAAGAGACTGTTCATGCTGTGCCCGATCTAAAGACCGATGCCGGCACTCTGCCCGGCTTTGCGTTGACAAGCCCACAGGGGCAAACCGTGCAACTCTACATCGATCCACAAACCCATCTCGTTCAACGCATCGTCGCTCCAGGGACGGGCGATAACCCCACGATCACGGCCACATTGAAAAACTATCATTCCGTCAACGGCGTGCAACTGCCTCAGCAGATCATGGTAACGCAAGACAAAGCAACCCTGATGCAGTTAGACATCACGGATACCCAAGCCAACGTCAAGGTGGACGACACGATCTTCGCCAAGCCGAAAACCGCAAGCACCCCCTAAGCAGGTACGAGGAGAAGCCGGTAAAGCAAACTTACGTCGTTTCCATGGCTAGGTCATGCTCCTGACAGATCGCTTTGAGCAGACCATCGGTGGCCTTATCTAACAGCTCATAAACAAGTGCGAACTCACCCGTGTAGTAGGGATCGGGCACCTCGAGCCGCTCTAGTTCCGGCGCGAACTCCATCATAAGCCTTGCCTTCTCGCCACCCGGCGCCATCTGCCGAATGTAAGTGAGGTTGCTGCAATCCATGGCCAAAATATAGTCAAAGCGCTGCAGATCGGAGGCCTCCAAAAGGCGCGCGCGGTGATCATAGGCAATGCCGTGTTGCTGCAGCAGGGCTTGCGTTCCAGGATGCGGCGGCTCGCCGATAAACCAACCCCCTGTTCCTGCCGAGTCGGCCGCAATTTTATCCTCCAGACCTGCCTGCCGGACTTTTTGGGTAAAAAGAGCTTCTGCCATAGGCGACCGGCAGATGTTGCCCAAACAGACGAATAGAACCCGTATCATTGAAGAAATCCCTCTTTCTCATCTCTTAAATAAAATGGCTACAGACCGAGGTGCCCCAGTCGTTAACCCTTCAACAGGGCGCCCTCGGTCGGCCTACTTCGGCTTTCGCGTGCGCGGTAGCGCTATAGGCCGCTCCTCTTTTGCAGCCGTCTCCTCCAATAGGGCTTGGTAGGGATCGCGCCGTGCCAAATCGTCGCGTTCCGTAAGCAGAAAACGCTCGATACGACGCTGAAGGCGCAACAGGCTGCGAAGGACTACGAGCAGCAGCCCTATAATGAACAGGACGCCCAGGCCGATTAGCAAAGCTCGCATGGTCATCTTACACTGAATTTTTATCCGCTTTTAGATTTTACCCTTCCAGAGCCTGTTCTTGTTGTTCTCTCTTGCCCGTAACCGAGCGGCACCCCAACCTACTCGTTTATCTCAGTAAGAAGATGAGGCTTTGCTTTTCCTACTTGCCTTGCTCTATTCAGCAGCTTGCTTACAAGTCGATCCTTCCTTTGGAGGAGAACTACCTAGTGGTGGACAACTTTAGCGGACGGCAACTTTTTGCATACACTCCATCCTGGACAACGCTGTGGTTTCTGATGGTTGCCAGTTCTTATTAACTGCTAATCTCTATAGCCCCACCCCCCCCGCCCCTCAAGACCGACGCCCTCCCCCTCCCCCTATCAGGGAGAGGGGAGCCCAATAAGTTTATTGGCAGTCCCTTATGATAACCTTTCCTTTGGAAACCAACCATAACCGCCCCCTTTCTCCCGAATCGGGGGAAAGGCCGGGATAGGGGGCGAGCAAGATAAGCTTGCTTTGTAAACTACCTCTAGAACCGTTAAGCCGGTAGTCTCACCAGCCCTGCTCCTACCTTCTCAGAACTGGTGGGGAGTGCAACTTAAGATTTCTCGCCTTCGGCTCGAAATGACGGTGGTTCATCTCGCATTCAGCTCGAAATGACAAGCGTATCGCCAGCTCTTCAAGGCCGACGCCCTCCCCCTATTAGGGAGAGGGGCTGACCACCTCAGCGGCCTATGCTATTGCCTTACTCGTCTATCTCTCAGGCCGCTGCATCGCTGTGCGCTAGCACCTCCCGAATCGGGGGAAAGGACGGGATAGGAACAAGATAGGCTTGCTGTGCTCATTGGCTCTAGAACCGATTGCATGATGGATGGGTAAAACAAAAGGGGGTAGGCCTCATGCCTACCCCTACACCGCCCCCACCCCCAATTTGGGAGAGGGGAGACCGCTAAGCCAGCTCGCGGTTGCCTGTATTTATTCCCTGCCTTAAGGAGCTTGTAAGCCTATCGCGCATCTAACTCTTTCGATTGGTATGCGCCGGCCTGTGGTCTTGCCCACCCGGATGGAAGGGCACAGGCACATACTCTACCGACGGGCGTCGTTGATGGGCTTGCGGGTAGAGCGCCATCAGCTCGTAAATCTCTTCTGGGATGCCGGTGCTTACCGGAAGCCCCATCTCTTGGGCCTCTGCTACGGTGATCGGGTAGTCGTGCGTCCAGCGTCCCTCGCTGAGCGTGCGTGCCAATGTGCGGCCACGCTCCTCGCCCAACCGAGGGCTTATAAGACGATAGACCGTCTCCTCCACCTGCCTGATCGCCTTCTCAGCGATGTCGGCCAAAATAAGCGTGCGATCGTCACGGTTGGGGTTGGGGGTGCGCAAAGCCGCTAAAATGGAGGCCGCCGGATACTCCCCCAGTTGAGGGTCTACGGGGCCAAGCACAGCGTTTTCGTCCATAATCACCTCATCGGCGGCAAGCGCAATAAGCGTTCCCCCCGACATTGCATAGTGCGGCACAAACACGGTGACTTTCCCCGGATGCTGCGCCAGTGCGTGGGCGATCTGACCGGCGGCAAGGACAAGCCCTCCTGGAGTGTGTAGGATGAGGTCAATAGCCATGTCGGGCGGTGTAAGTCGGATAGCGCGAAGAACGCGCTCCGAATCTTCGATATCAATAAAGCGCAGGAGAGGAAACCCCAGAAAGCTCATCGTCTCCTGCCGATGAATTAGGGTTATGACCTGCGAGTTACGCTTTTTACCAAACAGCATCAGGCGCTTCATCCGCTCGTAGGTAAGCATTTGCTGTTGAAACAGCGGTGCCACCGACGAGATGATCAGAAAGAGCCAGAAGAGCTGAAAGATAGGGTCCACGCGTTATACTCCTTTCGTGATAATAGAATCGATGCGTATCGGGCTAGTAAGGATAGTCGCCCCGATACCGGTAGCGAGGGGGTGGTTGTGGGCTGGCCAGCCACGGAAGTGCGGCGATCAGGCCAAAAACAAAGCCTCCCACATGGCCCCAATAGGCCACTCCACCCATGTTGTAGAGCGTCGTGGTAAGCGCAGCCACACCGTTAAGATACTGCTCTAAAAACCAGAAGCCGATCCAGATAACGGCCGGCAACTCGATGAACCACGGAAAGATGAAGATCGGAATGAGCGTTAAAACACGCGCTCCTGGATAGAACACGAGATAGGCACCCATCACTGCGGCGACAGCCCCGCTCGCCCCTATGGTCGGTATCTGAGAAGAGGCAGAGGCAACAACCTGCAGAATGCCGGCGGCGATGCCCCCACAAAAATAGAACACCAGAAACGGGATGGTGCCGAGGCGGTCTTCCACATTATCGCCGAATATCCATAGGAACCACATGTTGCCCAGAATATGCAGCCACCCCCCGTGCAGAAACATGCAGGTAATAAAGGTGGGCCAGTAACGCATCAGACCGCCGGGCTGCATCACCTCGGCCGGTATCAGCCCATACCGATAGACAAATAGCTGGAGCTGGTCGGGCGAAAGCTGCAGCTCGTGTAGAAAGATGGCGAAATTGACAAAAATGAGCGCCCATACCGCCGCAGGAAAACGGCGGATGGGGGCGTTATCATGTAATGGGAGCATGGAACTTCCTCATAGATGAGATGGACTTACCGCGCGAGGCAGTTGGGAGATGAGAAACCGCCAGAGCTAAGCGCTTTGTGATAGCTCGGAGGCGCTCGGCTTTAGGCGAAACCGGAGAAAAGCCCCTACCCCGCCATCCTGCGCGAAAGGCTCGTGTTTAGATACTACCTCTACGCGCCCGGCGTGTACAAGTGTTTCCTCCACCAACTCGTCTTCGAGGTCGAGCACCTCTTCACTCATGGTGTGGCCACAAAACACACACTGTCCCGGCGCCGTCCACAACCCGCCGCAATAGCCACATCGGTAGCCTTTGCGCTGCACATCTGCGTCGAGCACCAGGGTCTCTACCTCGCCAAAATAGAGTGAGCGCAGCGTGCCCTCGACACCGACCACCGCATAGCCATCGGCCCGCCACTCGTCGTAAAGGGTATCCAGCAGTTTCCGTTCGTAAGCTTGCCGCAGCTCCCATTCTACGTTCAAAACGGCATCCCGTAGCTGCTCGAAAGGAGCATCGGCAGGGAGATCGAGGTCGCGCACCCACAAAGCCCGCAGCTCGTTAGGCAAGCAGTGGCGAAAGTCCTCAAAAAGCTTCGAGTCGCCCCCAACGAGAATCTGCGACACCGGCCATTGGCGAAAAATCTCACGCATGTTTGCCGCAACGTGTTTTAGGTGGCGACGAACATGCTCACCTACGAAT
>Ga0209061_1005594_pt1 | contig 10858 bp, 8 predicted proteins | sample Coa_R1_10_FD_187157 | JGI IMG/M metagenome (GOLD analysis project Ga0209061, IMG submission 187157) | Surface soil microbial communities from Centralia Pennsylvania, which are recovering from an underground coalmine fire - Coalmine... | ecosystem: Environmental > Terrestrial > Soil > Unclassified... | reverse complement strand
GGGCGAACGCGGTGATCAGCGGGGCAAAGCCGCTGCCGTTGCCGCAGGCCTCGTGGTTGTAGTTAGGAAGCTCGTGAGTGGTCTGCGGCAGCTTCAGCACGTTCGGCGAGTAGACGGACGTCTGCGGCGTGTACTTGCCCGTCGACAGCAGGGCCGAGCTGGTGACGATCTTGAACGTCGAGCCCGGCGGGTAGGTGGCGTCGATCGCGCGGTTCAGCAGCGGCTGGGCGGGGTCGGTGAGGAGGGCGTGGTCGTTCTTGTCGAGCTGGGTGCCGTTCAGGACGCTCAGCTCATTGGGGTCGTAGGAGGGGTAGGAGGCCATCGCGAGGATCGCGCCGGTCTTGGGGTTCAGCGCGACCACGGCACCCGGCCTGCCCTGCGCCTTCAGCGCGTCGTACGCCGCGGTCTGCACCCTGGAATCGATGGTGAGCTGGACCGTCGCGCCCTTCTTCTGCTTGCCCGTGATCATGTCGACCACGTTGCGGATGGCGAGCTTGGACGAGGTGCCGGACAGCAGCGCGTTCTCGGCCTTCTCGATGCCGCTCGCGCCGTAGAGGGAGGCGTAGCCCGTGACCGGCGCGTACACCGCGCCGTCCGGGTAGTACCGCTGGTACTTGTACACGCCGCCGACGGCCTTGGACTCGGCGATCGTCTTGCCGTCCGCGGTCACGATGGGCCCGCGCTGGTACTGGTACTGGGCGGCGAACGCGCGGCCGTTCCCCGGCTTGGTGGACAGGCTGCTGGCCTCGAACGCCTGCAGGTAGTTGTCGTTGATGAGCAGCAGCACGAACATCACGAGGACGGCGATGGAGATGCGGCGCAAGGCACGGTTCACGGCAGATTCACCACCTGCGTCATGCCCTCGTCCTGAATCGACTGGGGCGGCGGCCGCCGCGCGGCGTCGCTGACCCTGACCAGCAGCGCGATCAGCATCCAGCTCGCCACGAGCGAGGACCCGCCCTCGGAGAGGAACGGGGTGGTGATGCCGGTCAGCGGGATGAGCCGGGTGACGCCGCCGACGATCACGAACACCTGGAGGGCGAGCATGAACGACAGCCCGCCGGCCAGCACCTTGGAGAACGGGTCCCTGACCATGACCCCGGCCCGCAGCCCGCGCTGCACGATCAGGCCGTAGAGCAGGAGGATGGCCATCAGGCCGGTCAGGCCGAGTTCCTCGCCGAACGCGCTGATGATGAAGTCGCTCTGCACGAGCGGCGTGTACCACGGCTGGCCGCCGCCGAGCCCCTTGCCAAGTATCCCGCCGGACGCCATCCCGTACAGGCCCTGGACGAGCTGGTAGGCGTTGCCGAACGGGTTGCTCCCGGTGAACGGGTGCAGCCAGATCTGGAACCGCTCGCCTACATGCGCGAAGAGCTTCTCCGCGATGAAGGCGCCGAGGATGAACAGGCCGAACCCGATGATCAGCCAGGAGGTGCGCTGCGTGGCGATGTAGAGCGTCACCACGAACAGGCCGAGGAACAGCGCGGAGGTGCCGATGTCGTGCTCGAAGATCAGCAGCAGCAGGCTGACGGCCCACATGACGAGGATCGGGCCGAGGTCGCGCGCCCTGGGCAGGTCGATGCCGAGCACCCGCTTGCCAGCCAGCGACAGCACATCCCGCTTGACGACCAGGTACCCCGCGAACGCTGCCGCCAGCGCCAGCTTGGCGAACTCCTCCGGCTGGATGGTGAACCCGCCGAGGGAGATCTGGATCTTGGCGCCCTGCACCTCGCTGATGCTGGCGGGGAGCAGGGCGGGCATGGCGATCAGCACGATCCCGATGACGCCCAGGGTGTAGGTGTAGCGCTGCAGCACGCGCGGCTCGCGGATGATCGCGAGCACGGCCACGAAGCACGCGATGCCAACGCCCGTGTACATGATCTGGGTCGCCGTGGCGGAGGCGGACAGCGGGACGGACATGCTGCCCGGGTTCCCGTTCCTGCCGACCTCCTGCAGCCGGTAGATCATCACGATGCCGAGGCCGTTCAGCGCGGCGGCGAGCGGCAGCAGCAGCGGGTCCGCCCACGGTGCCAGTTTCCTGACCGCCACGTGGGCGGCCGCGAGCAGCCCGATGAAGGCCAGCATGTACTCCGCCATCCCCGGCGGCACCCTGCCCTTCAGGCCGAACCCGACGTTCGCGTAGGCGAACGCGACGAGGGCGACGGCGAACACGAGCATCGCCAGCTCGGTGGACCGCCTGCGGCGTCCCGCCGCCACCGGGGCGCCGGCCTCCCCGCCCAGCGCCGCATCCCGCGGAGTCGCGACGCTGCTCATGAGCCGGCCCCCGATACGCCGACGGCCGCCGCGGACGGGCAGTACGCGGGGACGGCGGGTTCGGGCGGCAGCGGATTCGCCTTCTTCGGGCGGGAGGTCTTCCTGCTGGCTTGCGATGCCTTGAGCTGCTTCTCCCAGGCAGCTCGCTGGATGTACGCCGACCTGCACTGCTGGACCTGCTGGCGGAGCTGGCCGACGACACGCTCCGCCTCGCTCAGGCCCGTCGTGGTGACCGTCTCCCTGATCATCTGCATTTCCTGGCTCGGCACCGCCTGCACCGAGATCCCGGTCCTGTCGTAGACGCTGGACAGGCTGAAGCCGGCCAGCCGCTGGTTGATCCCGCGGAAGATGGTGACCTGCCCGGCGTCCGTGCCGAGGTAGTACTGGTGCTGGGTGTAGTTCCACGCCACGTAGCCGGCGCCCACGATGACCGCGGCGAGCACGGTGAGGGCGGTGGTGACGATCGGCCAGCGCCGGCGTGCGGTGACCGTCGCGTGCTGCTCCTCCCGCGCCCGGCGCCTGCTGCCGGGCTCCTCCCACGGGGGACCCGCCTGCCCCGCGGGGCCGGCGCCCGGCCAGTCCCCGGCGTCAGGGCCATCGCCGCCGGCGGGCCAGTGCCCTCCGTCCCCGCCGGGCGGGCCGTCCGCGTCCTCGAGCATGACGGCCGCCTGCGGTGTGGTATGGGCGAGCATGCCGGCGCGGCTAGCCGGGCTGCCCGTGTCCGGCGCCGGGCCGAGGCCCCTGACGCTCCCGTTCGACGCGGCGCCGACGAGGACAGGGACGCTGGTCGGCGGCAGCGGGGACGTGTCGCTGTCCACGGCATCCGCCACGATGACGGTGATGTTGTCGGGCCCGCCGCCCCTGATGGCGAGGTCCACGAGCTGGACGGCCACGTCCTCGAGGCCGGGGACGCTGCTCAGCGTCTGCTGCAGCGTCTCGTCGCTCACCACGTCGGACAGCCCGTCCGAGCACAGCAGGTAGCGGTCACCGGCCATGGCCTCGCGCATGGACAGGTCGGGCTCGGCCTCGCCCCGGCCGTCGAGCGCCCGCAGGATCAGGGACCGCTGAGGGTGCGTGGCAGCCTCTTCCGCGCTGATCCGCCCGTCATCCACCAGCGACTGCACGAGGGAGTGGTCGTGCGTGATCTGGTAGAGCTCGCCGTCCCGCAGCACGTAGGCGCGGGAGTCGCCGATATGGCACAGCGCGTAGCCCTGTCCCGACCACAGCATGGCCGTGAGTGTCGTCCCCATGCCCTCCACTGACGGGTCGGCGCACGTCATCTCGTGGAGGGTCTCGCTCGCGGCGTGGACCGCCTCCTTCAGCGCGCCGAGCAGGTCATCGCCTGGCATCGCCACGTCGAGCTCGGCGACCGCGGCGATGGCCACCGCACTCGCCACCTCGCCCGCCGCATGACCGCCCATGCCGTCGGCGACGGCGAGCAAGCGGGGGCTCGCGTACGCCGAGTCCTCGTTCCCTTCGCGGAGGAGGCCGACGTCGGAGCGTACCGCGTAGCGGAGTGCAAGTGTCATCTGCGCAGTTCCAGAACGGTTTTGCCGATGCGGATCGGTACGCCCACCGGTACGGGAGTGGGCCGCGTCACCCTCTGGCGGTCCAGGTACGTGCCGTTGGTCGAGCCGAGATCCTCAACGAGCCACTGCCCGTCCTGAGGGAATAGCCGGGCATGTCGGCTAGAAGCGTAGTCGTCGTTGAGCACGAGCGTAGCGTCATTCGCCCGGCCCAGCGTAATTTGCTGATCGGCAAGGTCCACGCTGGTGCCCGCGAGCGGGCCGGAGGTGACGAGGAGCACGCGGGGGCGCCCCCGCGATACGCGTGCTGCGGCCTGCGGCGGGCGGGCGGGCTGAGGGCGCCTCTGCGGCTGCGTCCGCGGGCGCGGCGCACGGCCGCGCCTGAGCCTGGCGGCGGCGTTCCCGGCGAGATCGGTGCGCACCACGCCTATCGCGGCGATCACGAACAGCCACAACACGGCTAGGAAGGCCACCCTGATCAGGGTGAGGGTGAGCTGGTTCATCCAGGGAGATGTCCTCGGCTGTGGCGTCAGTAGCTGTTGTCCCTGCGGAAGATCAGGGTTGTGCGGCCCAGCATGATCTGCATGCCGTCGTCGAGTATCACGTGCCTCACCGGCCGCCCGTTGACGAACGTGCCATTGGTAGATCCTAGGTCCACGAGGACGACGTCGCCCGATTCCACGCGAAGCTCGGCATGGTGACGTGACACGCCGGGATCGACGAGGCGGAGGTCGCAGTCGGTGCCCCTGCCGAGCAGCGTGATCGGGGTTACCAGCTCGTAGGTCTGCTGGCGGCCGCCGCCCGCGTCAGGGCCAGGGGTGCGCACGATGAGCCGGGGGGAGCCGGGGAACCCGGCCCTCATGGGCCGCGGCAGGTCGGTGGCGGGCTGCCGGATCTCGCCGCCCTCGACGGTGGACCCGCGGATCACCCCCGAACGGATCCTGAACGTGCCCGTGGCAAGGTCATCCACGCCCTCGAACCGCATCCGCACCGGGCCGACGAACGAGTAGCCCTGCTCCTTCGCGTAGTCCCTCGCCAGGTTGGCAAGTTCCACACCGAGACTGTCCTCGTACATGTCGAGACGCTCGTGATCGCTTTCCGCCAGCTCGACGACAAAGTCGTTCGGCACCAGGGTGCGGCCCTGCGCCACGATCGCCGCCCTGTCGTCCATCTCCCGCTGTACGGCACTGGCGACCTCGACGGGCTGCAGCTCAGACTTGAAGGCCCGCGCGAAAGCCCCTTCCACCATGCCCTCGAGCCGCCGCTCGAAGCGCTGCAGAACTCCCACCGTGGCACCTCCCTTCCCCTACTCGCCTCTGATCGTATCCGGGGTACGAGGGCTCTGATGGCCGTGCTAACCTTACTGCCTGCCCAGGGCGGGTGGCGGAACGGCAGACGCGCACGGTTCAGGTCCGTGTGTCCGCAAGGACGTGAGGGTTCAAATCCCTCCTCGCCCACTGTTGCCTCACCCTGCTCGCTGGGCTTCGGCCAGCGTCGCCGGGGCCGGTGATGCCGGCCCGGGGGGGCGACCCCCCGGAGCCCCCCGGGCGGCTTGCTCGCTGTTTCTGGTTCTGGCCGCTGGCCTGCTTTCCTGGGGGCTGGTGCGGGCCGTTTCGTGCTGCGTGCTGGGTTTTGGCCAGCGTCGCCGGGGCCGGTGATGCCGGCCGCATAGCTAGGCCGCGGACAGTCCTTCGGGTGTCCAGCGGACGAGGACGGTTTCGTGGGCGGCCTGGACGCCGGTGGCGGGGTCGATCCTGAAGGTGCCGAACAGGGTCGACGTATCCAGTCCGGCCGCGGCTGCCCAGAGAAGATCGCGGGCGGTCCCCCCCGCCAGCCGCGCGCAGTGGGCGGCGAGCACGGCAGCGGCCACCGCCTGCACGGCCGGGTAGTCCGGCACGGCCCCGGCCCCCGCCGCGTACGCGCGGAGGAAAGCCGCTTCGTCAGGGCCGAGCTCCGCCCCGTGCCCGCTGCCGGGAAACCACTGGGCGATCCCGAAGACGCCCCGGGCGTTCCCGGCCGCCGCGGCGAACTCCCGCACGCCCGCCGCCACGGCGCAGACCCGCCGGGGAGGGTGGGGCAGGCGCCGGGCCCGGCGCACCGTCTCGATGTCCTCACCGAACGAGCCTGCGGTCAGCAGATCCCAGCCCGCCGCCGGCCCGTCCGGCGCTCCCGGCTCGCCGGGCAGCGCTCCCGGCTCGCCCGGGCAGATGGTCCCGATGCCGAGCCGGCGGGCCATCTGCTGCGCGCCGTCCGCCACCCGGCGCGCGAAACGGCCCCCGCCGCGGGTGATCCAGAGCACCGGCCGCGGCTGGTCGCCTGCCAGCAGGCGCAGGAACGGCTCGCTGTAGCGGCTGGCCGGCGTCAGCACGCAGACGACGTGCCCGGGATGCGCGAGCGCCACGTCGTCACCGGCCCCGCCGTGGTTCCACAGCAGCAGCCCGGCGTCCGCGGCGATGCGTCCCGCGGCCCTGGCCAGCCTCGTGGAATACGGGCCGAGCAGCACGTCGCAGCGCGCGGCCACCCGGGGAAGGACGTCGCCGAGCGTGCGCGGGCTGCTGCCGTCATCCTCCAGCACGAGATCCGCCGCGCCGTCCATCGACCGCCAGATCCCCAGGGCACGTGCGGCCTGCCTGCCGAAGCGCGCGTACTGCCCGGACAGCGACAGGCAGGCTCCGGCACGCAGCGGGCGCAGGCCCCGTGGCACCTGGCGACCGGTCACGGGACGATGACGACGGGGCAGCGGGCGTGCCTGGCGAGCCACCCGGGGACCGAGCCTGCGAGGTGGCGCCACGCGTGGACCGACGCGCCGATGACGAGGGCGTCGGCGCCCTGTTCCGCGGCTGCGGCGGCGAGTTCCCTGGCCGGGCTGCCCCGCCGGGCGCGCACGTAGACCTCCAGGCCCGTGCGGTCGGTGACCTGATCGAGCTCGGCGAGCAGCCACGTCTCCAGGTCGGCGGTGCCCTCGGGCACCCCCACCACCTGGCCGGTCAGCGGCTCGCAGTAGATCCCTGCGGAGGTCACGTGGATGACGAGCAGCGGCCGGCCGAGCCGCCTGGCCATCCCGGCCGCGTAGGCGAGCGCGTTGCGGCTGGACGCCGACCCGTCATAGCCGGCGATGACCGGGTGCACCAGGCGCGGCCGGCCATCCTCGGGCCGCCCGTGCCGCTCGGGCTGGCCCGGATGCGGGTAAGACTCTGCCTGATCCATGTCCGCCTGGCCCATTCCTGCGTCCTGCCCGAACCGTACTCCGCTCGCGGATGATTTTGCGAGTCTCTCGCACTGATCAGCCGGCTGCTACTGGAACGTATGCCCCGCTCCCCGGCTCGCCACTCCCGCGTTCTGGGTCCCCGCCGGGGGAAGGCCGTAGTCTGGGAGACCGTGGACAGCCTGGTGAGTGACCTGATCTCCGTCGTCGGCGCCGGGCATGTGCTCACCGACCCGCAGGTGCTGGCCGGCTACACCACGGACTGGACGCGGCGGTACGGCGGCGCCGCGCGCTGCGCGGTCAGGCCGGGCTCGACCGCCGAGGTGGCGGAGGCGATCAGGGTCTGCGCGCGGCACGGTAGGCCGGTCATTCCCCAGGGCGGCAACACAGGTCTCGTCGGCGGCTCGGTGCCAGGCGGCGGCCCGGCGGGGGCGGCCGCCCCCGTGGTGCTGTCCACCCGCCGGCTCCGGCAGCTCGGCCCGGTGGACACGCTGGCCGCCCAGGTCACGGCGGGCGCGGGCGTGACGATCGCGGAGCTGCGCGGGCACGCCGCGGCGGCGGGGTTCGAGTACGGCGTGAACCTCGCCTCCCGGGACTCGGCGACGGTGGGCGGCACGATCGCGACGAACGCCGGCGGTGTCCACACGATCAGGTACGGCGGGACCCGGGCGCAGCTTCTCGGCGTCGAGGCGGTGCTCGCCGACGGCAGCGTGATCTCGCGCCTCGGCGGGATTCCCTCAGACAACACCGGCTACGACCTGGCCCAGCTCCTTGCCGGCAGCGAGGGAACGCTCGCGGTGATCACGGCCGCGCGGCTGAGGCTGTGGCCCGCCGAGCCCCCCGTCGCCACCGTGCTGGCGGGGGTGGACGGCGCCGGGGCCGCGGCCGCCCTCTACGCGGAGATCAGGTCCCGCATCCCGTCGGTGCGGGCTGCCGAGTACTTCGAGGCACCCGGCCTGACCCTGGTGCGCGCCCACACGGGGCTGCCCGCGCCGCTGGGCAGCGACTACCCCGCCTACCTTCTCGTGGAGGCCGGAGGCCCCCCCGGCAACGCCGAACGGATGGCGGAGATCCCCCTTCTCGCGGACGCCGCCGTCGCGGTGGACGGCCCGGGACGCGCCGCCCTGTGGGCATACCGCGAACGGCACACGGAGTCGATCAGCGCGGCGGGGATCCCGCACAAGCTGGACCTCGCCGTGCCGCTGGCACGGCTCGCGGGACTGCGCGCCGGACTCGACGAGGTGGTCAAGGCGGCGAGCGCCCCCGCCGATCCGCTGACGATCGTGTTCGGCCACATCGGTGCGGGCAACCTGCACGTCAACATCCTCGGCCCGGACCCGGGAGATGACACGGTGGACGAGGCGGTGTTCGACCTGTCCGCCGCGCACGGCGGCACGATCTCGGCCGAGCACGGGATCGGCCGCGCGAAGGCCCGGTGGCTGCACCTGAGCAGGACGGCCCCGGAGATCGCGGCGATGCGCGCCGTCAAGGCGGCGCTCGACCCCTCCGGGTTGCTCAACCCCGGCGTGCTGCTGGCCTGACCGGTATTTCGCTGACCTGCAGAAAGGTCTCGTGGCACGATAAAGACGTGGTGACAGAGCCAGCGGAGCCTGCCGGGGAGTGGCCTGACAGCGGGGGGCAGGCCAGCGGGAAGCAGCGCGCCGACGTGACCGCGCGAGCTGTCATCGAGTGCGCCGCCGACGCGATCGTCGCCTTCGGCACCGACCGGACCGTACTGCTGTGGAACCCCGCCGCGGAGCGGATGTTCGGCTGGACCGCGGCCGAGGTCACCGGCAGGGAACCGCCGATCATCCCCGAAGAGCTGAAGGCGGAACACAGCGCCGTGCTCGAGCGGGTGCGCGGCGGCGGCCATATCTCGTTCGCGACCCGCAGGATCCGCAGGGACGGCAGCGTGCTCGACGTGCGGATCGACACGAGCGCCCTGACCGGCGCTGGAGGCGAGGTGACCGGCTGGGTCAACGTCGTCCACCAGGCAGACGAAGACGATGCCGCCAGGCACTACATAGCCGAGCGGGCCCGGGTGGTCCGCAGGCTCGGCGACGTGGTGGCCGACATGAACGCCCAGCGTGACCTGGAATCGGTGCTCGACAGGATCGCCGCGTCCCTGCGCGAGCTGACCGGCGCCGACGCCGGCGGGTTCGTGACCATCGAGGGCGGGATGCTCCGCCTCGTCAGCACCTCCGGCCTCCCGGCCGATCTGCGCGGGAGGACCGCGGTGCTGGCCGGCAGCCTGGTCGGCGAGCTGATGCGCTCCGGCAAGACCGTCATGATGACGACAGGGGACTCCGCGGATTTCGGTGACCTCATCTGGTCCGCGCTGCCCGGGCTGCACACGATCGCGCTCAGCCTGTCCCACGTGCGCGACCGGCCCTACGGCGCGCTCTACGCGCTGTACAGCCGGAGTGCGCTCAGCCACGTCGAGCTGGAGTTGCTCGAGCTGCTCGCCGGGCATGCGGGCGTCGCCGTGACCAACGCCATGGCCTTCGAGGAGCTCCTCCGGCAGCGGGCCAGCGAGCGCGCGGTCATCGACGGCAGCGCGGACGGCATCGCGGTTGTCGACGGCGGCGGCCTCGTCAGGCAGTGGAATCCCGCCGCGCACCGGCTCACCGGGGTATCCGGAGGGGAGGCGGTGGGCAGGCCGCTGCCCTTCCCGCAGCCCGCGCCGGGCGCGAAGCTGACATACCGGCTGCCGAACGGGCGGTGGCTCGACGTCCTCTGCACGGCGCTGCGCGGCAGCGACGAGCAGGTGATCGACTTCCGCGACGTGACCGCGGCCAAGGAACTCGAAGAAGCCAAGGATCTCTTCCTCGCCACGGCGAGCCATGAGCTGCGCACCCCGATCACCGTGGTGCACGGGTTCGCCAGCACGCTGGCGAGGCGATGGGATCAGCTCAGCGACGCGGACCGGCGCGCGGCGGTGCAGACGATCGCGGAGCGGGCCGGATCGCTCGGCCGGCTGGTCGAGCAGCTCCTGCTCGGCTCGCGGGCGGGTACCGGCCAGCTGCCGGTCAGCAACGGGCCGTTCGACCTCGGCGCCCTGCTGCGCGGCGCGGCCGTCGCGTTCCGCCCGCTGTCGGACAGGCACACGCTGGTGGCGGACATCCCCGATGACCTGCCCCCGGCCCGCGGCGACACGATGGCCACCGACATCATCATCGGCCAGTTGCTGGAGAACGCCTTCAAGTACTCGCCAGATGGCGGGCAGGTCACCGTGCGGGCCCGGGCCGCCGGCGAGCGTATCGAAATCTCGGTGGAGGACGAGGGCGTCGGCATAGCCGACGATGACCGCGAGCGCATCTTCGAGCGGTTCGTCCAGGGCGAGGCGGGGGACCGCCGCAGGTTCGGCGGCATCGGCATGGGCCTGTACATAGTGCGCCGCCTCGCGACGGCACAGGGCGGCGACGTCGATGCCCGCCCCAGGTCCGGCGGCGGTACGGTCATGCGGTTCGTGCTGTGGCGCGCTGACGCCGCCGGGCCCGGCGAGCCCGGCGAGCTCAGTGAGGTGATGTCGCCTGCCGGCTAGCGACTCCAGGCCAGCAGCGCCTCCAGGCCAGCAGCGCCGGCAGGTCCTCCCGCAAAAGTAACCATTTCCTGGCTCTTCTTATACGGCGGCATGCCCGGGAACGTGACAGGAATGCTGCGCTAGGGACGGCGCCGGGGGCGCCCGCCGGGCCGCACCGTCACACCGGCTGGCGGGAGCGCCGCTCGCCGCCGGAGGCGTCCAGGTAGGCGTCGATGATGCCGGTGACGTCCTCGCCCTGCATGGCGATCTTGCCCTTTTCCAGCCAGATCACCCGGTTGCAGGTGTCCTCGATCTCCTTGAGGTTGTGCG
>Ga0209061_1005592_pt1 | contig 10863 bp, 7 predicted proteins | sample Coa_R1_10_FD_187157 | JGI IMG/M metagenome (GOLD analysis project Ga0209061, IMG submission 187157) | Surface soil microbial communities from Centralia Pennsylvania, which are recovering from an underground coalmine fire - Coalmine... | ecosystem: Environmental > Terrestrial > Soil > Unclassified... | reverse complement strand
AAAAGTTTCAATCGCAGACGCGACGCTTGCTTCCCCGCAACTAGTCTCGGAAGAATGTTTCCGAACGATCCCGCAGGTTTCAATCGCAGACGCGACGCTTGCTTCCCCGCAACGGCAAACATCAGGGAAAGCGTACCGTAATGCCCGGCGAGTTTCAATCGCAGACGCGACGCTTGCTTCCCCGCAACGCTCCTGCTCCTGCCCTTGATACCTTACCGCTTAGTAAGTTTCAATCGCAGACGCGACGCTTGCTTCCCCGCAACTAGTCTCGGAAGAATGTTTCCGAACGATCCCGCAGGTTTCAATCGCAGACGCGACGCTTGCTTCCCCGCAACCGCGACGCTCGGATGCTTTTTGCGGGCGTTGTAGTAGTTTCAATCGCAGACGCGACGCTTGCTTCCCCGCAACATCAGGGCTATCCGCTGCGCTATATGCTCACCATGTTTCAATCGCAGACGCGACGCTTGCTTCCCCGCAACCACGCGGAACGCTTCGACTACGCCGGGCAGATCACGGTTTCAATCGCAGACGCGACGCTTGCTTCCCCGCAACACGGGACGTGGGCAACAGGGCTGGAAGCAACGATTAGCGGTTTCAATCGCAGACGCGACGCTTGCTTCCCCGCAACAAGGAACGAGATAGTAGCAGATGCGTACAAATACGGTTTCAATCGCAGACGCGACGCTTGCTTCCCCGCAACGCACTTCAGCGATTGTGTGGATAGGCCGCGCCAGGTTTCAATCGCAGACGCGACGCTTGCTTCCCCGCAACAAGGAATTTGCTCTCATCCACAAAATTGCCTCGCAAAAGTTTCAATCGCAGACGCGACGCTTGCTTCCCCGCAACGTTTCTTTCTCGGATGAGCAACTGGCGCTTATCCGAGTTTCAATCGCAGACGCGACGCTTGCTTCCCCGCAACTGTAGTGGTGACGGCCATGCCTGCTGCCAGCACCATGTTTCAATCGCAGACGCGACGCTTGCTTCCCCGCAACCACCCCGGCCTCGATGTCCGGCATTTTTGTTGGCAGTTTCAATCGCAGACGCGACGCTTGCTTCCCCGCAACGGAAAAGGCGGAGCAGATGGCGCGGCAAATGCTTGCGGGTTTCAATCGCAGACGCGACGCTTGCTTCCCCGCAACTCCACGTCGTTCAATCTCCCAGAATTTGCGGTTGAGTTTCAATCGCAGACGCGACGCTTGCTTCCCCGCAACGACGAGAGCGAGACTAGCGCAGACAACCTCGGATTGTTTCAATCGCAGACGCGACGCTTGCTTCCCCGCAACTGCGCCGGTGGCTTCCATTAACGTACTCATTCGCCTGTTTCAATCGCAGACGCGACGCTTGCTTCCCCGCAACACAGGAGTGATTCTGCAAGGAATCTGCGCTACAATGGGTTTCAATCGCAGACGCGACGCTTGCTTCCCCGCAACGGCACTCGCTGCACACTCATCCAACTTCAGGATTTCGTGTTTCAATCGCAGACGCGACGCTTGCTTCCCCGCAACGTCAGGGCCTTCGCCCATTTGTCGCGCCTCATTTTGGTTTCAATCGCAGACGCGACGCTTGCTTCCCCGCAACGCCTTGAGGGCCACCAGGCTCAGTGCGCCGCCGTTTTGTTTCAATCGCAGACGCGACGCTTGCTTCCCCGCAACACAGAAGGGGGAGAATGATGAGAATAGCCGTCATTGTTTCAATCGCAGACGCGACGCTTGCTTCCCCGCAACTTCCATACAGGGGAAGATAGATAGCATGCCAGATATGTTTCAATCGCAGACGCGACGCTTGCTTCCCCGCAACGCGGAGGCATGGGCGAAAGGCCACGTCTTCGGCGGTTTCAATCGCAGACGCGACGCTTGCTTCCCCGCAACATCCGGTGTGCCACGCTCCAACGTCTCCAAAATCTGTTTCAATCGCAGACGCGACGCTTGCTTCCCCGCAACCCGGTAGTGGGCGGGCGCTTCAAACATTCATGTGGAGTTTCAATCGCAGACGCGACGCTTGCTTCCCCGCAACGCCCGCGGCACGCCAGTTGTAAAGCGTTGCGCGAGGTTTCAATCGCAGACGCGACGCTTGCTTCCCCGCAACCCCGTGCCAGGCATGCGGGTGGTGCTGCGCACGCACGTTTCAATCGCAGACGCGACGCTTGCTTCCCCGCAACGACTTCTCTACCGGCGCATTCTGCCTTGTAGGAGCAGGTTTCAATCGCAGACGCGACGCTTGCTTCCCCGCAACCTCGTCGGGGGCCTTCGCCGCTGACCTGGCGGGAACGTTTCAATCGCAGACGCGACGCTTGCTTCCCCGCAACATCTCGTCGCGTCCGTGCGCGAAGATATGACCTGGAGTTTCAATCGCAGACGCGACGCTTGCTTCCCCGCAACTTTGCTGTAGCGTCGGCTGCCCTTCCCCAAGATTGGGTTTCAATCGCAGACGCGACGCTTGCTTCCCCGCAACGCTGCCAGCCAGGATAGGCATTCTGACCGTTTTCGTGTTTCAATCGCAGACGCGACGCTTGCTTCCCCGCAACGTCGGTTGCGGGGTCAACATGCTCTATCGAGATCGTAGTTTCAATCGCAGACGCGACGCTTGCTTCCCCGCAACATCGTTCGATACCTGCACTTGCAGCGTGCAGGAGGTTTCAATCGCAGACGCGACGCTTGCTTCCCCGCAACATTATGGATGATGAGAAAGACCTATGGGTATGGAGTTTCAATCGCAGACGCGACGCTTGCTTCCCCGCAACTTCGATCTCCTTTCTTTCGCCTGCATATATGGCCTGTTTCAATCGCAGACGCGACGCTTGCTTCCCCGCAACTCCTCCCTTCCCTACTCAGTGTAATCGGCCCACCAGTTTCAATCGCAGACGCGACGCTTGCTTCCCCGCAACAATGTTGTTTTCCCAGTTCCGGTTCTGCCAACGATGTTTCAATCGCAGACGCGACGCTTGCTTCCCCGCAACCAAACAGTTCCATGACGGTACTAAGAAACATTCTCGGTTTCAATCGCAGACGCGACGCTTGCTTCCCCGCAACTCGTCATAGTCTTCGGACTGGCATAAATCATAGAAGGTTTCAATCGCAGACGCGACGCTTGCTTCCCCGCAACTAGAATAGCTGGAAAAGATATTGTGGGAATGGGTTGTTTCAATCGCAGACGCGACGCTTGCTTCCCCGCAACATAATATTGCCCTTTTGTAAGCTTCTACCAGTCGCGTTTCAATCGCAGACGCGACGCTTGCTTCCCCGCAACGGGGTAGGGAAATCCTTCTCTGCCCTCGGTGTTACAGTTTCAATCGCAGACGCGACGCTTGCTTCCCCGCAACTATGGTTGTGTATCAAGCCATTGCATCCCATATTCTTGTTTCAATCGCAGACGCGACGCTTGCTTCCCCGCAACTCAAGATAAGGATGCCAGCCACAATAATAATAATTCGTTTCAATCGCAGACGCGACGCTTGCTTCCCCGCAACTTTATCACCCATTGATACGCATTACCGTTCCAGGGGTTTCAATCGCAGACGCGACGCTTGCTTCCCCGCAACGCCATCGCAAAAATTGAAAAGGTGTACGGCAATGATCGTTTCAATCGCAGACGCGACGCTTGCTTCCCCGCAACTAAGTACAACGGGTTGTGGCGGTTTTGCAGGCTGAGTTTCAATCGCAGACGCGACGCTTGCTTCCCCGCAACAAGGTTTCGAGACATCGCAAAATAAACATGTTTACGGTTTCAATCGCAGACGCGACGCTTGCTTCCCCGCAACTGGGAATAACCCCTTCATCAAGATCTTGATGATATCGTTTCAATCGCAGACGCGACGCTTGCTTCCCCGCAACGCATATTTCCAGATAAGATCACGTTTGCCTGTGTATGTTTCAATCGCAGACGCGACGCTTGCTTCCCCGCAACAAGAGTACCAGCATATGACTGGAACAGTCGCAAATATGTTTCAATCGCAGACGCGACGCTTGCTTCCCCGCAACGCCAGTATGATTGCACCTAAAGAGTATATAGTATGGTGTTTCAATCGCAGACGCGACGCTTGCTTCCCCGCAACATAGTCTTTTCCATCTTGTCAATTACAGTGAGAAGAGTTTCAATCGCAGACGCGACGCTTGCTTCCCCGCAACCAGTGGTCAAGGTGGTGAGATGGCAGTGATAAGTGGTGTTTCAATCGCAGACGCGACGCTTGCTTCCCCGCAACAACTACGGTATTGAATATAGGCCACATAAAAGTTTTAGTTTCAATCGCAGACGCGACGCTTGCTTCCCCGCAACGTGTCGCAAGCATATCATAATATGAGTAAAAAAGGCAGTTTCAATCGCAGACGCGACGCTTGCTTCCCCGCAACGCTGCATTGAGCCGTGCTTTACAGAGAGAAGAGCGAAGTTTCAATCGCAGACGCGACGCTTGCTTCCCCGCAACTACTACAATTAAAAGGAGTGAGACATGCATTATATTTGTTTCAATCGCAGACGCGACGCTTGCTTCCCCGCAACCAAAGAGGAGAGAGATTTGCAGAGAGATGGGCATAGGGGTTTCAATCGCAGACGCGACGCTTGCTTCCCCGCAACGGAACACCTGAAAACGTTATTGCAATTAGCAATAGCTGTTTCAATCGCAGACGCGACGCTTGCTTCCCCGCAACGCTCAAAGCCGCCATTCCTGGGGTCAAAGCCTATATGTTTCAATCGCAGACGCGACGCTTGCTTCCCCGCAACAATGGAGAGTAACGCATGATACCGCTATTCAGTAGAGTTTCAATCGCAGACGCGACGCTTGCTTCCCCGCAACAAGGAGGAAGATGATGAAAATAACGTTCCAGTATGTTTCAATCGCAGACGCGACGCTTGCTTCCCCGCAACTGGGCGAGTTGAGCGGGAAACGCTGGATACGCACCGTTTCAATCGCAGACGCGACGCTTGCTTCCCCGCAACTCATAGCTTACGCCATTGCCATCTCCATCGACATGTTTCAATCGCAGACGCGACGCTTGCTTCCCCGCAACTAGCGGTTCTGCCTAGCTTTTCTCTGAGAAACACAATGTTTCAATCGCAGACGCGACGCTTGCTTCCCCGCAACCTTGCTGGCAATAAAGGCACTCAGGCTTTTATGCAGGAGTTTCAATCGCAGACGCGACGCTTGCTTCCCCGCAACGCAGAGTATTTTGTCCGGCATTGAGGTTGAAGGTTTGTTTCAATCGCAGACGCGACGCTTGCTTCCCCGCAACAAAACGAGCGACTACGCAAGAAGCTCGCATTTCTTGTTTCAATCGCAGACGCGACGCTTGCTTCCCCGCAACTCCGCTACAAGATGAACGTGGATACGTCCAGGCAGCTGTTTCAATCGCAGACGCGACGCTTGCTTCCCCGCAACCGATGAACTCAGAGAGTCCGTCGCCGAACTCAAACGGGGTTTCAATCGCAGACGCGACGCTTGCTTCCCCGCAACGGGGATGGATTCGCATTCCCCAATTGTTCCAGGACATCGTTTCAATCGCAGACGCGACGCTTGCTTCCCCGCAACCAGCTTTACGTGGATGATTGAATAAGTCTTCGTCAAGTTTCAATCGCAGACGCGACGCTTGCTTCCCCGCAACGAAGATAGTGTGGCCCTGGCCGCCCACGCCGCCGCGTTTCAATCGCAGACGCGACGCTTGCTTCCCCGCAACCTATGTCCGCCGCCGCATTCACTTGTGACCGTGCAGTTTCAATCGCAGACGCGACGCTTGCTTCCCCGCAACCAGTCGGGCAGAACTGGCAAGGCGAGCAGGCGTTGCGGGTTTCAATCGCAGACGCGACGCTTGCTTCCCCGCAACTGCCAAACTTGCGGGCTTTGGCCGCCTTTGATTGCGTTTCAATCGCAGACGCGACGCTTGCTTCCCCGCAACGTAGTCATATATTGCGCCCGTCTTCCTATCTTGTCGGGTTTCAATCGCAGACGCGACGCTTGCTTCCCCGCAACTCTGCTGTCAAACAATGTTGTGGTTGAGGTAAATGGGTTTCAATCGCAGACGCGACGCTTGCTTCCCCGCAACATAACCACGCCGTTACCTGGGCGCAATGGCCTGGAGAGTTTCAATCGCAGACGCGACGCTTGCTTCCCCGCAACGTCTTGACATGTGGGAGTCATGGCCCTGTGTCTTTGACGTTTCAATCGCAGACGCGACGCTTGCTTCCCCGCAACTGCCGGAGGCACCGAGCATGTCTAAGGCTTTCGTCTGTTTCAATCGCAGACGCGACGCTTGCTTCCCCGCAACGAGGGTTGGCTACCGTGTTCCCTTCAGAGTCAGTCAAGGTTTCAATCGCAGACGCGACGCTTGCTTCCCCGCAACCGCCAGGCGCGTCCCGCGACAATAGGCTGCATGACGTTTCAATCGCAGACGCGACGCTTGCTTCCCCGCAACAAGGTGGGTGCGGTCGCAAAGGTGCCGGTATTATCATGTTTCAATCGCAGACGCGACGCTTGCTTCCCCGCAACGGCACTCGCTGCACACTCATCCAGCTTCAGGATTTCGTGTTTCAATCGCAGACGCGACGCTTGCTTCCCCGCAACTCGATACAGTCACCCAGGAAGGGAGAATCATACCCGTGAGTTTCAATCGCAGACGCGACGCTTGCTTCCCCGCAACGTATGAGGATGAAGATACCTATACGATTACCGGTGGGGGTTTCAATCGCAGACGCGACGCTTGCTTCCCCGCAAGGATGGTCTACGCTTTGCAGATGTGCTTGCAGGGGAGTTTCAATCGCAGACGCGACGCTTGCTTCCCCGCAACGCCACTAGCATTGCGCTGGTGGCCCTCTCTTCTTATCGTTTCAATCGCAGACGCGACGCTTGCTTCCCCGCAACGGCAGGCAGGCTTTACCTTTATCGCCGCCTTTATGGGTTTCAATCGCAGACGCGACGCTTGCTTCCCCGCAACCTGGAAAAAGATGGCGCTGCTGCAAATTGTTGTCCTGTTTCAATCGCAGACGCGACGCTTGCTTCCCCGCAACGCATCTGAATGGTACCTTCAAGCACACCCATATTAGTTTCAATCGCAGACGCGACGCTTGCTTCCCCGCAACGCCAGTTCCTCATAGGCATTAGTAAAGATGTCATCCGTTTCAATCGCAGACGCGACGCTTGCTTCCCCGCAACACGGTAGAGGACCTGTACGTGCTGGACTCCCGCTTGTTTCAATCGCAGACGCGACGCTTGCTTCCCCGCAACGCGCCAATACGAGCGCAATGAGGGCGAGCAGGCTCACGTTTCAATCGCAGACGCGACGCTTGCTTCCCCGCAACTTTACCGGCAACGCCTTTCTCGCTCTGCTCTTTGGCTGTTTCAATCGCAGACGCGACGCTTGCTTCCCCGCAACCTTTGCGCATTTTTTTTCAAACTTGAGCGTTTAGGGTTTCAATCGCAGACGCGACGCTTGCTTCCCCGCAACTGCCGGGCGGGCTCCGTGTAATATCTGGCTAAGATACGAGTTTCAATCGCAGACGCGACGCTTGCTTCCCCGCAACGGCATGTTTGCCGAATACACGCCAGGGAAGAACGGAGTTTCAATCGCAGACGCGACGCTTGCTTCCCCGCAACCTATGCTCTTACCCCGACAACCCCTCTAAAAAATTCGTTTCAATCGCAGACGCGACGCTTGCTTCCCCGCAACGAATATGTACCGGCTCTCTCCAAACCCCGAGTATGGACTAAAAAATTCGTTTCAATCGCAGACGCGACGCTTGCTTCCCCGCAACTCATCGCCGCTTTCCGGCGTCAATCCTCGGATTGGTTTCAATCGCAGACGCGACGCTTGCTTCCCCGCAACCCAGAAGGCAAAGTGGAGCCAGTACGGCCCTGCCGTTTCAATCGCAGACGCGACGCTTGCTTCCCCGCAACCCTATAATCGTATCCGGTAACAACTCCGAGTAGAATGCGTTTCAATCGCAGACGCGACGCTTGCTTCCCCGCAACGGCGTCCGAAACAATCTGATCGCCGATGAGCCGCAAAGTTTCAATCGCAGACGCGACGCTTGCTTCCCCGCAACGCCTTTTTGCCGTGTTCAGCGTACTCTTTGATGTAGTCGGTTTCAATCGCAGACGCGACGCTTGCTTCCCCGCAACCACTTTCAGGATAACACTCCTGTCAACAACTCCGGTTTCAATCGCAGACGCGACGCTTGCTTCCCCGCAACCTGCCGAGAAGGCATCCGCTTTGTCTCTTCCATATTGTTTCAATCGCAGACGCGACGCTTGCTTCCCCGCAACCCAATATGCTCCTCCGCATCGGCCTCGCAGGGGATGAGGTTTCAATCGCAGACGCGACGCTTGCTTCCCCGCAACTCATTATGGAGGGCGCGGGCGCGACCATCGCCTATGGGTTTCAATCGCAGACGCGACGCTTGCTTCCCCGCAACATATCTTGCGATATGTCTTCTCCCCTACTCAGCAAAGTTTCAATCGCAGACGCGACGCTTGCTTCCCCGCAACCTGGACTCATTATTGGAGACAAACACGGCCTCTATGCCGTTTCAATCGCAGACGCGACGCTTGCTTCCCCGCAACATCACGCCAACTCATTACGTGGAAGCTCTAAGTCTTGTTTCAATCGCAGACGCGACGCTTGCTTCCCCGCAACACCTGCCCCCACTGGTTCACGGGTTCCGGCTCCTGACGTTTCAATCGCAGACGCGACGCTTGCTTCCCCGCAACGCTGTGGAAACAATCGTGACGTGGATTGTGTGGTAGTTTCAATCGCAGACGCGACGCTTGCTTCCCCGCAACCCAATTGAAAAGGATTAGAGCGCATTCATCCGAAGAGTTTCAATCGCAGACGCGACGCTTGCTTCCCCGCAACTCAGCGAAAATTGAGCTGAGAGAGCGTCCTTGTTCTTGTTTCAATCGCAGACGCGACGCTTGCTTCCCCGCAACGGCGCAAGCCGCAACGAGTGGTTGTGCCTGGAGCTGGTTTCAATCGCAGACGCGACGCTTGCTTCCCCGCAACTTGTCGGAAGCAACCCGGAAGCGAAAGAAGAAAAGTTTCAATCGCAGACGCGACGCTTGCTTCCCCGCAACCTGTAGCATTTTCAATTTGAGCAGGGAAGTTACCCGTGTTTCAATCGCAGACGCGACGCTTGCTTCCCCGCAACTTGCAGGCGACGCGCGTCATCCATATCGCTCTCCTTTGTTTCAATCGCAGACGCGACGCTTGCTTCCCCGCAACTATGACTCGAAAGCCCGTATTCCTCTGCTGAAAGTGGGTTTCAATCGCAGACGCGACGCTTGCTTCCCCGCAACCCGGGCAGATAATATCATCTGGCCGTAGCGTTGAACGAGTTTCAATCGCAGACGCGACGCTTGCTTCCCCGCAACCTCCTCTCTATCCTGCAATGCCTGCGCCCAGAACTGGTTTCAATCGCAGACGCGACGCTTGCTTCCCCGCAACCCCACGAAGAAGATGCCGTACTGGCGCGCTTCCCTGTTTCAATCGCAGACGCGACGCTTGCTTCCCCGCAACCTCACTGGTACACGGGCGAACGGTACGAACGGGCAGTTTCAATCGCAGACGCGACGCTTGCTTCCCCGCAACCCATCAGGTCTCGACAGCCACTGCCGCTGTCGAAGTGTTTCAATCGCAGACGCGACGCTTGCTTCCCCGCAACCGCCTTGTTTCTCTATAGAATGGCACAGGAAGAAGGGTTTCAATCGCAGACGCGACGCTTGCTTCCCCGCAACTATGTACTCATCTGGCAACGACCTCCAGTTTTCCATTGTTTCAATCGCAGACGCGACGCTTGCTTCCCCGCAACCACGGTCGGCTTTGAAGAGGTAATAGGCCGTGATGTTTCAATCGCAGACGCGACGCTTGCTTCCCCGCAACGTTGGCCTCAATCCCGCTTCTCGCCTCCTTCGAGAGCGTTTCAATCGCAGACGCGACGCTTGCTTCCCCGCAACGGACAGAGAAACATCTCGCCCAGGCATGAGGGAGCAGTTTCAATCGCAGACGCGACGCTTGCTTCCCCGCAACAGAAAAGCGGCGCGGCGTTTCAGTGGATGTTCCTGAGTTTCAATCGCAGACGCGACGCTTGCTTCCCCGCAACGCCCGCAAATCCGTAGATCGCCTGATTCCTATCCCCGTTTCAATCGCAGACGCGACGCTTGCTTCCCCGCAACAGCAACATCGCCCGGCTTCCTCTGGTTGCAGGCGTGTTTCAATCGCAGACGCGACGCTTGCTTCCCCGCAACTTGGGATGTGGGAGCTTATCCGATTGGAGAATGAAGTTTCAATCGCAGACGCGACGCTTGCTTCCCCGCAACACGAGAGTTTGAACGCGCGAAAGCGGAAGACATCTGTTTCAATCGCAGACGCGACGCTTGCTTCCCCGCAACGATGTTTAGCTCTTGTTCCATTTGCCAGCCAAACTTGTTTCAATCGCAGACGCGACGCTTGCTTCCCCGCAACTCACCGGGTATGGTGATGATGAAGCTACGAGGGTAGGTTTCAATCGCAGACGCGACGCTTGCTTCCCCGCAACTGAGCTACATCACAGCGTTCTTTGCAGAGGATAAGGTTTCAATCGCAGACGCGACGCTTGCTTCCCCGCAACCAATTCAGACGCTTTTTGACACATTCTTGCTCAATATGTTTCAATCGCAGACGCGACGCTTGCTTCCCCGCAACAAGACGGCGCTGCTGAAAGAAGCGGAGGCGGTTGCAGCGTTTCAATCGCAGACGCGACGCTTGCTTCCCCGCAACAAGAGATCGAGCGCGGCACAAAAGCGGCATGGGATATTGTTTCAATCGCAGACGCGACGCTTGCTTCCCCGCAACCACATCAATCCCGATAGCAGGATGCTCACATCCGCGTTTCAATCGCAGACGC
>Ga0209061_1005591_pt1 | contig 10870 bp, 9 predicted proteins | sample Coa_R1_10_FD_187157 | JGI IMG/M metagenome (GOLD analysis project Ga0209061, IMG submission 187157) | Surface soil microbial communities from Centralia Pennsylvania, which are recovering from an underground coalmine fire - Coalmine... | ecosystem: Environmental > Terrestrial > Soil > Unclassified... | reverse complement strand
GCTGCGCCGTCCCGGGATCCTGGTGAGCGCCGCCGCGACGATCACCGTGCCCGGCGTGCTCGCCGCGCTGGCGGTGCTCGGCCACGAGCCCGCGGCTTCCCAGGCCCGCATCCAGGCGGTGTCGCTCGGCAGCAGCGCCCCGTCGGCATCACTGCCGGTGAAGCCGTCGCCCGCGGCGGCGGCCGTGCCCGCGGCGGCGGCCGTGCCCGCGGCGGTCCGGCACGGGGTAGCCGCCATGGAGAAGTCGGGGCTGCACGCCACCGCCCTCAGCGAGGCGGCGAGCGCCGGGCAGGACGCCGGCATGCGCCTGCTCAGCATGGCGGCCACGGCCGGCCTCACCATGTCGTACCAGGGCGTCGAGCTGGTCGCGCAGTGGGGCCTGACCGGCACCGTCACCACGATCTCCGAGGTCTGGCACCGTGGCGACGGGCTGACGATCACCCAGACCTCCGACGCCGCGATGCTTCCGGTCAGCCAGTCCTACGTCTCATACGATGTCGACAACCGCTCGCCGGAGGGCGTCTTCGGGGTCACCAAGACGCTGGTCGCGCTGCTCGGCAGGAAATACGTCGCGGTCTACCGGGGCACCGGCTCGGCACTCGGCAGGCCCGCGCTGATCGTGGAGCTGTACCGGGCCGACGGGAGCATGGCGGCACGATTCTGGCTGGACAGGAAGACCCTGGTGCCGCTGCGCCGCGACGTCTACGACACGTCCGCCAAGCTGATCAGCGAAGACGCGTTCGTGCAGGTGCAGTTCGGTACCCTGACCGCGCCGCCCGGGAGCGCCGGCGCGCCGGCCCGGCCCGCGTGGTCCAGGGTCGCGTCGGCGAGTCTGCTGGCCCAGCTGAACAGGCAGGGCTGGCGCCTGCCCGCCGTCCTTCCCGGCGGCCTGGCGCTGTACGCGGCGGCGCGGAGCAAGACGGGGACGGGCGAGGTGGCCGACCTCGGCTACTCCGACGGGCTTTACGTCGTCTCGCTCTTCGTCCAGCGCGGCACGCTGGCGCCCGCGATGGCCGGCTGGCAGCCAGTCAGCCTGGACGGCCATGTCGTCTACGCCGCGGGGCACTCGATCACCTGGGCCGGGCGCGGCCTCGTTTACACGTTGATCGCGGATGCCCCGCCGCAGACCGTGCGGGAGGTCGTCGCGTCGCTGCCGCAGAACACCGCGCCCGGCTTCCTGGCGCGGATCGGGCGCGGGCTCAGCCGCCTGGCGGCCCTTGTCAATCCGTTCCGCTGACGGTTTAGAGTGGTTACGGGTACCGATCGTCGTCGCGTGTGCGATCAACTGACGGAGAGCTGAGCGTGTTTGACCTGTCCGTGACCAAACTGCTGGTCCTCGCGGTGATCGCGCTCGTGGTGTTCGGGCCGAACGAGCTGCCCAAGATCGCCGCCCAGGCCGGGCGCGCGCTGCGCGACCTGCGCCGGATAGCCGAGAGCGCGAAGGCGGACCTCAGGGAGGGGCTGGGGCCCGAATTCCAGGACTTCGACTTCGAGGACCTGAACCCGCGCAGGTTCGTGCAAAAGCACCTGCTCGACGAGCCGGTGCCGGCAAGGACCCCCGCCCCGGCCAACGGGGTCAACGGCGGCCACGACGCCCTGCGGGGCGGCGAGGACCCGCCGTTCGACGCCGAGGCCACCTGACCCGCCCCTGACCCGCCGCCTCATCCGCCCCTGACCCGCCCCTTGACCCGCCGCGTCAGCGGGGGCTGAGGCCCAGCGGCCGGCCGGCCAGGCTCCGGCCGCGGCTGGCCAGCGATTCGGCGATCTTGACTAGTTGCAGGGCGGCGGGCGACGAGGGATCTGCCAGCACGAGCGGCGTGCCGCTGTCGCCGCCCTCGCGCAGCCTGGTGTCGAGGGCCACCTGACCGAGCAGCGGGACGGCGGCCCCGGTCAGCCTGGTCAGCGTGGCCGCGACCGCCTCGCCGCCGCCGGAGCCGAAGACCTCCACCTGCTCGCCGCAGTGCGGGCAGACCAGGTACGACATGTTCTCGATCACGCCGATGATGCGCTGCCTGGTCTGCGTGACGATCGCCCCGGCCCGTTCGGCGACCTCGGCCGCGGCGAGCTGTGGCGTGGTGACCACGAGCAGCTCGGCATTGGGCAGCAGCTGCGCGAGCGAGATCGCCACGTCCCCGGTGCCAGGCGGCAGGTCGAGCAGCAGGTAGTCCAGGTCGCCCCAGAACACGTCGGCGAGGAACTGCTGCATCGCCCGGTGCAGCATCGGACCCCGCCACACGATCGGCGTGTTCCCCTTGGTGAACATGCCCATCGAGATGACCTTCACGCCGTGCGCGGCCGGCGGCATGATCATGTTCTCCACGGGAGTGGGGCGCCCGGTGACGCCGAGCATGCGCGGCACGGAATGCCCGTAGATGTCGGCGTCGATCACGCCGACCTTGTGGCCGGAGGCCGCCAGCGCGGCCGCCAGGTTGACGGTCACCGAGGATTTGCCGACGCCGCCCTTGCCGCTGGCGACCGCGTACACCTGCGTGAGCGACGACGGCTGGGCGAACGGGACCACCGGCTCGGCCCGCCCGCCGCGGAGCTGGCCCTGCAGCGCCCTGCGCTGTTCGTCGCTCATCACGTCCAGGTCGACGCGCACGCCGGAGACGCCGGGCAGCGCGCCTACCGCGCCGGTGACCCGCGAGGTGATGGTGTCGCGCATCGGGCAGCCCGCCACGGTCAGGTAGACGCCTACCCGGACGACGCCGTCCTCGGCGACCTCGACGGACTTCACCATGCCGAGCTCGGTGATCGGCCGGCCGATCTCAGGGTCCTTGACGCCGGAGAGTGCCGAATTGACCTGCTCGACGGTGGGCAGCGGGGAGTTCATGCCTTCATGGTACGCGGGCCAGCTCCGCACGCCTGCACCGTCCGCCGCTGGGCACCGCCGCTGGGCACTTCTGCCGCGGCAGCGGTTTACCTGCCGCTATCCGCGCCGCGCCCGCCACCTGGAACCGAACCTTGACGCGCTCCGCTCCGCTCCGCGCCACTGGCAGGCTCAGGGATTGGAAGACCACCATCGGCCTCGCCGCGGCCCTGATGCGCTGCACCAGCTCCGGCGCCCGGCGCTGGCGCACCACGCGGAGAGCGGGGGCGTCGCGCCGATGCTCATGGCCAGGTCCGGGCACATGCCGGCGGCGTCGCTGGCCCGGTACGCGCGGCTAGATGTCTACGGGCACGCGGGGGGCAGGGTGCGCAGGCGGCACGAGCTCAGCAGGGTGAGGGAAGTACGCCCGCAGCTGCCCGGCGTCTTCCCGCGCGATGCGGAAGCGGCGGAGGATCTCGGCCAGGGGCCAGGATCGCTGGGGGCTGAGAACCTCGATCCCCGCGATGCAGCCTGCCGCATCCACGTCTACGAGCGTCCCCGGGTCAATTTCAGCGGTACGCGCGACCTCGCGGTCCGTCACGGTGATGTAGAGCGCGTTGGCGGTCAGGTCGTAGCTTTGGCGGATCAAGGTGCGGCTCCTTGCTAGTCCGGCGCTAGTCCGGCCATGCTGCCGTGATTACTGCCCCATTGTCAGCGCTCACGCAGACCCTGAGAATCCTCCCCCGGTCAACGATCGGGTGAATCCACATCGTTCCGGGTTGCCCGGGTGTCCTGCGCGTCTCATGTGCAAGCGCGGCATAGATCTGCTCTTCGCTGATGCCCCGTTGCCGCATCCGTTCCCGCACATGCCCGGTGAGAACCGGCCTGGGCATTGCCGGGAAGCTGCGGCTGGGCCGTCACCGGCGCGACAATGCAGGCCCCACGGCAGCGGTATCAATGCCCCCGTGGGGCCATTTGCATGGCGGCACGATACGGGGGCTCCTGCGCGCGTTTTAGCGGTTCGGCCGGTCGCACGGCAGTCCGTGCGCCATGGGCCGGCTACGGACGGGGTTTGCAGCTTCGCCGTACACGCGCGTGAGCGGATTACCTGATAGACCGCCGCCCGTGCTGGTGCTGGACTCGGCGCCTTCGCTGGCGCACCACCTGGTCCATGCGGCGTACAGCTCCGGCGATCGGACGCGGAAGTTCGGCCCGGTGAGGCATCGCTGGCCGACGGACCGGCCGAGGGCATCGGAGTCGGCGTGGCCGTGGGCGCAGTTCGCCGGCCGAGGACTCGCCGCGTCGGCACATAGTCGTGTTCTGCCGCGAGGACGGAACGCCGGGCCGCCGACAGGCGGTGTGCAAGCAGTTCAGGCGGCGCTGCATGGCCGCCGGGGGCACGCGGCTGATTCCGCGTGCCCCCGGCACCGTGGGGAGCCTGCTGTCAGCCCGCGTTACCTGCCGGGGCCCGCCGCGACGACGGCGCCCGTGGCCGGGTTGAGGATCACCGGGGCCAGGTGCGGGGCGGAACGGAAGTCGAGCAGCCCGCCGGGAGCGTCCAGGCTGCCGGAGACCGCGTCGAACGAGCCCGGGATGCGCTCCCCGCCCAGCCAGTTGTCCTCGATGAACCTCACGATCGACGCGGTGTCGGTCAGGTTGTGGCTGACGTAGTCCTCGCGGGTCCACGGCGAGATCACCAGCATGGGCAGCCGCTGGCTGTAGCCGCACCGGCCGTTGCTGGTGCCGACGGTCACCGCGGCAGCGGCGCACATCGCGGTGTCGATCGCGCTGTCCTTCGAGCCGTTGACGATCGTTGGCGCCTGGTGGTCGTACCAGCCGTCGGAGTCGTCGTACGTGATGACGATCGCGGTCGACGGCCAGTACTTCGACTTCTCGATCTGGTTGACCGTGCTGGCGATGAAGTTCTGCTCGTCGATCGGATCGGAGTAGCCGGGGTGACCGTCCTGGTACTCCGCCGCCTTGAGGTAGCTGACCGCCGGCATGTTGCCGTCCTTCAGCGTCTGGTAGAAGTCCGACAGGTCGTACTGGTGGTTGGCCTGGTCGGTGTAGCCGATCGCGGCCTCGGACGACGGCGGCAGGTGCTTCGGGTTCGCGGTCGAGGCGTAGTACTGGAACGGGTTGTGGTGCGGTGAGTAGTCCGCCACCGTGGCGCCGCCGATGTTGGCGTGGCTCGCGCCGCACACCGCGCCGCCGCTGTTGGTCGAGGTCGGCGCGAAGCCGCCCTGGAACCAGCCCCAGGTGACGTGCCTGGCGTTCAGCAGGTCACCGATGTTCTGCCCGGTCATCACCCCCTCCGGGCTGGTGGAGGTGTGGTTGGAGTCCGAGCACTGGTCGTAGTACGGGTCGAGGTCGCCGATGTCGGTGCCGTAGGAGGTGATCGCGCCGGAGGTCGTCTTCGTCCCGGACGGGGTGACCGCGTAGCCGCCGGCGGTGTTACCGGAAATCACGTTCAGGGCACCCGGTGTCGACGGGCCGAACGTGGTGTCCCAGTTGTTGTCGCTCATCGCGTAGTACTGGGCGTAGTTCCACAGCGCGGTGACGGTGTTGCCGTCGTAGTAGTCCATGACGATGCCGGGCGGGCCGTACTCGCCGGTGCAGTTGTCCTGTTCGGTGTTCTGCACGAACAGGTCCATCTTGCCGTTGTCCTCGGCCTTCTGCTCCGGCGTGTAGGAGTGGTTCTGGTCGCAGGTCAGCGCCTCGGACGGGGTGAGCCGCTGCGGGTTGTACTCGTTCGGGTTGCCGGTGAGCAGCGGGCCGGCCGGGCCGCTCTTCGTGATCTTGGTGTACAGGCCGTTCACCGTCGGCGTGCCCGGCCTGGCGGTGAACTTCGTGCCGTCGGTGTTGGCCGCGTATGGGTAGGTGCCGAAGTAGTGGTCGAACGAGACGTTCTCGTCGAAGATCACGACCAGGTGCTTAATGGGTGTCGCCGTCCTGTTGTGGTAGAGGCCGTCCGGTGCCGGCACCGGGCTGTGGTACCCGGCGAGCCCGGACGCGCTCGACGTGCTGGCGCTCGCCGCCGTGGCGCCGACCGCGGCGCCGGCGCCCAGCGCGACCGCCGCCGCGGTCGCGAGATAGGGCCGGAGCCGTGAGCGCGCGGTCCGGGCAGTTGGGCCTTCGCCCATCGTCACCCTCCTGAATTCTGCTGAAGTAGCGTGCGCGGCGCCCGCAGGGCGCCGCAGGGCTGCGCCAACGCGCATCCCGCAGCACACCGTTTCAGCACAGGTTGACCGCGTATCGCGCAAAACATGACGTGCAGGCGAACGCGCGGTCAATACTCCACAAACCCGCACAGCTCGCCCGCGCTGTCACGCCAGCAGCGCGCGGCCGTAGTAGTCGCTGCCGTCGCGCACGCCGGGCAGCGCCAGGAAGTAGCCGCCGCCGAACGGGCTGATGTAATCCACCAGCGGCTCGTCGATCAGCCGGGTCTGCACTGTTTCGAACTGACGTTTGATATCCTGCTGAAAACAGGTGAAGATGAGTCCCGTGTCGAGGTCGCCCACCGCGTCGAGGCCGCGGTCGTAGTTGTAGGACCGGCGCAGGATGCGGCTGGACGCGGTCTGCGGCGTCCGCGGGTTGGCCAGCCGGATGTGCGCGTCCAGCGGTATCACCTCGCCGGTCGGGTCGGCCGTGTAGTCCGGGGAGGCGAAGATCCCGCTGGCATCCAGCGGGAAGCCGCTGGCACGCCGCCGCCCGAACATGTTCTCCTGCTCGGTGATGTCCACCCGATCCCAGAACTCGATGAACATCCGGATCAGCCGGATGACGAAGTAGCTGCCGCCCGCGGCCCAGGCGGGTTCCCCGGGCGTGCCCGGCTGGATCCAGACCAGGCTGTCCATCTCCGCCTGGCTGGACGTGTCCGGGTTGGCGATGCCGTCCATGAACCCGAACATGTTGCGCGGCACCGTGCCGGCCGGCCGCGGGGGGCTTACGAACCCGTCGATCCGCCAGTTCGCCTGCATGCCGCCGCGGGTGTGCTTGGCGATGTCCCGCAGGGCGTGCAGCACGGTGTCGGTGTTCCCCGCGCTCAGCTGCAGGACGAGGTCGCCGTGGCACTGCGCCGGGTCCAGGTCGTCGTTGGGGAACGACCGCATCGGCACCAGGCGCGCGGGCCGCAGCGCGGCCAGCCCGTAGCGGTCGTCGAACAGCGTCGACCCGACGCCGAACGTGACGGTCAGCCCGTCCGGCACAACCGCCGGACCGAGGGTGCCGGAATCCGGCGGCGGCCCGCCGATGCCGACGGGCGGCGGCGTGCCGCCCGCGGTGAGGAACCTGGCGCGTTCGGTCACCGTGCGGAACAGGTCGGTCAGCTCGGCACGGCTGTCCGCCGTCGCGGTGAACGACACGATCGCGGTCCGCCGCTGCGGCGGCGGCAGGATCCCCGCCTGGTACCTGCCGTGGAACGGCACCGCCGGCAGCCGGCCCGCCGCGATGGCGGCGTCGGCGTCCGCATCCGGCGACGGCGGGGACGCCGCGCGGGCGTGGCCGCCGGCCATGCCCGCGACGCCGCCGGCCACCACGCCGCCCGCGACGCCGCCGGCCACGCCGCGCAGGAACGACCGCCGCCCCGGCCCCGGCCCCGGCCCGGGCGGACGCGCCGGCACGCCGGTCATGTGTTCCTCGGCTCGGTGATGGACGCGATCGGTGCCAGCTCCTCAACCGCCTGGCCGCACGCCGCGTCGATCTGCTCCCTGGCGGCCGGGGCCAGGGCCGAGACGGGAACCCACGATCCGTTCGGACGGCGCTGTTTCTCCAGCAGCGCCTGCAGACGGTTCAGCCAGCCGTAGACCGACGGCAACGCGGGATAACGGGGCAGGAGCAGCGGGCGCAGCACGGCGAGCAGCTCGCGGGTCCCGGTGATGTTGGCGAGCACGGTCGCCAGCGTGCTGCCGCTGCCGTAGTCGTCGTGCCCGGTGAGCTGATATTCCAGGGCGTTCTCCAAGATCTCGTGGGCGCGCAGCCCGATGTCGGCCAGCGGGATCTCCTGCGACGGCCAGCCGGCGAGCAGGCTGCCCACGTCCGTGCGGAGCGCCGCCGCGACCGGGGCCAGCTCCCGCGCGGACTGGCCGTGCCAGAGGCCGTACTCCAGGCGGTAGAAACCCGTCCATTCCGGGTTGTCCACGCCGAGGGCGTCCGCCCGGCCGTCGATCTCGTCGTCCAGCTTCCCGAACGTGCCGTACGCCGCCCCGAGCGTCTGATAGGTCAGGTGGGCGGTCAGCCAGTCGCGGCGCGCGGCCGCGAGGTCACCGCGGCGCACGTCCCCGTCCAGGGCCGCGACCTGGCGGGCGAGCGCGCGCAGCCCCGCCTCCACGTATCCCTGGTACGCCTTGGCCGGCGGGATCAGGTCGTTGTAGGTGACCGGGAGGATGGCCGGGGCGCCATCGGCGTGCCCGGGGACGGTGACGACGGGCCCGGTGAGCGGATCCGCGTCCTGGAACAGGCAGCGGAACGCGTACGTGCCCGATCCGACATCGAGGCTCATCGAGGCCGAGGTCCCCGGCCCGAATGACGAGATCTCGGCGTAGATGCCGCCGGTCGCGGGATTGACCAGGTCCACCTCGCCGCCCACGTCGTTCGTGTTGCGCAGCTCGAACGTATGCCACCCCGGCCCGGCCAGGTGCCACTCCCCGCCGCACGCCCCGGCATCGACCGAGATGACGGCGGGAGGCGCCGCGCCGCCGCACCCGGTGAGCGCCGCCGCCCCTAGCGCCGCGAGGGCGGCAGCGGCGGCGAGCAGACGTGTCGTGCCCATGACACCGTCAGCATAAACGCGGCATTCCGGCGGAATCCGCCCGGCGCGGGCACCGAACCCAACGTTCACCCGCTCATAACCCGTCAGATACCAAACCCTCATATACCGAACGCGCGCGGCTGTCTTTACGGCCGGCCGCCCGCTGCCCGGGCGCGGTATCGTGCACCGGTGGACAGCGACTACCGGCCCCGCCGGACCTGCATGTCGGTGCCGGCGAGCAGCGAGCGGTTCCTGGCCAAGGCGCGCGGCCTGGCTGCCGACGAGGTGATGCTCGACCTGGAGGACTCGGTCGCGCCGGCGGCCAAGGACGGCGCCCGCCGCCTCGCGGTGCAGGCGCTGAACGGCGGGGGCTGGGACGGCAAGCTGGTCGCCGTCAGGATCAACGGCGCGTCCACGCCGTGGGCCTACCAGGACGTCATCGCGGTCGTAACCGGTGCCCCGGGCGCCGTCGGCTCGCTCGTCCTGCCGAAGGTGAGCTCGCCCGCCGCGGTCACCTGGCTGGACGTCATGCTCGGCCAGGCGGAACAGGCGGCCGGCCTGCCGGCGGGAAAGATCCGCATCGAGGCGCAGATCGAGGACGCCGCCGGGCTCGCCGCCGCCGAGGCGATCGCCGCCGCGTCGCCGCGGCTGGCGTCGCTGGTCTTCGGCCCGGCGGACTTCATGGCCAGCGTCGGGATGCGCTCGCTCACCGTGGGCGGCCAGCCCGAGGGCTACGAGTTCGACGCGCACCACTACGCGCTGATGCGGATCCTGGTCGCCGCGAAAGCGAACGGCCTCCAGGCGATCGACGGGCCGTACGCGCGCATCCAGGACACCGAGGGGCTCAGGAAGGCCGCGGCAAGCGCGGCCGCGCTCGGCTATGACGGCAAGTGGGTGCTGCACCCGGCGCAGGTAGCCGTGGTCAACGAGGTGTTCACGCCCTCGGTTGACGACTACTGGCGCGCGCTGCGGGTCCTGGACGCCTACGGGCGCGCGACCTCGGTCGAGCAGCGCGGCGCGGTCATGCTCGGCGAGGAGATGATCGATGAGGCCTCCAGGAAGCTGGCGCAGTCGCTCGTGGCGAAGGGCGAGGCCGCCGGCCTCCCCCGTCCCGGCGCCTGACCTACAGCACGCCCCAGGACCGGAGGGCGTCGAGCAGGCCGGGGGTCAGCGGCAGGCTGGCCAGCTCGGCGGGCCCGGCCCACACCGCGTCGTCGGCGTCGTCCCCGGGCAGCAGCGTCCCGCCGGTCACCGTCGCCGCGAAGTCGCGGATGTCCAGCTCACCGCCGGCGGCGCCGGCCGGGCGCCGGACGCTGCCGATCAGCCGCCCGGGCGCCACGATAAGCCCGGTCTCCTCGCGCACCTCCCGGACCAGGGCCTCGGCGTCCGACTCGCCCGCCTCCACGCGCCCGCCCGGCACCGACCAGAGCCCCTTGCCCGGCTCGTGACCGCGCCTGATGAGCAGCAGCCGCCCGCGGCCGTCCTTGATCACCGCTCCCACGCACGGTACGACGTGTGTTGTCACGACCTCCAGGGTAGGTATGCGGTGGCGTCGTGGTAAGAGCAGTATGCCCGCGTTGCGGCAGCGAGGTGAAAGCGCCGACACCATGGTCGAGTGCGTGGCGCTGTGACCTGCATGGCGAGGTCTACCCGCTGGCCCCGGCCCGCCTGCCGACCAGGGACGGCCTGCACAGCCTGCTGAAGAACGCCAGGGTCCCCGTCTGGGTGCCGTGGCCGCTGCCGCAGGGCTGGCTGGTCAGCGGCTTCACCGGCGCCGGCGACGAGCGCAGCGGCATCCGGGGCTCGGCGGTCGCGCTGTCCGGCCCGCACCCTCTCGGCGGCCCCGCCGACCTGCTGATCGTCGCCGAAGAACCCGGGGTGGGCCTCGGCGCGGGCCTGGCCGGCCTGCCCGGGCCGGACCCGGGCGCCGGCTTCGCGGCGGGCCAGCCGCACGCCACGGCCGAGGTGGCGCACCACGACTCGCCGCTGTGGCTGGTGCAGTCCGACGGCGGCGCCGTGTTCGCCGGCGAGGTGGCGGGCAACTGGCTGTGGGTGCTGCTGTGGCCGGACACGGCGGGCGTGATGCTGGTGGAACCGCTGCCGCTGCGCGACCTCCGCGACCCCGGGCAGGACCTGGACCTGCCGTTCGGCGCGCTGTCCCTGCGCCTGCCCGCCTGAGGCGGGCCGGCCGCGGGCTACGATTGCCGCCGTGCGCATCGACCTGCACGTTCACAGCAGCGCCTCGGACGGCACCGACCCGCCGGCCGTCGTGGTCCGCCGTGCCGCGGCGGCGGGCCTGGACGTGGTGGCGC
>Ga0209061_1005589_pt1 | contig 10875 bp, 5 predicted proteins | sample Coa_R1_10_FD_187157 | JGI IMG/M metagenome (GOLD analysis project Ga0209061, IMG submission 187157) | Surface soil microbial communities from Centralia Pennsylvania, which are recovering from an underground coalmine fire - Coalmine... | ecosystem: Environmental > Terrestrial > Soil > Unclassified... | reverse complement strand
GAGATCGGTCGAATCCCTGATGTGCTCGTTGCCGAGCGGGTGGAACATGTGCGATACGCCATCCGCGATATTGCGGTGGTGGCGGAACAGCTCAGCCGCGAAGGCAAGCGCATTATTCCGCTGAACATCGGCGACCCGCTGAATTTCGATTTTCAGACGCCCGCGCACCTGATCGAGGCGGTCGAGAAGGCTATCCGAAACGGCAAAAACGGCTATGCGCCATCGCTTGGTCTGGAGGAGGCGCTGGAGGCCATCCGGGCTGATGGTGAGCGCAAAGGCATTCGCAACATCCAGGCCGTCTTCGTTACCTACGGCGTGAGCGAAGCTGCGGACATCTGCCTGACGGCTCTGGTGAATCGCGGTGAGAACGTGCTGGTTCCGCGCCCGGATTATCCGATTTATTCCGCCATTCTGGCCAAGCTCGAAGCGGAGGTCAATTTTTACAGGCTCGATGAAAATCAGGGTTGGGAGCCGGACCTCGAAGACCTCGAAAACAAGGTTAACGAAAAGACGCGCGCCCTGGTGGTGATCAGCCCCAACAATCCCACAGGCGCCGTCTACTCGCGGAAGACGTTGGAAGCTCTCATTGACCTTGCGCGTCGGCGACATCTGCTGATCATCACGGATGAAATTTACGAAAAGCTGATTCTGGATGGCGACCCCCATTATCCCGTCGCCGCGCTTGCGCCGGACCTTCCGGTGGTGACGCTCAACGGCCTCTCGAAAGCCTATCTCGTTCCCGGCTGGCGCGTGGGATGGGTGGTGGTGAGCGGCCCAGCCCAGGCGACGCAAAGCTACGTTGAGAACCTCAAGAAGCTGGTGCGGGCGCGGCTGAGCGCGAATTACCCCATGCAGTATGCCATCCGCCCGGCGCTCGAAGGACCCCAGGATCATTTGAAGGAAGTCATCGCCAGGCTGCGCGCAAGGCGTGATCTCACCATGAGTTGGGCCGGCGCCACGCCGGGGGTTCGCTGCGTCCAGCCGCGCGGCGCCTTTTATGCTTTCCCGCGATTTGAGATTGCGGGCAATGATGAGGAGTTTGCCAGGCAATTGCTCCGGGAGAAGCACGTTCTGATTGTTCATGGCAGCGGCTTCGGCATGGCAGAAGGGACATCGTATTTCCGTCTGGTGTTTTTGGCCCAGGAGCCTTTGCTCCTTGAGGCATATCGCAAGCTGGGCGATTTCCTCCGGAAGGCATCGTGACAGAAGAACAGAGTAACCCGGACTCCCGCGAGCAGGAACGCGAGTTGCCGGCGCAGTTTTGTCCGCAATGCGGAGCGCGCCTCCAGCCCCAACATTGCAAGATGATTTGTCCCCGATGTGGATTCTTTATGTCGTGCTCGGAATTTGAGTAGCGAAGGCTTCAAGCGCAGCCGATGAGAAGAGGAGATCATGAAAAAATCGGACTTTCTGCAAAAGAAAATCCAGCACATTGATATCAAAACGCATCGTGTGGCGGACCTGGTTGATGCGATGCAGGGGATGGCTTATAGCGCCCGCGACCTTGCGCGCGCGGCGGAAATCTACGACCGCATGCTGCGCGACCCGGAATGTGGCGTCATCCTGTGCCTTGCGGGTTCGCTGATCAGCGCAGGGTTGAAGCAGGTTTTCGTCGATCTCATTCGGCACAATATGGCGGATTGCATTGTGAGCACGGGAGCCAACATCGTGGATCAGGATTTCTTCGAGGCGCTGGGCTTCAGCCACTACATTGGCGAGGAGCGGCTGCGGGCGGGCATGGACGACGCGACGCTTCGCGATCTGCACATTGATCGCATTTACGACACGCTCATTGATGAAGATGAGTTGCGCATCTGCGATGAAACGGTGCGGGAGATTGCTGACCTGCTTGAGCCTCGGCCTTATTCCTCCCGCGAATTCATCCGCGAGATGGGCGCTTATCTCGAGCGCGAGGGAAAGACGGCTGACAGCATCGTGCTGGAAGCCTACAAGAAAGACGTCCCCATCTTCTGCCCGGCCTTCAGCGATTGCTCCGCCGGGTTTGGCCTGGTGATGCACCAGCACACGCGCGGAGAGCGGGACAAGGTGACGCTTGACAGCGCCAGGGATTTCTACGAACTGACGCAGCTTAAAATCAAGAATCCCACCACCGGTCTCTTCATGATTGGCGGCGGCGTGCCCAAAAACTTCGCTCAGGATGTTGTGGTGGCTGCCGATACGCTCGGCGTCGAAGTTCCCATGCACAAGTATGCGGTGCAGATCACCGTTGCCGATGTGCGGGATGGCGCGCTTTCTTCAAGCACTTTGAAGGAAGCCAGCAGTTGGGGGAAAGTGGATACCGCCTACGAGCAGATGGTTTATAGCGAGGCGACCGTGGCCGTGCCGCTCATCACGGGCTATGCCTACGAGCGCGGGGCGTGGAAGACCCGCAAGGAGCGCCGCTGGACGAGCCTGCTTCAACAGCACGCCCTGATGGCATGATCATTGCCCGCGCAACCCGCTCAGACCACGACAATCTCTTCCCGCTCGGCGTCCCATCGCACCGCGCGACGGTGATGGAGCGCGGCCAGCGCCATCTGGCAGGCGATGGCTGATTGGTATCCCAGCTCAAACGGGCAGTTGGGTTCCTTGCGGCTGCGGACACAATCGAAGAAGTTCTGCATATGCAGAACGGTTTCATCGCCGCCGCCCACAATGTCCGGCCCGTGCGCTGACGTTGCCACAGGACTCATCGGCGCTCCGTGGGCGTGCCCGCCTTGCGGAAGGTATTGCACCTGGTTATCATGCCGGATCACCGTTCCCTGGCGGCCCAGCAGCAGGTCGTCATCGGAAGTATAGTAACGGTTGCCAAAGCCGGAGTTCCAGGTGAAGAGCAGCTTCTCCGGTTGTTCGAGCGTGACGTTCATCGTATCGGGCACTTCCATTTCCGGTGAGATGTAGTTGGCTCCGGCCATCATCGCCATGCTGGGGATTCCCAAATTCAGAACCTTGTACCAGAAGCCCACCTGGTGAACCATATTCTCAAACACATTCCCACCTGAGTAGTCCCAGTAGAAGCGCCAGTTGATGACGCGGTTGGGATCGAAGGGATGCGGCGCCGCCTCGCCCTGAAACATCTTCCAATTCACATGTTCGAGATCGCAGTCTGAAGGGATGCTTCGCTTCCATCCGCCGTAAGCTGCGTTGCGGTACATGTGCGTGTGGAGCGCCGTAATCTGGCCCATCTTTTCCGGCTGCGCCAGTTCGCGCGCCTTGCTGAAGCCCGGACTGCTGGTGGATTGAATGCCCACCTGCACCACGCGATGGGAGCCGAGGAACGCCCGTCGCATGCGCCGCGCGTGGTCAGGATTGAAGGCCATCGTCTTTTCCTGATAGACGTCCTTGCCCGCCTGGATGGCGGGGACAAAATTGAGCGCGTGCTGGTGCTGCGGGGTGGCGATGAGAACAGCGTCGAGGCTCTTGTCCTCAAGCATCCGGCGAAAGTCGCCGTATTGCCGGGCCCCGGGGACATAGCGCTTCACCTGCTCCAGGCGGCGCGTGTAGACATCCGCCACGGCGATGCATTCCGTGTTCGTGCAGCGCAGGGCCGAGCGCAGAATCTCTGTTCCACGACCCCCACATCCGATCAGCCCGAAGCGAACGCGATCATTCGCTCCTAAAATGCGGTTTGCGGGCAACAGGCCGGATGCGGCCACGGCGGCCGTCCCTTCGAGAACCGTTTCCATGAATTGACGTCGGTTTGGCATGGCATACCCTCCTTGCATTTCATCACACACTGGAATACTTCCGGCAGAGCGTCCGAATCCTGGCGACGAGCTTCGGCACGCCGGTCATCGGGTCTTCTTTGCCCTCGTATTCGGCGGACATATAACCCTTGAACCCCGCCTTTGCGAAAAGCCGCCAGACGCGATCCATATCCACAGGCGCGCCGTCATCAAAGCGATCGCGGATGTGAGTATTGGTTGCATAGGGGATGCAGGCTGCGATCTGAGCGTAAGCGTCTTCTGTCGGCGTTGGAATGAAATGAGTGATATCCAGATTAATCCCTGCGTAAGGTGAATTGACGCGGCGCATGATTTCAAGACATACGTCTGCATTCTGCGTGACGCCGGAATGGTCTTCCACTCCAATCATAATCCCTTTCTTGCCCGCATAATCACAGGCCGGTTTCATGGTTTCCACCACCCAATCAACCGCCTGCTGCACGGTGGCTCCGCGTGGAAGCTTTCCGGCAAAAACGCGCAGGTGGGAAGCTCCCAGGGCGTCCGTGACGTCCACCCATTTCCTGATCTCGTTCAGCGCCTCGGCGCGGCGGTCGGCATCCGCCTCGACCATGCTGACGCCGCATGCTGCGCCGGAAAAAGGAACTCCCATCTTATAGGCCAGGTGGCGAAGGCTTGCGAGATAAGCCGGATCGGTGGACTTGAAATAGTACGCCGTCATATCCACTCCGTCCAGGCGCAGTTCCACCGCTTTGCGAATGAAGTCCTCCATCGTCATCGGGCCATGTTGCAGGTACTTACGATAGGAATAAGCGCAGCAACCCGCGAAGAGCCGCGGGGTTTTGGAGCCTTGCGATTCTGCGCTGTCGTCGGCAGGCGCTGCCTGAGCCGATTCGATCAAAGAAGAAGACAAACCCGTCCCCGCCACGGCAGCCGCAGCGGTGGTTTGCAGAAATTGACGGCGAAGTATCCTCATCATCACACCTCTCGTCGTTTGTCAGACACAGCGACACGCCGCAAAAAATCCTCTTGCGGCTTATGGCTGTTTGGAATCCTGATTTCCGAAGGGCCACAGACCTATGGCTTTAAGCAGCTTATCCAGCTTCTGATCGGTCAGCATCTGCGCGGTTTTCTGAGGCGGCCAGGGGCTGGCCAGCCGCTCGGGGCGGTCGGCGATCCAGTAGGCGGTCAGAGCCATCAGCGTGGCATCCTGCTCCAAAGTCTCGGGCTTTACTTTATCAAAGGTATCGACGGCGGAGTGATGCGTGTACTTGTATTCCGGCGAGTCCTGACCCATATTGATGCCGGGCAGACCCTGGAGGATGAACGGCCCGGTATCGGTATCGAATACCGCATGATCGTTTACTTTGAGATCGCCGAAGGCCGCGACCGCCTGGGTAAACTGCTTGACCGCGGGAATCAGGTCTTTGCGGCCGCCAAGCTCAAGACTCACCACCGGCCCCTGGCCGTTATCCAGCGTGAGCGCGGCCACGTGATTCTTCATTTCGCTCTGGTGCATTTTCGTATAAGCAAGCGATCCGAGCAACCCTTCTTCCTCTCCGGTATAAAGCACAAACCGAATCGTGCGGCGAGGCTTGTAACCGCTTTCCAGAATGGCGCGGGCGGCATCCAGGACCGCCACCGCCCCTACGCCGTTGTCGGTCGAACCTTCGGCAAGGTCCCAGGAATCCAGATGCGCTCCGACCACCACAATCTGCTCGGGGTATTGAGTTCCCCGGATTTCACCCAGCACGTTCGCACATTCAACCGGTCCGTCGGTGACGTGATTCTGAACGTTGATCTTCAGGCGCACGGTCTTCCCCTGATCGAGGAAGCGCTCGATCTGTTCCTGGTCTTCAGCCGCCATGCTGACCACCGGAATGGGGTAGTAGGCGGCAAAGCCCAGAATGCCTGTGTGGGTGATGTCCATGCCCGCAGCCTCTGAACCTCCCTGCCCGCCAATCACTGCGGCTGCATGGGCGGCGTAGGCTGCCTTCAGGAAATTGCCGAACTTCACAAACAGTTGGAAACGATCCTTCGGCGCTTCCCCGCGAGTCACCATCACCAGAACTTTGCCGGCCCACTTTGGGGAGTTCTCCTTCATCTCCTGGTCGAGTTGGTATAAGTTCACCGGCGTCACATCCGCCGTCACGCCATCTTCAGGCGTCGAGCCTACCCAACCCATGGAGTCCACTTTCAGGCTGCGCTGAATGGGCGAGAGTAATTCGGCAGTAGCAAACCCGCGCGTCCAGCCGCGAAACATCTGATACTTCTCGACATGGACATTGGTGAGGCCCAGGGCCTGCATTCGCGCAAGTGACCATTGGATGGCCTCTTTGGCCCCAGGCGAGCCCGTAAGTCGCGGGCCGATGTAGTCGCTTAAGTACTGGAGGTCGCGATAGGCTTCTGACTGCATCATGCCTTCTCCGGCAATCGCCGTGAGGCCGGGCAGCGTGCCATCCGTAGCGGGGGCCGGAGGCGCGGAAGAATCCGAGTCTGACGCCTTGAGTGAAAACGCAGCCAGGCTCAAAGCGAGAAGAATAATGAAGCAGCGAATTCCTTGTTTCAACACGCGGCAGTTCTCCTTACCATTGCGAAATCAGAAGGGGATCATAACACAATGCAGCCACAGGACGGCTCGTGTTGCGGCGGGAAAATTCGAGGGCGTTTTCGGGGAATATTTGTCTCATCACAGAGGACACAGAGATCACAGCGGCAGAGCCGCAAGCAAAGCCAGATTTCAAATTCCAGATTTCAGAAAGCAGCGCTCACGAAAACAAGAAACCGGTCGCACGATAAAAATCTTTGCGGAGCGAGAGAAATTTCACGGTTAGTAGTCCAGAGGGCTTGTTTCTGTGCCCTCTGTGGTGAATCTCTCCTTCCTTGCTTATAGAGCGCTGCTACGACGATCCCTGGCGACTAACCGGCCATGGCAGCGCGCTTTCCTGCGCTGGCTTAGCGCAACGTTCCAATGGCATACTCCAAGGCCGCATTTTCGTTCTCGAAGTCATATTTGGCGTTTACATCCTGGATCTCCGCCTGAGTCTCGTTCAACTGCGCCTGAGAAAGCTCCACGATGGAACTGAGTCCCAGATTGTATCTCCCCTGCGCCAACGCTAGCGCCAGTTTCGCCTGATTCAGAAGCTGATCGGCCACGCCGATCCGCTGATAGCCGGTCGCCGCATTGGCCCACGCCGCGCGAACATCGCGCGCGATCCGTTCCTGCATGTCGCGCAGGTTTTCATCCGCCTGCCGCGCTTTCATCAAGGCCGCTTCTCGGCGCGCGGCGAAGAGATGGCCATTAAAAACAGGAATTTCGACGTTCACTGCCGCCGCCTCATAGTGATTGGGAATGACGCGAGGCAGGGTCAATTGAGCGATTTCAGGAATGTATCCGGCGTCTCCTTCGGCGATGACTGTCGGGTAGGATAAATCCCTTTCGGCGCGCTGGAACTTGTAGGCGGATTGCTGGTGAAAACGCAGGCTGAGAAGCTCCGGTCGGTTCTGCATAGCCTGATTCACAAGTCCGGCGGCGGTTGCAGGCGGAGCAGGCGGCAGCGGCTCTTCTTCCAAGGTGAACGAGGGCGTATTTTGCAACCCCATCGCGCGCGTCAGCTCGGCAAATGAAATTTTGACGTTGTTCTGCGCCTGGATTTGCAGCAGTCTGGCCTGCGCGAGGTTGACATCGGCAAAACTGAGATCGAGTTTCGATTTGAGCTTGTTCTGAACCATCGCCGAGACCTGATCCTCAACCACCTGCCGCTCCGCGACGGTCTGTTGGGCCACTTTGAGCAGTGCCTGGGCGCGGAGCGCTTCGAAATAAGCGCGATTCACGGCCAGCAACACGTCGTAACGGGTGGCCTGGGCATCTTCGCTTGCAGCACGCGCCTGAAAACGCGAACTGGCCACCAGGTTGGGCGTTCGCCCTGAGTCGGTAATGAGCTGGTCGATGGTAATGCCTTGCGCTTCACGGCTAAAGAGGCGCGAAGCTTGCAGCGTTCCAGCCCCGATGCGAGTGTCTCGATCCGCTGCCACGAGGGTGACATCGGCAAAAGCGGTGGGGAAATAGGCGGAGCGCTCTTCGCGCACAAATTGATTGGACGCCAGCGCATTATATTGCGCCGCGAAAATCTGCGGATGGTTCTTGAGCGCGATCTGTTCGGCCTGTTTGAGGCTGAGCGGGGGCGGCGGAGTTTGCGCCGCAAGAGGCACGAGCGTCAGGAGGAGGATGCAGACACCAGGAAGCCATAGCCATTTCTTCATGTTCGTTTGACTCCGATCTTTGCTTAACCTTTCCGAACCCGCAGGGCCTGAGCCCTGCGGGTCGGCCAAGGCCCCGGAGCGGCGGGAGGGGGGAAGGCCGCCCCGGGAAAATCGTCTCCGCGGCTCAGCCCTGTTACGATGCCTGCGGAGCGCGATCGCCCGCAGGATTCTGGTCGCGCCTGGCGTACGCCAGCAGGTAGGCTGCGGGAATCACGAAAATACTGAGCGCCACGGAAACGGCCACTCCTCCAATGATGGCGCGCGCCAGCGGAGCATAGGCGGCGCTTCCGGTTTCAAGCTTGAACGCCATCGGCAGCAGTCCCACGATGGTGGCCAGCGAAGTCATCAGGATAGGCCGCAGCCGGATGCGGCAAGCCAACGCCACGGCATCGCGCGCGGATTTGTTCTCCTCCTGTTGCAGGCGTTTGGCGAAATCCACAATCAGAATGGTGTTTGAAACCACCATGCCCGTCATCATCAAAACGCCCATCAGCGACTGGATGTTTACGGTGGTTCCCGTGAGGAAGAGAATCAGCAGCACGCCGGTGATGCCCGTTGGAATGGCAAGCAGGATGAGAAACGGGTCCATAAAGGAGCGAAATTGAGCGACCAGAATCAGATAAACCAGCAGAATGGCCAGAATCAGCCCCACGGCAAAGCTTTTGAATGAGTTCTCCATGGTGATGACCAGGCCTCGGATATTCACCCGGAAGTTGCGGCTGGGGAGCGGAGTATTCGCCACAATCTGTTGAACGGCATGATAGGGACGGGAAAGATCTTCGGTTTTGGGCTTCACGTAGATGTCGATATCCCGCTCCAGTTGGTAATGGTCCACTTCCGTGGGCGTTGAAATCCGCTGGATGGCGCACAACTGGTCGAGATAGGTCGGCTCTTTGAGAAGGGGATCGTGCAGCGGCAGAGTCTCAAGGTCGGCCAGCGACTTGACCTCGTTATTGGGATATTTGACAGAAACAAAATACTGATTCCCGGATTTGGGGTCGATCCAGTAGCCCGGAGCAATCATCTGGTTTGAAGTCAGGGCAGTGATCACGTTGTCGATCACGCTCCGGGGGGTGAGTCCCAGTTCAGCAACCCGCGTGCGATTCACGTTGATTTGAAGGGCGGGATAATCCATATCCTGCGGGATATAAACGTCGCCGATGTTCGGAACCTGCCGAATTTTGCCCGCAAGTTCCTGGGCGATGCTCATATCCGTATTCAAATCCATCCCGCTCACCTGGACATCGATGGGGGCGGGCGCGCCCTGGTTCAACACGGATTCCACCAGAGAGCCGGAATGGAAATATGTCCGCAGCTCAGGAAGCTGCTCCTGGAGCTCGTTCCGCACTTCATTCATATATTGGAAGCTGCTCACGCGATGGTCCTTGTTCAGGCCGACTTCCACAAAGCCCGTATGCATCGCGGCGTTCGGCGTGAAAAGGGACTCAAAACCCGATGTGACGCCGATGTTGGAGACGATGGTGTTCAAATCGCGCGGGCTTACGACGCGCCGCACGATCGCTTCAACGCGCTTCACATAATCTTCCGTCAATTCCAGACGCGTGCCAGTGGGCGCTTTGAGATTCACCATGAATTGCCCTGCGTCGGTGCGCGGGAAAAAGGAAAAGCCCAGCAAGGGATAGAGCAGCAGGCTGAGGATGAAGATTCCGATAAAACCTCCCAGCACGGCGCGCGGATAATCCAGCGTCTTCTGCACCCAGCGGTCGTAGCCGTCGAGCATCCGCCCGAAGCGGACGTTGAACGCCTCGTAAAAACGCTGTCCAAAGGATTTGCGCCGCGCCGGGGGCGCGGGTTCCCCTTCTGCGCCGCCGTGTCCTTCAAGTGATTTCAGCACCCGCGCGCAGAAGGGCGGCACGACGACGACGGCTACAAAATAGGAGGCGACGAGCGAGAGCACGACGCCCAGAGCCAGCGCCGTAAAGAGGAATTTGCTGACTCCGTAAAGCAGCGTCACCGGGAAGAAGACGACAATGGTGGCCAGCGTAATGGCCAGCACCGCCAGAGAAACCTCCTCGGTTCCGGTCTCCGAAGCCCTGAAAGGGTTTTCGCCCAGTTCCAGATGCCGGTAGATGTTTTCGAGGACAATCACCGAATTATCGATCAGGCGAGAGAAGGCCAGCGCCAGGCCGCTCAGCAGCATCGCATTGATGATGCTGCCGTGAACGTAGAGCATGAAGATGGCTGCGAGAACGGAAAGCGGAATGGAGAGAAAAACCGCCGTCGTGGCTCGCAGGCTCCCGAGGAAGAGCAGAATCATGAGCGCGGTCAGAAACAGGCCGATGCCGCCTTCATTCATCACCGTGTGGATGGCCTGCCGCACGAACTGCGACTGGTCAAACACTACCATGGCTTTCATCTGGCTTGGGATGTCGCGCAGATGCCGGATAGCGCGGCGAATGCCGTCAACCACCTGGATGGTGTTCGTGTTGCCGCCCTGTTTCATCACCCCGACGTAGACTGAGCGCTGGCCGTCGATGCGAACGATGTTGTACTGGAGAAACGAGGAATCCTCAGCGTGGCCCACATCCGAGACGTAGACGTTCTTCTCCCCTTCCGTCTTGAGAACAATCTGATTCAGCGCCTTGGCGTTCGGCACCTGGGCGTTGGTGTAGATGTTGTAGTCGAGCGGCCCGATGCGCACGTCGCCCGCGGGTAGGATGAGATTCGATTGATTTACCGAATTCACCACATCCATCGGGCTTAAGCCCAGCGCCTGAAGTTTGAGCGGGTCTACATAAACCATCTCCATGCGGTATTTGCCTCCAAAGGGCGGAGGCACAGTGGCGCCGGGGACGCCCGCGATCTGGTCTCGAATCTCGTATTGCAGGTAGTCGCGAAGCTGGGTTTCCGTCAGTCCTTTGCCCTTGACCGCCAGCAGGCAGACCGGGAGGAAGGAGGCTCCGGTGCT
>Ga0209061_1005587_pt1 | contig 10878 bp, 7 predicted proteins | sample Coa_R1_10_FD_187157 | JGI IMG/M metagenome (GOLD analysis project Ga0209061, IMG submission 187157) | Surface soil microbial communities from Centralia Pennsylvania, which are recovering from an underground coalmine fire - Coalmine... | ecosystem: Environmental > Terrestrial > Soil > Unclassified... | reverse complement strand
GACTTCTCAAGAGGGATTGTCAAGAGAAGACTTGACAGCTTTCCTCTCAGGGCGTACTCTGGTTACGAGTTGCATCACCGGTTTTCTTAAATAACGCCATGTACATGTCTCTTTTCTCTCATTGCAGGAGGGCGTTTATGGGCATGACCACTGATGGCCTGTCTTACTGGCAGGCCGAGACCTCTGGCGATCCACTCCTTGAAACAACCGTTGGTGATCTTTTAGACCGTCGCGCCGCTGAAATTCCTACCAGAGAGGCTGTTGTCTATTCCTGTTACCCGGAGTCTGGCGGAACCCTTGACATTCGCTGGACGTATCGGGACTATCGTGAGCGCGCTGACGAGGTGGCACGAGGATTGATGGCCCTGGGGCTGCGCAAAGGGGAGCATATCGCCGTCTGGTCAGCCAATCTGCCCGAATGGCTGCTGCTCCAGATGGGCGCCGCGAAAGCTGGTCTGGTGCTGGTGACGATCAACCCTGCCTATCGCGCCGCCGAACTGGAATACGTCCTGAAACAGGGCGATGTTGTAGCTTTATTCTTTATGGCTCGCGTGCGCGATCACGATTGCCTCGAAACCGTCAGGATGCTGGTTACGCCCGGCCTGAACTATGGCGCGGTGAGCAGCGAACGTCTTCCCATGCTGCGTTATGTTTGCCTGCTTGGCTCGCCACCGCCGGGCCTGTCGGGGCACAGCGATTGGCGTCCTTCCCTCTTCCGCGAGATGGTGGCATCCGGCGCAGTCGTCAGTGCAGCCGAGCTACGCGAGCGACAGTCCTCGCTCAGCCCGTCGGACGCGGCCATGATTCAGTACACATCCGGCACGACTGGCTTTCCCAAAGGCGCTATTTTATCGCATCGCGGCATTGTCAATAATGGGGCAGGCTTCGCGAGCCGCTGGGGCGAGCGCGAAGGAGATAGAGGATGTACAGCGATGCCTTTCTTCCATGTGGGAGGCTGCGTCCTGGCCGTGCTCGGCACTCTCTATGCCGGCGCAACACTCCACCCCTTGATCGCATTTGATGCGCGCAAAGCCTTGCAGGTTATCAGCAGCGAGCGCTGCACGACCTTCGGTGGCGTCCCGACAATGCTGCTGGCGATGCTCCAGCATCCCGATTTCGCAAGCTTTGATCTCGCCTCGCTCAGATCGGTTGTGAGCGGCGGCGCTCCCGTGCCGGTCTATCTGATGGAGCAGGTGAAGGAGCGCATGGGCGCCGATGTCGCTATCGTCTTCGGGCAAACCGAGTCGAGCGCGGCCATTACCCTGACGCTCCCCGGCGATACGTTCGAGTTGAAGTCCGCCACCGTAGGTGTCCCGCTGCCACACGTCGAGACGAAGATCATCAACCCCGCTACGGGCAAAGTGGTCCCCTGCGGGGAGCGTGGCGAACTATGCTGCCGCGGCTACCTCGTGATGCTGGGCTACTATAAGATGCCGGATAAGACGGCGGAAGCGATTGATAGCGAGGGCTGGCTGCATACGGGCGACCTGGCGACGATGGACGCCCACGGCTATGTCAATATCGTTGGCCGCCTCAAAGAGATGGTGATTCGCGGCGGCGAGAATATTTTCCCCCGCGAGATCGAGGAGTTCCTGGTGCGTCACCCTAAAGTCGCCGACGCGTATGTGGTGGGCGTGCCCGACAGGTTCTTCGGCGAGGAACTGCTGGCCGTGGTGCGGCCCAAAGAGGGCGAGCAACTCGACGAGGAAGAACTGCGCGCCTTCTGCACAGGCCGCATCAGCCACCAGAAGATCCCGCGCTACTTCCAGTTCGTCGACGCTTACCCGATGACGGCCAGCGGCAAGGTCCAGAAGTTCGTCCTGCGCGAGAATGCGATCAGGGCGCTCGGTCTGGAGGAGGCCGCGCAGGCGAGAATGGTATAGCAGGCAGCAATGCAAGAGCATCAACAATGGCGAGGGAATTTTCTGGCTACAGGGGCTTGACGAATGGCCGCAGTTAGTATATACTGCGGACTGTCCGTTGGTGATACCCCTTTCCTCGATAGCTCAACGGTAGAGCGGGCGGCTGTTAACCGCTAGGTTGCAGGTTCGAATCCTGCTCGAGGAGCTAGAGCTAGAGCCGCCCAGGAAGTAACTTCCTGGGCGCTTTTTTGTTGCGCAATGATTGTGATTATCGGCATAGATACATTGTTTCAATCTGGCGGAAAACCACTTTTCACGTACAGAGATGCTCCACTGGATGATCGTCAACTCTTCCATTTATAGACCCGTTATACTAGCTATAGAGGCACTTTGAAACAGGTCTCATGAGACCAGCAACTGCGGACACTCCTGGCGCCAAGATTCCTGGTGGCATGCCGGTGACACGACTCCATAGATGGCAGATTCACCAGGCTTAGAGTCGGGTAGGGACCAAAAACACAAAGAGGAACTCGTATGAAAGCGCTCACCATTCACCCCGGAAGTCGTTTTGTGGTCGTACTCCTTCAGCTTATCTGCCTTGTCGCTGCTGCCTGCACCTCCTCTTCAGGAAGCACACCCATATTCACAGCAAGTACTCCGGTGCTCGCGGCATCCTTTCACGCCACCGATACGAGCGATGGAGGAGGACTTGATCCCAGGATTGTTAATATCATGGACGAAGCTTTTCACCGATATGGCGAGTGGGGGCTGCTTGAAATCGATCCTGCGACGGGGCAGGTCGTCCACTCGCTGGCACCTGCCGGCCGCTTTTTCGTGCAAGGATCGGTGACGAAGCTCTTCCCGGTCTCAGCGGCGCTCGATGACCTGGGCTTTCATCATCAGTTTACCACGCCGGTCTACGCATTGGGGAACATGGCTGGCGGTACGCTCAACGGCAATCTTGTGCTGGTCGCTCAGGGAGATCTGACTATGGGCGGGCGTACCAGACCTGACGGCACCGTCGATTTCACCAACGTTGACCATACCTATGCCAATGACGTGCCAGGGGCGACACTTACACCAGAAGATCCACTGGCCGGACTCAATCAACTGGCCCAGCAGGTACGTGCCTCGGGCATTACCCATGTGAACGGCGATGTCGTTATCGATGCCAGGCTTTTCCAGCCCGATCCAGAACTCGATCCGGTGCCAGTCCCGATCACGATCAATGATAACCTCATTGACATCATGCTCACCCCCGGTCCCGTCGGAGGAGGCCCGAAATCCGTCACCTGGAGGCCGCACGTCGCCCCCTATCACCTGGATGTGCAGGTGAAGACGGTGGCGGCAGGCCAGCCGACAGCACTGCAAGTTCAAACCTTCTCCGATGGACGCATTCTGGTCAGTGGTACAATTGCAGCCGATGCGGGTCAGCAGGTACGCGTCGCTCCGGTGCTGGATGCAGCCTCCTTCGCGCGCACAGCACTGATTGAGGCGCTGGACCGGGCAGGGATATCCGTCAGTGCCGCCGCTACCGGCCCCAATCCTGTCTCCAAACTGCCAAAGAATGGCTCCTACCAGGGTGATCCACGAGTAGCGGCATATGTATCGCCGCCTTTCCAGGAATATGCCAGATTAATTTTTAAGGTCAGCCACAATTATGGTGCGAACCTGACGCTCTGCTTGATGGCAGTCAAGGCTGGCAGCACAAATTGCAGTGCTGGCTTTGCGGTGATGGCGTCTTTCCTGGACCGGATTCATGTGCATCGCGATCAGGTGGCCCTGGCAGATGGCAGGGGTGGCAATCCCGTGGACCGCTTCACGCCAGAAGCAGTGATCGGGTTGCTGAGCTACTGGCTCAAACAACCTGAGGCGGCAGCCTTCCGCCACCTGCTTCCTATCCTGGGCGAGACGGGCGGTCTTTCAGGATCCTGCACGAACTGCCCGGCGAAGGGAAAGGTCTTTGCCAAGACCGGAACCGTTGCCCTGCCCGATTTGCTCAATGATCGCATCGCGCTGGATGTAGCGGTGGCGGGCTATCTGGAGGCGGAGCCTGGTCAATTCCACGTCTTCGATCTCGTGGTCAACGGATCCGTTGTGCCAGATATCAACAGCGTCCTCAAAGTGTACGATGACCTGGGCAACATTTCGGGATATCTGCAAGAGGATGCTGCGTCGTAAAAACACTATAGCCATATCCCATCCGATTGAAAAGTGCCCACAGCGGGAGGACCAGGAGGGCGGCGGCCCTCCTGGCGGAGTGGCGGGGTGTCCCCAGAAATAATCACTCTCTACACGGATTTGATATCACCAGCACTCCAGACCGGCGTTGCCCTGGAGTACCGGGCACAACCGCAGAAGAGAGAGGAGCCACAGACGCTCAGGAATCCGTTCCTGGGCGATTTTTTAAACGTAATGCAAGCCTACTTCCTTTCTGAACATTAATATGCTACTATTTTACCTGCACGAGCCAGGAATACAAACACCTGGCTCGGCAGAGTACACGAGATCAGGAGGTTTCCCAGGCAGGTGTTGTATACTTCTATTAAGTGTTTTCGCTGTAACCTGTTGATTCCTGAGCAGTGCACAAAAAACCAATGAGGGGGGCAGCATGAATTTCGGAGCTGTAGCCTTAAAAGCCGTTGTCGCCATTGCATTACTCTTTCTCCTGTCCCTTGCCGGCGCTATCACATTCCCATTTATTACCGTTTTCACAAATGGAGCCGGCGCGGGGATAGCCAGTATCCTTTTCCTTCTCGCTGCAATGCTTGTCCTCTCCATCATGGGAAATCTTATGGCAAGAGGAATACGCAGCATAAAAAAGCCGATGGAAGCCCTGATCCTGGCATTTGTCGGTTCTTTCTTCATAGGAGCAGCACTGGCACTCCTTGCGATTTTGAACATACCCTATGCAGCTCATATCAATCTTACCTGGTTAGGAACGAGCTGGTACAGCCCGATACTGGCGATGCTGCTGATTGGCGCGCCCCTCATGCTCGTGTTTATTGTCGGTGAATAGGAAGAGCGGTCCCCTTTCGACCAGGAACATAGCACAATCACAGCAGATGTTTACGGGGCTGCTGGAAGCGCTTCCTGTGCCCGTATTTGTAATCGATGGCTCACTATCCATCCGCTATGCCAATGAGCCAGCCCTCCGCCTCTGCTCATTAACAACTCTGCCCGCAGATAGCACGCTCGATCAGGTTGTCCATGCTCCCTCCCTGACCCGGCTTGCCGAGGAGAGCATTCGCCTGGACGCTCCCCGCAAAGGGCAGTGTGATGAAGGTGACAGAGCCTGGAGGGTTTCGGTTGCTCCACTTGTCCTGGCAGGTCGTAAGAAGCAGCGCACGGCGAGCAGTCAGACGCCTCAACAGGAGGAGCGCCTTTTCGTCGTGGTGATCGAGGATATGGGCGAGTTGCGGCGCCTGGAACGCGTGCAGCGCGACTTCATCGCGAATATCTCGCATGAGTTGCGCACCCCGCTCACTTCGGTACGCCTCCTTACCGAGACGCTGGAGGAGGCTATCGATACCGACCCGGATAAGGCGCAGGAGTTCGTGGAGAAGATCGAAGCAGAATTGCAGTACCTCTCTGGCCTGGTGACAGACCTGCTCGAACTGTCGCGCATCGAGTCGGGCCAGATGCCAATGTCGATTGAACCGATAGAGGCGGAAAAGCTCGTGCGCGAAGTGATGGCTCGCATGCTGCCACTGGCGCAGCGCCAGCGCGTGCGACTCGGAACCGCCATCGAGCAGGGCACGACGCTGGTGGCCGCCGATAGCAAGCTGATTACACATGTCCTCGTCAACCTGGTGCATAACGCGATCAAGTTTACCCCTTCGGGCGGTATGATTATCATAGGCACGGCGCTCCAACCAGACCAGCGTTTCCAGCGTTTCTACGTCCGCGATACAGGCGTGGGCATCGGACAGGAGGATCTGGCGCGTATATTCGAGCGCTTCTACAAAGTTGATCGCGCTCGCGCTAAAAGAAATTTTATCGGGCCGGGCGGCGGCGGCACCGGCCTGGGCCTGGCGATTGCACGGCATATCGTGGAGGCGCATGGAGGCCGTATTACGGCGGAGAGTGCTATCGATCAGGGCAGCACTTTTACTTTCACTCTACCCCTTGCTACACAGACCCATCAATAGCAATCAAGACTATTTGATTGCTTTCAGGTTGCAGCCTGGTATTCTATATGGTAACATTCTCTGTTGGTAGCTCATCTGTGTGGGTTATTTGATCTTTGTAGATCGTATTATTCCCTGCCGGGACGGAGGACCTTGCCGGGATCTTCTTAATGCATGCATGGTATTGTGGAAGGCCAGGGCCTTGCATAATAAGAAAGACGCTGGCTACAATTGGATGGTAGAGTGGATCAGAAAAAAGGACACAAGAATGAGCAAATTTGTCATGGTTATTGACGACTCGGCCACGGTACGTAAGATCGTCGAGACGTGCCTGCGGCGCGAAGGTTTTGAAGTCAACGGGTTCAATGACGGCGTTGAGGCTATGCGCTGGCTCACAGAGCCGCAGTCGCGTGTGCCTGACCTTGTGCTGCTTGATATTGGTCTCCCTAAGATGGACGGTTACGAAGTCGCCCGCCGCCTCAAAAGCAAACCGCAGTTTGGCAATACGGTGATCGTGATGCTCTCACGACGCGACGGCGTAATAGATCGCCTCAAAGGACGCCTGGCCGGGGCGAGAGACTATATCGCCAAGCCCTTTAAGACGCAGGAGATCATCTCCGTGATCGAATCCTATCTGGGCAGCCCAACGGCGGGCCAGGGATACGGTATCGATCCTGCCCACTACCCTACGCGATAAAAGAAAGCTGACCACGATGATCGAGCACCCGGATCCTGCATCTTTAAACGCCTCATATGCACACTTTCTTGAGCATCTGAGCGATGACGAGTTCTGGAAACTTGCTGCTGAAGCGGCAGGGACAGTTCCGGTTGCTCCTGCCCGCACCGACAATTATCTGGTCTGTGGACTGCGGCAGGGACCATGTATGCTCTCTCTGGCCCATCTGCACGAAGTGGTATCTCCCCCCTACCAGTTCACGCGCCTGCCAGCCAGTCCGCGATGGATGCTCGGTATCACAGCCTGGCGAGGCGAGATGATAGCGGTGATCGACCTGGAAGCTTTCCTGCTGGATAAGAACGCCCTGCCGCTCGCTGACCGCCTTGATGGCATACTGCTCATCGCGGGCGACCAGAATGTTACTCTCGGCCTGCTGGTATCATCGGTTGCGTCAACGATTACCCTGGATATAGCCTCCCTGGCTTTGCGGGAGCCGGCGGCGCACAACACTTCACTGCGCATGAAGGCCATCAAGGGTATCTATGATGGACAGCATGGCTACAGCGAGCATGTTGACGCTCTGGTATTGAATATGCCCGTTATGCTGAGCGAAGCGATGCGAGAGATCAGAATAGATATGCCCTATGAGTGATTCAGTGCCTCCCTTCGATGAGAACGCGCTCTCTCCCGAGGATCTCGCTGTGCTGCGCGCCTTTGAGGCGATGGAAGATTGGGAGATCGGGCCTGCCACGTCCTCCGAGCCGCCCGCACAGAGCGAGGAAACGCCCGGCGCGCAGCAGAGCGCCGAGGTCACAGTGGAGGAGATGTTCGCTCTTTTCGTCAGCGAGGTTGATGAAGATATCGCCAGGATGCAGCGTGTGCTGAACCAGTTGGAACTCGACGATCATATCGATCCGGCGCGTTTCGTCACTTTGAAACGTGCCGCCCATAAGATTCGCGGCACCGCCGGGGCGATGGAGTGCCACGCTCTGGCTACCCTGGGGCAGCACGTCGAGGAGATCTGCGAGCAGATCATGCAGGGTGCGATCTTTCCTTCCGTGGGCGTGCACACGCTGACACGAGCGGTCTCCGCTTTGCAAACAACGCTGAGCGGCCTGGTAGCCGACAGGCAGGAGAGCGACGCTGCACTCAAAGCCTTCGAAAATGAACTGAGCAGCTTCGCCGCCGATCAGCAACAGCCCTCAGCTCTCTCAGAATTGCTCGGCGTAGGCAGTGCTTCGGCGCCTGGTCAGAATGATGCCGCCACGCGTTCCCCGGCCAGTGACTCCTCGGAGACAAAGGCGGCGTGGTATGCCCCGGCCGCCTCCTTCATTCGCGTCGATGCACAACGCATGGAACATCTCGCGCTTCACGCCGAGCAGCTGGCCGAGCAGCGCACGGAACTGGAGAGCGCGCTCTCTCAGGTGGAGGGCGCGCTGCAAGAATTGCACATGGCCCAGGCGCGCCTGCAACAATTAGCGCCAACGCTCTCCACGCTTCTCACACCGGTGCAGCCTCTTCACGCGCTGGACACGCACCCGACTTCATCGCTGATCGCTCGCATTCTCAGCGAGGCCGCGCAACATAGCGATACCACCCCTACGCGTCAGAGCAGGCTGCGCACGCGTCTCGCCAGGACGACAGATCTGGAGCATTGGGATGAACTGGATATGGAGCGTTACACCGAGAAAGACATCTTGCTGCGCTCGCTGAACGAAGCTATCGCAGACGTGACCACGGCTTCTTCTCATGTGCGCTCCGCCTTCGCACACTTTCACATGGTGCTACAGGGATGCATGGCCCACGCTGCTATTTTGCGCAGCGATACACTCCTGCTGCGCCTGGCTCCGCTGAGGATCCTCTTCCTGCGCCTGCAACAGGAGGTGAAGAGGAGTGCGATGGCGCAGGAACAGGAGGTTCGCTTTGAGACGACGGGCGAGAGCATCGAGATCGATCAGGATATTCTGGAGGCGCTGACCGACCCTCTCTCACAACTGCTGCGCACATGCACCGGCGATACCCTGATAGAGAGCCAGCCAGCGGGAAAGGGCGAGCCTTATCGCATCTGGTTGATCGCGCGCGAGCTTGGCAGCGAGATTGCTATTGAGATAGGTTTCTCCATGACCATTCAGGGCGGGGCGCTGGAAGAGGTACGAGAAGCTATCGGGCGCCTGCACGGCACCATTTCGTTACAACGCAACGCCAGCGGCGGCGTGAGCTTTCATATGCGCTTCCCCCGCGCACATGGAGCGGTGCACTGCCTGCTTGTGCGCGTTGGCAGCGAGCAGGTGATCGTGCCATTTTCGCAGGTGCAGCGCATAGGAGAGGGCAAGCAGGAAAAGATCGATATACACTACCAGCTTAACGACCTGCTCGGTTTCCCCAGAATCTTAACCTCCGCCGCCAGGGTTCAGCCCATCCTGATCCTGTTGCAGGATGGTTCCCGCACAACCGTTGGCATAGCAGTAGATGAGGTCGTGGGCGAGGTCGAACTGGTGGTCAAGCCGCTGGCGGCTCACTTACAGCGTCCTGGCATTACGGGAGCCGCTATCGATGGCCGGGGCCGGGTGCTGCTGATGATTGATCTGCCAGCTCTTATCAGGCATTACGCCGTGCTACAACAGCATACGACGGCGATAATGCCACAACCTGCGCCTGCGCAGGTGCAGCAACTCCGGCGCCTGCGTATCCTGGTGGCCGATGATTCGGTGTACCTCCGGCAGTCGCTGCTGCAAGTTCTTGAACATGCCAACTATGAAGTGATGGAGGCGCGCGACGGGATGGAAGCAATGGAACAACTGATGCAGCTTACACCCGACGTGTTCCTGCTGGATATAGAGATGCCCAATCTGAACGGCTATGATGTGCTGGGACTGATGCGCCTCTATCCAGAACTGGCCGGCGTGAAGATTATTATGCTTACTTCACGCTCATCGGAAAAGCATCTACAGAGGGCGCTCGACCTGGGCGCGCACGCCTATCTTACCAAGCCCTGTCCCCAGGAGGTATTGCTGGACACGATCCAGCAGTTAACAGGTGGATAAATAAAGAATAGAAGAGGTACAGGCGGGCAAAGCCCGCCTGTACCTCTTCTATTCTTTATTTATCCACGATAGGATGCAGGGGCGGCATTGATTGCGCCGGTCTCAATCATGATCTCGCGCAACTGCCTGGCATCGATGGTCTCATGCAGGCGCAAGGCTCTGGCGATGCGATCCAGCGTCTCACGGTGCTCGGACAGCAGGCTCACGGCGCGCTGATGTGCCCAGGTTACAATGCGGTTGACCTCTTCATCGATAATACTGGCCGTCTTCTCGCTATACTCGCGCGTTTTACCGGCAAGCGCGGTGCCCGCGAAAGGATCGTCGTTATCACCGTAGATGATGGTGCCGAGGCGTTCGCTCATACCCCAATGCGTAACCATCTGGCGCGCAATGGCGGTAACGCGCTGGAGATCATTCTCCGCTCCCGTAGTGATGCGGCCAATCGCGACCTCCTCGGCGGCGCGTCCACCCAGAGCTGTAACCAGTTGCGCCTCCAGGTAATCCTTCGAGTAGTTGTAGCGATCATCAAGCGGCGTATACTGCGTGACGCCCAGCGCCTGACCGCGTGGCACAATCGTGACTTTGGTCACGGGATCGACATGTTCGGTAAGCAGGCCGGTCAGCGCGTGGCCGCCTTCATGATAGGCGATGACGTTCAAGTCCTCGTCGCTCAGGATCAGCGGGCGCTCCGCACCGAGCAGAATTTTATCCAGCGCCTCATCGAAGCAGACCTGGGTAACGGCATCCAGGTTGCGGCGCGCGGCCAGCAGAGCCGCCTCGTTCACCAGGTTCGCCAGGTCCGCGCCGACCATGCCCGGTGTAGCGCGCGCGATGGTAATCAGGTCAACATCTTTTGCCAGCGGCACGTCGCGCGTATGAATTTTGAGGATCGCCAGGCGGCCATTCCAGTCGGGACGATCCACCGTCACACGGCGGTCGAAGCGGCCTGGACGCAGCAGCGCCTTGTCAAGACCGTCGGGCCGGTTGGTCGCGGCGATCACCACTACCGCCTGCCGCGCATCGAAGCCGTCCATCTCGACGAGCAACTGGTTGAGCGTCTGCTCGCGCTCGTCGTTGCTGTTGATGCTGGCGCCGCGCTGGCGGCCCACCGCATCGATCTCATCGATAAAGATGATGCTGGGCGCGGCCTTCTTGGCCTGGTCGAA
>Ga0209061_1005586_pt1 | contig 10878 bp, 8 predicted proteins | sample Coa_R1_10_FD_187157 | JGI IMG/M metagenome (GOLD analysis project Ga0209061, IMG submission 187157) | Surface soil microbial communities from Centralia Pennsylvania, which are recovering from an underground coalmine fire - Coalmine... | ecosystem: Environmental > Terrestrial > Soil > Unclassified... | reverse complement strand
ACAACTGCGCCGCTGTGTGCGCCTCTGGAAGGATGTTCAGAAACGCCCCGAACGGCCCCATGCGAAGGGTTCATCCGTCACGAGTCATGCCAACAATTCCTTGACAACACGCGCCGGTTGTTCCACGCTGGTTAGCTTTTGGTCCAGGCCCTGATAGCGATACGTGAAGCGCTGATGATCAAAGCCGAGCAGGTGCAGCACCGTGGCATGGAAATCGCGGATGTGGACCGGATCTTTGATGATGTTGTAGGAGAACTCATCGGTCTCGCCGTAGACGGTGCCTGGCCGGATGCCGCCACCGGCCAGCCACATGGTGAAACAGCGCGGATGGTGATCGCGGCCATAGTTCTGCTTGGTTAGCTGACCCTGCGAATAGATGGTTCGGCCGAATTCGCCGCCCCAGATGACCAGCGTTTCGTCGTACATTCCCCGCTTTTTCAGATCTTGAATGAGGCCATAACACGCTTGATCGATGTCGCGGCACTGATCGGGCAGCCGGCCGGCGACATTGGCGTGCGTGTCCCAGTTGTTGTGATAAATCTGTACGAAACGCACGCCGCGCTCGACCAGACGGCGGGCCAGCAGCACGGTGTTGGCGAAAGTACCCGATTTTCGGGCCTCCTCGCCGTACAGCTTGAAAGTGGATTCCGGCTCGCGAGACAGGTCGGTTAATTCCGGCACACTGGCCTGCATGCGGAAGGCCATCTCGTACTGCTGGATGCGTGTGTTCGTTTCGGGATCGCCGACGGCACGATAGGTCATTTCGTTGAGTTTCTGCAAGCCGTCGAGTGTCTTGCGGCGGATAGCGGCTGGCACTCCCGGCGGATTGTTGATGTACAAGATTGGATCGCCAGAGGTGCGGAAGGAGACACCAGCGTGTTCGCCGGGCAAGAAGCCGGCTGACCACAAACGGGCCGAGATGGCCTGTACCTGTTCGGTGTTGGTCGGTTTGGCGACGAGAACGACGAAGGTAGGCAGATTGTGATTGAGCGAACCCAGGCCGTAGGAGACCCAGGCTCCCATGCAGGGCTTGCCGGTGACCTGGTTGCCGGTCTGGATGTAGGTGATGGCTGGCTCGTGGTTGATGGCCTCGGTGTACATGCTGCGGACAAAGCACAGATCATCGACCATCTTGGCTGTCCATGGCAGCAGCTCCGAGACCCACATGCCGCACTGGCCATAGCGGGCGAACTTGAATTTCGACGGCGCGATGGGAAAGCGTTTTTGGCCGCTGGTCATGGTCGTCAGCCGTTGGCCCATGCGCACCGAGTCAGGCAAGTCTTTGTCGAACCACTCCTGCATTTTCGGCTTGTAATCATAGAGATCCATCTGCCCAGGTCCGCCAACCATGTGCAGGTAGATGACGCTCTTGGCCTTGCCGGGAAAGTGCGTCTTTACAGACCCTTTTCCTCCAATAGAAGCGCCACGAACAGGATCGGCCTCCAGCAGCGAGGCCAACGCCGCCCAGCCCACGGCGTGCGAACCGGCGGCGAAAAAGTAACGGCGCGTGATGGCACGGGTGAATTCATGAAAGGGGTTCATGAGATCGCTCCTAAATCCTGAGCAGAGGTGCAAGGCCCCCGCTCAGGAGACCGGAAACTGTATCTTACTTATTCAACACCTCATCGAGATTCATCATCTCGTTAGCCAGCATTGTCCATGCCGCCAGGGTAGACGCATCCAACTGCGGATCCGCCTTTGCCTCACCGATGGTGAGCAATTTCTTGGCATCCGCAGCATTCATCTTGTAATACGCCAGCAGATCCTTCAGGCCCGCCTGCACCACTTTCATTTCCTCAGCACGCAGTGGACGACACAAGAGCCGCCGGGCCATGAAATCGATGCGTGTTTCGTCGTTAGCGCCGCCTTGCTGGAGTGTCTTTTGTGCCAGCCAGCGGGCGGCCTCGACGAACTGCGTATCGTTGAGGGTTACCAACGCTTGTAGTGGTGTATTGGTGCGTTCGCGGCGAACGGTACAGACTTCGCGCGACGGCGCATTGAATATTTCCATCGACGCGGGCGGTGCAGAGCGTTTCCAGAAAGTATACAGACTACGGCGATACAATTTGTCGCCACTGTCACGGCGGTAATCGCGGGTGTTGCTGCCAATCATGGCCACTGCTTCCCAGACACCGTCCGGCTGATAGGGTTTGACACTGGGTCCGCCAATTTTGCGCACCAGCAGGCCGCTGGCCGCCAAGGCGTAATCACGGATCATCTCCGCATCAAGGCGATAGCGCGGACCGCGCGACAACAAGCGATTATCGGGATCTTTTTCGAGCTTCTCCGGCGTTACCTGCGCCGATTGCCGGTAGGTCGCTGAGGTGACGATCTGTTTGAAGAAGCGTTTGACGTCCCAACCGCTCTCACGAAACTCGACCGCCAGCCAATCGAGCAATTCCGGGTGCGACGGCAGTTCGCCGCTGGTGCCGAAATCTTCGCTCGTCTTGACGATGCCGGTGCCGAACACCTCTTGCCAGAAGCGATTGACGGTAACGCGGGCCGTCAGCGGGTTCTCCGGCCGCAAGAGCCATTGAGCAAAGCCGAGCCGGTTGCGCGGCAGTTCCTTCGGCATCGGCGGCAGCGACTTGGGTGTGTCTGCTTTCACTGGATCGCGGCGTTTATCGTATTCGCCGCGATAGAGAACATACGCCATCGGCTCACTGGGTTTCTCTTGCATAACGTGAGCCACGGTGCCGCGCGCCTTGATCGCCGATTCTTCCTGCTGCAAGGCCCGGATTTTCTTCGTCAAATCTTGATAGGCTGTATCGTGGCTCGTTAGCCATCCCTCGAATAGCTCGTTGGTTTCGGCGGCAGAGCGCTCTTTGACCGGCTTATTCAACAACCAGGCGCCGCGCGTACCTTTGACCAAACCTTCGATCTCCTCTCTCGGCAGCGTACGGTTATAGAGGCGCACGTCTTGCACTACAAGTCCATTGATGCGGGCCGAAGTGTGCCGCTGGCCGATCTTGAGTGGCACCTGAGTGCGGATGGTATTCCTCAAACTGGCAGCCTCGACGGTCGTTTCTTGCGGCACACCGTTGATGTACACTTTGATGCCGCTCGGCCGACCGGAACCGTCGTAGGTAATGAACAGGTGGTTCCATTGTCCCACCTTCACCGGATTGCGCGATACTACTTTGACCGCATCGTCCGGCCATTTGTGGATGATGTGAGCGCCGACACGGCCGTTTTGTATCCACAGATCCCAGCCGCGATAATCGTGCATGTCATCCATGCGAGCCAGGATAGCGCCTCCAGGGACATTTTTTGTCAGCTTGACCCAGGCACCGTAAGAAAAACCTTGGTTATTATCGAAATCACCGGCATCAGCCGCTTCCAGCGTGCCATCCGATGGAAGCTTGAACGCTTTCTCGGCAACATGACCGGCGTCCCAGGCAGCTCCGGATGCCAGTACCGCTGTGCGTGGTTTGCCGTCCACTGTCAGATGAATGGTCCCACCTTTGCCTTCGTTCAGCGCCGCATAGAAGCATAATCCCTCGCTGGAAACCGACCCGATCGGCGTCTCGCCAGTGCCACGGACAGCATTGGGATCAGCATCTCGTCGGTCAGACGCCAACCAACTGTCGAAATCGGCCCGGGCCGCCTGCTTGCGTGCCTCCATCTGTCTGCGGACCTCGGCCAGTTCCTTCGTCAATGCATTCCAGCGTGGCCGATCTTCTCTCTGCGGCACGAACACGACCGGCGGCGTGTCTTTGATGTTGCCGTCCATCGCCCCTTGCGTCGTGTTGTTGAAAAACGCCGCCATCGAATAGAAATCCTTCATCGTCAGTGGGTCGAACTTGTGATCGTGGCACACAGCGCAGTTGGCGGTCAAGCCGAGGAACACGCGGGCCGTCGTCTCCGTACGGTCGCGCGTGTAGAGAACCAGATATTCCTCCGGGATAAGTCCGCCTTCATTGGAGGTGATATTGCAGCGATTGAAGCCCGTGGCGACCAATTGATCGAGTGTGGGATTAGGAAGCAGATCGCCGGCCAACTGTTCGATGGTGAACTGATCGAAAGGCATATTGCGATTGAAGGCGTCGATGACCCAATCACGGTACGACCACATTTCGCGGTAGTTGTCGAAATGGATGCCATGGGTGTCGGCGTAGCGCGCGGCGTCGAGCCAGTAGCGGGCGCGATGCTCGCCCCAATGCGGCGAGGCCAGCATTTTCTCGACAAAGCGCTCGTAGGCGTCGGGCTGTTTGTCGGTGACAAACGCCTCCACGTCGGCCGGTTCCGGCGGCAGGCCCGTCAGATCGAGGCTGAGCCGCCGGGCCAAAGTACGGCGGTCCGCCTCCGGGGCCGGTTGTAAACCGTGTTTCTCCAACTCGGCGAGGATGAAATAATCGATCGGATTGCGTACCCAACGGGTGTTTTTCACTGCCGGCAGTGCCGGCCTTTGCGGCGGGATGAATGACCAATGCGGCTCATACTCTGCCCCCTCGGCGATCCAGCGCTTCAGGATCTCTTTCTGGGCATCGGTCAATTGTTTCTTGCTCTTGGGCGGCGGCATCAGGTGCGCTTTGTTGTTGGAGAAAATGCGTTCAACCAGAGTGCTTTTCTCGACATCACCGGGAACGATAGCTTCTGCCGCGATGGCATCGTCGCGGCGATCCAGCCGCAGATCAGCCTTGCGTGCGGCACTATCGGCGCCGTGGCAAGCGAAACAGTTCTCTGCCAAAATGGGCCGCACATCCCGGTTGTACCGGATCTTCTTCTCCGCCGCGTGCACGGATGAGCTAACCCCAGAGCCCCAGAGGATACAGAGAAAAAACAGAATCAGAGAAGATGGCAAAGAAGAGAGCGAGCGGCGTTTCATGGTTTTGTCTCCTTTCGTTATTTTCTCTCTGCGTTCTCTGGGACTTTGGGGTTAGCGTCTTTAGGCAAAGCTCGGCTCCAGTAGCGGGCGCCGGAATGGATGTGCTGAGCCATGGCTTTGCTGGCCGCCTTGGCGTTGCCGGCCAACAACGCCTCGACGATGGCCAGGTGTTCGCGGCCTTCTTCGGCGAGACGGTGGCAATCGTTGTGGACCTCATCATGCTGCCAAGAGACATCGCGGAAGGCGCGGAACAACGTCTTGAGCCGGGCAATCTCTTGGGCCAAGAAGGCATTGCCGCATGATTCCGCGATGAGGTCGTGCAGGCGGCTATCAACGGCGCGAGCCTCTTCGATGAAGCGCGTTCCTGGCCGCGGTCCGCGTGCCAGCATTCGCCGCAGATCCGTAGCCAGCGCGTGCAATTCGACCAGATCGATGCGGCCACAGGCAGAGCGCGTCGCTTCGCACTCCAGCACACGACGCACCTGGCAAATCTCGCGGACTTCATGCGGCGTGACGCGGCGGACACGGGCGCCGCGGTTGGGCAGCAGGTCGATGATGCCGATGCCGGCCAAGGCGATGAGCGCTTCACGGATCGGCGTATGGCTGACGCCGAAGCGTTCGGCCAACTCTTGGGTGACCAGGTGCTCGCCGGCGCGGAGACGACCCTGGAATACATCGGTTAACAATGCTTGCACAATCCTCTGGCGCCGCTGGCCATTGTGCAAGCGCGCCGCATCAATCTGATGAGAGGTGGGCACCGTTTTTCCTCCGCACAGTTTGGCAGCCTCGCATGGGGCACGAGGGTAGGTAAAGCTGGCGGCCCCATCGCTCGAAGGCCCAGAAAGAGCGACTGAAGGCTCGCCGGGGGGCAATGTAAATCTTATCCTCAGGAGGCGAAGAGGGCAAGAGATATTCTATAGAATTTTCCGAACTTTGTATAGAATGGTTCTGTTCCACCAGCCACCGTGCCAGCAAGGATATTCTTCTTCCCGCACTCGGGGTGGGAAAGAAAGAGAAGTATCGGAACAGCTGGAGGGGATTGTATGCTACCATGAGGACATGACCAGAAAAACCCAGTCATTTTCCTCACCTACCGTCACCTTTTGGGGCGCTGCCCGCAGCGTCACCGGCTCGATGCACCAGGTTGAGGCTTGCGGGCAAGCGCTGTTGTTGGATTGCGGACTGCACCAGGGCCGCCGTGCTGAGAGTTCCGTTCGCAACCGCCGGTTTCCCTTCCGGCCGCGCGACATCGCTGCCGTCTTGCTCAGCCATGCCCATATCGATCACTGCGGTAACCTGCCCAACCTGGTCAAACAGGGCTTTGCCGGTCCCATCTACTGTACGCCGGCCACGCGCGCCTTGGCCGCTGTCATGCTCGGTGATGCTGCTAAAATCCACGAAGAAGATGCCGAATATCTCCGTCGCCATCGCCAGCGAGACGAGCCGACGGTCGAGCCGTTGTACGATGGCCGCGATGTGTACCGGACGCTGCTTCGTTTGCGGGCCGTGCCCTATGACAAGCCGTTTGCCGTCGGGCCGGGACTGGAAGCAGAGTTCGTGGACGCTGGGCATCTGCTCGGCTCGGCAATGATTCGGCTGCGTGGCGAGGAGTCAGGCGGCACATGGAGCCTGACGTACACCGGCGATTTAGGCCGGCCGGGACTGCCGATCCTGCGCGACCCGGCCCCGGTGCCGCCGGCCGATCTCATCCTCAGCGAAAGCACCTATGGCGGACATCGGCATGAGGATGTTGTCGAGACGGCAGAACATCTCGGCGACGTGGTACTTCGCACGGCCGAGCGCGGCGGCAAGCTGCTCATCCCCGCCTTCAGCGTCGGACGCACGCAGACCATCGTGTATTTTCTGCATCAATTGAGGAACGCGGGGCGTTTGCCGGACTTGCCGATCTTCGTCGATAGCCCGATGGCGTTGCGGGCTACCGAAGTTTTCCGCGCCCATGCCGAGTGCTTCGGTGAGCCGACCTTGCAGCTGTTACGCGCGCATCCCGAGTTGTTCGGCGAAGGACACGTGCGCTATATCGAAAAAGTGCAGGAAAGCATCGCGCTGAATGAGATACGTCAGCCGTGCATCATCATTTCGGCCAGCGGCATGTGCGAGGCCGGCCGTGTGCTCCATCATCTGAAACACAACCTCGAAGATCGTCGTTGTACAATATTGCTGACCGGCTACCAGGCCGCCGACACACTGGGCCGCCGTCTGCTAGAGCGACAACCAGAAGTGCGTATCCTCGGACGGACACTAGCTCTCCAGGCAGAAGTAGTGGTGCTCAACGGCCTATCTTGCCATCCCGATCACGATGGCTTATTGGCAAGTCTCCGTCCCTTGGCCGAGACGGCGCGGCAGGTATGCTTGGTCCACGGCGAGCCGGAGCGCGCCGTAATGCTGGCCGATGGACTGCGAATGGCCGGCTTCGCCGATGTGGCCGTTCCCGAACGCGGCGCGAGTGTTTCGGTACTCGGTAGATGACAGGGACATTTGCGTTCCATTAGAGCTACCGGACCCAACTCTCTCCTCCCCAAGGAGGGAGGGAAAAGTCCGCTTGCTCTTGGCGCCGGTTGGCGGGGCTTTACCAACCGGCAGACGCCGGCCGTTCGCCAGCCCATGCCTACTCCCAGAGCGCCGCTGCGTCAGGCTATAAGATGCTTTCATGTCGCCGCATTCACGCCATCTGCTGAGCATTCATGCCGCTGTCCTGTTGTTCGGCTTCGCCGGCCTCTTTGGCGATGGGAGGATTCTTCCTCTCTCGACGAGCGCTCTGGTCTTTGGACGTGTTGTCTTCGCTTCCGGGGCGTTGCTGCTCGCTGCTTGGCTGCGGCGGGACATTCTGCGGCCGATATCGCGGCGGAGCATCCTCGCCTTCGCTGTCCTTGGCGTCTTGCTTGCCGGGCATTGGATGACTTTTTTTCAGTCCGTGAAAATGGCCGGTGTTGCTCTGGCACTCATCACTTTTACGACGTTCCCCGTCTTCATTGCCTTTCTGGAGCCGCTGTTTTTTCGCGAGAAACTTCATGGGATTGATGTCGTCCGTGCCGCTCTCGCCCTGGCTGGTGTCGCCATCTTGCAGCCTCATTTTGAGCTGAACGGCCGTCCTACGCAGGGCATTCTATGGGGCATCGCCTCGGGAGGGACGTTCGCCTTGCTGACGCTGCTCAACCGCCGCTTTGTGCAACAGCACTCCAGCATGACCATCGTCTTGTATCAGGATCTTTTCGCCGCTGCGGTCTTGCTACCGTTCATCCTCACCAGTAAAGAGGTCTTTACGATCCGTGATACGTTACTGCTCGCTGTTCTCGGCATCCTCTGTACAGCTGTGGCGCATTCGTTATTCATCGCCGGCATGAGCAGCGTTTCGGCACGGACAGCGAGCACGATTGCTTGCTTGGAGCCAGTCTATGGCACGCTCCTCGCTGTCCTCGTCCTTGGCGATCGTTTGCCCTTGCGTACGGTCCTTGGCGGCCTTCTCATTTTGGGCGTTGCTTTCCATGCTACGGTGAAGCGATGAGCCTGCCCGTCCACAGCGCCCGTAAGGGCCAAAGCATCTCTTGCTGGCACTGCGCGTTGGCAGATGCCGCGCCAGGTTGTCGCCCTTGGACAGAGGACATCTGGACAAGTTGACCGGCTTATTAAGGAAAGCTGTGCCGCACCTCCATCGTAACTTTTTCGTTTAAGGAAAGTTGCGGCAAGTAATCGGCCCCCATCTCAGCCGGCATCGACCTTGCGAAACAGCCAGATGAACCGAGCACGAAAATGCTCCCGCTGCTTCCTCACAGGCTCTGGCCCACAAGGCCCGTCAGGCCGCCTCTGCGGCAGTATGTATGAGCCGATCGGGAAAGAAGGAGAGGACCATGCAGTCGATACAGGACCAGACGAAACCCAACAAGGTTTGGCTCTCGTCCAACGCCAAGCCGTCCGCACGTTGCTCTCGGCACAACGAATTGCCGGCGCGGACAAATCCGGTATTCCTCTGCGCAGGGTGCGGAACCGAGTTCTGCCCGGGCTGCTGCGGGCAAACCTGGATCGAATTCGAGTCTGCCGAGAACCGTGTTCTCTGGTACAGATGCCCATACTGCCCCATCGGACTGGCGTTCGTCATGCTGGCCAAGAGCGATTCGCTTTCCGCCGAGATAGCGCCCGAGGGACGGATTGTTCGCCGAGGCGATTATGAGGCATGGCAGGATGGCTCAGGAACCTGCCTTCTGATCCTGGATGACAAGGACCGCTATGCCTGGGTACAGAAGCCGGATGCTGTCTACCTGATGGCTACCACGGCACCGGCCGGGACGTTCCTGTTCCCGGTCCAGAAAGGGGCCTACTGGCTGGTGGACCGCAATTCCGGATCAATCCGGGAAACCGGTCTATTTCTCTATCTCCAGCTTCCTCATGGGTATCAGGAATATCAGCTGCCGCAAGGATGGCCAGAAAGAGGAGAAAAAAGATGCCTGAAGGTTACATCTCGCATCCTGAGAGATGAGGAGATGAAGAGGTTTTTGACTCAGAAAGAAGGTCCCCCTACGGCGGCGCGGGGTCTGGACTTCCGTCGGCCGGTATGGGAGCGGCCCTACGCACAGGCTGCATGAGTTGTGTTGAGGTCGAGGGGCTATGGTGACGAAGACCAAGGATTACTACGAGATACTTGGCGTACCACGCACAGCAAGTCCGGAAGAGATCAAGCGCGCGTTCCGCAAGCTGGCCATGAAGTATCACCCCGACCGTAACCCTGGCAACAAGGAAGCAGAGGCCAAATTCAAGGAAATCAACGAAGCCTATGAAGTCCTGTCTGATCCAGAGAAGCGGAAACGGTACGATCGGTTTGGCCCGGGGATGTCGCCCGGCGAGGACTTCGAGACGTCCTTCCGCTGGGAAGAAGGGCCTTCGTCAAGCGACGTCGGGGCCGATCTCTTCGGAAATGACCGCTTCGGCGGCTTCGGCGATTGGTTCGATCGCTTCTTCAGTGGCCACCGCTCGTTCCGGGCGGGGAAGGGTTTCCGCACCGGCGGCCAGGATGTGGAAGCCGAGTTGCCACTGACCCTGGAAGAGGCGCATCGGGGTGGAACCCATTCGCTGATCCTGGACGGGCCAGAACGGAAGGTGATTGAGGTCACGGTACCAGCCGGCGTCCGCGATGGCTCCATCCTGCGGCTGGCGGGTCAGGGCCAGCCCGGCTCCAACGGCTCAGCCGGGGATCTACGTCTGCGGGTTCGGCTCTTGCCGCATCCGCGCTTCACGCGGCCAACCGATGATGATCTCCAGACAGACTTGCCCGTGGCTCCTTGGGAGGCTGTCCTGGGTGCGCGTGTGCCAGTAACCACTCTGGATGGGGTGGTAGACGTGACCATTCCTCCGGGCAGCCAGAGTGGACAGCGGCTGCGGTTGCGTGGCCAAGGTCTCCGCCGGCGCGACGGCACACGAGGCGATCTCTTCGTCCGTCTGCACGTGCTGGTGCCCCTCCAACCGACTGCTGAGGAGAAAGAACTCTTCCGACGTCTCGCCCAAGTTTCACGCTTTGACGCTCGGCAGCATACCAACCTGCCCTAAGTAACTCGGCGGCGCGCCTAAAGTACGCTATCGTCCCCTCGCTCCACGCCTGGCCAGGGATCAACTCACGGCGTCAAACCAATTGCTCGCAGGACCACTCCTGTTCCTTCAATCAGCAAAGCGAAAAGGAGCACTGTTCCCACCAGAGCAATAAGCGGAGCCGCAAGCAGCGCGACAGTCAACGCGGCCCGCACCAAAAATCCCAGGAAGGCCAACCCAAGGCCAAACAGAAACTCGCCGAGCCGGACGAACCATGTCCGAAGCTGTCGGAAGCGACCCTTTTCCATTGGGGGTTGTCCTGCGCCATCCGTATGCGGCACCTCCTGCATGGGGAACGACCGGGACACGCCGCTTCGTTCTTCTATCAGCATGGCCATACGATTCACCTCCTTTCCAGGCATCGATAGGTTCGTCTGCTTGGCATTTTCGCAAGCCTGGTGCCGGACGCTTTCGGTGGTTTCTTGGCGCAATTCCTGATATTTTCAGCAGTTGCG
>Ga0209061_1005585_pt1 | contig 10878 bp, 11 predicted proteins | sample Coa_R1_10_FD_187157 | JGI IMG/M metagenome (GOLD analysis project Ga0209061, IMG submission 187157) | Surface soil microbial communities from Centralia Pennsylvania, which are recovering from an underground coalmine fire - Coalmine... | ecosystem: Environmental > Terrestrial > Soil >... | reverse complement strand
CTCCAGACGGCCGCCGCGCCCGGCGGGCCGGTGGGAAAAAGCCGGGCTAAAGCTGGGGAAGCGGGCCCTGCAGAGCCGATGAACTAGCTGTTCAGGTGGGTTTTGTCGCTAACCCTCCATCCATGCCATCCATCTAGAAAAGAGCGTGTCAGGGGCGGTGGAGGAGTGTTCGACCAACACCCGGACTGCCCAGCGTTGGGCACCGAGAGGCGGTGGCCCGGCGCCGGGTAACCCGCGACCAGAACGACTGGCCCACCGTCCTGGTGGTGCATGCCGTGCTCCGAGCAGCCGTGAACGTAGCATTGACCCCTAGCACGAACTGAGAGTGAGCGTCAGTGGCGCACCCTCAACGCACCTTGGGTGCCATGCCAGTCGTTAGCGACGCGGCTCAGGTCATTCAGGCGGGTTCTTGGGTAGTGGCGGGGACCGACGGCCCTGCCGGTCAGGTGCGAAGCCTGGTCCCCGATGTTTTCGAGGACTACGCCAGGATCTTCCACCCAGCGAGAAGGCGGGCCGATGAACGCGACCTTGCTCTTTGCGAGCCAGGCACTGGTGTCGGTTCCTGTGAAAAGGTGGACGACATAGTGTTGCGTGAGGTGCGCTGGCGCGAGGTCGCTCAAGCCAACGGCAAGGTCGTGCACCCTGCGATGCAGTGGCCCTCCATCACCGCCAGCGAGGACGACGAGCTGGCGGCTCAGGCTGGGCTATGGGAGCAAGCCCCTCAAAGCGGCTCGCTCCCGCTGCGCCTTACGCGGGTACTTTGCGAAATCCTCGCTGACTTCACGGCCACCCCAGAGCGTTGCTGGTGCGCGGTTTGGGAAGGTTACGCCCACATGGTCGGCTTGCGAGGTGGCTCTTCTCTGCCGCGCCTGGCCATGTGGAACCGCCCCATGATCGTGGCCTGCGGCCCGCTCAGCGCGGTACCAGAGAAGTCCTTCACGGACGGGTCTGGCGACCCGTACATTGCTGGGGGACCGGCCGAGAACTACCGAAGCCCGAGCCTCTGGTGGCCTGACGACCGCGCTTGGTGTGTGGCCACCGACGTGGACATGCAGGACACCTACCTCGGCGCGTCACGTGCCTGCGTGGACCGCCTTCTCACCGACGAACGCCTCGAGGTCATGCGCGTGACCGCTGATCAGGACATCAGCTGGGAGTCTGACGTTATCAACGGCCCCCAGCGTCTAGGCGGCGGAGGCTAGCCGCTTTGCTCTCCTTTGACCCGCAATTTCATCAAGGGGTTGGCTTCGAGGAGAGCCTCGAACTGCTGGCCGTTCAGGGGCTCGTCGCGCATGCGGCCGTTGAAGGACTCGGTCCAGGCGTTCTGCCACGGTGAGCCCGGGTCGATGAAAACGGTGTCGGCGCCGTTGAACCGGCACCAGTCGGCGACGGCCTGGGCGATGAACTCCGGACCGGACGGCGCGCATTTGCCTCGGGCATTGAGCCCATTTGTCTTTGCCAGTTCGTGAAGAACTCCGCAGCACACCTGGTCATTGTCGCTACTGCGTCGGCGTTTACCTACCGGTGCGCTGACGATGTCTGCACCCTGGCCAGCAGCAGGGCCGACGCTGTCCTTCCTCCAGTTCCTCCTGGGTGCGACGAATGCGCCGTCGTCGGGTCATCTCCTGCTTGGCGTCCTCCACCCAGCAGATGAACTCGTTGCGAGCCAAAGGCGTGGTACTTACCCAAGCATCGAGTGCCACGGGGTTAGCGACCAGCCCCTCGCGCAAGTCGGCGGGGAGCTCGTGCACCACCCCTCCGGGCACTGGCTGGCTGCCCACCAGGCCTGGGTAACCGTCCAGAGGCGAGGCTGTTGCGCGGTCTCGGCCGAGCCTTGCAGCAGGGTAGGCCGTGGCCTTCTTGACCTTCGAAGCCACCCGCTCCTCTTCGTTTGCCTGGCCTATGGCTCGCGGGCTTCGGACGTTGAGGCCCACGGCCTCGACGATGAGCGCCTTCAAAGCGGCCTCGGGTACCTTCTCACCTTCGTGGAGGTCGATGGCACGGACGCTGTTGCTCTCCAGGCGCGCGTTGAAGAGCTTCTCCGGGTCCTTCATCTGAGCGCCCTTCGGGAACGTTAACCGTACCGCGCTCTTCAGCATTTCGCCCGTGCACACGATGCCATCGAGAGACCACACAGGCACTCCCTCTGGCCTAGAGGGTTTCTTCCACTTGACTTCCTCCACTAGCGCGGGACCGGCACCCAACACTAGACCACGTACTTGCGACAACGTCTCGCCCCGCCAATCTCCTGACTTCCTGATTATGGCATCTATTTCCTGAGGAGCGCGTCCTACCATGTGAACCTCGTCCCTATTGCTTGCACCACCATGTTGGTACCTCACGTCCGTGGCCGCCTCGCCCGACGAACGTGCACCTTCGTCGAGGAACTGGGCTCGGCCTGCACGCGTCGGGCCAGTCCCTCGGCGCCGCGCCGGTAACCCGAGCGAGATGGTTCCCGCACCGCTCTCAGCTCACGGCCTTCTTGATGAGCGCGGCTACCCGTGCCTCGTCAGCCGCCGCCAACTCCGTGAGCGCGAAGGAGTTCGGCCACATATTGCCGTCTTCTAGGTTCGCCTTGTCGCTGAAGCCGAGCGTCGCGTACCTCGTCTTGAACTTCTGCGAAGGCTGGAAGAAGCAGACGACGTTGCCGTCCTTGGCATAAGCGGGCATCCCGTACCACGTCCTCGGCGAGAGCGCCGGAGCGCTCGCCTTTATGATGCCGTGCAGCCGCTCGGCCATGGCCCCGCCCCGTTCGGGCATCTCGGCGATCTTCTCGAGGCTGCGGATCAAACCGTGGCGCTCGTAGTAGTGAAGCGGCGATGCGGCCAACCCCGTGCGGGAGCGGACCTCACTTGTGTCGAGCAGGTCGGGGGCCATGCGACCTCAACCTTACTTGAGGTCGTCCCCCGAGGGCGCTAAGACGTTGGACCGGCACGTCTGTACACGGGCTAAGGCACGCCTCGGTGCCCTCTTTGTCCAGGGCGCTGTTCTGTATTGGTTTTTCAAGTGAAATCACCGGGCCCGAGCGTCTCCGGACCTCGCCGAGGGGCTCGGTCGACCCCGGTACCGAAATGGCGCCTAAGCCCACGCCGCCCAGCCACCGTCCTGGGCCCACGATCCCTGGGGACCATCCTGGGGCCCGGTGGAGGGAGGTCACGAAACTGGTGGACGTGGTTGCAGACGGGGCACGTCCATCGGGAACAGGGGCAATTTTTCCCCTCAGAACTGACGGATGCGCCCTTCTCGTCGTCACGTTCACCAGTTCCCGTCAAAACCCGCCGGCGAGGCGCTAGGTGCCGAAGCCCTGAGCAAGGCGCTCTACCCCATGGGTGACATCGGGCTGGGGTAAAGGGCGCTTGTGGAAAACGGCCTGTCAATGACCTGTGGGTGGGACCGCCACCACCGGGCCACCTGGTTCGGGCGTGCTAACGCTGCTGGCGCCGGCCCCGCTCAATTAACGCTTGCGGGTGGCGGCGCCTATGGCAGGTGCGACGACGAGCCAAATCCCGATGGTCACGACCATGGAGCTCATGTAGCCGAACGGTTTCAGGCCGGTGTCCTGGCTCGTCGCGCCGGCAAAGACCATGAGCAGCCATGCGCTCAGGAAAAATAGAGTCCCAGCAGCAGCGAGGCTCGTGTAGTTACGCATGATCCTCCTTGTGGTGCCAGAAGGCGGTTCGCCTGGGGGCGGAGCCAGAGCGGCGCCAGCGTACTGCCCCACACGGCGGTGCCGGAGCTATAACCAGTGCCAACGGCCGGGTCACCAGCGCCGGCAAGGCGTCGAGCGAACAGGTTGGCACGAGTACCCCAGACGCCAGGACTCGAGCGCCGCTGCGTCAGCATGCTCGCCCACCTCTGGAACGCCCCGGTGCCAGAGCGCGCCGTCGGCTGCTCGGCGACAGGCTCCTCCGAGGCCTGCATGCTCGCCGGCATGGCCCTGAAGCGCCGCTGGGCCCTCGGCTCAACCTCCCAGCACTTGCAGAACTTTTCCCAACACGCCTGGACGTTGGCCCTCAATTTCTCCCGCCCGGGCGCGCAGGTGGTGGGCCAGTACTACATGTTCTTGCGGCTCGGCTTCCAGGGCTTCAAGGCGGTCCAGCAAGCCTCACGTGACGTCGCCACGTGGCTCGCCGGCGAGGTCGAGCGCCTCGGGCCCTTCCAGCTACTGACCAGGGGCGACCAGCTGCCCGTGTTCGCCTTCACGACCGCCAGGGCACCAAGGCCTTCGATGTCTTCGACGTCTCACGGCGTATGAGGGAGAGCGGCGGGACTCGTAGCTTTGGCTCTCCGGCCATGTTCATTGGTACCCCCTCGAACGGTGGCAAGGCCTGGCCGGCGGGCGACGTAGATTGCCCGATCGTGCCAGCATTGTCAGGCGCCCTCTCCGAAGCGGCCCGGGCGGCGGTGAAACTGGACCGCTCCAAGGTCGCTCCCGACGTGGGGTTGCGGGCCGCCGTGGGAGTGGCCACCACCTTGGTTGTGGGCTGGGTGACGGGTCACACCGTAGACGGGGTCATGGCGACCATCGGCGCCATCAGTGGCGGGTTCGCGTCGCACCAAGGCACCTATCGCAGCCGGGCGGCGGTGGTCCTGGTAGCGACATTGGCCATGGGCGTGGCGGCGCTAATGGGTTCGACCATGGGGCACGTGCTCGGGGCTTTCGCCGTGCTCGCCTCTGCCGTCGCCTTCGTGGCGGGCCTGCTGGTGTCCTTGGGCCCGGCCGCGATGGTCGTCGGGGCCCAGGCCGTCGTGGGCCTCGTCGTTTTCAGCCAGTTCAACTTCCCGATAGCCGTCGCCGCCCGCGACGCCGGCTTGATCCTGCTCGGCGGAGTAGTCCAGACGCTCCTCGTGGTGGTGCTCTGGCCCATGCGCCGCTTCCCGGCAGAGCGCCGCGCACTCAGTTCCGCCTTTGCCGCTCTGGCTCAGTTCTGCCGGGACGCCGGGACGCAAGAGACGCCTCTCCTCGCTCCTGACGCCTTGAGCGCGCTCGATCCCCTCATGCGAGACGCACAGCCCTTCGGAGGAGAAGAGGGCGCTGCCATGCAAGCGATGGTCGCCCAGGCCGACCGCGTACGCCTGGAGTTGGTGGCCCTGGCCCGCACCCGCCAGAGGCTGTCCAATTCCCGGGCCTGCCAGGATGTCGAGGAACTGCTCTGGTCGACGGCGGGTGTCCTCGACAACGTGGCCGCGTCCGTTCGCGACAACAGCGTCCCCGCTGGCTGGTCCGCCGACCGAGACCGCTTCGAGTCAGCCCTCGAGCGCCTCCGTAGCCAACCGCGCTCTCAGGTCGCCGAGATCATCGCCCGGGCCGAAGCCCTGGCCGGCCAGGTGCGGACCGTGATCCGCGCCGCGGCCGCTCTGGCCGGCGGGGACGCCGGCACCCTCGAGAGCGTGGCGCCCTCGGGCCCGGCCATAGTCGGCCCCAGGCAGAAACGCCGAGGCGCCCCCGCGAACAAGTGGCTGGCTACGGTCCGCTCAAACCTGACCTTCTCTTCGCAGGCCTTCCGCCACGCCCTCCGCTTGGCCGTCGCTGTAGCTGTCGCCGACCTGGTCTCCCGGACTTTCTCGATGGCGCACCACTACTGGCTGCCCATGACCACCGTGCTCGTATTGCGCCCCGACTTTAGCTCGACCGTTACCCGGGGCCTCTCCCGAGTGGCGGGGACGTTGATCGGCGCCGGGCTCGTGACGCTGGTCCTGGCCGAGGCCCACCCGAGCCCCGAATGGCTGATAGCGATCACCGTCGCCCTGTACTTCCCGGCGGTGACGCTGGTACTGGCGAACTACGCCGCGTTCAGCGTGTTCATCGCGTCGCTAGTAGTGACGCTCCTGGCCTTCGCTGGCGAGCCGGGCGTGGCCGCCGCCGGCGAGCGGAGCATTTATACGGTGGCGGGGGCGGCAGTGGCGCTGGTTGCTTACCTCGTGTGGCCCACGTGGGAGGCCAAGCTCCTTCCCGACACGCTGGCCGGTCTGGCCGAAATAGAAGGCCTCTACGCCCAGGAAGTCCTCGTGGCATGGGCCGACCCCCCGCGCGCCGACCGGGCCACCCTCCAGCAGGCCCGCATCGATGCCCGCTTGGCCAGGAGCAATGCCGAGGCTGCCGTCGCGCGATGGTTGTCGGAGCCGCAACCCTTGCCAGAGGGGAACGTCCTGACGAGAGCCGTCGTGGCGGGGTTTATGACGGCCGTGCGCAGTTGCGTGCAGGCGGTCCTGGCCCTCCACGCCGCGCTTCCCTCCGAGGGCCCGGGCTGCCCGGCCGCCTCCGGCCTGGGGACGGAAGTCAGGCAGGCAATGGGAGCCGTCGCAGCGAAGCTCAGGGAGCGGGCCGCCCCGGTCACGCTGCCACCTCTCCGGCGGGAGCAACTAGCTCTGGCCTCCCGTGCCGGCGGGGCGCCCGCCCTGGCCGGCGAGACGGACCTTTTGGTCAACTCCGTCAACACCCTCGCCCACCTAGTGGGTATTGACGACAACGAAGGCGAAAAAGACCCTGCCCCCGGGGTTGTGACCCGCGAGCAAAAGGGTGGTCGGCCCGGTTCTTCTGCGGGGTAGCCAGGCTCATCGCCGGTTGCGGCTCTTGCGCGCAGAGCCGGGTCCCAAGTCCAACCCAACTTCGCGAGCGTGCAGTTCGCCCTAGCTGCTCGACGCAGGGCGCTACGGGAACTACGACGTCGCGGCCGGCCACGCCCTTATCTCAACAGGCCAGTTCTAATGGCCCCGCGACCAAGCCGGGGCCGGGGGTAATGAGAGGCGGTACCGTTCGTTACGTGAACGGCGAGGGCAGGCACCGCCGGGCTACGCGACCAGTGGGGGTAAGTGTACCAGGCTACTGGTCCTATCGGAGACCTGGTGGTTTACGTGGCTGAGAACGTGACCCCAGAGGTACATGTAGGCCAGTTCGTGGGCCCCACCACCGTGCCAAAGCGCATGAGGCGGTCGCTGTGCTCGACAGCGATGACGGTGACGGTCTTGTCAGCAAGCAGCTGCAACAACTTCGGGCGCTGCCCGTTCTGCCCGGAGCCGACCTCGGTGAGGCTCTTGGTGACGGGTACTTGCTGTTTGCTCAAGTGGGCAAGGGCCCTGGCCACTTGGCAGTCCAAGTCGCCTCGCTGGTCAGCAGAAGGTACGCGCGCGTAAATAGCCGCGGTCTCTGGGAGCACCTGCGCTTCTTCCACGAGGATCGTCCCAGTAGGGAGCTGTGTGGCTGGCACTGGCAGGATGCCTTTCTTGAACCATCTCCAGGCCACCCTGCAGGCCTCGCGTCGACGCTCCGTCGCTGGCTTCAGGCAGCAAGGGCCGGCGCCGGCTCAGCGGTTACCATCCGCGAGCGCGCCACTCTGGGAGGTGCGGCCGCTCTGCCCCCAGGGTCGTGTCCCTTCCGTGGCCGGGGTAGACCCACGTGGCGTCTGGCAGCTTGGCGAAGACACGCTCTTCGAGGTCGTCCATCAACTGGCCGAAGCGCTCGGGGTCGTTGCCGGTGTTCCCCGGGCCGCCTGGGAAGAGCGAGTCTCCCGTGAAAAGGTGCGGGGAGGCAGCGAGCCGCCCGCCGGCGTCGTAACAGAGCGCGATGCTCCCGGGCGTGTGCCCCCGGAGGTGGACCACCGAGAGCGTGGCCGCCCCTACGGTAACCGTGTCGCCGTGGCGCAGAAAGGTAGTCACGTCCACCGGCAGCTCGCGGGCGTCGAGGGGATGTGCGAGCACGGCTGCGCCGGTGGCAGCCTGCACCTCGGCGAGCGCTTGCCAATGGTCCCAGTGCCTATGGGTGGTGACCACCGCCCTCAACCGTCCCTTGCTGGTCAGCTCGAGAAGCCGGGCCGCCTCGTTGGCGGCGTCGATCAAGACCATGTCGGCTGTCTCAGCGCAGCGCAACAAGTAGGCGTTGTTGTCCAGCGGCCCTACAGCAAGCTTGGCAATGGTCAAGCCAGGCAGCTCCCTCACGTCTGGCGGTCCCCCAACGGTCACGTCCCCGGTATAAGCCATATTGTTTACCCTTTTAGCAGCGATTGTGCTCACGAGCACGCCAGGGCCCGCCGGCGTACCAGAAGCCAGCGATGACCCGTGGCGCGAGGACGTCGAGGGCAATAGCTGCGATGCGGCGGGCCAGGTCCAGATCCTAGCTGGCGGGCCTTGCGAGCCCTCAGGGGAGAGGAGAGCACCTCGTAGGCCTACCTGCCGGCTCCCGTGGGCCGAGCCGGTGCCTTGAAAGCTCTGCCAAGAGCTTTGTTATGCGGTTGCATCCCGCCGGCTCGACGTCGGCGGTCCTTTCCGGTCCAGTCATAAACGGCACGAGGCCGCTCAGTTGGTCGACGCTACAGAGTATGGCATTGGCTAGCCCGGCCCTGCTTTGCCCCCGAAGAGGTCCCACGAGGATAAAGGGGCGTCCCGGCCTCTCCCCGAAGGAGGGGAGCGTTACGCACCAGCACCCCGTGAAATATCTTGAAAAGCCAGAGTTGGGAGCCGGGCCCGTGGCCCGATATTGGCCAGACTGGGAGGCATGTCAAGCACAGGTACGCCGGGAGGAAGTCCGCCCCCTCCGCGCAAGTGGGGCTCCGAGGTGCGCAACGTTTGGGAGGAAGCGGCTGGAGGGCCTCCGGTGGCCAGCGTGGCACCGCCCAATGTCTCCGACGTTCAGGCGCGCGACTGGGCTTTGGCTATGAGCTCGGTTCGCCGGCACATGAGGGAAGACAGGCTGAGCGTTGCCGCGGGGGCGTTCGCGTACAGGTGGTTCCTCTCGCTCTTCCCGACCGTGATCGCGCTCTTGGCCGTGGCCTCGTTGCTGAGCGTGCCCCGTGACGTGACGGTCAAATTGGTGCACGGCGTCTCGGCTGCGCTGCCGGCTGGTGCGTCGGGTGTCCTCAACGAGGCCATAACAGCAGCCGCCGAGCGTTCTCACGGTTCAGTCGTGGCCCTAGTGGTCGCCGGCGCCGTGGCATTGTGGAGCGCCACCTCGGGGATGGTAATGCTGGAAGAAGGCCTCGACATGGCCTACGAAGTGGCCACGGACAGGACTTTCCTGGCTAAACGGGTGGTAGCGGTCCCGCTTCTTGCTGGTGCAACGCTTCTGGGCGGAGCAGCCTCTGGCTTGGTGGTCTTCGGCCCGCAGATAGGCAACGCCATCAGGTCTGCGGCGCCTGTCGGCGGGCCAGCGTTTTCTGCGCTGTGGAACGTGCTGCGGTGGGCAGTGGCGCTGCTCCTCGTCCACGTGCTCTTTTCGTATATCTACTGGTTGGCTCCCAACGCCAAGACGGCATGGCGGTGGTTCAGCCCGGGAGCAGCCATTGCAACGGTGCTCTGGGCGGCCACCTCGCTCGGTTTCTCGTTCTACACGAGCAGTTTCGGCTCTTACGGGCAGACTTACGGTGCCTTTGCGGGGGTGGCCGTTTTGATCTTCTGGCTCTTTCTCACGGGCGTCGCTGTCCTGCTCGGCGGTGAAGTGAACGCGGCCTTTGCACGTCAAGAGGCCGCCGGCACCTATCGCGGCCGTGATCGCGAGGGGACTCAATAGCTTGGTAGAGCAAAGCGCTTTCCCGTCCCGGCTAAACCAGGCAGCTCAGGATGGAAAGCCATAGGCCAAAAGGGAGATAACGGGGCCCTATGGCCGGTGCTGAACAGCCAAGCCTGCGGCCGTGGCCCGACGAAGCTCCAGGTGCCCGGCCAACGCGGGTAAGATGTCGGGTGGCACTGCCAGCGTGCGCCGTGCTGTGACCGCCTTGGCCAGGCCGACAAATGGGCGGTTGTCCGCCGGCGCGGTCCAGGTACTCTCTACCAGGAGCGTGCCGTGGAGCATGTCAACGTACTGGCGCTGGAGCTCGAGCGCTTCGCTGCGACGAAGCCGGCACCATGCCGCCAGCAAGGGGCCTCTGGTGCCCGGCGGTACTAAACGGTCAGTTCTCGGAGGTTTTAGGCTCAACGGCTTTGGGCTGGCTGATCGTGAAGAGCCTTCCATTTGTCCGCTCGCATATTGCTTGCATGGCCCTGGCTGTGATCGTGGTCACATCCGCCGCCCTCGTCCTCTACGACATTGAAGCTCGCCAGGTCGACGCCTCCTTTCTCGAGCTTGGCCAGGATGTTCTTCAAGTACTTCGTTTCAGGTGTGTAATGACCGCTCGAGTTGGACACCCATTTGACCTTGCCATTTTCGACTCGGATCATCCCAGCCGCCGCGACCGTGCTTCCTGCGAGGACGGAGGTGTGATGGAACTTCTTTACCTGACCTCGGCCATAATAAAGCTCGTTGTCTAGCGAGAGGACATAAAGGGCCGAGCCTGCCTCGCCTTGACTGCCCGGGTGCAAGCTCCCCTCTATGCCTGTGGTGTCGAAGTCTTCGAACTGCAACCTGCCACCGTCGCGAACTAACTTCTGATCGAGCTCCCTCTCGTAAAGCTTTCTACTTTTTTTCTCTTGCTTTATCGTCTTGACTATGCCGCCTGCTACGATAAGTTTGTGCAGTTGCGCCTGCAGGGGGTCCAGGTACTCCGTGGTCGGGAACTCCTCTCTTTCGTAGGCCACGCCCTTGCGACGGTTATCTTCTCGCGTCTTAGCGTAGCTGCGGAGACGTTCCAAATATGCGCTATCTCTGAGCTGGGGATTATATTGTGCGGACTCCACGTTTTTGATTTGCGCACGTAGGACCACGTCAGCGAGAGAGTGCATGTTAGTCGCGCGCGACCGTTGCTCTTTAAGTTCGCGCTGGTGTAGGTCCGCGAGGGCCTGTTCGTTTGTGACCTGTGGGTTTTCGTTGACGGTAGTCGTGAGGAGCAGCTGGGGCTCGTTATAGTACTTCGTGGCGGGCTCGTTATAGTACTTCGTGGCGGGCTCGTTATAGTACTTCGTGGCGGGCTCGTTATAGTACTTCGTGGCGGGCTCGTTATAGTACTTCGT
>Ga0209061_1005582_pt1 | contig 10888 bp, 8 predicted proteins | sample Coa_R1_10_FD_187157 | JGI IMG/M metagenome (GOLD analysis project Ga0209061, IMG submission 187157) | Surface soil microbial communities from Centralia Pennsylvania, which are recovering from an underground coalmine fire - Coalmine... | ecosystem: Environmental > Terrestrial > Soil > Unclassified... | reverse complement strand
ATTGCTCATCTTATCCAGGTCAGCCTGGCTCTTTGGTACAACGGCCACCGTGTAGCATGGCTCGGGGAAGTTGATGGGCGCCAGAGGTTCAACCGTATCTTTGCTGCCAGTAAGTGTATCGCCTGTGTGAGTATTGGAGAGCTTGGCTACCGCGCCGAAGTCTCCGGCGGGAATTTCCGTCGCCGGCTCCTGCATCTTGCCGCGTGGCTGGATGAGCTGGCTCATGCGCTCGTCGGCCCTGGTCTGCACATTGTAGACGTGCATATCGGACTTGAGCGTGCCGGTGTAGACGCGGAACGTGGAGATCGTGCCCACCTGCGCCGCCGCCGTTTTGAAGACAAAGAGCGACAGGTTATTGTCAAACGCCTGCGCATCTTCGGGAACTGCATCGGCTGCGCTCGGCAGATAGTCGACGATGGCGTCGAGCAGCGTCTGCACGCCGATATTTTTGCTGGCTGAAGCGCAGAGGACCGGGATCAATTGACCGCTGCTGGTTCCCTTTTTCACGAGCGTCAGGATCTCCTGGTCGCTGAGTTCTTCACCCTCCAGGAACTTCTCCATCATCTCGTCGTCGCTTTCTACCGCCGACTCGATCAATTGCTCGCGATAGCTGCTGATGCGCTCTTTGAGGTCGTCAGGGATGCTGACTTCCTGTACTTTGTTGCCGCCCTCAAAGGTGTAGCCCTTCTGCGAAACCAGGTCTACCACGCCCTTGAAGCTGGACTGTTCGCCGATAGGGATCTGCAAAGGAACGACTTTGACGCCGAATTGATTGCGCAGCGATTCGAGTGCCTGGTCGAACGAAGTATTTTCACGGTCAAGCTTGTTCACCAGCACCATGCGCGGCAGATTGCGCTCGTCGGCATATTGCCAGGTAAGCTCGGTGCCAACCTCCACGCCCTTTTCAGCCGTCACGACAACGAGCGCTGCATCGGCCACGCGCAGCCCGGCCTTCACTTCGCCTACAAAGTCGGCATAGCCGGGAGTATCGATAAAATTGATCTTGTGCTCTTTCCACTCGACAGGCAGCACTTTTGCGTTCAGAGACATGCGACGCTTGAGTTCATCGGGGTCGTAGTCGGAGATGGAAGTGCCGTCATCTACTCTACCCTGCCGGGTAACGGCGCCGCTATCGAAGAGTGCGGCATCTACCAGCGAGGTCTTACCTGCCCCAACATGAGATATCAGTGCCACATTGCGAATCTGTTCCGCCCTATAAACCTTCATATAGCCCGTTTCCTCCTGAGTTTCTATGCAAGAGGCGGCCTCTTCAGACCGTGAGGGAGTCTGTCGTAGACCACCTGTGCGACGTGACCGCGCGAATGACTGGTTCGGTACAGAGCAAGCTGTGCAATATGCTCTTTTGTTATTTGGTAGGTGTAGTATATCAGCATCGGGCTGTTTGTTCAACAGAGACCGGCGCATGCGTGCGCGTCATCATCTTGTACGCGTCGCCACCTTCGGTGAAGCGCGGCAGGCGCTGAGATGTCCGGGGAGAAGAGGCTGTGGCGCCACCGAGCGGCGCGCACCCGGGCCAGGGCGTGTCCCGGCTCCGGGCCGAGGTTTTGCACTACAGGAAAAGATGTGATAAAAATTGATTAACAGGAAGCTACTTCTCGTCGTGTTATAGAGTAAGGGGGGAGGAATCATGAAACGCTTCTCATTGATACTGGATGCCTGCCTCAGAATAACGGTAGCCGGAATCTTCTGGGTCGCTGTCAGAGTATTCCACACGGTGAAGGTTCGCGGCCTGGAGAACGACACGGGCGCTCAACCCGCGTATTTCGCTATGCAGCACAAACGCGATGGAGATCCCATTGTGGAGCTTGCTTCCGTCCTGGGACATCGCGGATGGCGCGCGCTCGCCAGGGATGTACGCTTCGCTATGCGCAGCGATGTTTTCTATCCAGGGTTTCTGTCGCGCATCGTGCATCGCCCGCGCTGGCTTTCGAGCGTGCTGGGCCTCATTCCACTCAAGACTATCCTGATGCACATTGGTATACGGCCCCTGGAAAACATTCATCTCCGTCCCGCCGAGGTGTGGATACGCGATGGGCTGCGTATCATGGGCGATGTGCGGGTGGGCGACGCGCTCGCGCTGCCTTTCATCCAGCAGGTGGCGGCAGCGAGCGGTGAAGCCTGGCAGAAGGTCCAATCGTACCCGCTTTCGCGTTTGCTGGCCTGGCGTTATCGTGAAGCGCTCCAGGTGTTATGCAGCGCCGATATGTTTATCGAACCTGCACGGCGAATGGTGAAACAGGAGGTTGTGAGGAAGTTTAAGGAACAGCTTGCTGAACTGGTGCGGTGGCTGGAGCGCGGAAAATCGCTGTGGGGTTCGCCGGAGGGGCTGCTCTCGCCCGATGGTGCAATCTTACCGGTCAGCGCCGCCATGCATCGACTGATCCAGGCCGGCCCTGCCGGGACCTGTATTATTCCGATCAGCATTATCTACGACTTTATGACGACGCGGCGCTCGCGAATCTTCGTCGCGCTCACCGCCCCCATCGAACACGCGGCGCTACTCTCCTCGCGCGAACTGGAGGCCAGGTTACGCAGCGCGTGGCTATGGCATGCCTGCTTTACCTGCACGCAGCTTGCCAGCGGCTTTATCGTACAAACGGTCAAAGCGGGTAAGCGAACCTTTACGCTTGATGAGATGACGAAGGCCATCGTCCAGCAGGCGGCGCTGCTCTCCGAAGCTGGCCGCTGGGTGGATCGCCAGCTTCTCTCCACACGAACCGCGCGCAGGCGAGCGGCCCGTTTCCTGAAATACGCCCTGCGCGAGAGGCTGGTGCGTCGCATCGGGCGCTCTACCTGGATAGCCGTCCCGTGCAGCCTCAGCATTCAGGTGCGCCCGGGAGAAGCTGGATATGAGCGTTATCCGCTCGCTTACGCCTGGAACGAACTGCAAGAGATGCTGGCTGTCACTGAGAGCGATATAATCGCTGCTTCTCGTGCGTAAAAAAGGTGTATGCCCCCTTTAAGAACGCGGAGTTGCTATGATATGATTGATGAGTGTATGCTATAGAAGTGACTGCGCATGTTGTATGTAACTGATGCATAAAAGAGGAAACCCGGCGTGCTATCCGATCCGCGAGCCAGGCGCCTGCTATGTACAACTGTGATCCTGCTCCTCTTTTTAGCGGGGTGTAACGCGGCTAACATAACTGCGCCTGAAAATACGGCCATCGCTATACGGCCTGCCATCCATCGCTTCGACCTTTCCGCGCGGCAGGGACTCAGAGATTTCGCGAACGATTTTGCCGTTGGCAGGGGAGGAGCCGATACGGGCATCGCCGTGGTTCCTGGTGAGCGCGTGGAGATCTTCGCCAGCGGATCCGCCAGCATCGGGCCGGGCGGCGGACGATGGGGACCGCAGGGTGATGCAGGCTGCCGCCAGGAGAAGATGCCGCAGCCGGATCTACCCTGCTACGCCGTCGTCTATAGCGTTGGCATGGCCGGTCAGGCGGGTGTGGTTGGCGCGCATGCCAGCTTCATAGCGACGACCTCCGGCAATATCTTCCTGGGCGTGAATTCCCCCGATCTGGCGCGGGATAGCGGCTCGTTTCACATGACCGTCGTCACCATCCCGCCCGGCGAGCTGGAGGGTATCTGGGCCGCGCCCTCCGCGAACTTTGCCGTTCAGGGTACGGAACTGACTTTATCAGTCCTGGCCTTTGCTCAGGGCATCCCCATTGAGGGAGTGCAGTTTACGGCGACAATGGCCGGGCAGGCGCCGACCACTATTTGCGACGTGGCCGTCTCCTCCGGTAATAGATATATTTGCCACTGGAATTTAGCGCGGTTGGGAACGCGCTTCCAGAACGGTCCCGTCACCTTCGGCTTTCGTGTGTATGGGCGCGCGAACAAAGCCGTGGTGAACCCTGATGGCGTGCGTTCTGGAATTGTGCGCTACGTTGAGACGCAGCCAAACGACATTTACGCCGGCTATGCCGCGACGGGACTGGGCCGGTTAACGAGCTATACAAAAGTTACCGCGCGCTGGACGGTGCCAGAGGTGCATTGTAGCCCCGGCGAGACCTCCGACTCGGCCATCTGGGTTGGCATGACGGGCATCTCCGATAGAAGCAAACTGGCGCAGATCGCCACCGAGAGCGGATGCAACTCAGGTGTTCCCGTCTATGATGCCGGCTGGGAGATGTTTCCGGCGCCGGCTGTAATCCTCTCCAACACGGTCAATCCCGGCGATATAGTCACAGCCACGGTGAGCTTTGTGAATGGCAGGTTCCACCTGAGCATGGATGATCCCGGAGAGGGCTGGCATTTTACCACGACGCAGCCCGATGTTCCTGCCGATACCGCGATAGCCGAATGTATTACCGAGGCTCCGACCTTTACGAACGAGGCTACCAACCAGAGCTACGTTGCCCGCCTCTCCAATTTCGGGCAGGTAAGCATCTTCTGTCAGATCAACGCGAACCATCCCATCGGCGATGGTCCGCAAAACATCCTCTATCAAATGGTGAGCAACGGTGTAACGAAGGCCACGACCTCCAATCTTGACCAGACGGGGGCCGTCTTCACGGTCAGGTGGCATCACGGATAGATAAACGGCTCTCTGCGGGCGCTTCGCGGGCCTGTTGCGTGGCGATGAAAGAGGCGTACCAGCGCCCGCTCTCTTTGATGATGCGGCGCTGCGTGCGATAATCGACGTAGATCAGGCCGAAGCGCTTGCTATAACCGTCGATCCATTCGTAGTTATCCAGCAGGGACCAGACGAAATAGCCACGCAGCGGCACCTCGTGCCGCGCCGCCTCCTCAAGCATCTGGATATGCTCGCGCAGGTACTCCACGCGCCGTTTATCGGGCACATGATCTCTGCCATCCCAGCGATCCTCGAAGGCGGCGCCGTTCTCCGTAACGAGAATGGCGGGCGGAGCGTACTCGCGCTGTACGCGCAGCAGCATATCGATGAGGCCGCGAGGGTAGATCTCCCAGGCCATCTCGGTATAGGTCGCTCCGGGCACTGGCACTACGCGCTCATAGGTCTGTGAGGAGAAGACGCGCGATTGCATCTGCCTGCGCGCCTGGATGAGCGAGCGCGAGTAGTAATTGACGCCCAGAAAGTCGATAGGCGTTGAGATCAGCGCCATATCGTTGTGCTCGGTGAGCGGAGGCGAGACGCCAAGATCGCTAAAGAGCTGCTGCGGATAGTGCCCGGTAAAGAGCGGATCGAGGAACCAGCGGTTATGCAGGATATCGGCACTCTCGACACCTGCCAGCGTCTCGGCATGCTTATCGGCAGCCATGATCGGCGTTAGATTGAGCGTGATGCCGACTCTGGAGCCGGCGCGTGTGTGGCTGCGCAGGCGAGGGAGGGCCAGGCCATGCGAGAGGAGCAGGTGATGCCCCGCCATCACGGCTGCCTGGAGATCCTGCATGCCGGGTGCGTGAACGCCCAGGCCATAACCCAGGTAAGATGAGCACCACGGTTCGTTCTGGGTGATCCACCAGGAGACGCGATCTCCCAACCGGCGCGCGACGACCTCAGCGTAGTCGGCGAAGGCGTGCGCCGTCTCGCGAGTGAGCCAGCCGCCACGCTCATGTAGTGCCTGCGGCAAATCCCAGTGATAGAGTGTGATCACGGGGCAGATATCCCGCGCGAGCAGGGCGTCGACCAGCCTGTCGTAAAAATCGAGGCCGCGTTCGTTAATCTGTCCTGTACCCTGTGGCAGAATGCGCGGCCAGGCAATAGAGAAGCGGTAGGCTTTGAGGTTGAGCGAGGCCATCAGGGCCACATCTTCCGGCATACGGTGGTAATGATCGGCGGCTATCTCCGCCGTTTCTTCGTTATGGATGGCCCCCGGTATGCTGGCAAAGGTATCCCAGATACAGCGGGTGCGCCCGCCTTCATCGATGGCACCCTCGATCTGGTAGGCGGAGGTCGCGGCTCCCCACAGAAAATCGGCGGGGAATAGCGGCGTGGCCCGGTGCTTGCGGTGCATGACACCCGCTGCCAGTTGCACGGCTGAATGATCGGGAACATAGCCCTGAGCATCAATGATTCGTAAGATGCGTTCGCGTGTCGGGGGGCTGACATCGGGCTTATGATTCAGAACGCGTGAAACGGTAGCTCTGGAGACGCCTGCCAGGCGAGCGATATCTCCAATCGTGAGTTTTTCTGTCATCCGCTTCTCCCATCAGATACTGCCTCGGTATAGAGCGCTTTATCTCGGGTTTTTCGCAAAGTTCAGGTGTGGCGCGAAGCGATACTGAAACTTTGCCAGAAGCCCCGCTTTCTGGTTGGGAAACTTAATTTAACCAGATCAATCTCATTATACTCCTTTGATATGGATTTTAGAAGGAGCAAGAGACGGAAAATCCCTGATGCGTCACGAAGTTTTTTGCCGGTAAAATATCTAAATCTTGCTAAAAACTCATGAATTGACAGAGACATTTACTCGGGTTAGGATACAACCTTTGATACGCTCTGGCTCAGAATTACAGGCATCGTTTGCCTGCTACTCGCCACTGGTTTTACTCTATGGGCGCGTCTGGTGCTGGGAAAGATGTGGTCATCTTCGGCGGTGACGCGGGCCGGTCATGAACTGCGCACAGGCGGTCCCTATCGCATAACCAGGCACCCGATCTATACGGGCATGCCGGGTATGCTCTTCGGCACAATGCTCATGAGTGGTCCGGGCATCTATGCCGTCCTCTTTCTCGCCGGCATCATCATCCTGGAGATCAAGCTGCACCAGGAAGAGCGCCTGCTGATGGAGACCTTTGGCGAAGAGTATGTACAATATAAGCGCCATGTGCCACAATTGATACCGGGGCTGAAATGGGAGAAAGGGAGGCCGCAGGCAGCGTAAGAAGTGGAGCAAAATGACAGAACAGGAACGAGGCACTTCTGCATCGGCACAGGGAATGCACGAGGCCATAGCCAACGATGATGCGTTACTGCGAGAAGCCGCCGAGGTTGAGCAGTTGCTACGCGTCATTCGACATGAGATGCTGCGCGTCATCAGGGACGACCAGAGCAGAGGGCAGCTTACACCACCACAGGTGCAGGCGATGGTCGCTTTGTTTCATGCCAACCAGTCCGGCGCGTCCGGCGGGCTGACGCTCAAGGAGCTGAGCGAACGCATGGGGCTGGCGCACAGCACGGTTTCAGGCATTATTGATCGTCTGGAGCGCCGGGGAATGGTGTACCGCCAGGTTGATCCTGCTGATCGGCGCTCCACGCGTATTGTCATGACTGAACGCGTCAGAGCGTATATTGAACAGCAGCTCATGCCGCATCTGCGTGATCCACTGCTGGCTGCGTTGCGGCGTGCTACCAGCGAAGAGCGAGAAGCTATTCTGACTGGCCTCTCAACGCTCCACCGCCTGCTTACACAGGCGCAGGGGGAGCGAAACACCCATTAAAAGCTTCGACTTTAGTGCGTACTGCCGGTGTCCGGCGGAACAAGGAAATCGGCTGGCTGGCCGGGATAGGGAGGCATCTCGGTGGCAGGCCCAAGTTTCTCTTCGGGGAGCGTGAGCCGCTCGGCTTTGGCCTCCAGTGCCAGGCAGATCAGGTCGACGCAGCGATCCAGGGAGAGGACGCCAGTGTTTACCACCAGGTCGTAGAGCAGAGGATCGCTGGGATGCCGGTGATATTGTGCTTGCAGGTAGCGAATGCGTCCCTGATCTTTCTCGTGGACGCGCGTCATCGCGGCATCGTACTCGAGACCTTCACGGCGCATAACGTAGGCAACGCGCTGCTCCAGTGGGGCCACGACGCGAGCGTGCAGGATATCGCGCCGCCCGGCAAACAACATCTGTCCTCCCCGGCCGACGACCACCGTTTTCTCCTGCCGCACAGTGGCCTCGACGACGCGGCAGAGCGCCTCGTGATATTCTCTTATGTTGGGGGTTATCTGTACAGGCAAGGAGGCTGCCATTGTCGGCTGAATCATCTGCATACTGGTCAGGATACGCACGCCCAGGCTTTCTACATGCTCATCGTGTTCTTCGGCTTCCTCAACGCTGATGCCTAACTGCTGCGCCACATGCACCACGGCATCGTGGTCCAGCAGGCGCCAGCCGAGGCGCTGAGCCAGGCGAAGGGCGATTTCGCCGCCGCCGCTGCCGTATTGTCGTGAGATGGTGATGGCCCGCATCTCTGCTTTCTGCTGCTGCGCAGGGCCGTTATTCTGCTCTATCATTTACTCCACTCCTCCTTGATAAGAAGATGTCTGATTTCCCGGCACCCTCACTTGCTCGCGCCTGCGGCGCTCGCCTTCTGTGTAGTGTGTTGTGGCAAGTGCGCTTCGTGGACTTGCCACAACACACTACACATATAGTGCGCGGCTTCGCCGCGCGAACGGCTGGCGGGAGGGGGCAAGGACGCTGAGGATCGGATCCCTACTAATATCTATCATAGTGGCGCTCCTGCATTGCTTTCAACTGGCTCGGCGTCTCTGGCAGCCGTGGAAGCAGGTCTGCCGCGCGCCGGCCCGCGCAGTGCGATTTCGGGCAGGAAGAAGACGGCGACCAGGCTCATGAGCATCAGCACAAAGCTCATGATAAATCCCTCATGAATGCCCTGCACCAGCCCTACCTTCACGGCCTCGATGATCCGCTGAAAGATAGCCTGTCCCTGCGCCCCCTGCGCTGCGAACTGCGCCTGCACCTTCGACATCATATCCGGTGAGAGCAGGATTTGTGGATTGTCGAATACCGAGAGCATTTTGCCTGGAACCGCGTGCGTTACCGAGGCGGGCAGTGCGCGCCTGAAAGCGGGCAGGTAGGCCGAGTTCAATAGCGATCCCATCAGGCCGAGCGCGAGCGCGCCGCCTATCGAGCGGAAAAAGACGAGCGCGCCGGTAGCCTCGCCGATCCTGGTTGGCAGCGCGTTCTGCACGATCAGTGTGTAGAGCGACATGCTGAAGCCGAGGCCGAGGCCAAGCACGATCATTCCCAGCACGACCTCACCGCCAGTCGAATTGATATTCAGTCGTACCAGCACGAACTGTCCGATGATGCTGATGACGATGCCGGTTATGGCGAGCCACTTGTAGCGGCCCAGGCGCGAGACAAGCTGACCGGAGACGATGCTGGTGACGACGGAGGCCAGCAGCAGAGGCGTCATGACCAGGCCGCTATTCGTGGCCGATTGGCCCGCCACGCCCTGTAAGAAGAGGGGAATGAAGAAGATGCTGCCGTAGAGCGCCATCGTCGTTGTCATTGTAATGATGGTCGAGACGGTGAAGATGCTATTTTTGAATAGCCGGGGTTCAAGCACCGGCTGACCGCCGCGTGCCGATAGGCGCGCTTCGTAAATGACAAAGCCCGTCAGGGCGAGGATGGCGACGATCAGGAGGCCGGCAATCTGCGGCGAGAGCCAGGGGTACGGCGCACCGCCCAGGGAGAGCGCGAGCAGCAGCGGGACCACGCCAACGACGATCAAAATGGAGCCGGTGTAGTCGATGGTGGCCTGTCCTGTGCCGCGATGGAGCGCGGGCATGACGAAGATCAGCACCAGCAGGGCGATAATGCCGATGGGGATATTGACGTAAAATACCCAGTGCCAGGAGGCGTACTCGGTCAGCCAGCCGCCGATCAGGGGGCCGATAATCGAGGAAATACCAAAGACCGCGCCTGTGACGCCCTGCCACTTGCCGCGTTCGCGGGGCGTGAAGATGTCGCCAACGATGGCGGGCGCGAGCGACATGAGCGAACCGGCGCCAATACCCTGAAAGGCGCGATAGGCGATCAACTCGTTCATCGTCTGCGCGGTTCCAGAGAGGGCGGAGCCGATGAGGAAGAGGATCACGCCCAGGATAAAGATAGATTTGCGCCCGAGCTGGTCGGAGAGCTTGCCATAGATCGGGACCGTCACCGTCGAGGTCAGCAGGTAGGCAGATGAAACCCAGGCGTAGCGGTCAAAGCCTTGCAGGTCGGCGATGATACGTGGCATGGCCGTGCCCACAATGGTTGAATCCAGCGACGAGAGAAACATAGCCAGCAGGACGCCGAGCATAGTGATGATCTTCTCTCGCCCCGAATACGGTGGCATCTCAGGTGGAAGAGGGGCGGTTCCACTCCTTGTGGCGGTTGCGCCGCGTGCTCCATCGCTCATAGATGCTCTCCCTTGCACATAGCTGTTCCACGTATCACGGATAAACTCTGCATCTTGTGTTACAAAAGGCGCGCCTCCTCTGATGACCCTTATCATACGACATCCAGGCGGCGTTGTCAGGGAGCAACAATTCCCCTGCATCTTACCGGCTGGGCGTCTTTTTTGCACGCCCCGGCGCCTGAGGTGGCTCCCAGGAGCAGCGCCACAGGCGGCGCCGGCGTGTTCGGGGAAAAAGATACAGCGGGACAACGAAGTGACGCCCCCCCATCCTACCAGCTCTTTTGCGCGTACACGAAGGGAGAAGCGGGCATGGCAAGCCCCGGACAAGAGATCAGCCGCCGGCGCGCTTGACCCTGTAGCCGAGCGCAGTCAATTTTGCCATTACTTTGTCACAATGGTCGCCCTGGATCTCGATATTCCCATCCTTGACGGTGCCACCGGAGCCGCACAACTTCTTGAGTTGTTGCGCCAGCGCGCTCAGTTCTTCACCGCTTGCCACGACTCCAGTAATGACGGTGACGGTCTTACCACCGCGCCCTTTGCGATCCCGCATCACGCGCACGATACCGTCGCTCTTTTTCGCTGGCTGAACTGGCTGGTCGCAGCGGCAGTCTTTATATGGCTGCCCGCAGGTGGGGCAGGTGGTTATCCTTCCGCTATCGGTGGAATAGACTATACGATCCGGCATACTATCCTTTCGTAATCAAGGGAGAAGGCATCTCTGAGTATGCAGCTAGCGCGTGTTATTATCCTTCTCCTCTTTTCCATGTTTAGTATCATGCTATACCTGATGCTCTT
>Ga0209061_1005581_pt1 | contig 10893 bp, 9 predicted proteins | sample Coa_R1_10_FD_187157 | JGI IMG/M metagenome (GOLD analysis project Ga0209061, IMG submission 187157) | Surface soil microbial communities from Centralia Pennsylvania, which are recovering from an underground coalmine fire - Coalmine... | ecosystem: Environmental > Terrestrial > Soil > Unclassified... | reverse complement strand
TACATGGTGGACAGAGTCAGGGACGGGCGCTCCTTCACCACCCGCCGGGTATCCGCGATCCAGCACGGGCGGCCGATCTTCACCCTGTCCGCGTCGTTCCACCGGGCGGAGCCGGGGCCGTCGCACGCCGACCCGATGCCGCAGGTCCCGCCCCCCGGCGGGATCCCGAGAACGGCGGACCGGCTGGAGAAGCTGGCCGGGAAGCTGCCGCGTTCCGTGCACGACAGCCCCATCGACCTGCGGACCCCTGGCCCGCTCACGGTCGAGGCGGAACGCGACCCCTCGCTGCGCACCACGAGGACCCAGGTGTGGCTGCGGGTGGACGGCGAGCTGCCCGACGATCCGCTGCTGCACGTGTGCCTGATGACCTACGCCTCCGACATCACCCTGCTGGATTCCGTGCTCCTCGGGCACGGCCTGTCCTGGCTCGACGGCAGGACCACCGGGGCCAGCCTCGACCATGCCATGTGGTTCCACAGGCCGTTCCGCGCCGACCGGTGGCTGCTGTACGCGCAGGAGTCACCTGTTGCCGCTGGCGCCCGCGGGCTTGCCCGCGGTGAGGTCTTCACCGCGGAGGGGGAACTGGTGGTCTCCGTGGTGCAGGAAGGGCTCATCAGGACCGCGCGGTAAGCCAGGGCATCACTCGGTACGGCACGCGGGCAGGCGGGCCGCATGCCCGGCGCCAGGACAGGCGCCACGGCCCGTTCGGGCCGCTAACCCCGATCCCGCAGCGGTGAGCGGGCCGGTCCGCGTCTTGCGGTGTCGGGGTTATTAAAGTGTCAGTAGGGAGACCCCAGGGGACGAAGGTTTCGAAAGTCCCCGGCCAGGTTCCGGGAGGCGGCGTGGCGCAGGAAGCGGTACTGCTGTCAGGACCGCTCGGGCTCGGACACGAGATGATGGCGCGTAGCTGCGCCGCCGTGCTGCAACGGGCGGGATGGCGGGCCCGCGTCCTCGACAGCATGTCGCTGCTCGGCCGTGGCGGCGGGACAGCGGGGCGGAAGTTGTTCGGCAGCATGGTCGCCTCCGTGCCCGGCCTGTACGACGGCCTGCACTTCGCCCACCTCCGCACCGGGAGCCGGCTGGCCTCCCGGATGGCCGCGGCCGCCGGCGCCCGGGTGGTTCCCGCCCTGCGGGCCGAGCTGGACCGCGAGCCCGCCGACCTCGTCATCAGCGTCTTCGCCACGGGCGCGCTGGCAGCGGCCAGGCTCAAGGCCGAGACGCCGGCCCGGCGTACGGTCGTGCTCTGCACGGACGTGGCAGTACACCGGCTGTGGGTCTGGGAGGGCACGGACCTGTTCATCGTCACCTCACCGGCCGCAGCGGCCACGGTGCGGCGCTTCCTGCCCAGGGCAGCGGTGTCGGTCATGCCGCCCCCCGTGCAGGACGCCTTCTATGACGCGCCGTCCCAGGAGGAAGCCAGGGCCGCCCTCGGCGTGCCGGACGGCGCCGCATGCGTGCTGGTCATCGACAGCGGCTGGGGGTTTGGCCCGCTGGTCGAGAGCGTGGCCGCCATGGCCGACGCCGGGATCTATGTGCTGGCTGTGGCCGGCCGCCGGGTGTCCGTCGAACGCAGGCTGCAGGCCGTGGCTCAGCGGACGCCGCGGGTGCGGGCGTTTGGCTTCACCGACCGGGTCCCCGAGCTGATGGCGGCTGCCGACCTGGTGGTGGCGCTGCCCGGCGCAACGACATGCAGCGAGGCCCGCGTCGTGGGGCGCCCGCTCCTGCTGCTCGACGTCATGCCGGGGCATGGGCGGGACAACCTGCTGCATGAGCTGGAGCTGGGCGATGCGCAGGTGTGCGGGCCGGATGCCGCGGGGGTCACCGCGAGCGCTCTGGCCATGCTCAGCACCATCCCGCGGCCGGCCTCACGGGCCACGCCGGCGCCGCGCTGGGAGCCGGCCTTCACGGCCGCCCTGCAGCGGGTCGGTGTTGACCTGACGCATGGGTATCAGGCTGTAGGCGCCGACACCAGAATCGGGAGCTGATGCGACATGATGCGCACGCTGTTTCTCAACCCGCCTTCCTTCGAGGGGTTCGACGGCGGGGCTGGCGCCCGTTACCAGGCACGGCGGGAGATCCGCTCGTACTGGTATCCCACATGGCTGGCGCAGCCGGCTGCGATCGTGCCGGGCAGCCTGCTCGTCGACGCACCGCCCGCGGGGAAGACCCTCGCCGACGTGGTGCCGCTGGTCCGTGACCGCGACCTGGTGATCCTGTACACCAGCTCGCCCACCTTCGCCGGGGACGTCAAGGTCGCCGAGGCGCTCAAGGCGGAGAACCCGTCCCTGCTCATCGGTTTCGCCGGGCCCAAGGTCGCGGTGGAGCCGGAGCCGTCACTGCTTGCCTCGCAAGCCATCGACTTCGTCGCCAGGGAGGAGTTCGACTTCACCATCGCCGAGGTGGCCGACGGGCGGCCGCTGGCGTCCATCGACGGCATCAGCTACCGGGACGGCGGCGGCCGCGTGGTGCACAACCCCGACCGGCAGATCCTCGAGGACATGGACCGGCTGCCTTTCGTGACCCCGGTCTACAAGCGGGACCTGCGGATCGAGGACTACTACATCGGTTACCTGATGCACCCGTACGTGTCGCTCTACACCGGGCGGGGCTGCCGGTCCCGGTGCACGTTCTGCCTGTGGCCGCAGACCGTGGGCGGGCACCGGTACCGGACCCGGAGCGTGGGCAGCGTGCTGGAGGAGGCGGCCCTCGCCAAGGAACTGTTCCCCCAGATGAAGGAGCTGTTCTTCGACGACGACACGTTCACCGACGACCGGCAGCGTGCCGAGGAGGTCGCCCGGGGTCTCGGCCGTCTGGGGCTCACGTGGTCGTGCAACGCCAAGGCGAACGTGCCGCGGGAGACACTGAAGGTGATGCGGGATAACGGCCTGCGGCTGCTGCTCGTCGGCTACGAGTCCGGCAACCAGCAGATCCTCATCAACATCAAGAAGGGCCTGCGCGTGGAGCGGGCCAAGCGCTTCGCCGCGGACTGCCGCGACCTGGGCATCACCGTGCACGGGACGTTCATCCTCGGCCTGCCCGGGGAGACCAAGGAGACCATCCAGGAGACGATCGCCTTCGCGCGGGAGGTCAACCCGCACACGATCCAGGTCTCGGTGGCGGCACCCTACCCGGGGACCGCGCTGTACCAGCAGGCGAAAGAGAACGGCTGGCTGCCCGAAGACGACGAGGGCGCCACCCTGGTGAGCGAGAGCGGCACCCAGCTCGCGGCGCTGTCATACCCGGAACTCGGGCGCACCGAGATCCTGGAGTCGGTGGATGCCTTCTACAAGCGGTTCTACTTCCGGGCGGGAAAGCTCGCGGAGATGGCGGCCGAGCTCGTCCGTCAGCCCGCCATGACCGGGCGGCGGCTGCGGGAGGGCGGCGAGTTCGTGCGCTTCCTCGGGAGGCGGGCCGGCCTGCCGTCGGCACAGTGACGAAGCCTGCCCGGAGACACCTCCCCGCTGAGCCAGCGCCTGCAGCGGATAGAGCGCGAGGGACGGCGGGCGGGAAGGAAGCCGTCCGGCGCTGACGCCGCCCAGGTCCCCGGCGCGGCTTCTGCAGTTTCCCCGGCACGGCCGCCGGGTCCTGCCGTGGCTGCCGGGTCCCGGCACGGCTGCCCTGTTCCCGCCGCAAAAACCCAGGTCAAAAATGTGTTGCCCACGTGGCGCCCGGTACGTAGGCTGCAGTCATGTTCCTGGGCCTGTCGCCGGCTTTCGTGAAGGGAGGTGCCCAGCGTGAACATCAGTGACTACTGCGTTCCTGCTGCCGCGCGGCGGCGTGCCGTCCGCAGCGTGTCTCCGCTGAGCGCCGCCCTGCTGGGCGCCGGCGACACGTTCACGGGCGGCACCGGCCATGTCCACGGCGCCGCCGGGTTGCGTGGTCTCGGCTGGCAGGCAGAGGGCGCTGCCGGGCTCGTGCGGCTCCAGGTGCCCTCCGTACTCGCCGCGCCCGCCGCCGTGGCGAAGCCGGGGGCGACGAATATCCGCACGCAGCACATGCCCATGACCCGCGTCAGCGTCGCCGGCGGCGATGGCGCACCGGGTCCGCATCCGGTGAGGGAGACGGCCTAGAAGGCCGGCCACCGCCCCTCGAGGCCGCGGACCCGTACAGGGCCCGCGGCCTTAAGTATGTCGGGCCACGGTCCTGTCAGGCGAGCGAGAGATCGCATGACGATACGCAGGATCACCGAACGAGAGGGGTTGGCACCAATGCAGTGGCCCGATGCCACCGCCAGCGCGGCCACAGCCGGCGCGGCGGGCGTGGGGTTCGTGGCAGGAGCGGCTGGGGACGGAAGACCCGTAGCGTCCCCGGCGGCACCAGTGCCCAGACAGCGGTACGAGCACACGGGCAGCCAGATCGCCACATCCGGCGTGCCAGGCGGCATGGATCTGCCGTGCACTGACGATCCGGACTTGTTCTTCGCCGAGGCTCCCGGGGACGTGGAGCGCGCGAAGGCGATCTGCCGTGGCTGCCGGGCCAGGATTGCCTGCCTGACAGGTGCGCTGGAACGCCGCGAGCCATGGGGCGTGTGGGGCGGAGAGCTGCTGCTGCACGGGGCGATCGTGCCGCGCAAGCGGCCCCGAGGCCGCCCCCGCAAAGCGCCGCGGGCCGACGTGGCCGCGTAGGAGAGGTGCCGCGTAGGAGAGACAGCCGCGCGGGCCGCCGCAGGGCACGGTCAGGACAACACGTATCGAGGTGAAATCGGAATGTACCTGTATGAGATAGCCAGGACGCTGGCCGCAGAGCAGCATCGCGCTGCGATCGAGCGAGCCTGGCAGGAGGGCTACGCATCCCGCCTCCGGGCGCTTCACCGGGCACAGCGGCGGGAGCGGCGGGCGGAGCGGCGCATGCTCCGGGCACTCAGCGAGATAACCGAGCTGCGCAGGGCCCTGGAACTGGAGCCCTAGCCCGCGGGGGCTGCCGCCGGGCTTTTGCAGGCGGCGGCCCCCGCCAGCGGCATGCATGGCGTAGCCAGCGGCATGCATCCCGTAGGCACAACGGGCACGAGCCGGCATCCCTTCCCGCCAGAGCCGGGGGTTCCCGCTGCGCCGTATGCCGCGGCGCCATGGCGGGTGCCCGCCTCAGCGCCCGCCGCTACGCGGCACAGGCTGAATCCCCCGCCTTCAGGCGGGGGAGCGCGTCAACGCACGGATGGTCTCCGGCGGGCCAGCGCACTGGCGGCCACTCCGCAATTTGATAGCCCCCCGGCCGCGTCGACAGCCGGCGGGCCAATCTGGTGCCCGCCGCCCGCTGGGGCGAGGGCTGCTCACGAGCCCGGGGCGCCCCCGGCATCGTCGCCGCGGCCGCGGCCGCGGGCGGCTTCACGCCGGTCCCGGCCCCCCATGTCCTCCTCATCGCTGTCCAGGTATCCCGGTATCCACCTGATGACCTCGGCCCTGAACTCGCCCTCGCACTCAAGCTGGCAGAGCACCCCGATACCGGCCGTGGACACCCGGTGAATGAGCACGTACGTGGGCGGTATGTTGAACTTCCGCGAGATGTTGGAGGCGCGCAGGTCGGTGACGCGGCCCGCTTCCTCCCTCATCCACTCACGGGTGAACTTGAAGCATTCCTCCCTGGACGGCTCGGCCAGCGGCGCGAGGAAGGCGCGCAGCGCATCCATGTCGACCTCGATGCCCTCCCGGAGGAAGCCGTTCGCGCGGAGTTCCTGCTCGGCGCTCGCGATGTCCGGCTCGCCGGAGTGCATGATGCGCAGCAGCCTCCCGAAAAAGGGCGGCAGCCCACCAGGCAGCCGGTCCACCGCTCCGAAGTCGAGCACACCGAGGCGGCCGTCGTCGAGCAGCCGGAAGTTGCCGGGGTGCGGGTCGGCGTGCAGCAGCCCGGCCCGCGCCGGGCCGGAGAACAGGAACCGGACGAGCAGGATGCCGGCGCGGTCCCGCTGCTCGCGCGTGCCGTCGCTGATGATCTTCGAAAGCGGGGTGCCGTCCAACCACTCCGTGACCAGGACATGGCTAGTACCGGCGATCACGGCGGGAACGTAGATATCGGGATCGCCGGCGTACGCGTCGGCGAACGCCTGCTGGGCCCCGGCCTCCAGCTTGTAGTCGAGTTCTTCCGTTATGCGGGCACGCAGCTCATCGAGAAGCGGCTTGACCTCAAGGCCTGGCATCAAGATCCCGAACAGCCGGCCTGCCCGGCTCAACTGGCTGAAGTCGCTGAGCAGCGCGTTCCCGGCACCGGGATACTGGATCTTCACGGCGACCCGCCGCCCGTCGTGCCAGGTGGCGGCATGGACCTGGCCGATGGAGGCCGCAGCGGCCGGCTTGTCGCTGAACTCGGCGAAGTTCTCCCGCCAGCCGGGGCCGAGATCGTGCGCGAGCACCTGGTGCACGGTGCGGGCGGGCAGCGGCGGCGCGGATTCCTGGAGCATCGTGAGGGTGGCGCGGTAGGGGCCGGCGATCTCCGGCGGCAGCGCAGCCTCGAAGATCGACAGCGCCTGGCCCAGTTTCATCGCGCCGCCCTTGAGCTCACCGAGAACCTTGAAGATCTGCTCGGCGGTGCGGCGCTGTATCTCCTCCGCGACTGCCTCGGCGGGGCGGCCGCCGATCCTTTTCCCGATGCCGAGCGCCGTCCGGCCCGCGAATCCGATGGGCAGCCCCGCGAGCTTCGCGGTACGGGTCACGGCGCGCCGGGGTACATCGTTCACCTCTCTATTCTCCGCCATGACGGGAAGCCGATCATCCAGCTATCCATGTGCGCGATCAGCCAGGTATCCGTGCGCGACGGGAGCGGCGGCGCGGCCGCCTTCCCTGACGCGGCGTTACGCACGCGGCCGGGAGGCGGCGTTGCACGTGCAGCCGGGGTGCGGCAGCCACGTCCGCCGGCGCCACGCCCAGCCGGGGAGAACGAGTTCCAGCGTGCCGTTCGTCACGGCGGGCACGGCACCGGCCCTGTCGATGAACGCCAGCGCCTGCGCCGCGGCCAGGGCTCCGGTCATCGCCGCGAGCACCGTGTCACATGCCTGCGGCTCGCACCGGGCACCGGATGCCTGGGCGAGGATCAGCGGCCAGGCCGGGTCACGCTCGGCCCTGGTGAGATCCATGCAGCGCAGGCACGCCGAGCGTCCCGGGACGACGAGCGGGCCGACCACGCCGACCGCCTCGCTGGCTTGCACTGCCAGGTGCGGCACGCGATCGCGCACCAGCGAGGACGCTGCCTCAGCCCCTGCCTCCCCGGTGAGCGCATCCCCGGTGAGCACCGCCAGGTCCGGCCTGCCGCCGCTGTTGTCCGTCCTGACATCGGGGGCGACGCGCCGGATGGCGCGTGCCGCGCCGCGCTCCCGCGGCGTATCGAGGTCATCGACCCCCAGGCCAGCCGGGGTGAGGTCGCAGGGACGGGCAGTCCCGGGGTCCTCGCACGCCAGGCGGCCGACACCCGAGGCGGCGAGCAGGCTGGCAACGCACGAGCCGATCCGGCCGGCCCCGTACACCCGGACAAACGCCATGCGCCTGCGCGCGAGGGTGCGGGCGCCCCCGTCACCGTCCCCGTACGCGAGCGACGCCGTCGCCAGTTCGGGCGCGAGCCTCGCGCGCAGCGTGCCGGGGAGCTCCCTGAGCAGCTTCGCGGGGAAGTCGTGCAGCGCCCCGGCGGCCGCGAGCAGCGCGAGCACCCTGTCGGCGGACTCGGCCGGGACGCCGTAGTCCCGGGCGGCCCTGATCACGCCGGCCCGGTCGCGGCTTCCGTCGAGGAGGCTCACCACGGCAGCCGCCCGCCCGATGCCGGTGAGAGCGATCGCGCGCCGGGGGTCGATGCCGATCTGCAGGGTGTCGCGGTCACGCCACACCGGCAGCAGCCCGGCTTTCAGCGCAGGGCGCATTTTCCTGCCTCCCTCGCGGTGCGCCGCGCCGCAGGCGCGCCAGTCTGCACGCAGGCGCGCAGGCCAGCGTGGCCCGGCGCCTGCGGCGTGGGCGGACACAGCGTGGCCGGCAAAGCGTGCCTCATGGGGGCACATGCTGGCACCGCCGTCTGACATTCCGGGGTGCCGCCGATATGCGGCGGCAGGATCAGGGATCCTGGCTGTCCCGCGCCGGCTGGCCCGGGCGCGGGCGGTCCGGCCTGGTGTCCGTCGGCCTGGTGGCCGTCGGCCTGGTGGCCAGCAGGACAGCGGATTACGCTAGGTGCGTGGACATATCCGCTGGCAGTTACAAGATCGGCCCGCAGTCAGGGCAGTTGCTTGTCAAGACGTTCCGTACCGGGCTCGGCGCGAAGGCAGGTCATGATCTCACCCTCGAGGCGACACGCTGGCACGGTGATGTCACCGTCGATCCGCAGAACCCGTCCGCCTCCTCGGTGACGGTCGAGGCTGAGGCCGATTCTCTCGAGGTACGGGAGGGAACCGGCGGCGTCAAACCGCTCACCGACAGCGACCGTGCCGAGATCAAGAAGACCATGCAGCAGATCCTGCGGACGGGCCAGCACCAGATGATCACGTTCAGGTCGGCCAGCGTCGGCGGGTCCCCGGAGGCGTTCCATGTCAACGGGGATGTCACCATCTGCGGTGCCACCCAGCCCGTCACCGTGCAGGGCCGCATCGCGGACGGCCGCGCGCAGGGGTCGGCAACCGTGGTGCAGTCCAAGTGCGGGATCAAGCCATACTCGGCGTTCTTCGGGGCGCTCAAGCTCCGCGACGAGGTCCAGGTCCAGTTCGACATCGCCCTCGCCTGAGTGGCGTCCCCCGGTCCGTGCGGGTCGGCTTCCGGGCTGGCACGGCGGATCCCGGCGAAGGCGAGCGACGCTCGCCGAGGAGCGTGGCCGCCGTGAAAATCCCCGGGTGCGGGCCGCGGGAACGAGGATCGCAAGATCGCCTCACGAGCCGGGCGCCCCCCTTCCCCTGAAGACGAACGACTCTGCTGACGTGACCGGTAGCCGCGCACCCGGGGACTCTTGAGGAGAACTTAGGTGCCGTGCCGCACGGCGTCAACGCGCCCTGTGGATAACTTTGTGGATGACATGGGGAGAGTGCGGCGTGTTCCTGGGGAAATCCCGGTTCATGGCCTGTGGATTCTGGCCCTCGGGAGGCTGTGGGCACCGTCCTAGCTGGCCAGATGCTCGCTCCCCCCTGTGGAGGGAAAAATTCTGCGCCGCGGTGCCTGCCCCGGCGATCCCGGCAGTCCCGGAATGCCACGGAGGGAAGACGCGGCGGTGCGCGGCCACGCGGTGCGCGGACGCCGCGGTGAGGGGGTCCCCGGCGGGGCCGCTGTCAGCTCGCAGGCGCCGGCCCCTCCCCGTGGCCCTCGTCCTCGCCGGGGGCGCTGCCGCCACCTTCCTCACCGGCTCCGCGTTCCCGGGACGGTCCCGCGTCCTCCTCGTCCAGGTCGGGGATGTCCAGCTCCGGGCGCCCGTGCACGAAGCCCCCGGGATCGCCGAGGTCGTCGGCGGTGGGCATCAGGTCCGGGTGAGCCCACACCCTGTCCCTGCCGTCGATCCCCCTGGCCCCGGTGAGCTCGCGCCAGATCGCCGCCGCTTCGCGCAGCCTGCGCGGCCGGAGCTCAAGGCCCACCAGGGTGGCGAACGTCCGCTCGGCGGGGCCGCCGGTCGCCCGGCGCCTCCTGACCGCCTCGGCGAGCGCTCCCGCGTGCGGCAGCCGGGGCCCGGCGGCCGCATCGACCACAGTGGAGACCCAGCCCTCGACGAGGGCGAGCGCTGTCTCCAGGCGGGCCAGCGCGGCCTTCTGCTCCGCGGTGTTCTCCGGCTGGAACAGCTCGCCGCCCGCCAGCGCCTCGCGCAGCGCCTCGGGGTTGGTCAGGTCGATCTGCGGCATGGCCTCCTGCAAGCGCGTCACATCGACGGTCATGCCGCGCGCGTACTGCTCGAGTGCCCCGGTCAGATGCGGGCGCAGCCATGGCACATGCGCGAACAGCCGGTGGTGCGCGGCCTCCCGCAGGGCGAGGAAGAGCCGGACCTCGCCGGCGTCGACGGACAGCCCCTCGCCGAACGCCGCGACGCCCGCGGGCAGCAGCGCGGCCGTGCCCTCTGGCCCCAGCGGGAGGCCGATGTCGGTGGTACCGGTCACCTCACGCGCCAGTTCGCCCACTGCGGCGCCGGTCTGGCCGCCGATCATCGCCCCGCCGACTTGCCGCATCATGGCGCCGAGCCCGCCGAGCCCGCCGCCGAGCGCGCCGAGTGCCGTGCGGAGCTCCTCCGGCACCCCGCTGAGCTGCGACGGATCAACGGAGCCGATGCTGCCCATGGATTCGACCGCCTTGGCCGCGACCGGCTCGCACAGCGCGGACCAGACGGGGAAGGTCGCCTCCACCCATTCCGAGCGGCTCCACGCGCGGACGGCCCTGATCCCGGTGGGGAACGTCGTCACGTCCTCCAGCCACAGGTCGGCAAGGCGCAGTGCCTCGGTGACCTCGTGGCGCTGCGGGCCCGACACGCTGGGATCGCCTGCCGCGGCGACCGTATGCCGTGCCACGTTCCTGGCAAGGTCCCAGTTCACCGGGCCACCCTGCCAGGACATCAGGTCGGCGAACTGGCGCAGGGCGTCGGCGAACTGCCGGGGATCACCGAACGGGCCGAACGGCCCGAACGGCCCTCCCTGCTCCGGCGGCTGGCCGGAGCCACCGCCGCCACCCCTCCCGGCGCCACCGGGAGGCTCGCCGGGACCATACGGTCCTCCGGGCTCGTCCGGCCCGCCGCGTCCCGGGTCGCCGGGCGGGCCGAAGCCGAAGGGACGGTCAGCCATCCGTCCGTCCTCTCAGGCAGGATGGAAGGGTCATGACCGCCACGTTATCTCGGGAGCAGCTCGTTGTGAGAAATGCACAAGCCCAGGTTCGCCAACGGCGCAGTGGCAGGAAGCCGGAGACCGGCGGCGCCCGGGGCGATCCCGGCGGTCAGGGCACCGGCCAGGACGCTGACGGCCAGGTCCCT
>Ga0209061_1005580_pt1 | contig 10894 bp, 10 predicted proteins | sample Coa_R1_10_FD_187157 | JGI IMG/M metagenome (GOLD analysis project Ga0209061, IMG submission 187157) | Surface soil microbial communities from Centralia Pennsylvania, which are recovering from an underground coalmine fire - Coalmine... | ecosystem: Environmental > Terrestrial > Soil >... | reverse complement strand
CCGCTAGGCGCGGCCGGTCCGCTAGGGCCGGGCCGCCAGCGGCTAGCCCGCGGGACTGCCCGCCGGACTGCCCGCGGACGCGCCCGATCCCGGAGGGGCGGCCGTGCTCGTTTCCCGGGTCGTGCTGCTCGTGCCTGAGGCCGGTGAGCTGGCCGTGCTCGTTTCCCGGGTCGTACTGCTCGTGCCTGAGGCCGGTGAGCTGGCCGTGCTTGTTTCCCGGGTCGTACTGGTGCTCACGGCCGGGCCCGTCGTCAGGAGGCTTGTCGCGCGCGAGCTGTCCGGTGAGCCTGACGGCGACGTCCTTGCCGGGGTCGTCGGGAGCGGGCTGCCCGGTGAGCCGGGCGAAGACGGTGAGCTCGGCGACGTCGTGGTCGTCCCTGCCGAGGAGCCGCGTGGGGCCGGGGGCGTTGGCACGGGCGAAGCCGTGGGCGACGGGGAGGCGGACGGGCTTGCCGTCGGAGACGCGCTCGGCGTCGGGCATCCCGGAGTGGGCTCGCTTGAGCGGCGGGAGCGGCCCGGCGGGATCGTGCTCGCCGGCGGCTGGGCCGCGGTGGCGGGCGGCGTCGCGGTGGCGGGCGTCGCGGTGGGCGACCCGGTGGCGGGCGTCGCGCCAGGCGATCCGGTGACAGGTGTGGCGGAGGGTGATCCCGTGACGGATGCCGAGGCGGCGGGCGTCACGGTGCTGCCCGATCCGCCTTGAGCCGTGCTGCCGGCGGTCGGCTGCGGGCAGGCCGAGGTCGCCGTCGGACCGGACGGCGCTACGGCGCGCGCCGTGGTCGTGCTGGAGCCGGCCGGGACCGGGGCCCCGCCGCCCAGCGAGGCCCCGGTCCCGGCCGGGGCCCCGCCGCCATGGGCACCGGATCCGCCTGAGGACTGCCCGCCCGTCAGCACGTTCGAGCTGGCTTGCACGATCGCCTGCCGGAAGGTCGGCACGCCCAGCGCGATGCCGAGGATGAACGCGATGCCCGCGAGCAGGGCTGCCGGGCGCAGCCAGTTGGTGCCCGTGGAGACAGCCGAAGGCCGCCGGTGGCTCGCCGGCCTGGCCGTACCGGTCCCGCGCCGGCCGGCCGGGGTGCGGTCGGCGGCTTGCGGCAGCCGTCGCAGCCGCGGCAGGGGAAGACGGTCAGGCCATGCCCAGTGTCCGCGCCACACCCAGTAGCGTGCTCGGGTGAAAAACCCGCAAAGCACGGCCGTCAGCCACGGCTGAGGCGGATGCCGCTTAATCCGGGCGCGTATCCGCTCGAGTCCGTCGGCTCCGGGCTCGACCCGGCTGACCGCAGCGGCCAGTGCTCGCCGCAGCGCCTGCTCCAGGTCGTCCTCGGGTGCGGTCATGCCTTCACCCGCCAGCCTGCCGCGTCATGTCGTCCCCTGCTCCAAGATTGACTTGAGCGCTGCCATCGCGCGCGCCGTATGACTTTTTACCGCGCCCCTGCTGATCCCCATCGTCGCGGCGATGTCCGCCTCGGAAAGGTCAGCGTAGTACCTGAGCACGATGGCCTCGCGCTGCCTTTCCGGAAGCGTCCGCAGCGCGTCGATCACCGCCGAGCGCTCGATGAGCGCCATGGCGGCCTGCTCCGCGCTCGGTTCGTCGGGCGCCGGCTTAGGCGCGTTCTTGTCGACGACCGTGCGGTGCCGCAAGATCGAACGCGACCTGTTGACGACCGCCTGCCGCAGGTATGACAGCGCCTTCTCGGAGTCGCGCAGCCGCCGCCATGCCGTGTGCATGGCCTCGAACGCGTCCTGTACCACTTCCTCGGCTGTTTGCACATCGTGCACGAGCAGCACGGCGAGGCGCACCAGCGACTTGTACTCACCGAGGTAGAGCTCGGTGACGGCACGGTGGGCATCCCAGACGGCAGGAGTCGCCCGCACCTCCGGGGCGAGTGCGGTCACCGTGAGGCTTTCCGTCACGATGGTAGGACGCGCGGCCACATCGGAAGGTTCACCGTGGGCCGCCCCGTCCGCGCCGCCAGCGTCGGCGCCGTCTTCCCGCGCCGCGCCCGCGGTTTCCGGGGCGGCGCCCGCAGTTTGCCGCCTCACGTCCGCTTGCCGACCCACGTCCGCGGTTTCCGGTGTGGCGCCGCCGCCCGCCGCGGGGTGCTCCGTGTCCGCGGCCCTGCCGCCGGCCCCTGCCTCTGCCGTGTCCGCCCTCCGGTTAACCCCTGCCTCTGCCGTATCCGCCCCCCAGTCGCTGAGCGTGACCGTGCTGTCCAGTGAGGCGCGCGCCCCTTGATAGCCCCGCGGAGCGGCCAGGGTCGCGCCATCGGTGTCCGAAGTAGCCGCGGGATCGCCCGGTCTTCTCGCCGCGGCCGTGACGGCGAAGTCGCTCGCCGTAGCCGCACTGTACAGGACTGCGTCCGCGGGCTGCACGCCGGCGTCGGCTCGCGCCGCCGCGGGGATGTCCACTGGCGCCGCCGCGGGGATGTCCACTGGCGGCGTGCGCGGGCCCGGACCCGGTGCCAGGCCGCCTAGGGATGCCAGGCCGCCTAGGACAGCTTCCGCGGATTGGCTATTAACGGCCTCACCGTCCACGGCTGTGCCGCTTCTGCGCTGGTGCGCGCGATGCCCTATGGCGGTCCGTCACGACCCTGCCCAACCCAACCCACATTCGGTAACTCCACCCCAGTAACCGCCGGAGGATTGCAGAAGGACAAGAATATCCATGGCAGTTCGCAGAAGACAGTACTTGCGGGGATCGGGCTGTGATACCGGACGGCCGGGGCGGCGTGCCGTTGGATAATGCGGCGTGCTGTCGGGTAATTAAGGCATATCCGCGCGTAAATCCGATACCCGCGGGCGGCGGCGGGCCGCCCGCCCGGCCCGCCCGCCGGGCCGCCCGCCCGGGCCGCCCGGCGGCGGCCGGCGCCCGGGGATCCCGGGCGGGCCGCCGCGTTCACCGCTGGCCTTCCGGCACGCCGCGTGCCGGATGCGAGGTCTGAGGTCCCGCACCAGACGGTGCCGCTGGGCCACTATGATCGAGGTGTGCCAGACTGTTTGTTCTGCGGTATCGCGGCCGGAACGGTCCCGGCCACGATCGTGCTGGACGGAAAGCGGGTGGTCGCTTTCCGTGACATCAACCCGCAGGCCCCCACGCACGTGCTGGTGATCCCGCGCGACCACTACGCGGACGTAGCGGCCCTGGCCGACGCTGGTGACGGTCTGCTGACTGAACTTGTCGCTCATGCGCACCAGGTCGCCGTGGCCGAGGGAATCGAGGACAGCGGCTACCGGATCGTGTTCAACACCGGGCGGGAGGGAGGTCAGACCGTCGGGCACGTGCACGCGCACCTGCTCGGTGGCCGGCCGATGACATGGCCGCCTGGCTGACCCGAGAGCAGTGAATTGACAGATACTCGCAGCGACCTTCCAGGTTCCCAGATACGGATCGTCATTCCAGATGACCATTCAATGGTCGGTTTGCTCGGGACCCGGGATGAGTTGCTGCACGTCATCGAGCGAGAGTTCTCCGCTGATATTCACGTCCGCGGCAACGAGATCACCGTGTCCGGGCCGCCGGCCGAGACCGCGCTGATAGCCAAGCTGTTCAGCGAGCTCATGGAGTTGCAGCGCAAGGGCGCGGACCTGTCGGCCGACGCGGTGGAGCGCGCGGTGGCCATGCTCAGGGCGGAACTCGGCGTGCGGCCGGCCGACGTGCTCACCCAGGGCATCCTGTCCTCACGCGGCCGCACCATCCGGCCGAAGACGCTCAACCAGAAGCACTACGCGGACGCAATCGACAAGCACACGATCGTGTTCGCCATCGGTCCCGCGGGAACCGGCAAGACCTACCTCGCGATGGCCAAGGCAGTGAAGGCACTGCAGGCGAAGGAGGTCAACCGGATCATCCTCACCAGGCCGGCGGTCGAGGCGGGAGAGCGGCTCGGTTTCCTTCCAGGGACGCTGTACGAGAAGATCGACCCGTACCTGCGCCCGCTTTACGACGCGCTGCACGACATGGTCGACCCGGACTCGATCCCCAAGCTGACGGCGGCGGGCACGATCGAAATAGCCCCGCTGGCGTACATGCGCGGGCGCAGCCTCAACGACTCGTTCATCATCTTGGACGAGGCCCAGAACACCTCGCCGGAGCAGATGAAGATGTTCCTGACCCGGCTCGGCTTCGGCTCCAAGATCGTGGTCACCGGCGACATCACCCAGGTCGACCTGCCGCCAGGCCAGGTCAGCGGCCTGCGGGTGGTGCAGGACATCCTCGACGGCATCCCCGATATCCACTTCGCGAGGCTGACCAGCCACGACGTGGTACGGCACAAGCTGGTCGGGAAGATCGTCGACGCATACGAGCGCTACGACGCGAACGCCCGCACCCGGCCGGACGGCGATCGGCCGCCGCGTCGTCGCGACAGCCGCGAACACTGAAACGGGGATGCGGTGACCATCGAAATCGCCAACGAGTCCGGGGTAGCGGTCGACGAAGCGGCCCTCGAATCGGTCGCGCGGTTCGCACTCGGCCAGCTGCGGATTCACCCGCTGGCCGAACTGTCCGTGCTGCTCGTCGACAAGGCTGCCATGGCCGACCTGCACATGAAGTGGATGGACGAGCCCGGGCCCACGGATGTGCTCTCCTTCCCGATGGACGAACTGCGCCCGCCGTCAGTGGGGGGCGCGCACGGAGCGCGGGCCGGCGGCGAAGACGCCGGCCCCGAGCCGGGCCTGCTGGGCGACGTGGTGCTGTGCCCGGAGGTCGCCGCCGCGCAGGCGCGGCAGGCGGGCCACTCGGCGCAGCAGGAACTCGAACTGCTCTGCGTGCACGGGATCTTGCACCTGCTCGGCTACGATCACGCGGACCCCGAGGAAGAAGCCGAGATGTTCGGGCTGCAGGGCGAACTGCTGCGGGCCTGGCGTGCGGGAACGGCGGAAGGACCTGAGTTATGTCACCCGCAGGGTGGCTTATGGCAGCCGCGATCGCGCTGATCCTCGTCGCGGGCTGGTGCGCGGGCGCGCAATCGGCCATGGCCAGGGTGAACCCCGGCGGTTCCGAACAGTACGGCAGCCTGCTGACCCTGATGCGGATGTGCGCCGAGGTGGCCGCGGCGGTCCTGGTGACGCTGGCGTACGCGCACTGGCTCAACGGCGGCTGGCAAGTGTTCCTGCCCGCGGCCGGGACCCTGCTCGTCGCGCGGTATGTGCTGATCGGGGCCGGCCCGCGCGCCATGGGCCGGCCACGCGCCGAGCGCGTGGCCGGCACCGCGGTCGCGTTCCTGCGCCCGCTGCACCGCGTGCTCGGCCCGCTGCCGAGGCTGCTCGACGCGGTCACCGGCGCGTTGCCGTTCGGCGGCCACGGCGTCGACGCCGAGCTGAGCGGGCGGCCGGAGGTGCGCGGCCTGGTCGACTACATCGAGGGGCGGACCGAGATCGAGCCCGGAGAACGGGAGATGGTCCGTTCGGTGTTCGAACTCGGGGACACCATCGTCCGCGAGGTCATGGTCCCGCGCACGGACATGGTGTTCATCGAACGGGACAAGACCCTCGCCCAGGCTCTCTCGCTCGCGCTGCGCAGCGGCTTTTCCCGCATCCCCGTGGTCGGCGAGAACACCGACGACGTGGTAGGGATCGCATACCTGAAGGACATCGTGGCCTGGGAGCACGAACACCCGGGTGCGGCCGATTCCGAGCCGATAGGCAACGTCATGCGGCCGGCCACCTATGTGCCGGAGAGCAAGCCGGTCGACGAGCTGCTCAGGCAGATGCAGACCCAGCGGATCCACGTGGCCATCGTCATCGACGAATACGGCGGTACCGCGGGCCTGGTCACGATCGAGGACATCCTTGAGGAGATCGTGGGCGAGATCGCCGACGAATACGACACCGAACGGGCGCCGGTTGAGTGGCTCGCGCCCGGCACGGCGCGCGTCACCGCGCGGCTGCCAGTGGCCGAGCTGGAGGATCTGTTCGGCGTCGCGGTTGACGCCGAAGACGTGGAGACCGTCGGCGGCCTGCTCGCGCACGAACTGGGCCGGGTGCCCATCGCGGGCGCCGAAGCCACCGTGGCCGGCCTCCGGCTGACCGCCGAGAACCTCGCCGGCCGCAGGAACAAGCTGGGCACCGTCCTCGTCGAGCGCCTCGACGGCCGTAACCAGGTCAAGGATTTATAAAGATCATCACACCGAACGTACGCGTGGCGCCTCCTGACGGTCCGCCCTCGTCGTTCAGGTGCCCGGACGCGTCCAAGGGCCCGGACGCGTCCAAGGGCCCGGGCCGGCGATGAGGCGCCATGCCGGGACATCCGCCTGCGCGCCGGATGCGCCTGCCGGGCCGCCGGATCCGCCGGAAAGCGCCGCCGGGTTGCGGCGCGCGATCGGCTTTCTGCTGGCCGGCGCCCGTGGTCACTACACTCGTCCGCGTGAGCGAAGCGGTTCTTGGCCCAGAGGACCAGAAGATCATCACGCTGGCCCGCTCGACGCGGGCACGGGTGGCGGCGTCCGAGGGCGCCGCGGTCCGCGACGAGACGGGCCGGACTTACACGGCCGCGACGGTGGCCCTGCCGTCGCTGCAGCTATCCGCGCTGCGGCTGGCAGTGGCGATGGCCGTGTCCAGCGGCGCGGAGCGGCTAGAGGCAGCGGCCCTGGTCAGCGAGTCCGAGCCGGATCCCGGTGACCTCGCGGCAGTGCGCGACCTGGGGCCTGACGCCCCCGTTTTCCACGCCGCGCCCGACGGCACGCTGCGCGGGACCCTGGTTCCCTGACCACGGGATCCGGACACGCCCCGGACCGCGCGCCCCGGCGCGCGCCCGGCTGCCGTCCAGGGCCGGCGACGGGACCATCGAGCGGCATGCTGAGGCTGGCTCACGCTGAGGCCAGCCGCTGTCGGCTCATGCCCGCTCCCGGGAGTAGTACCGCCACCGGCGAGACGCCGGCGGTCCGGTGCCTCGTCGTCCCGTCAGCCAGCGCGCCAGGGAAGGCGGACCGGCCGCGCGGGGGCATCACCGCCGAGCACCGTGGTGACCAGGTCGGCGAGCCCGGGCGGGAGGACCTCATCGTCCGCGTGCCGCAGTTCGTCAACCGTCCACCAGCGGTGCCCGGTGATGACCGAGCGCTCCAGGTCTTCCTGGCCGTCCAGGCTGATCGCCGGGTCGGCGACCTGCACGGCGAAGAATGAGTCGGCCGCGAAGAAGCGCCGTCCGTCCTCCGCGCGCCAGACACCGGCACAGGTCGCCACCACCGGGCCGAGCCCGGCCTCGGTACATGCGTACCCGGTCTCCTCGGCCAGTTCCCTGACCGCCGCGGCGGCGAGCGTCTCGCCCCGGCGCACGCCGCCGCCGGGCGTGAACCACCAGGTCTTCCCGGCCGGGTCCAGTGCGCTGAACAGCAGGAGCCGGCCGGGCGGATCGAACACGAGAAGGCGGGCCGTCGGGCGCCATATGGGCGTCATGTCCACGCGGCCGACGGTACGCGGCAAACCCGTCGGCCGCCACCTCCCGCGCCCACCGCCCAATACCGAAAAATCTTTCTCTGTGAAGAAAAAATCGATTATAGGTGCCAAAATCCTACATGATCATGGTAGGCAGAAGCCGAATCTCAAGTTGAAGTTCCGGCAAATCGCCTAAAACGGGCGTGAGGACGCTGGGTGCGTGCGGGCCCTGGCGTGAGGACGCACGTGGTCGCGCGAATGCGGCGCGAGGACGCATGTGGTCGCGCGGATGCGGGAGAATCGGAGGATGAGCCCGCAGCGCGTGACCGCCAGGCGCCCCGGACGGGTGCCGCGAGAGGGCGCCCCGGCCAGCGCCCCCGCGGGTGCCGGTGCCGCCTCCGCGGCCGTCGCCGGCCAGGGTGCCGCCTCCGGCCAGGGTGCCGCCTCCGCGGCCGTCGCCGGCCAGGGTGCCGCCGCCGGCCAGGGCGCCCCGGCCAGCGCCCCCGCGGTCGCTGCCTCCCCGGGCGGCGCGTTCCGGTCGGGTTTCGCCTGCCTCGCAGGCCGCCCGAACGTCGGCAAGTCGACCCTGACGAACGCCCTGGTCGGCGCCAAGGTGGCGATCACCAGCGATCGTCCCCAGACCACGCGGAGGGTGATCCGCGGGATCGTGCACCGGCCGGACGCGCAGCTCGTCCTGCTGGACACGCCGGGCCTGCACCGGCCTCGCACGCTGCTCGGCGAGCGGCTGGACAGCCTGGTCCGCTCGACCCTGACCGAGGTGGACGTGGTCGGCTTCTGCGTCCCGGCGGCGGAACCGGTGGGCCCGGGCGACAGGTACCTGGCCCGGGAACTCGCCAGCCTGAAGAGCACCCCGGTCGTCGCGATCGTCACCAAGGCCGACGAGGCCTCCCCGGAACGGGTCGCGCAGCAGCTCCTCGCGGTCAGCGCGCTCGGAGACTGGGCCGACATAGTGCCGGTGTCCGCGGTCACCGGGTACCAGCTCGACGTGCTCGCGGACGTCCTGGTCGGGTACCTGCCCGAAGGGCCGCCGCTGTATCCGGACGGCGAGCTCACCGACGAGCCCGAGCAGATCATGGTCGCCGAGCTGATCCGCGAGGCGGCCCTCGACGGCGTGCGGGACGAACTGCCGCACTCGATCGCGGTGGTCGTCGAGGAGATGGGGCCGCGGCCGGGCCAGCCGGACCTGACCGACGTGCACGCCGAGCTTTACGTGGAGCGGCCCAGCCAGAAGGCGATCGTCATCGGGACCAGGGGCGCGCGGCTGAGGGAGGTCGGCACCCGGGCCCGCCGCCAGATCGAGGCGCTCCTCGGCACCAGGGTCTACCTGGACCTGCACGTCAAGGTCGCCAAGGACTGGCAGCGCAACCCCAGGCAGCTACGCCGCCTTGGCTTCTACGGCTGAGGGGCTTCTACGGCTGAGGCCGCCGCGGCCGGGCGGCTGAGCGGCCGGGCAGGGCCGCTACGGCCGGGCCCGCGGCCCGCGCTCCAGCACCGTGGCGACCGGTATCTCGTAGAACCGGTAGCCGGGCTTCACCACCTCATATCCCAGCGCCTCGTTGATCGCGATCATGTGCTCGTTGGCGGCGGCGTTCCCGGTCGTGACGCGCTCGAGCGCCGGCTCGGCCGCAGCCAGCCACTCCAGCATCGCCGCCTTGACCAGCAGCCCGAGCCGGTGCCCGCGGTGCGGCCTGGTCACGGCGGTGAGCTCCTGGTATGCCCACTGTGGGTGCTCGGGGTCGACCGCAATCTGGGTTATGGCCGCCATCTCGCCGGTCGCGTCGTGCACCGCCGCGACCGTGTAGCCGCGCAGGCAGCCGGCCCGCACCACGCCGGCGGCGCGCTCGCGGATCCGTTCGGCGTCCCAGACCTCCGGCTCTACCGCCTCGCCGTGCGGCGCGTCGGCGGACGCGTTGAACACCTCCGCCACCTGGCCGCAGTATTCATCCGGGACCGGGCCGGTCCACGTGACCAGCGAGTAGCCGGCCGCCGCCCGCGCCGCCGTCCCGCGGATCTCGGCGACACGCCCCGGCGGGATCTTGCGCAGGTCCTGGACGCGCCGGACCTCCTCGAGGGAAAGCGCGGCGCCGATCCGCCGCGCGAACGCGTCCCCGGCGGAGTCCTCGAGCGCCACGCCCTCCAGGACCGTCCGCCCGTCCGCCGCGGCCCGCCCGGCGGCGTGCCGCAGCAGCTCGCGGCCGATGCCGCGCCGCCGCGCACCCGGGTGCACGACCGGGGTGACGGACGCCCGGTCCCGGTTCTCCAGGTCCGGCAGGCCGATCCGGTAGTACCCGGTGACCGTGCCGGCCGTATCGCCGGGGACGACCCATACCTCGCCCGGGTTGCTTTCAAAGCCCTTCGCCAGGACGAAGCGGAACGTCCCGGCGGACTTCGGCGGCTCGGCCGGCTCGTCGGCCGCGTGCGCGGCCACCTGGACGGCATAGCACGCCATGGCCGTGTCGGCGTCCGCCGGGTCCCATCGCAGGATGCGCATGCGCCCAGCCAACCGCACCGGCCCGCGCGGCGCGAATCCTTTTTCCGCGGGCAGCCCGGACTGGTATGCTGGCTGACGCCATGCTGCGCGAGCTGCTCCTGCTTAGCAGCCGCGGCGGGGGCCGATAAGGCCGGCTCCCTCGTCGCGGGTTTGAGGCATGTCCGCTGGCCGCCACCAAGGACAATCCCGAAACGAAGGAAGCAGCTACGATGCAGAATCCCTCCTACCGGCCTGTCGTGCCCGTGCGCCAGCAGCCGAGCGGGATGCCGTGCCACCGGTACGCCCCGTTCAAACCGGTCGACCTGCCCGACCGCACGTGGCCGTCGAAGACCATCACGCACGCTCCCCGCTGGCTGTCCACTGACCTGCGGGACGGCAACCAGGCCCTGATCGACCCGATGTCGCCGGCCCGCAAGCGGGCCATGTTCGACCTGCTCGTCAAGATGGGCTACAAGGAGATCGAGGTCGGTTTCCCGAGCGCGAGCCAGACCGATTTCGACTTCGTCCGCGAGCTGATCGAATCCGGCCGCATCCCGCAAGACGTGCGGATCTCGGTGCTCACCCAGGCACGCGAGGACCTGATCGAGCGCACCGTGCAGAGCCTGGAGGGCGCCCAGCGGGCCACCGTGCACCTGTACAACGCGACCGCGCCGACGTTCCGCAAGGTCGTGTTCCGCATCGGCCGCGAGGAGTGCAAGCAGCTCGCCGTCGAGGGCACCCGGCACGTCATGAAATACGCCGAGAAGATCCTCGGCGACGGCACCGACTTCGGCTACGAGTACTCGCCCGAGATCTTCATGGACACCGAGCTGGACTTCGCCCTCCAGACCTGCGAGGCGGTCATGGACGTCTGGCAGCCGGGCCCGGGCCGTGAGATCATCCTCAACCTGCCGTGCACCGTCGAGCGGTCTACCCCGAACATCTACGCCGACCAGATCGAGTGGATGAGCCGCAACCTCTCCCGCCGCGAGCACATATGCCTGTCCGTCCACACGCACAACGACCGCGGCACCG
>Ga0209061_1005579_pt1 | contig 10897 bp, 8 predicted proteins | sample Coa_R1_10_FD_187157 | JGI IMG/M metagenome (GOLD analysis project Ga0209061, IMG submission 187157) | Surface soil microbial communities from Centralia Pennsylvania, which are recovering from an underground coalmine fire - Coalmine... | ecosystem: Environmental > Terrestrial > Soil > Unclassified... | reverse complement strand
TGCCAGAGCCTGCCTCCCGTTTTTCTCCGCGTGGAGAGCCGGAGCTTGACTCCGGCTCTCGTTCTATTTGCCTTCGTTGTGTACTTTGCCAGGTCGCTTCACGCCGATCAAGGTTCTCCTTCTCCTGTTGAAGTTGTTGGAGTCGCGGCGGGAGCGGACGATGGCAGAATATTGTTTGGCGGCAGGTTATTCGAGTCGAGCAGCATCGTTTGCTCATTCGGAGACATCTTGATTTGCTGTCCGGGCAGCGGAATGCCATTGCCGCCGTGATCCTGCAGCCAGTCTACGAGCGCGTTGTTCTGCAGCGCCTTGAGAAGCGTGTGGCTAACGGTCTTCGACTTGCTGATACCCGTGACCTGTACAATATAATACGAGCCGTTGCCGTAGAGCACCGGGCTGAGATCGTTGACTTTCCTGCCAGGAGTAAAGATCCAGTTATCTACCACCGATGGCCCGTTGAAGCCAGAGGCATCGATGTACTGGTAGTGCGTCAGCCAGCCAAGATTTCCGCCTTTAGTGTTCGAGTTCGTATCTTGAGAATATTTCTTTGCCAGCGTGGCGAAGGACTGGCCTTTCTGCAGATCTTGCAGGACCGTGTTGGCTATGGCCTTCGTTTGCACCACAATCTCGCGCACCTCGACCTGGTAGGATGGCGAAGTGATCTGTTTGGCGAAGTAGAGCTGCGCATTGAAGCGCCGGTCGAGAATGGTCAGCATCGAGCGAATCTGGTCGTCGCTGATTCCCATTTGCTTCAGGAACGTATTATAGCCATTCGATGTGGGCATATTCGCTTTCAGGCTGTTGAAGCTCCGATTCACCTGGGCGGGACTCGGATTAATTTTTGCCTGCACGGCAGCGCTCTGCGTTGCCAGCCATTCGCGCAGCAGCTCGTCGTCCTGTAGCCACATCACGCTTTCGTTGCCGATCTGCGACTGGGTGAAGTTCTGCTGTTCGGCCGGGATGGTATTGTTGTTGAGATTGTTGATCTGATTTTGCAGGCTGTTATTCTGCTTCTGATCGTTTGCCAGCTTCGTCTGAGCGGTCGCGAGCTGCTTGGTGAGGCTGGTGCGCTGCGAGCTGTTGCCTGCGGGCAATTTGTTAATCTGGTTCTTCAGATTGGTAATCTGCGTATTGTCCTGAGTAATAGTCGCGCTGACCTGTGCTTGCTGCTTCTGCAGATCAGTGAGTTGGGTTTTCAGGCCGTGAGGACCATACAGCTTGTTCAATTCAAGTTGCGTATTTACCGCAACCATCTGGCGGTATTCTCCCTGGGTGATCACGTGACCATTGACTGTTGTCATTGCAAGACCGGGAACGATAATATTGAGATTAATCCAGGTGCCAACAATCACCGCTATGAGAAGGAGAACAACAAAGCCTGCCGCACCCCAGGTGGCGCGGCGCTGGATGCGGACCTTCTCGGTGTGCGAGAGATGCTTTCCCCAACCGAAAATAAGTGGCTTGCCATCGCGGCGTGCCCCCACGTATGCGGTTTGTTTGCTATAGCGCCTGCTATTTCTTGCTGCCGAACCACGCTGGCTGCGCGGCTTGCGAGCTGGACGCTCTGTTTGAGTGCTCATAAAACTCCCCTTCTGCTTAAAGTCATGGCTGCGTTTATATAAAAGCACAGCAAAGGTGAAAGGAGCGGCTATGTCTCCCTCAAGCACGCTTTCACCTTTACTGTGCAATGCATAAGCGTTCCCTCTACATGCCGCGCATGTGCTCCGCAGTATAGGGTAGCAATGCCATATGCCGGGCCTGTTTCAGTGCCACGCTCAGCCGGCGCTGGTGCTTTGCGCATGTGCCGGTTTTACGGCGTGGCTCAATTTTGCCCCGATCAGAGATGTAGCGCTTCATAAAGCGGCTGGCCTCTTTGTAATCGATCTCGCGCACATGGTCATGGCAAAACTGGCAAACTTTGCGGCGTCCGCCGCGCTCGCTGCGCCCACTGCGCTCGCGGCGCGGCGCGGCTTCAGATCGTTTTTGCACGAACTTTCTCCTTACTCCCTGGGCGGGATTTAAGGAAGATCGTCTGCGTCAAGGAATGGGTCAAACTCATCGCCCTGCGTACTCGAACTGGCTCCTACCTCGCTTGCAGCATAGCTGCTGGAGCCACCGGAAGCTTCTTTCGAGTCGAGCATTTTCATATCGCTGGCAACAACCTCTACCGCAGTGCGTTGGATGCCTTCTTTGTCATTGAATTTACGCACTGAGAGGCGGCCCTCGATATACACTTTGGAACCTTTGTGCAGGTATTTCTCACAAATTTCTGCAAGCTGGCGCCAGACGACGATGTTAAACCAATCGGTTTCTTTCACACGTTCTCCGCTGCTATTTTTGCTGTATCGGTTAACAGCCAGGGAGAACCTCGCGACAGGCGTACCATCGGACGTGACATTAAAATCAGGGTCTTTCCCTAGATTCCCGATCAACATGATTTTATTTAACATGATTGATGTCCTTTCAACGTAAGAAACGTTGTGCTAGCCTGGAATGTCGCTGCCTCTGAAACCGAGCAAATTGACCCAGACGAGATCTTCTCTCAACTACGCTTCAACGGCTTCTTCAGCCTCTTCATCAATTGCCGGGGGAACGAAGCCGTCCTCCTCAGCAGTAAGCACCACCGAAGTCTCACCCTCCTCTGTGCTTGCAGGCGCTTCCTGCTCTTCTGCCACGCTGGCCTCTTCTTCATCGGGCATTTCGCCTTCTGATGGAGGAGCGGCCTGGGTCGGAGCATTGGCATATGCCTCGCGCTCCTTCTGCACAGTTATGGGGTCTCGTCTCTTGATAAGGTGGCGGATAACCTCCTCAGAAACCTTTAGCGTTCGGTCCAACTCTCTTACCGTTTCAGGGGTCAGGATCATATCGATGAACACGTAGAATCCGTCACGGTTATGCTGGATTGGGTAGGCCAGGCGGCGACGCCCCCATTGGTTTACCCGCACAATCTGACCGCCGTAATTGTTGACGATTTGCTCAATGCGCTCCAGTATGGCGCGCGTTTGCTCTTCGTTGACTTCGGGAGTGAGTATGAAACCCAGTTCATAATCTCTCGTCACGAAGCCACCTCCTTCCTCTGGGCATGCATCTGGATGTAAGGCCGCGCCAGAGCTAGCGCCACCATCCAGAGCAGGCGATGCACCGATGTAGAATCGATGCATTCTGTGTAGTTGTTTACATGTGCGTCGTCTCCTCACTTTTTTGTGTTGGGAGAGGCTTTTTGCACCTCGCTATTATAACATCGTCGCTTTGACCTGGCAATAGAGCTGCTAAACTTCTCTGATAACCGCGAGAGCTCCCTCCTTGCCTGTCTGACGATGCGGGCCTGACGATTCCAGGATGACGGTTCCCGCGATTACCAGTTCTCACGTTCCTATTCTTTCTATACGTAAAGGAAACGGAAAAACGGAAAGTTTTTTGGGCGAATATCAGGCTTATGACAAAAGGAAACAATTTTTCGTTGAGTCAGGTAGTAAGAGATGATTATTCTGACCTGTCCCTGATGGGTTTTATGAAGCCAGGAAAAATATGCACCAGCCTCCTCGCGAACAGGCGGCGCGTAGCGAGCGCGCCGGGCGAACGAATCCTGCCTCACCCCGCGCAACGGGATCGATCATACCTGTCTATGCTGCTCGGCAGCGCTGGCCGCAGCTTCTTGCCGGTAAACGTGTTCCTGTGCTGTGCCGTACCGGTGCTTGGCTTGTCATTCTGGGTCTTTTGCAGGGCTTCTGCTTTTTGCTGCTCTGTCCATTAGTAGAGGAGGCGCTGCCTGTTTCGTTCGCCGCTCGCTCGCTGCCGGCTGTATTTCCCTGGCTGACTCAGTTTGCCTGGACAACCCGCTTTCCTTTCCTGGTTTCACTGATCTCCCGCGTACCCTGGTTTGACCTGCGTGCTGGCTCTCCCGTTGCTGCTGCTAATCTTTGCCTGGTGGTATTTTTTCTGACTTTTATGCTGCTGTTCTGGGCCGCGGGCGTTTGCCGGAGAACCGCGCGTGGGTTACAGGGGAGATCGCTGCACTTACTCCTGGCGCTTCTCTGGTTGTTCGCATTGGGCTTTGGCGTGCTCTTCGTCTTTTTGCCCGGTGGTGTCTCTCAGGATGCATTGCTCTCTGGTCTGTATGGTCGCCTGATTCTGGTCTACCATGTGAATCCCTATCTGGCCAGCCCTGCGTTGCTCGTCCATGATCCTGTGTATCAGGCGCTTCCGCCCGGTTCGTTTGCTTCCCCGCTGAGCGGCCCGCTCTGGCTGGACTTGACGGTTCCCCTGGCCTGGTTGGCAAGGGGGGAGCCTGTCCTTACTTTGCTGGCTTTTCGCGCGACTGGGCTATGCTTGCATCTGCTCAATGGGCTGTTGATCTGGAGCATTCTGACGAGACTCAAGCCAGAAATGCGCCTGGCGAGCACGCTGCTTTATGCATGGAATCCCGCGATCTTGCTGCTGGGAATTGGCGAAATGCGCGTGGATCTCGCGGTGATCTTTTTCCTGCTGCTCGCGATATTTTTGCTCCAGCGCAGTTCACTGCTGATTGGCTGGGTATGTCTGCTGCTGACCGCGCTGATCGATCCTTTCTGCCTGTTGCTCCTGCCACTTTTCTTGAGCGTGATCGCCAGGGAAATGCGGATGCGCTCGCATGGCCACCACTTGCTCTGGTGGTTGGCGCTGTTGCTGCTAACCGCTCTGGTGATTGTGCTGGCCTATGCTCCTTACTGGTCTGGTCTGGGAGCAGGCGGGATCGCGCTACGCCTGCGTGGAACGTTCTGGCCAGATGCCACCAACTCCTCGTTGCTTGCTGCCCTGAACATCCTGCCTTTTACTTCCTGGTCTCCTGCTGCGTGGCTGCTAACTCCTCATCACTGGTTGCTCTGGCCCGCGCTGGTTGTTGGCATACTGCTGCTCATAGGAATCTGGATCGTAAATACGCTGGAACCGGTTCTACTCTTTGGGAGCTGGATTTTCCTGGCTCTGGCTATTCTTTGGCCGACGGGCTCTCCGTGGTTCATTCTACTCCCGCTTACGCTCTCCCTTGCCGGTTCCAATCGCCGTACAGCGTGTCTGGCTCATCTCTTGACAATTGGTTCGCTCGTTGCCTACTGTCTGGCCTTGCGGTCCGATCAGTGGAGTGGTCAGGCGCTCATAACCATTGGCCTTCCCACGCTTATCTGGGGTTGGACACTCTTTTTCTTCTCAACCTGGCAGATAGCGCATCACAGGAATGAAGAGACTGAGTTGGTGCCGTCAGGCAAACGCACGGGCATTTCGCGTCCATCCTGGCCTTCGCGCCCTGCCGCGTGGCTTGCGCACCGGGCCAGCGCGAGAGCTGATCAAGGGAACACCCTACGGTATAGCGACCCGTCAATATAGGGATAAATCCCCTTGACTCTCCTGATACGATGGCTGAGGAAGCCTTCCATAGATAGGTAATATGACGAGTGCAGGTATGGAGGGCGCATACGTTTCTCACAAGAGAAATTCATATCCCGGGATAGATGCCATGAGACGCTTTTTAGTCAAGACGCATGCTCGCCGTTTGTTTGGCATAGCATTTCTTTGTGCAGTCGCTCTGACCATTCTGGTCCCTTCAGTAGCCAGCGCCCACTCTATTTTGCTCAAAGCTAATCCCGCGCCGAACGCCGTTGTGCATGCTTCTCCGACGCGGGTGCAGATGTGGTTTAGTGAGGATCTGGACCCATCCTTGAGTACGGCTCAGGTTGTCAACGCGAACCGCAAGCGTGTTGATGCCAACGATGCCCACATCAACTCTGCTGATAACAAGCAGATTGATCTCTCTCTCCCGGCGAATCTGCCACCGGGTGTTTATACTGTTGTCTGGCGTAGTGATGCTGCCGATGATGGGCACGTTCTGCTTGGCTCTTTTATTTTCACCATAGCCAATGCCGATGGCACAGTTCCTCATCTGCCTGCGGGCGCTAATCCTGCCAGAGGCATTCTTGGAAGCATAGGTACCAGCGTGCCCGGCACGTTGGATGGTCCGACGGTTTTCAATCTGATCATGGTCATCCTGGTTGAGCTCGGCGCGATTTTCTGGATGGGTGGCCAACTCTGGGTGAATTTTGTGCTGCAATCCTCCGCCGAAAAGCACCCGGAGGAGCAGGGACTCAATACACGGATGGGGCAGCGTTTCGAGCGCGGCTTTTCGCTACCTACTCTGGTAATTCTCCTGCTTGCTAACATTGGAGTGCTCTATGGCCAGGTGCTCACGTTGACCGGCAACAATTGGGGCGCAGCCCTCTCGCTTAATCTGCTGAGCAAACAGGCCACCATTGGTGGCTTCGGCACCTACTGGCTGCTGCGTATGGCTGTAACCCTGCTGGCCTTGATTGTTGGCCTCTATATGGTGTTAAGTAAGCAACGTCCACGCCTGGTAAATCAGGCTCTGCCGCTGATCAACCTTTTCCTCGGCGCGATGCTCTTTCTCGCGGTTACGCTTTCCGGCCATGCTGTAGCGGTAAACGCGCTCTTTCTGCCTTTCTCAGTTGTGATAGACTGGCTGCACCTGCTGGCGGCGGCTCTGTGGATTGGCGGTCTGTTCTATATTCTGCTCATCTACCTGCCTGTGCTTAAACAGTACACGTTGAACGAGCGCGTGCGCTCCTTACTGGTCATCTTGCCGGCCTTTTCACCCCTTGCTATTGGCGGCATAGCTCTGATGGCCATAACCGGCCCGCTGAACGCAACCTTTCATCTATCTTCGCCTGATCAATTTGTGGCAACGGCCTACGGACGTGCGCTGCTGGTCAAGGTTCTGCTAGTGGCCGTGCTCCTTGTTGTCAGTGCGTGGCACGTCGGCCTGCTGCGCCCGCGCTTGAAGCGCGAATACCAGAAGTATACATACGCACACGAACGCCTGGAGAAGATACAGGCGAGAGTGAATAAGGATGCTGTTGAGACAGAGGTACAAGCGAGCGGAGAGCAGTCAAAAAGCGTCAAGCAACTTGCTCAGCAGGTAAAGCTGCGCGAGGAGCGTCTGGAGAAGAAGACAGCCCTGATGACGCGCATATTGAGGTGGGAACCCTGGTTCGGAGTAGCTATCATTGTTTGCGTGGGCCTGATGAACGTTTTTGGCAACACTTTGACCCAGCCCGCTGCCGCTCAACAGCCCCAGCAGCAAAGCGTTACCCATGCTTTTACCGGGACCGCGAAGACCAGCGATGGCAAATATAGCGTGACGCTGAATGTCAATCCAAACCAGTTTGGCCTCAATACTTTCACTGTCACGGCGAAGGATCTTTCAACCGGAGAGCAACTAGGGGCAAACCAGGCGAACGTGACGATTTTTACCACTATGCTCGATATGGATATGGGTACTCAGAGCGTTGATCTACAGTTCAATGGAAAGGGCAGCTTTAGCGGGAGCGGCGAACTGTCTATGGGGGGTAACTGGCAGATTCAGGTTCTGTTACGCACTCCAGATGGTAAATTGCATACGGCAAATTTCGATATAAGCACACCGATTTAGCTTGCTGTGCGCTTCTTTTGCCTGACGATAGGGGCATGCTGCGAGACGTAGCATAGAGATTATCCGTTATGTATCTCGAAAAATAGAAGGAAAACACGGGTGATGGTGCCATGCGGGCGTGCTATATACCATCCTGTACGAAGCAATCACCTGGACTGTGGAATAAAGAGATGAAGAAGCTACAGTTACTCTTTCTCGTGGTGTTGGTTCTCCTGCTTGTTGCTTGCAGTGGCGGCGCTGGCGGACAGGCGGCTACAACTAGTCCTACGCCACCGCCTGTGAATGGCTTTGGCACTGCGCAGAATCATGTGCATTCGCTGGTGGTCCTGCCTGATGCAAACCAGACGCTGGTTATGGCAACGCACTATGGCATCTTTCGCTCACAGGACCATGGTGCAACCTGGCAGAAAACCGCTGCCGGTCCCAATGAGCCAATGCAGGGGCTGATGAGCTGGTGGCTTAGCTATAATCCGCTTGACCCCGAAAGGCTCTATGTTCTGACATTGCCTGCTGTCTTCCCCTATAGTGGCACAGTTGGTCTCTATACAAGCGGGGACGGTGGGAAGACCTGGCAGTTGTCCATTCCCGTTTCTAGCTTGCCTTCTGGCAATATTTACTTTGCTCAGGCTGGCAATGATAGCCCGTCGGAAGTCTATATCTACATAAGCGCATTAGGGCCGCTTGGACTGAAGGTAAGCATGGATAACGGGCGGCATTTCTCGCAGGCCGGCAGCCCGCTCCCCTTTGGTAGCCTTCTGGGTCTGCTGCCTATTCCTGGCCAGCCCGGTCACTTGCTGGCCTATGGGAATGATGGGGCTGCCATCACGACTGACAGAGGGAAGCACTGGCAGGTCCTTTCAGATATCCAGGGGGGCATTTTCCAGATGACCACGCCTGGGCCCAATGATCCCATCTACGCCAGTGGCGATGCCGGGGTCTATACTTCGACCGATGGCGGAAAGAGTTTTACCCTGGTTTACAGCCAGCACTATTATGCCTCTTTGACTGCCTCGCCTCAGCAGCCTCAAGTAGTGTATGGAAAACTCGGCCTGGGAGTGTATCGGAGCACTGATGGCGGAAAGACCTGGACCGAACTGCCGGTAATTCGCAGCAGCCAGCAGGCGCTAACCGGCGATGTGCTGGCTGCTGATCTCAGTAATGCGGATCAGGTGTATCTGGCGCTCTCTTACCCCACGGTAGTCTATCATTTCCAGGACGCGGGCAATGTCTGGAAATCTCTAACGCCGCCAGTCTGAAGGGGATTGAACAAGTAAGCACGGAGAGAGCAAACAACATGCAGTCTAACCAGTATCTTGTACGAAATAGAGCGACGCAGTTCGCCTGTGTCACCTTTCCACAAAGCGGGCGAGCACCGCGCTGGTACTCATCAATCTTACGCCTGCTCAGCCTGGGCGCGCTCGTGAGCAGTATTTTCTTTCTTGCGCCCGTGATCCCAACTGCTCTGGCCGATGGAGGTGCTCCCAATCTGGCCTATATTGCCGGAAGCAGCCAGGGCATTGCGGTCTTTGATATAGCTCAGCAGAAAGTTACCAAAAACTTTCCCCTGGGTGGCGATCCATCAATGCTCTATCTTACCCTGGATGGTCGCTATCTCTACGTCGCTCAGCCGGCTCTGAATAGAGTGAGCATGCTGAATACCACAACTGGCCAGGTGGTCTGCAGCGCCAATGTGCCCGGCCAGCCTACGCTGCTGGCCTTCGATGCCGGCACTGGCTTGCTTTATGCAGCGGGCAACGGTGCCTCGGGGATTACCGCTATCATTGGCAACACCTGCACAATTAAGAAAGTCATCGCAACCGATGGCCCGGTCTACGGTCTGGCGACGGCGGAGGTTGGTTCGGGACCAAATGGAGGCACTGGCAATCAGCTCTGGTTCAGTACCAACAGCAGCTTGAATGTCTATACACAACAGTCGGATAAAATCCGAAGCATTCCTGTTCCAGGCAATCCCCAGTACATCTCAATCCCGCCGGGCGCGACAGTTTACGTCACCACGCGCCAGGGAACATTTCTGGCTGTTAGCCTGCAAACTCTCCAGGCCACGCCACCTCTGGTGACTGGCGGCGAATTCGGTCCCATGGACTTTGACGCGTTTACCGGCGAGATCTACGTGCCAGATAAAAAGCATAATGCGGTGGACGTGATGACTCCCATTTTCTATGGAGGCAGCATTCCCCACGAGCCTAATCACGTGATCGATCTGAACGTTGCGCCGCAGTCGGTCGCGGTCACTTTCGATGGTAATCTGGGCTTTTTCGCTCTGGCCGGTGGTAACGTGGCGATGTACGATATACTCGGCAAGGATATGAGCAAGACGTTCTCTGTAGGCGGCAGTCCGCGTTTCATTATTACCGGCGTCTATCCGCCCGCTGTCAGGGATTCCCCGCAGAATAATGCCAATGGTTCGCCCATTCCTGCGAATATGCTGACGATTCTGGCCGGCGTGGCTATCCTTTTGCTGGTAGTGATTGCGGTGCTGCTTGTGCTGGCCAGACGTAGGAGAGTTGTGAGTGAGTGAAAGAATACCTGGTTTGCGGGCTATTCTTGTTTGAGGACGGCCGCGACTAGCTGTGCGTTCGATTTTGTCTTTTCCAGGACGCGAATGACCTGTTCAGCTCCATCCCGGCGCGGCAGGTCTGCTACTTTGCGCCGCAGGATTGCCATGGCGCGCAGTTCGTCGGGTGAAAGCAGGCGCTCTTCCTGGCGCGTGCTCGATGCCAGCAGGTCGATGGCCGGAAAAATGCGCCGATCCGCCAGTTCGCGCGAGAGGCGAATCTCCAGGTTGCCGGTTCCCTTAAACTCTTCGTAAACGACCTCGTCCAGGCGGCTTCCCGTTTCGACGAGGCAACTGGCTACGATTGTTAAACTCCCGCCTTCTTCCAGCGCGCGTGCCGCTCCGAACAAACGGCGACCTATTTCCAAGGCGTGCGCGTCTATGCCTCCCGAAAGCGTGCGGCTGCCATACCCGCCTCGCGCATTACGCGCGCTGCTCCACATCTCGTCGCTCAGATTGTGTACGCGAGCCAGCCGCGTCAGCGAATCCAGCAGTACTACTACGTCCTGACCCTGGGCGACAAGATGTTTAGCCTCGCTGAAGGCCAGTTCCGCAACCCGTCCATGGCGCGTCATCTCCTGGTCAAAGCTCGACGCGTATACTCTGACGCCAGGACCCTGGACTTCCGCGCGCCACTCGGTCACTTCTTCCGGGCGCTCATCAACCAGGCAGAGAAACAGGGCTGTTTCGGGAAAATTGTGGCGGATTGCGGCGGCAATCTGGCGCAAGATAGTCGTCTTGCCTGCCTTTGGCGGGGCCACTATCAGTGCCCGCTGGCCAAAGCCCAGCGGCACAAACAAATCGATCATCCGCCCCACCAGAGGTACCGGCCCCGTCTCTAACGT
>Ga0209061_1005577_pt1 | contig 10901 bp, 12 predicted proteins | sample Coa_R1_10_FD_187157 | JGI IMG/M metagenome (GOLD analysis project Ga0209061, IMG submission 187157) | Surface soil microbial communities from Centralia Pennsylvania, which are recovering from an underground coalmine fire - Coalmine... | ecosystem: Environmental > Terrestrial > Soil >... | reverse complement strand
CGGAGCCACCACCGCTAACAATTCTCGGCGGCTTGCGATACTCATCATAGCCTCTCTTCCTTCCAACCGCCTGGCTCTGCCTTGCAGCGGTTGGTAAGATTCTCTCATGAGGCAACGTTGCGGTCAATGTAAGATTTTTCGTGAGTCAATTCGGCCCCTTGTGGATCGACACCATTTCTGGTATCCTTCGTGGTGTTGGGAACAACGTATCTCTATCGAAGGTGATCCCATGCCGAGAAGGCCTTTTCACATACTCATCTGGTCCCGCGAGGACCACCTCTATGAACTCTCTACACAGGGCCAGCTGGAGCAGCGGTTTCGACCAGAAGACGAAACCGCCTGGCAGAGCTGGTTAGGCGAGGCGACCTCCTTTGCCTTTCAAGGCGCTCGTGGCCACCTGAATGTCTACCACGAAGCCCGGCCCCGCGGAGGCCGGTACTGGTATGCCTACCACACGACGGGAAAGCGTGTCCGCAAGCGCTATCTGGGACAGACTGCCAGCGTTTCTTTCGCCTGCCTGGAGGAGGCGGCACACTTCCTCTCACGTGAGCCGGCGCTTCCCCCTCGAACTCCTTCGAGCGCACCTGTGCAGGACAAGCCGCCGATGCCACTGCTCTCGACCAAGCTCGCTGTGCCGCGCCTGCCGCACGCGCTGGTGGAGCGAGAGCGCTTACTGATTGCACTCGATGGGGCGCTCGTGACCCCGCTGACGCTGCTCGCTGCGCCGGCTGGCTGGGGCAAGACTACGCTGCTCTCGGCCTGGGCCAGCCGTCACCGGGCGCAGGTGGCCTGGCTCTCGCTGGACGAGCTGGACAATAGTCCGACCCGCTTCTGGGTCTCCCTGATTGCCGCCTTGCGCCGCTGCGGGAGGTGTGGGCCGAGCTTTGGGGAAACCGTAGAGGCGCTGCTCTCCTCGCCCCAATCGCCGCCGCTTGTTGCGTGCCTTGCCGCCTTGCTCTCTGAGCTGGACAGCCGCGAGGTATCTCCTGCCCCGCTGGTACTCATTCTCGATGATTATCACCTGGTCAGCGATCCCGCTCTTCACGAGTCCTTACGCTTCTTCCTGGAGCATCTGCCTGTCCACCTGCATCTGATTCTCTCCAGTCGAGTTGACCCGGATCTGCCGCTGGCACGGCTTCGGGGGCGAGGACACCTGACTGAGATCCGCATGGACGAGCTGCGTTTTGGGGAAAGCGAGGCAAACCACTATCTGAGCCAGATGCTTGCTCCTCCGCTCTCCGCAGAAGAGGTGCAGCAGCTAATGAACCGCACCGAGGGCTGGATTGTCGGCTTGCAACTGGCCGCCCTCACGCTGCAAAAGCGCGAGGATCGCGCGGCGTTTCTTCAGGTATTTACCGGCAGCCAACGGTATCTGTTGGATTACGTGCAGCAGGAGATCCTGGCGCACCTGCCTGAGAGAGCACGCGACTTTTTACTGCACAGCGCCATCCTCTCGCGCCTGGATGCCTCCGTCTGCCAGGCCGTGACCGCTGAACTGGAGAGGCGAACCAGCCAGCAGATGCTCGTCTTCCTGGAGCGAGCCAACCTCTTCCTGATATCCCTGGACGAAGAGCGGCGCAGTTATCGGCTGCACGATCTCTTTCGTGAAGCCCTGCTCTCGGTGCTGCACGCCAGTCACCCCGAACTGGTGCCGCTCTTGCACCGCCGGGCCGCTGCCTTTTATGAGGCACACGGACAATGGCACGAGGCGATTACTCATGCCCTCCAAGCTGCTGACTACTCTACCGCAGTGCGCCTGATGGAGCAGACCGTCGAGCAGTTCTGGCTGCGTGGAGAGGTGGGAACGGTGGCGCACTGGGCGCTGGCGCTACCCGAGCAGACGATACGTGAGTACGCGCGCCTGCTCCTCACGACAGCATTTTACCTCCGCACCTCAGGCCTCAATACCGCGCACGAGCAGCGCGAAAGGGTTCATAGCGAGATACGAAAGCTCATGGGCCGGGTCGAAGCCGTTCTGCGGCGAGAGAGCGACGAGAGTCCTCACCAGATCTCAGCCACGCACAACGCTGCAGGTACCGTCTCCCCTGTCGAGGATCGAGGGAGCCGCGCAGCTGAGGAGGCGAGGCTCGACCGGCGTCTGCGCCTGCTTCACCTGTTTATCGTTTTCGATGAGGTGGCAACAAGCTGGGACTATGAGCGCTTGAGCCACATACACCAGGAGATCGAGGAGGAGCTGGAGCGCGAAGAGGAGGTCATCTGGCAGATCATCCCGCTCGGCTGCGCCTTCCTGCTTCATTACACGTTCCGGCAAGAGGGAGCGCGATTGTTGCCGCAGCTGCTCGCGGCCTATGAGCGAGCGAACCGCTCGGAAAGCCGCTATGCGACCCATATTGTCAGGCAATTCCTGGCGCTGGCGGCAGTAGAGGCGGGACGACTGCACCTGGCGTATGAGGAGTGCCTGACTGCTCTGGATCTGATCAGGCAGATGGCGGGCTATGCGCTGCTCAAGGGCTACTTCGAGATGGCCCTGGCGCAGGTGTTCTACCAGTGGAACCGCCTGGAGGAGGCGCGTGAGCTGCTACACACCATGATCCATGACGCTGCGGCCTGGCAGCAGATCGATCTGCTCGCCTGGGGACACGCAGGCCTGGTACAGGTCGAACTGGCCAGAGGAGATCACGCGCTTGCCGCACTCGCGCTGCATGATCTGGAACACCTGGTGCAGCGCGAGCGCTTTGCGTTCTACCCAGGGTGGCTGCCCACGCTGCGAGCACAGTGGTGGATAGCGCAGGGGCAGCTCCAGGAGGCATCCGACTGGGCGGCACGTGTTGTCTTTCCCGAAGAGCTATGGGAGAGAAACCTGTATGCTGCCTTCCCGGTCGTGATCCAGGTGTATGTCGCCCAGCACCGGTGGCAGGAAGCAGTGGCCTTGCTCGAACGCTTTCGTTCCCACCTGGATCGGCCAGCCAATATCAGGATCACTCTCACGTACCTGGCCCAGTCTCTGGTGGCCTTGCACCACATGGGCAAGCGCGACCAGGCCTGCCTGGTCGCGGCACGCCTCTTTGCGTTGACGGAACCAGAGGGCTACATTCGCCTGTATCTCGATCTCGGTGAACCGATGAAGCAAGCGCTCAAGGCACTGATTTCGGCTCCACCCGACGCGCCATCAGATGCTGGCTCAGCCTCTTTTGTCAGATCGTACGTGGGACGCTTGCTAGTCCTCTTCGAGCAGGAGGGGTCCCTCGCCGCTCCACACACTCCTCACGCTGACCAACCGTTTGCCTCGATGCCAGAGAACCTGCCTGCACCAGCCGAAGAAGGACCCCTGCCCCTGGAGCCGCTCTCTCCCCAGGAGTTGAAGGTGCTCCATTTGTTGGTCGTCGGACACACCTACGCGGAGATGGCCGAGCGCCTGGTCGTCTCGATCCATACCATTAAGACCCAGGTCAGCAGTATCTATCGCAAACTGGGGGTGAGCCGGCGCGCCGAAGCCATTGCTGCGAGCCGACAGTTCCACCTCCTCTAACGCGACCGGTTCATTCGCCGCCGCACCGATCGTGGACAGGCGGCACCTCCCCAACACCTTCCCAACAGGGAAAGACAATCAGCCGTTTAATCGGGAAGACGGGTGATGCAACTTCCTGTGTGCAGGCTATACTTGTGGTGAGAAGGGGTGGAGGAACACGCAGGAACCAGAAAGGAGGCGCATTGATGGACGTATCGATTCGCATTCAAGGGCACCTGGACCCGTCCTGGCAGCAACGGCTGGAGGGATTCCAGATGGTGCAAGAACCCGCTGGGACCACGCGGCTGGCGGCCCATCTTCCGGATCAACCTGCCCTCTATGGCGTGTTCGCGAAACTCAGCCATCTGAGCCTGACGCTGCTTTCCCTCGCATGCAGCGACGGAGCGGAACATCAGAGGGAGCAGCAGGTGGCTGCTCCCTCTCACACAAGCGAAAGTAACTATCCAGGAAGGAGAACGAGATGACAAAGAGGCAACCGGTAGACGAGCGCAACCTCGCCAGCACTGATGTCCCAGTGATCCCGTGGGAGCGGGCACGCGAGCAGCTTGAGGAGGATGCCCGCTTCGATCCGCACTTACGGACGCATTGGCTGGCAACGGTACACCCCGACGGCAGGCCGCAGGTCAGGCCAGTCTGGGCCATCTGGGTGGATGACGCCTTCTACTTCACGACGGGGCCAACCACCCGCAAAGGCAAGAACCTGGCCCACAACTCGCAGTGTGTCATCACAGTCGCCAGGTCGACGCCGACGGGCCTCGATCTGGTCGTGGAAGGCAACGCGACGAAGGTGCGCGACGAAGCCAGGCTGCAGCAGATTGCGGAAGCCTATGCGTCTGTCGGATGGTATCCAACTGTCCGCGATGGCGCCTTCTATGCGGATCACGGGGCACCAGGCGCTGGTCCTTTTCCTTTCGACGTTTACGAAGTCCTGCCCACCACCGTCTTCGGCCTGGGCAGTGGCGCGACCCGCTGGAGTTTCTCGCCCACTACGACCGAACAGAGTCGATCATGAAACGGGCTGGTTCTTGCGCTCTCGTCTAGTAGATGCCGCGCGAGGGGGGAGGCGCATCCCGATAACTCAGACGTGTACACGCTGTTGATACATTGGGCCACACTTCGACCGATTTTCAGGTGAAGTAGAGAGTCTGTTTGAAAAGTCAGCCAGTGCGTTTTCCCTCCACCAGCAATACCACCTGTTGAGGTGGGGCTGACCACTTGTAACAGATCACATGCTCACTACTGATGGTCTGTGCTTACTGTATCAGCAACGAGGCCGAGAGATGAACACAGGGACTCTCACACAAGGAAGGAGTGTCGGATGCATCCTTTTTCTTACACTGGCCTGAAAATGGTCCACGACCAGCAGGTTCAGGAAGCCCTGGAGCGGCATCGCTTTGACATCGAGCAAGCAAGGTACAGGCATACTCTGTTCCAGACGTTTGGGAAGTGGATTGTCCGTTTCACCAACCGGCCAGGTCAAAAACAAGTGAGATATCGTCTTCCAGTTCTTCCTCGCTGATCCAAACCCGAAGCCGGATCAAGCAAAATAAGATTCCAGAGTGACGATTCTTCCGGCGACATAAGCTGCGACGTGGAACCAGTGCATACTCTCTCATGGGGAGAATCCTCAATCTACTGTCGAACCGGCTCCCCATGATCCTGGGAATGCTCGTAAGAATTGTCGGCAATCACTGCAACGATGAGGAGGAACGAATGCGATACAAACTATTTGGCAAGAGTGGCTTACGTGTCTCAGAACTGTGCTTGGGAACGATGACCTTTGGGGAGGAGTGGGGGTATAGCGCCTCCAAAGAGGCCTGCCGCCAGATCTTTGACGCGTTTCTCGAAGCTGGGGGCAACTTCATCGATACCGCCAACTTGTACACCAACGGGACCAGCGAACGCTACCTGGGGGAGTTTGTGCATGCCGAACGGGAACACCTGGTCCTGGCAACCAAATATACGATGGCACCCCCTGGACGTGATCCCAATGCCGCCGGCACGCAGCGCAAGAACCTGGTGCAATCCCTGGAGGCTTCTCTCAAACGGCTTGGGACCGATTACCTCGATGTGTATTTTGTCCATATCTGGGACTTTTTCACACCCATCGAAGAGGTGATGCAGGCGCTCTTCGATGTCGTGCACGCGGGCAAAGTACTCTACGTGGCATCTCCAATACCCCCACCTGGATTATCTCCCGCGCCAATACGCTCGCGGAGCTGCGTGGATGGACCCCCTTCACGGGGATTGAGGTGGAATATAGCCGCGTTGAGCGAAGCGCTGAACGGGAGTTGTTGCCCATGGCGCGTGCGCTCGATCTGGCCGTCACCGTCTGGTCGCCCCTGCCTGGCCAGCGGGGTCCTGACGGGCAAGTACAACCAGGGGCAAGGCGGAGGACGAGCCGGGCTGGCACAGCCAAGTGAACGCGACCTGGCGATTGCTGCCGAGGTCGTCAAGCTGGCCCGGGCGCGTGGGTGTGCTCCTTCCCAGGTGGCTCTGTCCTGGGTCCGCCAGCAGCAAGGGGTCACCATTCCGATTCTGGGAGCGCGAACCGTCGCCCAAGTGGAAGAGAATCTGCAGTGTCTCCAGGTAACGCTCACCGGGGAGGAACTGGGCCAGTTAGATGCTCTCAGCCAGATTGATCTGGGCTATCCACATACCTACCTGCAGCCGCAGGACCCGCGCAACATGGCCTATGGAGGTTTGTTTGATCAGATTGACGCACATCGAGGCTATCCCGAGCCTTTGCAGGCGAGGGAAGTTCCCTCCCAAAAGCCTACGTGATGCGCAACGAGATGGAAGCAGAGTTGGTCCTGCTGACCAAGACCAAAAGCATGGTGAGAAAGGTCCTGGCCTTCTCGATGCCACTTCTTCCCGGTTGCGGCTGCCTCACCTTTCCTGTGAGGGAGAGAGGCCAGAAGCGCAAGAGAGAAGAAGGACTGAGGCTCCTTTGATGCTCTTATGAGACCAGATCCAGAATCGTGAATGGAGAGAAAGGACTGATCGAGCATGGAACTCGTGTTTGCCAGTACCACGCAGTTAGCAGCAGCCATCCGGGCGGGAGAGGTCTCGGCGATGGAAGTGCTGCACGCCCATCTGGCACAGATCGCGCGTGCTAATCCCGCACTCAATGCCGTGATCACCCTCGATGGTGAGGGAGCAGAGCAACGAGCGCGGGAAGCCGATGCTGCTCTGGCTCGTGGAGAGATCTGGGGACCCTTGCATGGCGTGCCCTTTACCCTGAAAGATGCCCATGCCACGATGGGCATGCGCACCACCACCGGATTTCCACCACTGGCCGACTACATACCACAGGTCGATAGCACCGTGACGGCACGCCTCAAGGCCGCAGGCGGCATTCTCGTGGGGAAAACAAATGTGCCGATGATGCTGGCCGATTATCAATCCATGAACCCCATCTTTGGCCGCACCAACAACCCCTGGAACCTCGAGCGCACGCCGGGCGGGTCCAGTGGCGGAGCGGCGGCGGCGCTGGCTGCTGGGATGACCCCGTTTGAGGTAGGCACCGATCTCTCTGCTTCGATCCGCCTGCCCGCGCATTTCTGTGGTGTGTGTGGCTTCAAACCCACCGAAAGGCGTGTCCCCCTCACCGGGTTGATTCCTGGTCTTCCGGGGCCTCGACCGGTGCGGATCATGTCCTGTATCGGGCCGATGGCACGCACGGTCGAGGACCTGGTGCTGGTGTACACGATCATCGCCGGGCCGGATGGAGACGATACCGACGTCGCGCCGGTGCCGATTGACGCGGTGCCACCGTTTGCGCTTGAGGACCTGCGCATCGCCTTCGCTCCCACCTTTCCCGGTTTTCCCGTCGCCTCCGAGATTCGCGTCGCCATCGAGTCGTTGGCAAGACAACTCTCTCCCCGCTGTGCCGTGGTGGAAGAAGCGACGCTACCACCGGTGGATTTCACCCAGGACCTCGCAAGGGCTGGAGCCTTGATCGACATGCTCACCGGTGCCTTTCAGGCGGAAGAGCAAGAACACCCCGCGACACTTGCACAGTACCTGACGGCGCTGCACTGGCGTGACCAGTCCATACTTGCCTGGGAGCGCTTCTTCCAGGAGTGGGATCTGCTGCTGTGCCCGCCCGCCATGGTGACAGCGTTTCCGCACTGCCCATCGGGATCACCCGTACCCCTTGATGGGAGACCGGTCAGCTACGACCTGACCCCTGCGCCCAGTTCGGTGTTCAATTACACCGGCCACCCGGCAGTCGTGTTGCCATATCAACGGGATCATGAGGGGTTGCCCATCGGCATCCAGTTTGTCGGAAGGCGTTGGGGTGAATCGCGTCTGTTGGCGCAGGCGTTGGCCCTCGCGGAAGTGACCGGCGCATTCCAACGACCATCAGGTTACTAACGAGAGTCAGAACAAAACACCGTGAAATGGCCCTCGATGAGAAAGAAGAGCGAGGTGTTGGACGAGCATGGTTTACCCGGATGTGGCATGACACGCCATGACCGGTATTGGTCGTGTCTATTCCCACGCGATGCGCAACGAGCTGTCCAACGCTGGCCCTCCGCGTAAGGAGTGCAGCTTGCTTGAGAAGAAAAGCGGGGCGCCAGGAACATACTTTTGTGATTTTGCGGACTTTTCTGTGTCTATTTTCGAGGAAGAGAGAAACGGTTGCTGCCTTCCCCGAAAAGAAGAGGGAAGGGTCCTTGATCAGATTGTGCAGAGGTTTTAGCGATGTATTGGTGGGCCATTGTTGTCGGATTTTTCCTGTTCGGGAGTCCTGCGGCAATCTACGGGATTATCACCCAATGGTTCAGGCATAAAGAGCAGATGCAGGACAAGCGCAATGAGGAATTGCGCCTCCAGCTTCAGCTTGAACAGGCAGACCAGGAGCGCCTCGGTAGGCAGAGATATCTCCTTTCATCAGATCCCCTGCCCAAAGAAGCATCCTGGGAGGATCAGGTACAAACACCCTATGAAATAGGCTACCAACAAATCAACCAGCCGCAACAGTAGGAAACGTTTTCGCTCACCCGTTTTCAGCAAGCGAGCAGTCCTATCTCATCTTCATCCCAAGGACAAAGAAGGAGCAACGCACATCATGGATCATTTCTCTCAGAGAACCGGGCATCTGCCAGGAGGAGCCTGTGAAATTCCAGGCCTAGTTGCCTGTCAGACCGAAATGCTCTCAAAGGGTTGCAGCAGCGGGCTCTGTCCTAGCAGGAGGAGCCAGTCGAACTCATGCAGTGCGAGGCCTCGACGCACCAGCTTTGCGGGCTTGAGGAAGGTGGAACGTTCGCCCTGGCGGAACGACCAGCTCACACGATGGTGGGAAACCGCCTTCTGATGAGGGAGGAGAATCATGCCCGCATCCCGTGGGAAGAGCCAATCCTGATGGCAAGTTACAGCCCCCAGGCCCAAAGACCGCAGCACCTGCTCACCACCGCTCCCAGTGCTGCACCGCCTCCAGTCATCCGCGGGGAGCAGGCTGGAAGTCCGTCCCCACCGTATAGGCCACCGCGATGAGTGCAGCCTGCGTCACCCGCTCATAGGGGATACCAAGCACCTCTGCTGCCTCTTGCTCATAATACAGATGCACGGTGGTCCAGCACGTGCCCAACCCATGGGCACGTGCGGCCAGCATGAAGCTCCAGGTGGCCGACAGAATCGAGCCCCACACCGTCGCCTGCTCCATAGGAGGTAAGCCTTCGACGCGCCCCTCGATACAGGGCACGACCAGCACGGGGACCTCATGCAGATGGGCAGCGAGGTAGGCTGAGGAGTCTCTCACCCTGGTGAGGGTGGCCTCCTGCTCGGGCCGCGGTGCACTGCTCACCAGCACGGGCTGCCCCGCTGCCACCCGCTGGCGATACAGGGCATACCCCTTCCGGTAGAGATCACCCAGAGACTGGCGCTGCTGGGGATCGGTCACGATCACAAAGTGCCAGTTCTGACTGTTCGAGCCGGTCGGAGCCTGCACAGCCAGGGCCAAGCATCTCTCTGCCCGACACTTTTAATATCAGGAGGAGCAAGCAAGGGGAGAAAGAGGAGTAGGAAGTCCTAGAGAAGCCACACAAAAAGAAGGGAACTCGTCCTTTCAAGTAGAATCAGCAATTGTACTTGAAAAGGAGGAGTTCCATGAAAGACTCCAGTCCATTATTGAGTCAGTGGCACGGAGAAGTCAAGCAATTATTTACGATCTTGCACGGTCATCAACAGAAGGTGCTCTCTCTCTTTGTGCTGGGAGCCATGCGGGCTGAAAGCATCGTGCTCTCGCGAGTGGCCGAGGAACTGCTCCCCGAAACGCAGGCCAAAGTCGCTAGCATTGAGCGACGCCTGCAACGCTTTGTGGACAATGAGCGCGTGCAAGTCGAGCCGGTGTGGCAGCAGTTTCTGGCGCAGGTTTTGCCTTTCTGGCGGGGCAAAGAGGTCACGCTGGGGCTCGACATCACGCCCTTTGAGGAGCATGCCCAGGTGGTCTATGTCGGGCTGTTGCAACAAGCACGGGTCTTGCCTTTAGCCTGGAAAGTGATGCCGGGCCAGCAGGAATGGGAGGTCGGGCAGTGGCAGATCGTGGCGCACTTGTTTGAGCAGGTGGCTGCTCTCTTAGGGCAAGCCGAGTGTACCCTGATTGCCGATCGCGGCTTGAGTTGCCTCAATCTCATCGCGTTGTGCCAGGCCCATGGCTGGCATTATGTCTTGCGTATCAAGCAAGAGGAGTACGTGCAGCGCAAGCGCTACGGCTTTTTTCGCGACTGGCAGACCTGCTCACAGGTCGTCAGCCAAGCGGGTCAATCGTGGTATGGCACGGTGCGACTCTGGAAGGAGCATGCATTTGAGACGCAACTGAGTGCGGTGTGGGAAGAAGGCTATGAGGAGGCCTGGTTTCTGATTTCAGATCGGCCCGCTGGACGCAAACAGATCAAAACGTATCGCTGGCGCATGCGCGTGGAGTCGACCTTTCAAGACATGAAGCGTCGCGGCTGGCAGTGGGAGTCGAGCCATGTGCGCCAGTTGGATCACTTAGAGCGCATGTTACTGGTCTTATTTCTGGCCTTCTGGTGGCTGATGCATCTGGCGGCTTCTTGTATTCATCGTGGTCGGCGCGAGCGCTATGATCGGCATGATCGGCGCGACAAAGGCCACTTGCGCCTGGGCCATCTCTACTTACGCGACATCGAGCGGGGTGGCTACGATGGGGCCTTACGCCAGTGCTTGCCCTTACGTCGGCACCATCAGCAATGGCGCTTCAGCCTGCGCTTCTAACCAGTTGAGGCGAGCCAGCCTTTTACCGCTTGCCCGCTTCCTGAGATATGAAAAGTGTCGGGGAGAGAGGAACGGGCGACCTCTGCTATTTAGCCCCCTCAGCAGTCAGGCGGGCAGCCGCCCCATTGAGGGGTTTCCAACCCGAACGGGCGACCTCTGCTATTTAGCC
>Ga0209061_1005576_pt1 | contig 10903 bp, 9 predicted proteins | sample Coa_R1_10_FD_187157 | JGI IMG/M metagenome (GOLD analysis project Ga0209061, IMG submission 187157) | Surface soil microbial communities from Centralia Pennsylvania, which are recovering from an underground coalmine fire - Coalmine... | ecosystem: Environmental > Terrestrial > Soil > Unclassified... | reverse complement strand
GTCGCGGCCAGTGGTTGTGAAGAGGCGTTCGCCTTCGTCGACGGTGATCTCGCCGCCGGCAAGCGCCTTCTCGAGGATACGCGCGACGTCGGGCGAGATGCGCGGCAACATCGCCGCGGCGAGGCCGTCTTCGGCGCGCGCGGGCGCAATGCGGACAGGCCAGGCGAGATCACGCGGCGTAGGGATGGGTTCGGTCGCGACCATTGGGGTACTCCTCTCTTCGTGCCGCAAAGATGGCGGTTACGTCAGCAATAATGGCGCGGGGCCAGCGCGGCGCACCGGGCGTTTGCTGGAGCGCGGTGTGGGCGAGGGTGCGGCTTCGAGCTCGGGACGAACGTAGCCGCTCTCGTCGACCAGCGCGCGTACGCGGGCGGCGAGCGGCGCGGGCAGCGCGGGATCGTCCTGGAAGCGTGGGTAGAGCGCCGTGCGCTCGCGCAGCGTGAAACCGGCCTCCGCCGAGATCGTGCGCAATTCCTCGATCTTCGGCCAGGGCGCTTCGGGGTTGATGTGATCGGCGGTGACGGGCGAGATACCGCCCCAGTCGTTGATGCCGGCGAGCAGGTAGAAGCCGTAGGCATCGGGTGTGAGGTTGGGTGGCGCCTGGATCGACATCTCCGGACCGAGGATCAGGCGCGCGATGGCGATGGTGCGCGCCATCTCCAGCGCCGTCGGTTCGCCGGCGTTGCGCATCGGCGTATCGTCCTTGGCGCGGAAGTTCTGGATGATCACCTCCTGGACGTTGCCGGCGCGGGCGTGCAGGTCGCGGATGGCGTAGAGCGAATCGATCCGCTCTTCCAGCGTTTCACCGATGCCGATGAGGATGCCGGTGGTGAAAGCGATGCCGAGTGCGGCCGCATCTGCGATCGTTTTGATGCGCAACGCGGGGTCTTTGCCGGGCGAACCGGCATGCGCCAGACCCGGCTGCAGCAGGCGCGGCGAGATGTTCTCCAGCATCAGCCCCATGCTGACGTTCCACGGCCGCAGCAGCGCCAGCTCGTCCGGCTCCAGCACGCCACAATTGCTGTGTGGCAGCAGGCCGGTCTCCTCGAAGACAAGGCGGCACATCGCGGCGAGGTACTCGGTCGTGGTGGTGTAGCCGAGGGCGCGCAGGTCCGCGCGGGCGCGCTCGTAGACCTCTTCGGGCTTTTCGCCGAGGCTGAACAGCGCCTCTTTGCAGCCCGCTGCCGCGCCCGCGCGCGCGATCGTCAGTACCTCATCGGGCGTGAGCGTGCGCGCGGCAGGGCTGTTCGGCGCGACGGCGAAGGTGCAGTAGCGGCATTTATCGCGGCAGAGGTTGGTGAGCGGGATGAACACTTTGCGCGAGTAGGTGACGGTGCGCCCCCAGCCGCGATCGCGCAGCGCCGAGGCAGCGGCGAAAAGTGTGGCGAGGTCGGTACCCGTGGCGCGCGCGAGCGCGTACGCTTCGTGGGGCGTGGGCGGTTCGCCGGCAAGCGCCCGTCGCGCGACCTGCGCGATGTCGATATCGGTTGAGGAGGTGAGCATGGTGCGCTCCACGAACTTGCGCCGTAGCCGATACTGAGTTTTATAGTACGACCGACACCCGCGGTCAACCCGTGGGCGCAACGCGGGAGGGTAGGCGTGACGGAGCAGCACAAGGGGGAGGAAACGCGCGACGGGGCGCGCGAGCGAGTGCGACGCGCGGGACGCCGTCGCGCGCCGCGGCTCGACCGCCGCGCCAGGTGCGCGATCGCCGGCGCGCTCCAGATCGTGGGCGATCAGTGGACGCTGGTGATCATCCGCGACTTGCTGCGCGGCTACACGCGCTTCGCCGATCTCGCCGCCGCGCCAGAGGGGATCGCGCGCAGCGTGCTTTCGGAGCGGCTCAAGCTGCTCGAAGCGGAGGGGATCGTCGAGCGCCGCTTCTACAGCGATCACCCGCCCCGCGCCGAGTACCGCCTCACGCGCAAGGGGTTGGCGCTTGGCCCGGCGCTGGGTGCGCTGGCGCGCTGGGGAGCGCGCTATCTGGAGCACGACACGGCGATCGTGTCGGCGGTGTGTGGCCACGAGCTGCGCGTCGCCTTCGAATGCCCGACGTGCCGCCGCAAAGTGCCCGCCAGCGAGGCACGCATCGCGGAGATCAGCCCACGCCCCGGTGGCGGTCCCGTGTCGCGCTCTGCTGGCAATGAGGCAGTCGTTCAGGATGGCGAAAGAGGCGCGCCATCCGCGTGATCACCGCGTTACCCGCTTTCCTCTTCCTCTCATCCAGGCGTGGCGTACGGCGCGCGGCGCCCTGACGCGGTGCGCCGCTGCTGGGCGACGTTCTGGCGCGGGTCAGAAGTTCGGCGTTTCGGCCGTGCGCGCTTCGGCCTGCGCGCGCAAAACGGCGATCTCGTCGGTGGTGTAGCCCAGTTCGCGCAGGACCTCTTCGGTATGCTCGCCGGGCCAGGGGGCGCGGCCACGCGGCCCTGTCTCCGCACCGCGGATAGCGAACGGCGACGCCACGACGGGCATCCGCGTTCCGGCGACGTCCAGCCAGCGGATCAGCTGCTGGGCGGCGATCTGCTCGCGGGTGGCCGTCTCGCGCGTGGTGGCGACGGGTGCCCAGATCACGCCGTATTCGTCGAGCCGATCGCCCCAGGAAGCGCGCGTATCGGTGATGAAGACGGCGTCGATGGCAGCGGTCAGCCGTGCCGAGTCGGCGGCGCGTCCGGGCGTGCTCTGCCACTCCTCCACCGTCAGCCATTCGTCGTGCCCGAGCGCCACGCAGAACCGCTCCCAGTACAGATCGGGTTGCAGCATCGTCAGCATCAGCCAGCGGCCATCGGCGCAGCGGTAGGTGTTCCAGAGCGGGTTCGCTGGGCGCGCGCGATCGTGCAGGGATGGTTCGGTACCGGTGTAGGCGGCTGTCAGGATGTCCTGTCCGTTGACCCACGCGCCAACGCTGAACAGCGACAGCTCGACCGTTTGTCCAGCGCCGGTGAGGTCGCGCAGGCGCAGCGCCGCGAGCGTGGCTGTGAGGTTGGTCAGGCCGGTGATGTGGTCGCCGAGAGCAGGACGCGAGAGCGGCGGCGGCTGGTCCTCGGGCACCAGTTTACCCATGATGCCGCTCGCCGCCCAGAAGGCCGAATAGTCGAAACCTGGCCGGTTAGCGTCGGGGCCAGCGGGACCATAGCCCGTCACGCCGACGTAGATCAGCCGCGGGTTACGGGCGTGCAGCGTTTCGGGGTCGAAGCCGAGGCGGGTACGACGATGCGGCAGCAGGTTGGTCAGGAAGACATCGGCCCGGTCGATCAGGCGGCGCGCCGCTTCCGCCCCATCGGGTCGCGTGATATCCAGCATCACCGAACGCTTGCCACGATTATCGTGGTTGAAGATAAACCACATCGGATTGGTGGTCGCCATGCGCGCGCGCCAAGGGTCGCCACCCGGCGGCTCGATCTTGATCACCTCGGCGCCGAGGTCGGCCATCAGCGCCCCACCCGACGGCGCGGCCACGAAGTTCGCCAGCTCCACAACACGGATACCATCCAGCGGTGCGGTCATGCTCTCCTCCTCCCGTTGTTTGTACGCTTTCTTAATCTAGCAGTGCCTGAGCACGCGTCTCTTCTGTCGTCTACTGGCCGCACACATGCGAAAAGAAGTTTTTCAAAGCAGAAAGAAAGAGATCGGTGGCGGACTGCCCGCTACTCCCTTTGCGGTAGCCTCGGCCATGAAAGCGCGCGTTGCTGGTACCAGAAGGCGTATGGTACGGCACACTGGAAGAAGTAGGCGACGCGGCACAACGTTGCGGAGGTGCGCGTGAGGCTCGGGCGGTCGCGGCGCATCGATTTGTTGATGGCGGCGGTCATCACGCTGGGCGCCGTCTTGATCGCGCTTGCGGTGCGGCCGCTTGGTCATGCCGAGGCGTATCTGGCGCTGCTGTGCGGTCTGCTGCTCAGCACGCTGCTCGCGGGGCCGCTGGCTGGCGTGGTCTCGCTGCTGGCGGTCACGCTGGTTGCCGCGCTGTTCATCGTGCCACCTGCAGGCCATAATCCGCTCGCGCATGCCTCCGAGCGGATTCGCCTGGGGCTGTTCGCGCTGGTGGCAGCGCTCACGTGCGCCGCGTCGGAAGCGCAGCGGCGAGCACGCGCCTCGGCGATTGCGCTAGCGCGTACCCGCGCCACGCTGCTGGAGCGCGAGCAGGCGGCGCGGCGCGAGGCCGAGTTTCGGCGGCGGCAGCTCGAAGGGGCGGTGGATCAGGCGCCCGCGCTGGTGCTCTTTCTCGTCGGTCCGGAGCACCAGATCGCGTACGCCAACCGCCGTATGCGGGAGATGGTGGCCGGCCGCGAGTTGACGGGTCAGCCCCTGTTTACTGCTGTGCCTGAGTTCGGCGGTCAGGCGATCGCTGGTCTGTTCGAGCAGGCCTGCCGCTCAGGCGAACCGTGTTACGCCAGCGCGCTGCCGGTATCGATTGAGCGGGAAGGTCATCGCGATGAGCTCTGTCTCACGATCACCGTGCAACCGGTGCGCGCGCCCACCGGCGAACAAACAGGCTTGCTCGCACTGGCGATCGACGTGACGGAGGAAACACGGGCGCGCGAACGTATCGAGGTGCTGGCGGCGGAGAACGCGCGCCTGCTGGCCGAGGCACAGATAGTGCTGGCCGATCGCGATCGCGCGCTCGCCGATCTGGCGACGGCCGTGGGCCAGCTGCGCCAGGTGATCGATACCTTACCCGAGGCGGTTGCCATCGTTGATCGCGAGGGAACGTTCGTGCTGGCCAACGATATCGCCCGCGCGATCCTGGGGCGCGATCCGACGGGCAGCCGTCTGCCGCGCGATGACGAAGAGAACCCGTTCGACCTGCGCGATCCCGAGGGCCGGCCGTTGCCCAACGAGGCGACGCCGCTGGTGCGCAGTCTGCTGTCTGGCGAAGAGGTGCGCGGCGTGCAGTTGACGCTGCGCCCCGCCGGAACGCAGCGGCGCGTTCCCGTGCTCCTCAACAGCGCACCGTTGCGCGATCGCGCCGGCGAGATCGTGGGCGCGCTGGCGGTCTTCCAGGATGTCGAGCGCTTGCAGCGGCTGGAGCAGGCGCGCGACGATTTCATGGCCGCCGTGACGCACGATCTGCGCTCGCCGCTGACGACGATCCGCGGCATGGCACAACTGTTGAAGCGTCGTCTGGCACGGTTGCCGGGTTTCTCCCCCGAGCTTGCCGAGGGCATCGAGCGGATCGAACGGGCGAGCGGGCGTATGCAGAACCTGATCGATGAGCTGCTCGATTTTGCGTTGCTGCGGCAGGGGCGGGCGCTGGCGCTCGATCTGCGTCCGACAGACCTCGTGGCGCTAGCGCGTGAGGCGGCAGGCACCGGCACGATGCCCGACGGCGTGCCGCGCGTGCGGGTGCGTGCCGAGGTCGAGCCGGTGATCGGCATCTGGGATCCCGTGCGGCTCGCGCGCGTGATCGACAATCTCGTCGCCAATGCGCTCAAATACAGCCCGTCGACGGCGCCCGTCGAGATCGTGATCGCGCGCGAAGGGGAGGCAGAGGCGGTGCTACGTGTGCGCGACGAGGGCGTGGGCATACCGGCGGGTGATCTCCCGCACATCTTCGAACGGTTCTACCGCGGTAGCAACGTGGGTGCCTACACGCCAGGTACGGGGATTGGCCTGGCGGGGGCGCGTCAGATCGTCGAGCAGCATGGCGGCACGATCACGGTCGAGAGCGTCGAAGGGCAGGGCACAACAGTGACCGTGCGGCTGCCGCTGACCGCCCCGAACGCGCGCGCGCAGGTCGAGACGTAGCGCGGCGGACGCATCTGGGCCGGGCCGTGCAAAGACGCGAACAGCGCGTTCAGCCGTCGGATCTGGAGCGTGGGGGCACTCCCTCGATCGGTGGTGCGGCTGCACCAGATGCCGCGTGCGGCGCGCCTTCCGGCAGGCCAGCCGTTCAGGCAGGCGCCGAGGTCGGTAGATGCTCGCGCTCCCACGCCGCGATCTCGGGGGTAAAGTAGCGCACGCGCGTCTTCTTCCACTCGCGCGTCGAATAGAGGGCGCGGTACTCGCTGATACCTGTCTCGCGGCTGATCGCGGCAAGGATCGCGTTGCACTCCTCCGGCGTGCGGCCGTGCACCATCGTGAAGATGCTGAACGGCCAGTCGGGGTACGTCGGCCGCTGGTAACAGTGGCTCACGGCGGTAAAGCTCGCCATGCGCGGGCCGATCTCCGCCACGCGATCGTCTGGCACGGCCCACACGCCCATGGCGTTGGCGCGGAAGCCAGCCCGGCGGTGGTAGAGGATGGCGGCGAAGCGCCGCAGGTACCCGTACTCTTGCAGGCGCCGCGCCTCATCGAGCAGCTCTTCGGCCGTTAGCCCCACGCTCGCAGCCGGCGCGTCGAACGGCCGCGGCACCAGCGCCAGGTCCTCCTGCAGCGCGCAGACGAGCTGCTTGTCGCGCTCGGTCAACGCGTGTGCCGCCGTGCGCGCTCGGTGCTCTTCGGTGTACTCGGGATCGCTGGTCGCGTCGGGCGGACGCTCGCCAGTGATATCGAGGTTCACACCGATCTTGAACAGGCGGAGCGTCGGCAAAATGCGCGTGCTCTCGGCGCCGGAGAGCTCGTGCAGCCGCTGCACCGTCGCCTCCAGCGAGCTGCCGGGCGGCACGGCGATCGTCCACCAGAGATTGAAAGCGTCGTTGCGCTCGTAATTGTGCGAGACACCCGGGTGGCTGTTGATGACCTGCGCCGCTTCGACGAGCCGCTCAGGCGCGATGCGGCTGGCAACCAGACTGCTGCTGTAGCCCAGCGCGCGCGTATCGAAGATGGCGTTAATTTGGCGGATGATGCGCCCATCGCGCAGCGCCCGCAGTCGCTCAAGCGCTTCTTCTTCGTCGATGCCCAGGCGGGCAGCGATCTCGGCGTAGGGGCGCGGCGAGATCGGGAGCGCTTCTTGAACCTCTTTCAGCAGCCGACGGTCGAGATCATCCATCTCCATTCTCCGCCTCCAGCACGAGCAGAGCGAAGGGCGCGGCCCGGTGCGGCTCTCCGTCCGATCTGACGCTAGCATATCCGTGCGTAACGCCCGAAGTTGCTTTTGCGCCTTTCTGGGTAGACTTGCGCGCTTCGTTGTGCGGCTGCTCACTCGTGCGAGAAGACGGACAGCGCCTCGCGATCACGATCGCTATCGCGGGGTACGGCGTGCTCTTGCTGCGCCGAGACGTTCTTGATGAACACGCGCAGCCATTCGCGTTCGACGAGCGCGTGCCGCGCTGCCGTGGGGCCATCGGGCTGGTGACGCATGATGGCGACGATCCCCGCACGCGCTGCCTGGACCGCCTCGGTGTCTAGACCGGCGTTGTGCAGCCAGGCCGCGCGCGTTCTGGCCCATGGTCCTGGCGCGTGGCGTCGCCGCCAGAGCGCGAGCTGTTGATCGCGCAGCAGGGCGAGCGCGTGCCACCAGCGGGTGCGTCCGTGCTGGGGTACGCGGATCAGCGCCACCCCCGTGCGCGCTTCGAGAAACTGCGCCTCGATCGCCACCAGCGCCCGCAGACAGCGCGGCCGGTCGAGGCCGGCCATCGCCAGACGCTCCAGCGCCGCGCGGGCGCTTTCCAGATCACCCTGGTCGAGCGCGTAATAGTAAGCGAACAGGTCGGCGCAGGTGGCCTCGGGCGAACTGTCGGGGCTGGTTGTCGCTCGCACGAGCAACCGTCGATCCCACGAGCGCGGCAGCTGGCCATCGCGCACCGCGCCTTCCAGGGCGGCCAGCGCGGCCAGACGGCCCGCGGCGGCGCCACCGCGATTCATCGCTTCCAGCAGCGCGCCGTCGGTCGTGATGTAGCGGATGCGGCGCGGCCAGCCGTTGACGAGAAAGAGGATCCCCGCCAGCCCGCAGGCGGCGAAGAGTGGCAGCGAAGGGAAATAACGCGCGGCGCTCAACATCAGCAGGAAGGTCAGCAGGTCGGCGATGGGGCCGCCCATGAGTGCAAACCACGTCGCGCGTGAGAGGTCGCCCGCAGCCGGATGCACAGCGATCGTATGGCGGCCGCAGAGCCGACCAGGGAGCGGGTAGGTCAGGATCAGGCGGATGCGGTCAAGCGCGCGTTCGGCAACAGGCGAGCGCTCGGCGCGCATGCTGGCGAAGCTCCCTGCCAGCGTATGGCCGAGGCGGTGAGCAACACCGTGCGCGTAGAGGAAGAGCAGCAGCAACGCGAGTGCCAGCAGGGGATCGGCGAACACGATAACCCTCGGGCACGCGTCGGCCGGCAGCCAGGCCAGACGTCCGCCCTAGTAGTGTTCGACATTTCATGCCGCTTTCTGAGCGTCGAAACGGTAACGACGCGCGTGGTGGTTGGCGGTGTACCACACGATCATCGCAGCCACCATCGTCGGCAGTACCATAGAACGCGGCAGCGCGCTGCCAGAGCATGTGCAAGGAGCAGACACGTGAGCGCACCGAACCCGAGCGCGCGTCCGCCGCAGGTCTTTGATATGGCGTTTCTGACCGACCTGCCCGACGCGCTCGAGATCCTGCTGATTCGTCATGGCCAGCAGGAGATGGATATGAGTGGCCCATTCGGGCTGACGATCGATCCCCCGCTTAGCGAACGCGGCCAGATGCAGGCGCAGCTGCTCGGCGAGGCGCTCAAGGAGACGCGCCTCGACGCGATCTACAGCAGCCGCCTGCAGCGCGCCTACCAGACAGCGCTCGCGATCGCGCAGCACCATGGCCAGGAAGTTCGTGTGGTCGATGATCTGCGCGAGGTGGAGATTTTCCGTGATATCCCTCCCGATAAGCCGGTCGTCGAAGTTCTTGGCCGCGCCTACCTGCAGGGCGTGCGCAACCGCATGATCGTCGAAAAATCCTGGGATGTGTATCCGTACTCCGAGTCGAGCGCGGAGTTCCGCCGGCGCGCGATCAACGCGATCGAAGGGATCATCGCCCAGCACGAAGGACGTGGTGGCCGCATTGCGATCGTTTGCCACGGTGGCGTGATCAACGCCTACTGCGGCCATATCATCGGCGCGCGTTACGATATGTTCTTTCGCCCTGCCCACACTGCCGTTAATGTCGTGGCGGCGGCGCAGGGGCGTCGTGCGTTGCATAGCCTAAACGACGTGACGCATCTGAAAACGCCGGATGGTCATCTGCGCTCGCATTGAAGCCAGGCGTGAAGCCCGCGCTTGACTGCTGCTGCGAAAGCACACCGGATTCGGTGTTCAGCAGGATCTTGGGCTGCTCGTCCAGCATGGCCAGGAAGGCATCCAGCAGCTCCGGATCGAACTGCGTGCCGCGGCCGCGCCGTAGCTCTGCAAGCACGGTGTCGGGCGGCAGCGCACGGCGATAGGCGCGGGTGCTCGTCATCGCGTCGAACGTATCGACGATGGCGACCAGACGCGCGCCGAAGGGGATCCGCGTGCCGGCCAGGCTGCCCGGGTAGCCCTTGCCATCCCAGCGCTCGTGGTGGTGCAGCACGATCTCCGCCCCTGCCGCGAAATCCGGAAAGCGGCTGACGAGTCGCGCCCCGATCTCGGGATGGCTGCGCATCTCCAGCGTCTCTTCTTCATCCATGACCGCTGGCTTGAAGAGTGTTGTGGAGCGAATGCCGATCTTGCCGATATCGTGTACGCGCGCTGCCGCAACGATGATCGCCGTCTGGTCTTGCGGTAGGCGCAGACGCTCGGCGAAGAGGCGTGCTAGCTCGGCCACGCGCCGCGAGTGTTCGTACGTGTAGCGGTCGCGCATATCAACGATATCGGCCAGCTCCTCGATCGCTGCCCGCGTCTGCGAGCGCAGCGCCGCACCATCACGCAACGAGCGGTAGATCGCGAAGCCTGGTATCGCGCCGAGCAGCAAGGCGAGCGGCTGCGCGTTGCCGACCATTGCGCCGAATACGCCGAGCACGTACAGCGCGACGCGTTGCGGCAGGAAGCGGCGGTGACGCTCGACCACGGCCGCGAGCGATGGCCGCCGCTGCAGCGCGCCGATCCCCTCGACCAGCACCGCGTTGATTGTGTAATGCGCGCCGGCGGCAAGGAGGATCGCCGCGAGGTCGCGCGGACCCGTGCGCGTCAGCAGAGCGCGATCGCTCAGGCGATCGATGATGGCCGCCGCGGCGAGGACGTTGAGCGAGAGCGCGGCGATGTTGAATAGCCGGCGCTCCAGCGGCCCCGGTGCCAGATACTCGCCCGCGGCAACGCCGAGCGCCGCGACCGCCATCGCCAGCCAGGGCGGCAGCAGCAGCGCTCCCGCGAACGTCGCCGCCGAGGTGGTGTAGATGCGGCTGTGCGGGCCGAACTGTACCGGAAAACGCCAGGCGAGCGCCGTCAGCGCCCAGAGCAGCCCGGCCTGGACGAGCGCCTGGCGATCGGGTGCGGCGGGCTGCAGGGCGAACGCCAGCCCCCAGAGGAGCAGCGCACAGGCGAAGATGCTCCACGCCAACAGCCGAACACGCGGCGCGGGGCCGTGCGCGGGCAGACTGCGCTGCCACGTTGCTGCGTTGTGCCGCCGAAAGAGCGCCCTGCACTGCATGTTTAGCCGCTCATCCCTCCTTCAACATAACAGGCGCCGACGATCTGCTCCTTCGCTCCGAGCCACCCGATTGGCTCGGAAGCGGAATCAGCCGGGCTTCCGTCCGTTAGCGCCGCAGCGACGGCAGCATCGACGGTGGCGCCGGCAGGCTGTAGCCTGGATCGAGCGGACCGATGACCGCGGCAGCCTCGTCGCACTCTGGGCACCAGCCAAGGTCGGCGTGTGCGCTGGGCGCGCCGTGCGATAGATCGGCGAAGCCAGTCGGGCCGAGCGCGAGCGCGGCCGCGACAACAGCAACAATGACCCGACGCATGCAATCGCTCCTGCGCGGCACAGGTGCGTGATCTTCTGCGCGCCCATGCTGCCGCGCGTTCGTGTTCTCTATGGTACAGTGCCGCATCTTTCATCTGGTCAAGATCGTTCGTCACAGCACGT
>Ga0209061_1005574_pt1 | contig 10906 bp, 8 predicted proteins | sample Coa_R1_10_FD_187157 | JGI IMG/M metagenome (GOLD analysis project Ga0209061, IMG submission 187157) | Surface soil microbial communities from Centralia Pennsylvania, which are recovering from an underground coalmine fire - Coalmine... | ecosystem: Environmental > Terrestrial > Soil > Unclassified... | reverse complement strand
GAAAGCCATCTCTGGCCTGAATCCTCCCACGGAGGCGATCCCATTCGATGCTCATTAGAGAGTATGAAGCCAACTCCCTAAAGGAGTGTCTCACGCAGATACGCAACGAGCTTGGCCCGGAAGCCATTATTTTGGATACACGCAAGGCGCGCAAAGGAGGGCTGCTGGGCATCGGTGCCCGCGAGATCGTTCGCGTCGTGGCCGCCACCGGCCTTGTTCCCCGCGAAGAGGTCGAAGCGAAATCCCGTTCAAGCAGCCAACCTAAAGAGGAAGACAACCCCACCGAAACCGCCGGCGCCACCTCGGCGGCCGCCGCGCAGGCCTATCATACCATCGCTGCCGTTGCCAATAACCATGGGGACAAACTGACCCCCCAAACTCGCTCTGCTACCGCCACCAAAACACGCCCTCCCTCAACCGTGCCAACGCCTTCGATCCTCTCTAAACCGCACGCCGAGGAGCGCCTGCCCGCTTCCGCATCCAAAGCCCGTCGCCCAACACCTGCACTCAACAACCATTCCGTAGAGCCTGCAGCAGAGACCACCGCAACCAACGGTGCGAAAAAGACCTCCATCTCCTCCACCCAACGTATTGGCGAGCTAGAGCAGGCCCTAGCGGAGATACGCGAGGCACTAGATACCTTGCAGCAGCAACAGAGGCTCTCGCAGGAACAGACGGTCACCGCAGTCGTCTCTGCGCTTGCCCCTGTTGTGGCGCCTACCGCACCGACGCCCCTTGTGCTGCCGGCCTGCCCCGAACTCTATCAGAAGCTCCTAGAAATAGGAGTAGACGAGGCCTTAGCCCGTGACCTGGTGGAAAACCTGCCCGATGTAAGCCGCTGGAGCGAGCAGGCGCGGTTGCCTATGGCGCTCTCTGCTCTTTCAGACCTCATCGCGCGGCGCATCCCCATCGCTGCGCCCCTTGCCCCCACGCCGGGGCAATTGACGACGGTCGTGTTTATCGGGCCAACCGGCGTAGGCAAAACGACCACCATCGCGAAACTGGCGGCGCGTTTTGCTCTGCTCGAACACAAGCGAGTCGCCCTGCTCACGGTAGACACCTATCGCATCGCCGCCGTAGAGCAACTCAAAACGTACGGCCAGATTATGGATATCCCCGTGCGCGTGGCCTACGATCAGAGCGAGGCCGTGGCCGCCCTACGCGAGTGCGCGGACTACGATCTGCTGCTGATTGATACGGCCGGCCGAAGCCAGAAGAACACGATGCAGGTGGGAGAACTCAAAAGCCTCATAGACCGATTGAATACCAAAAGCTATCTTGTGCTTTCCGCCTGCATGAAAGAGCGCGATATGTTGGAAGCTGTGGAGCGCTTCTCCAAAGCACGTGTGGATAACCTCATCTTTACCAAGCTCGATGAGACCGACAGCCGCGGCTCCTTGCTGAACGTGCTCGATAAAACGGGCGTGCCGCTCGCCTACATCACGACAGGCCAAAAGGTACCAGAAGATATCGAGGCCGCCGACGGGCGACGTTTTGCGCACCTCCTTCTCGAAGAGGGTTGTTAGCGCACAAGAACTTCCTCGCGAACTCCTTTCGATAGAGGGCCGACGCGATAACCGCGAAGGCCCTTCTTTTTGCTTTTGCCCTCATCCCTAGAACGCCTTGGACGACCACACGTAGGTTTTGGGCACAAGTTCGTGGTATGATTTTTACGAATAGAGAGGAAGAAGCGCCACCCCTGCTTGAAGAGAGGCCTGGTTGGTGCCTTTTCCATAAACCAAAGAAGGAAACCGTTGGAAACGTTAACTCGCGATGAAGGGGAAAATGCCTGCATGGCCGGTGTGATACTACGAAATCTCACCAAAGTGTTCAACAAAGTGGTTGCCGTTAACAATGTGAATTTGGAAATTCGTGACAGTGAGTTTATGGTGCTCGTCGGCCCTTCCGGCTGTGGTAAGACGACCGCACTGCGCATGATCGCCGGTTTGGAAGAGGCCACCTCCGGGGAGATCATCATCGGCGATCGCGTGGTGAACGATGTGTCGCCCAAAGACCGCGACATCGCCATGGTCTTTCAAAACTACGCCCTCTACCCCCATATGAACGTCTACGATAACATGAGTTTTGGCCTCCGTTTAAAACGGGTGCCCACGAACCTGCCCTGGCCTTTTAACACGCGACGCGCCTTCAGCGAAGATGAGATCGATCGCCGGGTGAACGAGGCCGCCGAAATGCTGGGGTTGAAACACCTCCTGCAGCGAAAACCCAAAGAGCTTTCCGGTGGTCAACGTCAGCGGGTTGCCCTAGGGCGGGCCATCGTGCGCGAGCCAAAGGTGTTCTTGATGGACGAACCGCTCTCGAACCTCGACGCCAAACTGCGTGTTCAGACACGCGCGGAGCTTATCAAGCTGCATCGTCGCCTTGGCATCACCACAGTCTACGTAACGCATGACCAGGTGGAGGCGATGACCATGGGCGACCGCATCGCCGTAATGAACAACGGAGTGATCCAGCAGTGCGACACACCGCTCAACCTCTATAACCATCCGGCGAACCTCTTTGTGGCGGGCTTCATCGGCTCGCCCGCAATGAACTTTGTTCCGGCCACCATCGTAGAACGCAATGGAGAGTTGCTGGTGGATGCTGGAAGCTTCCAGGTGACCCTACCCCCAGAACAGGCTCAAAAGGCGCGCGGCTACGTGGGCAAGCGGTGCATTTGGGGCATTCGCCCGGAGGACATCTACGACAAAAACCTGCCGGGATTGGTTCAGCCGACCTCCGGTAACACCATCACGGTGGATGTAGATGTGGTAGAGCCGCTCGGTAGCGACATGGAAATGTACCTTAAAAGCAACGACATCTCGCTCATTGCCATGATTGATAGCGCCTCCACGGCTAAAGTGGGCGGCAAACTCGAAATCGTATTCGATATGGCCAAGAGCCACCTCTTCGATCCTGAAACCGAGCAGGCTATCTACTAAAATATGAAAGGCCCTCATGCTGCTGCAAGCCGAGCATATCAGTCTGAGTTATGGTGATGGAGACCGCATCGCCTACGCCGTACGCGATATTTCGTTGGACATTCCGGCAACCGGCTTTTTCGGCGTGATGGGGCCCTCCGGCTCCGGGAAAAGCTCGCTGCTCTATCTCTTAAGCGGGCTGAAACGACCGGTGACGGGAAAAGTGCTCTACAGGGGCACCGACCTCTACGCGCTCTCTGAACGAGAGCGCGTGCGCCTACGACGACAGAAGTTCGGTTTTGTATTTCAGTATCCCTACCTCATTAACTACCTTACCGTTCAAGAGAACCTGCTTATAGCCGCCGCATCGGCGGATAGGGATGCTGCCAAGAAGGCCGACCTGCTCCTTCACCAACTGAATATTGCGCATCTGCGCAACAGCTTTCCAACCCACCTCTCCGGTGGCGAACGTCAGCGTTTGGCCGTAGCCCGTGCCATGATGCAAGAGCCGGAGGTGATCTTCGCCGATGAACCAACGGCCGCGCTCGACCATACCAACGGCCGCGCCGTCATAGATTTGCTACTGGCCTACAGAGATCGAGGTGCCGTTATCGTCGTGAGCCACGACCCCCTGATGCTGCAAGGGGCCGATCGCATCTACTACCTACTCGATGGCTGTTTAGAAAAGGTAGAAGAGCACTCGACCACAACTCAACCCTTACGGACTATCCTACCGTAGAAACCGACCATGAAAAAGCCGCTATGCGAAACCCTATCTATTTATCAGGAGATAAAAACCCATGTCACATCGAACCGTCAGCTTCAAGGGAAACCCGGTGCCCCTCGAAGGCCCGGAGCTGAAACCGGGAGACGCCGCTCCTAACTTCCGTCTACAACAGAACGCCGCCGACGGCCTCGGCGATGTCACGCTTGATGACTTTGCCGGGAAAACCCTGCTGATCTCCGTCGTCCCCTCCATTGACACCTCGGTTTGCGCTCAGCAAACGCGCACCTTCAACCAAAAAGCCGCGCAACTTCCCGACACCGTGGCCGTCCTTACCGTCAGCATGGACTTGCCCTTCGCTCAAGCGCGCTTCTGTGGCAGCGAACATATAGACCGCATCAAGGTGTTATCCGACCATAGAACCGGCGACTTTGGTCGAGCCTACGGCCTCCTCATCGCCGAAGGGCCATTGCAGCGGATTCTGGCCCGTGCCGTCTTCGTGGTAAGCCCCGATCGCAAAGTTAAGTATGTAGAGTATGTGCCAGAGATAACCCAAGAGCCTAACTACGACGCCGCCCTCGCCGCGGTGGCTTGAGGCGCTTATGCGGCAAGCAGCACGAACGGCAAGCCTCTTTCTCTTAGGGCTTGTGCTGCTTGCCGCGCCGCTCGCCCTTTTGGCGGCTCCCACGCCTGCCGTGGCGTTTCACGTTCCTCCACGCGCCATCACCTATCAACGGCTGGGGTATGCCTTAGGTTTCTTCGGCATCTTTTGGCATGGGTTGGGGCTTTGGTTAACCTTGCACCTCGGAATTGCGGCACGCCTTCGATGTTGGGCCTATCGTCTAACGGCGCGTCGGCCAACCTTGGAAAAGCCCCCGCCATTACGTACGCTGGCGCTTTTTTACGCCGCGTTCTCTCTGCTGTTTCTCCTTTGGCAAATGCCTTTAGGTATGGCTGGCTTGGTGCTGGAAAAACAGTTCGGGTTTGCACGCGAGGGTTGGGCTATGTGGCTCGGCGATACGGCTCTCTCGTGGGCGCTTTCGCTGCCTCTCATTCTCATTCTATGGCTCGGTTATGCCGTCTACTTTCGAAGCCCACAACGATGGTGGCTGTGGCTGTGGGCGGCACTCATTCCACTCATTCTATTTAACAACGTGCTACAGCCTATCGTCATCGCGCCTCTTTTCAACCACTATCGTCCCCTACCTCCGGGGCCACTCCGTCGTGCCATTGAAACGCTTGCCGCCAAAGCTAATATCCATCATGCAGTCATTCTTGTGGAGAACACCAGTCGCCGCACGACGCACGTCAACGCCTACGTCACCGGCATCGGCCCCACCACCCGCATCGTCATAGACGACACGGCCCTCAAAACGCTCCCGCCCGATCAGTTACTGGTGATGGTGGCCCATGAAATGGGGCACTACGTGGAAAAACATGTCTGGATCATAACGCTTAGCAACATCGTGGGGGCCGGGGTGCTGCTTTGGGTGTTGGCCAAGGTGTTCCCGGCTTTGCTCCAGCGTTTTGCCCGAAAGTGGCGCATCGAAGGCCCAACCGATCTTGCTGCACTTCCGGCGCTTTTGCTCTGTCTCTATGTGCTGCTTCAAATTCAAATGCCGCTAGCCAACCTCGAATCGCGCTATCTTGAGCATCGCGCCGACGCTTTCGCGCTTCGTCTTACCCACCTCAACCAGGCTATGGCGCAACTGTTTATCGGCTTCGCCGAACGCGATTATGAAGACCCAAATCCCCCTAAGCTCATCCAGTGGTGGTACGGAACGCATCCTTCGCTGCAATCACGGGTTCAGTTTGCTTTGAGCTACCACCCCTGGCGCCACTCGAACGGTAGGTAGGTAGTTCCAATCTTGCAGTATTGTCATGCTGCCGGCCACAACGACAATGGGGCCTTGTTGTGCCCTTTGCCAAGCGCCCCTCTGAATACCGTTGTGCAAACGCGCATAGTCCGACCATCGGAAGTTTCCGGGCATCCCGAAGGGGCTTAGATAGGGTTGCACCTTCCGAAGCTGCACCTCATATCGCCCCGGATAAAGCCCCTGGAGGAACCAACGTCCCTCCCTATCCAACGGCAACCAGACATCGTCCTCCTGCCCTTTTGCCGCCCCCTCAATACAGGCAAGAGAGACCTCCACCACCCCCAAAGCGACAGGCGCCCCTTCCAAAAGCACCCGCCCCGCCAGACCGCCGCCCAACTGCCCTGCCGGAACGGTGAGATGGATGCATTCGCCGGGGGGGATGGGGTTTGCCGTAGGAGGTGGCATATCCAGATACAGCTCCATCCAGATAGCAAGGCGTTGCCCTGGCGGCGACCATTGCGGCGGCATAAGAAAAACGACCGGTTCATGATCCCAAAAGTCAAACCGGCCTTGCCACACCCGCGCGGGCCTGCCGGCGAGGGCGAACCTTAGGGTGGTCGGCAAGAGGCCGTACCGTGCCAAGGAGGCGTTCAGCGTGCAGTCCAAAAGAACGTTCTCCTGCCCACCCACGGGGGCTACAAAGCGGCCATCCATACCTGGCGCCAAAATGAGATGGTTCGGCAGGTGAAATGGCCCGGGATCGGCCACGAAGGGCGGGAAGAGCTTGCGCCAAGCGGCAGCCTGTGCCCGTGTGAGACAGACGAGATTCGGGCGCCGGCCGAGCATACCCAGCTGCGAGTCCGGTAAGAGTCGCGCCGAGAGTAGCCCAAAGATATGGGTCGCTATCGGCAGAGGGACGTTGGATATCCGAAACGGAACCCGCTGTGCAGGCGGTTGGGGTGGTGGCTCTGGATGAGGGTTGATTTGGCTTAATGTCGGATAGAGGCGCGACTCATAACGCTCCGCCAACTTCTCCTCTTGTAAAAGGGAAGAGAGCATCAGGGTGCCCGCAAAATAGGTGAGCAGCCTTGCAGAAGGCGATGGTGCCGGCAGCTCAAAAAGCGCTCCGATCCCTCCGGGAAAGCGAAAATTGCTGAGATAGCTCCCCACCAATTTCTGGCCGGTATCGTCCTGAGCGTAGACCTTCGAGCGGGCATCTATGCTGATGTTGTGTAGATCGTGCCGAACCGACATCACCTGTAGACTTACGATGAGTTTTCCGGCGGGCAGGTGCACTGTGGGCGCCACATTCCCGAACAGGTGCGCTCGTCCACAAAGCACCTGCCGCACGGAAACAAGATATCCCCCACAATCCTCCGACAAATTGGCCACATAAAGCGGAGCAGAAACCGGAGGTGGTAGATGCAGGGGGTCAATATAGAGCACACGGGTATCGCGTGGGTCTGACTGGATTGCACTTAGCCGAGGCGGTACGAGATAGTCCTTTCTCATGCCGCCTTGCGACGGCGGCGCCGTTCGATGCGTAGCATGCCCGAATAGCAGCCAAACGAGCAGCCCCCCAACCATCACGAACAGAACAGCCCTTTTTTCGATGCGCTCTAGCGCCTCCGTAGGCCGCCACCTTCTCGTTGTTGACTGCGGACTCTCCGCCTCTTGCATTCTCTTCTACCCTGTTCGTATGCGCACAAAGCGTCGCGCTCCCACGCGAAGTAGTTTGCCCTCCAGCGCCGCCATGTCGAACTCGGCGTTTACATCTTGTACCCGCTTACCGTCTAGCTCCACTCCTCCCTGTTCAACAAGGCGTCGAGCCTCGTTGTTGCTTTTAGCAATACCGGCTGCCACCAGCAGTCGGCATATCCAAATACGTCCCTCGCGAGCCTGTTCCGATCCAACCACTATCTCGGGCACATCGCTCGGCAGCTCGCCACCCGCATGCACGCGGTTCCATTCGATATCGGCCTCCTCTGCCGCCTTCGCCCCATGATAGATCGCTACGATCTCACGAGCCAACCGTCGTTTGACGTCCTTTGGGTTTATTTCTCCTTTCGACGCCCGCTGCAATAACTCCTCTATCTCTTCGAGGGGCACATCGGTACAGAGCACGAAATAGTCTCGCATCATCGCATCGGAGATGGACATGAGCTTGCCGTACATATCCAGCGGTGGCTCCGTTATCCCCACATAGTTCCCCAGCGACTTGCTCATCTTTTTCACGCCGTCTAGGCCTACAAGCAAGGGCATAAAAAGGGCTACCTGAGGCTCTTGGCCCATCTCCCGCTGGAGGTCACGCCCGGCGAGGATATTGAATGTTTGGTCTAGCCCTCCCATTTCTATATCGGCTTTGATGACCACCGAGTCGTACGCCTGTGCCAACGGGTAGAGCAGTTCATGGAGGCCTATAGGCAGGCCTTGGGCATAGCGATTGGCAAAATCCTCCCTTTGTAAAACTTGGGCCAACGTCATTTTAGCGGCGAGGTGCACAACATCGGCAAAGGTAAGCCTTCCCAACCACTCGCTATTGAAGCGGACTTCGGTGCGTTCGCGGTCTAGAATGCGCGCAAGTTGCTCCACATAGGTACGGGCATTGGCCGCGATCTCCTCTTGTGAGAGCATGGGGCGGGTTGTAGAGCGGCCCGAAGGGTCTCCTATCAGCGCGGTGTAGTCTCCGACGATGATCACTACCTGATGCCCGAGGTCTTGAAACTGCCTCAACTTTCTCAAGACCACGGCAAAGCCGAGGTGGATATCCGGCGCGGTGGGGTCTAGGCCCAATTTAATGCGCAGGGGTCGGTTCTCTTGCCGTGCCTTCCACAGCTTCTCCTCCAGCCCCCCTTCTGGAATGACTCCGGCCGTACCTCTTTTCAAGCGCTCGGCCTGCTGTAAGATATCGTTGGGTATGGTCGTTGCGGTCTCCAAAAGCTCCTCCAACAGCTATGTTTTGCGTTAACAGAGAGTCTACCCCATGTTAGAACGGAGTGTCCTCCAAAACACCAACCCACACCGTCACATGGAACATCCTCTCCCCTTTTCCGTTCAGGAGTGGGCATCTCACACCTATTCGCAGTTTCTTCTATGAAGGCGTTGCTTCTTAGCCCCTTATTTTTTGCAGAACCTTGCTCGCCAGAGAAGCCATAGTGTCCAACCATTTCTCCTCCAGTGGCAGCCTGCCCTGCCTCAGTATTATCGCGAATTGCCTCCAGGCAAAAAATTTTTTGCCAAACTCTTGACAACACGTCCCGGCTTTGTTATAATATAACTATATAACCCTACAAACCTTTCCTGCTACTTCTCTGCTCGTTAAGGAGGTCGCAACCATGAAGGCTTTGGCAGTCCACCGGCTCGTGGCGCGTTTGGGGCTTTACGCCCCTTCCCGTTTTGCCCCCTGGCAACGGTTCTGTGCCCTTACCACCCTTGGCAGCTTTGTCTGGAGCTTTGTGCTCTCGGCACCCTGTGTGGCCATTGCCCAAACTCGTGAGCATACCCCCCCCTAATTGCTAACAATAAAAACTCCATGAACTTCCCCAAACCCAAACGTTCGCAACCCCACTTCTCCATCAACTACCTCCAACCGGCCCCCAAGCCTTCCCATCCGCTCGCTCCGGCCACACGCTCCCTCTCGCTGCTGGATGCTCTGGGGCAACCCACCCAATCCGTCTCCCCCACCCAACGCCTCCTGTGGCGCAAACGGCTCCATCAGCCCAAGCTCTCCTCCCTCTCGGCGGCCTGGCTGCACCTGTGGCTGGCCCAGACCGCTTTAGGTCAAGACCAGCATCCCCAAGCCGCTCTTAAGGAGTTGGCGTGGGTAAGGCATTTCGCCCAACCCACCTGGTCGGTCTACGGCTTGGCCCTCTACGACACCGGTTTGGCCTTGTATGAGGAGGGGCGCTATGCGGAGGCGGCCGCGCTGTTTCATCGGTTGGTGGCGGGCAAGCCGGCTTTGCATGGGGTTGACCTTCGGGATGCGGCGTTGTTGTATCGAGAGTGTCGGGCCTGTTATGGGTACCATGCCTCCCATGCCAAGGCGGGGATACCGGAGCCGGCGTATTTGGACCCGTGGTGTGGGGCATCGGGATTGGCGCTCTGCTTTGGACGTTGGGGCTTGCCCACCTCCAAGGCGTATGTGGCCAAGGTGTGTAAGGTAACGGGTCGGGGAAGCAGTTTGGCGGACTTGGTGGCGGGGGCGCGTCGGGTAGGGCTGCACGCCTACCCGTTGGCGGTGCATACGGAGCAGGTGCTTATGGCGTTGCCCAAGCCGTTGATCGCCTTTGTGGAGCACGACCATTTTATCGGGGTGGTAGGAGCGGACAAGCGAGGGGTAGAGTATGTGTGCTCCGACTGCGGCCCCTGGCCTGGGGGCAAGGTGCATGTAAGTTGGAAGCAGTGGGCTTTGTTGGAGCCTTCGGCCTATTTGGCGGTGGTGCGTCCTGGAAGCGCGCAAGAGGTGGGGTTGTTGGCGTTGTTGGAGGGGCGTGTGGAGGTGGCCTCTCGGTATTTAGGGAGGGTTTGGCAGTCCTCTCCACCTCCTCCTGGAGGTGGGGGGAGCGGTGGGGCCAACCCCATCAACCCCAACGGGACGTTACGGTGTGGGTACTCTCCGGCCTCGCCCCAGCCGCCTTGTGACTGCAATACCCCGCAGCATCCGGGGAGCGGGCAGGCGGGGCCGGTAGGGGCCGGGGGGCGTCCTCCGGTACAGGCGATGGCGTTAGGGGGGCCTTCGCAGAACGACCCGGTGGATTTGGCCACCGGGGAGGAGGAGTACGGCCCGGAGGTAGATTTGCGGGTATACAACCCCATTGGGCCTTCGGTGGTGTGGACGCGAGAGTATGAGAGTTTGCGGGGCTACGACCCCACGTACGAGTACGACGATTTCGGATACGGTTGGACGCAGGGCTACAACCTGGGGGTGTACGACCCCTCCACCCAGCTTAACCCGCAGTTGGTGGCGGGGCAACAGGGACAGATAGGGCTATCGGGTTCGGATGCACCGGCATCGGGTTTGCAGTGGGACATCGTGTATCAGGGGAAGACGGTGGCCAGTTCCTCTAGCCCCAACGGGTGGAGCGTAAGCTTTGGGTATGGGATGGCCTCCGTTGGGGTGCCCTCCAGTGCGGCGGGAGGCATCAACTATGAGCTGCGCACGCTGCAGTCGCCTCCGTATGGGGGCGGGTCGCCGACGGCTTTTTCGGGCTATTTCGACGTGCAGGTGCCGGGTTCTATTCCTCAGGGCATGACGGTGACGCAGACGCTGACGGGCAGCGACCATCCGGCCTCCGGCTTACAGTGGGATATTCTGCTGAACGGGCAGACGGTAGCGACCTCTTCGGCCCCTAACGGGTGGCAGGTAGCTTTTGTCAACTATGCGACCATTTCGTTGACGGTCTCTCCATATGCGGTGGTGGGCGGGGGGTACGAGGTTCGCACCA
>Ga0209061_1005573_pt1 | contig 10907 bp, 6 predicted proteins | sample Coa_R1_10_FD_187157 | JGI IMG/M metagenome (GOLD analysis project Ga0209061, IMG submission 187157) | Surface soil microbial communities from Centralia Pennsylvania, which are recovering from an underground coalmine fire - Coalmine... | ecosystem: Environmental > Terrestrial > Soil > Unclassified... | reverse complement strand
ATGAACTGTTAGAAGGTCCGCAGGTGATCGTGCGGATGAACCACGAGAACGGCGGATTCGACTGTCCCGGCTGCGCCTGGCCGGACGACCGCAAAGGCCTGCGCCTGGACATTTGTGAAAACGGCATCAAGCACTCGACCTGGGAAATGGACCCCAAGCGCGTCGGCCCTGATTTCTTTGCCGCCCATAGTGTTACCGAGTTGCTGACATGGAGCGATTTTGCGCTGGAGGATGCTGGTCGGCTCACCCAACCCATGGTGTACGACCCGCAATCCGACCACTACGTACCCATCGAGTGGGAGCGGGCATTCGCACTGATCGGAGAGACTCTGCGCGGTCTGGACTCGCCTAACCAGGCCTCCTTCTACACCTCGGGCCGGTTGGGCAACGAGGCAACCTTCCTCTACCAGTGGTTCGTCCGCGAGTTCGGCACCAACAATTTCCCGGACTGCTCGAACATGTGCCAGGAGGCCAGCGGTGTCGCATTGTTGACGACGCTGGGCACCGGCAAGGGCACCGTCGACCTGGTCGACTGGGAAGAATCCGACTGCCTCATCATCATGGGCGTCAACGCCGCCACCAACGCCCCGCGGATGCTCACGGCGTTGGTGGAGGCGCATCGCCGCGGGGCGGCCATCGTGCATATCAACCCGCTGATCGAAGCTGCCGCGACCCGAACGATCGTGCCGCACGAGATGCTCGACATGGCGCTGTTCCGCGCCACCGACATCAGCACGATGAACATCCAGCCTCGCACCGGCGGAGATTTCGCGCTGATTCGTGGCGTCGCAAAGGCGCTACTGGAAACCGCCAAAGACGACCCGGCGGCAATCGATGAGCTGTTCATCGAGCGCTACACTCGCGGCTTCGCCCAGTACAAAGCGGCGTGCGAGGCGGTGAGCTGGCCGGAGATCGAACACCAGTCGGGTGTGCCTGTCGACCAAATCCGCGGTCTCGCAGACGTTTATCGGAACGCGAGGGCAAGCATCATTGCCTGGTGCCTGGGCGTGAGCCAGCACGCCCACGGGCCCGACGCCGTTCGTGAGATCGTCAATCTGTTGCTGCTGCGCGGCAACATCGGCCGAGAAGGCGCGGGGCCCTGCCCGATTCGCGGCCACAGCAACGTGCAGGGCAACCGGACCTGCGGCGTCGACCATCATCCGTCCGAGGAGTTTCTCGACCGCATCGCGGCCGCCTGCGAGATAGACGTGCCCCGTGAGCACGGGCTGGACGTGGTCGCCACCATCAATGCGATGCACCGCGGCGACGTCAAGGTGTTCTTCGGAATGGGCGGCAACTTCGCCCTGGCCGCACCCGACACCGCCTACACCTTCGAAGCGTTGCGCCAATGCGAGCTGACCGTGCACGTCTCCACCAAACTCAACCGCAGCCATCTGGTCCACGGCCGGCGCGCACTGATCCTGCCCTGCGTGGCGCGCACCGAAATCGACCGGCAAGCCAGCGGGATTCAGTCGATCACGGTCGAAGACTCGATGAGCATGGTGCACCTGTCGGTGGGCATGAAAGAACCGGCGTCACCGCACCTATTGTCGGAGCCGGCCATCGTCGCTGGCATCGCCGAAGCCACCCTGCCGAACTCTAAGACCCCGTGGCGCGAACTCGTCGCCGACTACGACCTGATCCGAAACCGAATGGCCAAGGGGCTGTACGGCTTTGAAGACTTCAACCGGCGGGTGCGTCAACCGCTGGGCTTCCGGATCCGCCAGCCCGCACGAGAGCTCGTGTTTCTCACCGACTCGGGCAAGGCCGAATTTTCTGCTGCCGAGTTGCCGAACGTGGTTCCCCCCGAGGGACAACTCATCTTGGGCACGATGCGCTCCCACGACCAGTTCAACACCACGGTGTATTCTGATGACGACCGGTACCGGGGGGTGAAGAACCTGCGCACGCTACTGTTTATGAACACCATAGACATGGCCGAGATGGGTATCTCCGAGTTTGACTACATCGACATCACCAGCATCGCCAAGGACGGCACCCGGCGCAGTGTGTACGGCTACCGCGCGGTGGGTTACGACATTCCCCGCGGCTGCGCGGCGGGCTACATGCCCGAGCTCAACGTGCTGTGCCCAATCGGGAACTTCAACGCCGAGAGCGGTCAACCGGTGATGAAGCACGTCCCGATCGAAGTCACCCGCTCGGCGGCTCGATAACCATGGGTCGCGTTACTGCACGCCGGAGAGCCAGCCACCTGGCGGCTGGTCATGCGGCCGAACGGCCCGAGACGCTGGCGGTCGAGGAACCGCTGGAGATCAGGGTCAACGGCCGCCCATTGACGGTCACGATGCGCACGCCCGGCTCCGATTTCGAGCTGGCCCAAGGGTTTCTGCTTACCGAAGGCGTGATCGCCCGCCGCGACGACGTGCTCACCGTCCGGTATTGCCGAGGGGCCGACGGCGGCGACCTCAACACCTACAACGTGCTGGACGTGACGTTGGCGCCCGGCGTGCCGATGCCCGAGGTGGACGTCACCCGCAACTTCTACACCACGTCGTCGTGCGGCGTGTGCGGCAAGGCTTCCCTGGAAGCGGTGCAGTCGATCAGCCGGTACTGTCCCGGCGACGACCCGGTCACCGTCCACGCGCAAGCGATCACCGCGATGCCAGACCGACTCCGCGCTGCGCAGAATGTGTTCGCCAGCACCGGCGGCCTTCATGGTGCGGCACTGTTCGACGCCGAGGCACGGATGCTGGTGGTACGCGAGGACATCGGCCGCCATAATGCGGTCGACAAGGTGATCGGCTGGGCCGTCGAGCAGAGTCGAATCCCGTTGTCCGGCACGGTGCTACTCGTCAGCGGCCGCGCGTCGTTCGAGTTGACCCAGAAGGCTGTGATGGCCGGGATCCCGGTGCTGGCCGCGGTTTCCGCGCCGTCGTCGCTGGCGGTGGACCTCGCCACACAGTCCGGTGTGACGCTGGTGGCGTTCTTGCGGGGGGACTCGATGAACGTCTACAGCCGTCCCGACCGCATTATTCGTCGCCGCGAAAGTGCAACTGGCGACGCATCTACTCGAGAAATACGTAGGTAGTTGCACTCTCACGGTGAGATTTAGTGCTCGACCACCTGCTGCAGCTCGTCGGCGCAGGCATCGATCACCGCCGCCAACCGCACTTGCTCAGTGGTGTGAGTAGTCGGGCAGAGTTCCACGGTGTGATTGTGTGCGGAGCTGGCGTGCACGACGGCGACGGCGAGTTGGTCCTCGGCGAGCGCTGTGCCAGCATCGGCGAGGTCGCGAATAGCGGCGCGCAACGGTTCGGCGATCCTGTGATGGTTGGTGACGGTGCGGGCCAGCTGCAGAACGGAATTGGCGAGCAGCGCGAGCTGCGCCGCTTGACGATCAGCGGCGCGAGTGGCCTCACGTAATGGCCATCGCAGTGGGCAGACCCGCGCCAATTGAATTGCGGTGCTGCGAGCTTCGATGAGCCGCGCCAGCTGCCGGTGCAGTCGGTCCGCGGCTTTCAGTGCCCAGTCTGGTGCCAAATCATCAGTGACATCGGCGATCTGGACGAGGATGTCACGCAGCGCGGTCAGTGTGCCGTCGCGTGCACCGCGCAGCACGGCCAGCGGGTTCTTGGGGAAGATCAAGATGCTGAAGGCCACCGCCAGACCGCCGCCGATCAGCGCGTCGAACAGTCGTTCCGGGCCGACACCGCCATACGGAAACGCCAGAATCAGGATCGCCGACATGGTGGTTTGGTTGACGAACATCGGTCTTTGCCGCGTGAAGCCCCGGCCGATCAAATCTGCGATACAAAGCGAAATCAGCACGGCTGCACCCATCGCGAGCGGCCCGCTGCCCAGCACGGCGTGCACCGCCGCACCGATGCCGATTCCCAACGTCACGCCGATCACCATTTCGACGGCGAGTTCCGCGCGAACCACGTTGGTCGCCCACAAGCACACCGCAGCGGCGATGGGTGCGAAAAACGGGTTGTGGTGGCCGAGCACGTCGCGCGCGAGGTACCAGGCGAGGCTCGCGGCGATCGCGGTCTGCGCGATTGGCCATAAGGCGCGGGTCACGAGAGTCACTGACGATAGAGGCTGCCGAGCCGTTTGGCGAAGAACTCGTCGAGTTTCAGCTTGTGCGCGCTCTCCACGAATGCCCGGGCCACGGGCGAACCGGGCCCGGTCGAGTTGGCGGCGACGGCGATCTGCGTCTTCAGGACCGGGTCGACGAGTTCCACCGCCCGCAAATCGGCGGCCATCAGGTTGGCCCACAGCCAGGTCTGCGGAACGATGCACGCTCTGTCGCCGGTGGTGGCCTGGGCGAGCAACGTACTGACCGAGTCGGTCTCGACGTGCGGGCTCACCGTGACGCCGTGGCCGGCGAAGGTCGCGTCGATGATCTGGCGGACCCGCATGTCCGGGGTGAGCAAGGCCAGCGGCAGCTGTGCCGCCTCCGGCCACCGCATCGTCGAGGTACCCGTGGGCAGCATGTCGGCGGGCGCGATGAGAACATAGCGATCCTCATACAAGGGCACCACATCCAAGCCGCGCGTCTCTTCCGGCCCGACGGGGACGATGGCGGCGTCGAGCTCAAACCCGCGCAGCCGCCGGTACAGATCGGAGGTCGCCAGCTGCGAACGGATCTGCACCTTGGCCAGCGGATGAGCCGAACAGAACGCTGAGAGCACCAGAGACGAAGTGGTCGAGGCAGTAGGTATGGCGCCCAGCCGCAGGGTCCCGACGACCCCGGACCTCATGGCGCGTACCTCGTCGCGGAAAGCGTCGTGTTCGGCGATTATCCGCTTGGCCCACACCAGCAACCGCTCTCCCTCTGGGGTGAGGCCCTCGAAGCTGCGTCCGCGTTTGATAAGCGTGACATCCAGTTCGCGTTCGAGCTTGGCGATCGCCGCGGAAAGCGCGGGTTGCGACACATAGCACTTCTCGGCCGCGCGGGCGAAGTGGCGTTCCTCGGCGACCGCGACGAAATACTCCAGTTGGCGGAAGAGCACGACACCTCCTTCCGCACGCGCGTCCTTCAGCAAGCCCTGCCGGCTAGTGCTGCGGACAAGTCTCGCACTGTCAAAGCAGCTTCGACGGCGTTCCGCGATGCTTCAGCCTTGGAGGCCCACTATTAGGGTTCCTATCTGTACCCCTGTATGTCTTTGTCTTCGATCGACCGTGCCAGCTCTTGACCCGTGTCGGTGAGCTGCAGGTAAGCGGAGTACATCCATCGCTCGAGGTCGTCGTAATGCTTGACGTAGCCGTGGAAAACCTTGTGCATCGAATGATCGAGCGACTCATTCCACGGGATGAAGTGTTCCCCTTCCGGGGCCACGCCTCCGGGATGTACCAAAGAGCGTATGACCTCCAAGGTTTCGTTCTGTACCGCCGATGGCGACGCCGACGGATTCTGCTGTCTGACATGCCAATCAACCGCATGGCTATGGCTTGCATGCCTTTAGCTGGATCAACACTGCTGGGTGAAGTATCACTTCAAAACCAATCAGGGTATCGAGTGGTTGACCCAGGAGGAGGGGGATCGGCTGGCCGGCACCGACCCGGATTGTTGTATGCGCGATCTGCATGAGGCGATCGAGCGCGGGGAGTATCCGAGCTGGTCGCTGAAGGTGCAGATCATGCCGTTCGCCGACGCGAAAACGTATCGGCTCAACCCGTTCGATGTGACCAAGGTGTGGCCGCACGCCGATTATCCGCTCATCGATTTGGGCACGATGACGTTGGACCGCAACGTGACTGATCACCACACCGAGGTCGAGCAGGGCACCTTTGCGCCGCACGACCTGGTGCCCGGCTGTGGGCTAAGCCCGGACAAGCTGTTGCTGGGGCGCAGTTTCGCCTACGCCGATGCCCACCGCTACCGGGTCGGGGCCAACCACAACCAGATCCCGGTCAACGCCCCCCGCTGTGCGGTGCGCTCCTATTCCAAGGACGGGCAGATGCGATTTGTCAACTCCACCGACCCGGTGTATGCCCCTAACTCCGTCGGCGGGCCCAAAGCCGATCCCGACCGCGCCTCTGAGGTGCGCTGGGCCACCGACGGGGAGATCATGCGCGCCGCCTACACGCTGCGACCCGATGACGACGACTGGAGCCAGGCCGGCGCTCTGGTGCCCGAGGTCATGGACGACGCGGCGCGCGAACGCCTGGTACACAACGTCGTTCACCACGTCACCGACGGCGTCAAAGAACCCGTGCTGTCCCGAGTAGTCCAATACTGGTACAACATCGACCCCGACATCGGCAAAAAAATCGAAGACGGCATCCGCGCCAGGGCGAACCGGTAGGGCAAGCGCTACGGGGTAGCCCGATGTACTTTCTCCAACGCGACCGGCGGAACGTAGAGACCCTCGAGTGTGCGATGCCACCACGCGCGTTCCCGGATCAGCTCCCGCGCCGTGGTGAACCGGTAATGGTAGAGCTGGGCGCGGACGAATTTCGGCGGTGAACCCGGGAATGGGTTGCGGCGCAACAGTCGTAGGGTCGGCGGATCGTTTTCGAGCAATCGCACCAGGAACGCGCGCAGCCACGGATATGCATAGTGCGGGGAGATCGCGGCGAACCACATCAGCCAGTCCAGCCGCAGGTGGTAGGGCGCCCATTGTCGCGGCAGCTTGTCCACCGGGCCCGGCTTGCCCTTGAATTCGTATTCCTTCCATACCGTCTGCCTGGTGATGGTCGGCTCGTCGGTCCCCTCGATGACCACCTCGTAACGAGTCCGACCGATGCTGCCGAACGCTCCGTAGGTGTTGATCAAGTGAAATGGGTTGAACGACATGTTCATCCGCTGCCGGCGCGAGATCATGTTGCGCACCGGCCAGTAGCTCAAGAACACCGACACCGCGGCGAACGCGATCACCAACACCGCGAACCAGGCCGGCGGCTCGGTCATCGCCGGCTGCTGAGGAATTGACAACACGGCCGACGCCGACGACACGTCGATCACGCTGCAACCCAACAGGATCGTCAGCCAATTGAGCCAGGCGAAGTTGCCGGACGCCACCAGCCACAGCTGGGTGATCACAACGATCGTGCCCGCGATGCTGGCCACCGGCTGCGGCGCGAACAATGCGAACGGCACGACCAGCTGCGCGAAATGATTGCCCGCCACTTCGATCCGGTGCAGCGGCTTGGGCAGGTGATGGAAGAACCAGCTGAACGGTCCCGGCATCGGCTGCGTCTCGTGGTGGTAGTACAGGCAGGTCAGGTCGCGCCAGCATCGATCACCGCGCAGCTTGATCAGCCCCGCGCCGAACTCGAGCCGGAACAGTAGCAAGCGGGCCAGCCACATGGTCAGAACCGGCGGGGCCACATGGTCGTTGCCGAGGAAAATCGCCAGGAAGCCGGTCTCGAGCAGCAGCGACTCCCAGCCGAACGAATACCAGGTCTGCCCGACGTTGACGATCGACAGGTAGAGCACCCACAGCACCAGCCACATCAGCATGGCGGCCCAGAGCGGCACCAGACCCGCCACGCCGGCGACGATTGCGGCAGACAGCGCTGCACCGAACCAGGCGACGGCGGCGAAAAACCGATCGGAGTAGCGGAAATGGAAGATGCTCGGGACGTCCCGGAAAGTCACTCGAGCCAGGAACTGCGGCACCGGCAGCATCCCGTGCTCGCCGATCAACGCACGGAACTGCCGGGCTGCCGCGACGAACGCAATCAGGTAGACGGCTGCGATACCACGCTCCAGTACCAGCCTGCCCAGCCAATATTCGGGTGCGCTGAACCATCCCATGCCCGCGGCTCCTCGGACGGTGGACTTCTATTGTCTCGCTTACCCAGGTTCGCGTGGTCGCAATACCACCACCGAGCCGACCAAGGCCCCGAGCGAAATCAGCGCCAGCAGTTGCACACCGGCCGAATGCCCGGCATAGCCGTCCACCGACCGCCACGGATGCCGCGACAGCGCTGCGCCGGCCAGGATCAGTCCGGCCGCACTCAAACCGACGGTCCATCGGTGGTGCGGTCGCAGCCATCGCACGCCGAGGAAGGCGGCGAATACCAGGACACCGGCCGCGCCGGCGATCACGACGCCGGCTCCCAGCATCGCAACGGCCGCCCACCGGCCCGGCGCCCACGGTTGCGCCGGTGAGTCATCGGGCGGTCGCCGGCGACCGCGCCACAACGCCATCAGCACCAACAGCGGCAGCAGAGCCAGGCCGCCGGCCAGGCCGCCGCGGTAAGCCGAGTTGGGCGCGAATGTCAGCGTGATGGGGCCGGAGGTTCCCGCCGGCACCACCCAGCCCTGCTGCCAGCCGTTGACGGCGACCGGGTTGAGCCGGGTCCCGGTGCTGGTATGCGCCACCCAGCCGCGATTGATGCTTTCCGGCACCACCAGCACCCGAGTGGTCGTCGCCGCGGCTACCCGAACCTCGCGATGCGCCGGACCCCACACCGCGGCTTCCACGGGATTCGTTGTCGCGCTGGGCAATTCGGCGGCGTTCAGCTGGGCGCCGTCGACGACGAACTGCTCGCCCGGACTGATCAACAGCTCCTGCTGACCGGCCGGCAACGCGATCGGTTCATGGTCACACGGCTGGGCCGCCACCGGCTCGCCGTCGAGCAGCGCGCCCACCGTGGACTTGATCGCCGTGTGCACGAACCGCCCGGCGATCGCGACGACCGGGCCCCGGCTGCAGTCGACGGTGACCTCGCGGGAGCGGTTGCGGGCGGCATCGGCGGCCGCGACCGGTTTGCCGTCGCTGCCCAGCACCGCGATCTCGGCCAGTCCCGGCGGCTTGAGCTGGTCGAAGCCCAGCGCGGTGCGGTCGATCACGTCGACCCAGTCGAGCAGGCTGACCCTGATGGTGTCGGTGACCCGCGGTTTCAACAGCACGGTCTGCGGCGCCCCGTCGCCGGATTTCAGCTCGCGCGTCTGGGGGCCGTCGCCCAGGTCGACGGCGACCATGCTCGGATGCGTGGGCACCGCCGAAGCGCTGGGGGTGAGCCGTAAACCGGCCACCTCTGCCGGCCGCGGCAAGCTCACGGTCAGCGTCGGCGGCGTCTTGTGCTGCACCACCCGCTGCGGCGCCGTCCACGCGGTCGCCGGATCGCCGTCGGTGGCCGCGTACGCCGAACCCAGGACGTCGACCAGGTCGGAGTCGCCGCGCGCCCGGGCAGTGTCCGGCGCGGCGAGCAGGTCGGCCAGCTTCGGGCCCTGCCGGGCCCGCACCCATACCGTCGGCGTCACCGACACCGGGCCCGGCACGTTCAGCGTGCGGCTGAAGGTGGCCGGTGTTTCCGGGGTGAGCGCCATCGAGGCGGCGCAGCGCATGTCTCGCGGACCGCGGGCGCAGCCTGGTCGGCCCAGCAGCTCGGAACCGAGATCCCATCCCGCCACCGCGCTGTTGGGCGGCGGCGCCGGAACCCGCACGGTGTGCCGCAGATCAATCGGGTGGGCGAAGCCGGACGCGTCGTACTGGGTGATCGACAAGTCGGTGATGCCGAACTGCACACCGGCGGAGCCGTTGTCGGTGCCGATCGCGGTGATTCGCAGCCACGGGGTTTCGCCGTAGGGCAGCGCCGCACTGAGCGGCTTGCCGGCCTCGTCGAAGCGCAGCGTGGTGGTGCCGTTGACGGTTTCGATCTGGATGCGGCGGACCTGGGCGCCGACGGCGGTCGCGCTGGGCGTGAGCGTGATGACGCCGTTGGTCACCGGGTGGTCGAAATCCACCTGCAGCCACTGGCCGACGGCGGACTGCAGCCCGTTGGAGACCCACGCGGTCGCCGGGTCGCCGTCGATCGCGGCCGCCGGTGAGGCGGCCGGTGCGACGTCGGGCAGCGCGGTGGCATCCGACGACGAGCTGGATACCGTCAGCCGCCCGCCGGTCCAGCCGCCGTAGACGGTCTGCGCGCCCGGTGTGGGGTAATCCGGTACCCGGTTGAAGGTGTGCCGGGCATCGCCGGCCGCACGGATCGCCGACGAGTGGTGGTCGACGCGGCCGTAATCGGTCTCCCGCGCGACCGGGGTGTCGCTGACGGTCACGACGGGCAGCGGCAGACCGGCGCGCTGGGCGTCGGCCGTCAGCAGCACCGGTCCCAGCGCCGGCCGACCGCGCAGCCGCCGGCGTTCGTCGAGGCGCAACAGCACTTCAGGCCCGCCGTCGACCCGGGGCAGCTCGTCGATGTCGGCGACGTACGGCGCTCCCGGATTCCCGGCGGTGGCGTCGACCCGGTAGATCTCCACCGCGGGATACCGCGGCCGCAGTTCGCTGTCGCTGACAAACCCCGACACCGGCCCGGGCCCGACCGGCGCGCCGAACTGCGCCACCTTCGCCAGCCGCGGCGAGCCGACGATGGCCCGGTGCACCAGGATCGGACGCGCCGAGCGCGACGTGTCGGGGTCCAGGTCATTGCGCAGCACGACATAAGAAATACCTTGCCGGGCAAGGGTATCCGCCAAACCCGCGGACGGCCGACCGGCGGCGAGCAGCCGCTGCACGGAGTCCAGCGCGCGGATGGTCTGCGGCGGGGTCAGCGGAATCGAATCGCGCACACCCCACGAGCTTCCGCCCAGCACCTGCAGCGGCTCGTCGTGGCTGGTGCCCCACACCTGGGTGGCGAACGGCGCGCCCGGGACGACCAGTACCCGCCCGCCCGTGTTGTGCTCGTCGAGCCAGCCGGCGGCGTCGTGCCAATACTGCGGTATCGCGCGGAACGCGCCGGGCGGGGTCAGCCGACCGGTCCACGCGAGCGACGTGCTGACCATCAGCGCGACCATCACGACGATCCCGACCGCGACCCGCCTGTCGCGTTCCGGGTGGTCGAAGGCCCGCAGCCACACCCGCGCCGGCGCGCTGCCCGGCAATGGCACGCGGCTCAGCAGCTGCGCCAAACCCAGCACCAGCGGGATCCGGATCAGCGATTCCAGCTTGTGCACGTTGCGCAGCGGTGCCCCGCCGGCGTCCAGAAAAGCC
>Ga0209061_1005571_pt1 | contig 10911 bp, 11 predicted proteins | sample Coa_R1_10_FD_187157 | JGI IMG/M metagenome (GOLD analysis project Ga0209061, IMG submission 187157) | Surface soil microbial communities from Centralia Pennsylvania, which are recovering from an underground coalmine fire - Coalmine... | ecosystem: Environmental > Terrestrial > Soil >... | reverse complement strand
CCATGGCTCGCATGGCAGCAATCTTCAGATCGCGACTGTACACGGTTCGGGCCAATTCCATACCTCGTCTCCCTTCAATGTAGGTTGGCCCTTAACTCCGTGTCTCATTTTTGGGGTGCACTCCAAATCAACCAAACCATCCCTTCATTCCTCCCCCTATGAGCCTTAGATACAAAAAATCACCCAATATCCTGGCAGCAGTTTTGCAACCCGGTAAAACCACCTCACCAGAGAGGCTTCCTTCATACCGCATACTTACAAGAGAACACCAACACCTGCCATCTGCGAGCCCACGTCTAAGAATCTCCAATGGCCTGCATTTACCAGCCGAGAGCAGGCTCCCCGGCACGCATCCGGAAGTAGTTTGCAAACTGCCCCCAGCCCAGTGTTTCCCGCCACTTCTCCCCCGCACATCGCGATTCTCAACTGCCACGACCCTCCGGGTCTACCGACCAGCCGCAAAGTGTGCCAAGCCCTCGTTCTTAGCGGCTGAAACCACGTTTCGGCAGTAAAAACGCGGCAGTAGTTCGCGATCGCGACATCAACACACGCGAGAGAAGACTGGGTAAAAAGCCGGATTTACCACCAAAACAGTGGTCACTTATACAGCAACCGCCGCCAAACGGAGACTGCACGACCTCCCAGGGCTCGATGTAGCGGGCGACGAAAGTCGCCTGCATCTCGGTGACCGCGTCGTCGATGGAGACGCCCGAGCCTTCGTTGAGGATCTCCACCCCGAAGATCTTCATGCAGGTCGCTGCCCCGTTCTCGTTGGTACCCGCCAGGGTGATGTCGAACGGGAGGATCTGGTCGGAGTAGGAGGGCAGGGCCTCGGTCTTGAAGCCCGAGACTTCGTCCAACTGCTGGCCGCTGAACTGGTCGATGGTGGCGCCCACGTCAACTCCGTTGGTGCGGACCAGGGTGGAGTTGAAGATCGCGTTCTGCGACAGGAAGACGTTGTCGTCGGTCATGAACTGGGGACGAACGTCATCGACGTTGGCGATGTAGGTGCCGCCCATCTTGTCCACCAGGGCGAGCAGGGCATGGCGGTCGAAGTTGACCCAGATAAGGGAGCCGGCGATGCCGCGCTGGTTGCGGGAGAACGAGCGCACGTCGGCCGAACCCAGGGTATAGATGGGAGCCTTCTCACGCGTGACCGAATATGACACGGCTTGAAGCTCCGCGAAGGGGTACGGTCCGATGCACGCCCGGATCGGCGACGAGAAATATTGATTGTGGGTTCCCTTTGGTAGCGGGTAGGCGTCAGGTTACGATTCTTCTTGACACTGAGATATATCTCAGCGTACAAAAGGAGAACACTATGAAATTTACCCGTCGTCGTCGCCACCTTCGCCCCCGCCCCTCGCGGGCGCAGATCCACCAGCAGATCGACCGCCTCCGCCGCCAGATTCCGTGGTTGCGGATGGAATGGCTGCTGGAGGCCGCCCGCAAAGACCGTAACTTGTTGCACCTGCGTCTGTTACACCAGCGCATCCTGGCCTGCCAGGACGAGCTCGACGCCTGGGAGGCCCTCTAATGAAGCGTGCCGCCCTTTATCTGCGGGTCTCGACCGTCGATCAGCACCCCGAAAGCCAGGTCCATGACCTGCGTTTCCTGGCCGCGCAGCGCCACCTGGAAATCGTGCAGGAATACACCGATCACGGCGTCAGCGGCACTCGCGCCCGCCGCCCGGCGCTGGAGCAACTCCTGCGCGATGCTCGTCACGGCCAGTTCGACGTGATTCTGGTCTGGGCCAGTGACCGGCTGGCCCGCTCCGTCCGGCACTTCCTGGAGCTGCTGGATGAGTTCCATCGCTTGGGCATTGAGTTCGTTTCGTTCCGCGAGCAGCTTGATACCGGCGGCCCCTTGGGCCGGGCGGTGACCGTGATCATCGGTGCGGTGGCGGAGTTGGAACGGAACTTGATTATCGAACGCGTGCGCGCCGGCATGCGCCGGGCCCGTCTCGAAGGCCGGCCGATCGGCCGTAAGCCGCTGGTGATCGACCGGGCTGCGCTGCTGAGGGAACGCGCTCACGGCCGCAGCCTCTCGCAAATCGCCCGCACCTTCAGGATCTCCCGGGCCTCCGTCTCACGACTGTTGCGGGCCGCCCAGGCGGTTCCCCAAGAAGTGACGGATTGGGCCTCATGACCGCCGCATCGCTGCCAGGTTCCGACGAGATCACGCTTGGCCCCGACGAGGTGGTCGTCCATCCCGAGGAGGTCCTCGTCACTCCCGACCTGGTGGTCATCGATCCGGACGAGAGTGTCCGCGTCGTCGTTGAAGAGTCAGTGATCGATCCCAACGGCTAAGGACTAAGCCCTACAGAAAGGAGGCCAACTTATGAAACCCACGACTTTGCCTGATCCGGCGGTGGAACTGGGACGGCGGCTGCTCGCCGCCCTGCTCTCCTATCAGTTGGGAATCGCCTTCGCTTGCGCCTTGAACAAGTATGTGCCGCAGGACATCGACCCCTCCTGGCGCGCACTGGGCCACGCCCTGCTCCACGATCAGGCAACCTTCGCTCAGCCGCGGCCGGGGCAATGCTAAGCCGCAATACCTACCCCGCTCAAAAGGGTTCGCGCCGAGCCCTCTGTAACTCGCTGAAAACAGGCCGCCGGAATAGGCGGCCTGTGCTGTCTCAAAAGGTATGGGTTGTGTGCTGGCCGATGCCGGCGCAGACTGCCCCGTCCACAAACAGGGAGGCCCACTCGTCGGCCAGCGGCGCCTGATGAAACTCGCGCGCCCGTCATGTCTGGCGAACGGATTCCACCTTTGGAGCACTGTGCCGCCTAAAGAAATGATCCCCTGCCATTACAATCAGCGGGGTCACGCATGCGATATAGATGCTGTCGACCCCCAATGGATTGCCCGCCATGTACCATGCCGTTGTAACCGCGGCCGCCGTCAACAGTCCCAGCGAAGCTCCTCGCCCGCTGCTGAAGCTAGGAGCGTAAAACATCAGGACAACCACCACGGCAATGGTCGTTCGCAAGGCGCGTGCAAAAAACATTGTATTCAGGATCTGGGGTACGAAAATGGCAAATGGAATGGGCAGCAAGCCCATCACGGCTGTCGCCAGCCGCGAAAACCTCAAAGACTCTTTTTCCGTGGCATCCTTGTTCATAAATGGAAGATAAAAGTCCTTAAGCAGTAGGGCCGCACACGCGAGTGCCCCGGCCGATGACGCGGAGAACACCGCCGCAATGAGGCCAGCAACAACCAATCCGCCGAGAAACGGATTCATCACTGTGACCCATATTGGCAACGCTTCCGCTGACGGAATCTTGGGAAAGGCTAATTTCGACATCACCCCGGTCAGGGCGATCATGAACCCAATGGGAATGATCAGCAGCCCGGCATAGATACTTGCTGTCTTCGCTTTTCGCTCATCCTTGGTGGAAGCTACCGCCTGGATGATGTACTGGGTCGAGAAGATTGCGCCCATGTTGCCGATGGTCCAAGCGATGATGGTGGGCCATCCGATCGCTGTCCAATGCATCATCTTCGGGCTGACATGCATCTTCAACCCCGTCGCGCCCCCTACGGTGGCCAATCCCACCGCTACACAGATGATGACCCCAAGGTATTTCACGGCCACATGAACCAAGTTCGTGTAAGCGACCGCCGACATTCCCCCGGCGGCAACATACACGACGGAGACCACCCCGACGATGACCACCGCCAGCCATTTGGGCAGGTGCAAGAGAACTGCAACGGTCGCGGCGCCCCCGGCATAGGTGGCAATTATGGCTACCACAAGGGCATAGGTCATGATTAGGGATGTGATCAGCTTCGCGGTCGGTCCGTAGCTCCGCGCAATGGCTCCCGAAATCGTATATTCGCCGCGTTCATGGAATTTTTTCGCCAGATAGAAAGCGAATACCGTGAACGCCAACATGAGCGAGTAGAGGTTCCAGGCGGCAGAAATGCCTTTTCCGAAAGCGGTCTGGGCGGTCCCAATCGTCGAACCGACCGCTATAAATTCCGACATCATCAGAGCGCCGATGACAAACGCACCAAAGTTCTTTTGGCCGGTCATGAAACCCGAGGCTGTGTGGGAGTACTTCTTCAGGTAAATACCCACTACCGTCGTAAGGCAGATGTAGAGTAGCGCGATCCCAATCATGATAGTGCTAGCCACGGATGACCTCCCGATCCAACCGCTCCGCCCTGCGCTTAAGACGCTTGCGACTTCTGATAGCTACCTTCAAGATACACACCATTGTTCAAGAGTACTTCCTGCAATTCCTTCACGTTGATCTCAGGAATGGAACGATTCTGCTGCGTGGCCATGGATGCTGCCGTCCCCGCAGCTTGCCCGGTAACCATGCAAGGGGCCATATTGCGGGTAGCACCATGTGCGTACTGAGTCGCCGAAATACATCGCCCCGCAACTACGACATTGGCGAGCCCTTGCGGAACTAACGCTCGGAAGGGTATATCGAACGTCCCATCGCCGCCAATGTCGTGGAAATGAGCTTGCCCAGTATCGGGATCGTGGATGTCTACGGGGAAACAGATCTTGCCAATCGCATCGCCGTACTTCTTACCCTCCAGAATGTCCTGTTCGGTAATCTCATACAATCCGGTGATTCGGCGTGTCTCGCGCACCTGTGCTCCGGCGGCCGGCGCAAAATACGCCCTCTCGAAGCCGGGGACGAAGTTCTTCAGGAACTCGCTGATTTTATGCACTTGTTTGGTCAGCGCCACCGTTGCCTTCGAGATGTCGAAAGAACTGGTGGCATCGATGCCGGTCACCGCGGACGTGTTCACATTGAGGTGATTCGGCCACACCGTATTGCAGAACACCTTGTGGTCTTGGTTGGGGAAAATCTTATGCTCAAGGACGTAGTCGTTCCATTTGCTGAAGGTCCCGTTAAAGTACACGGGGATGAGATCCGGGTAATCGCGGCGCTTGGCCATGGCAGGTTCAACCGCCCCGAGCTCTTCGGCAATTTTGAAGTTGTCCGTCGCATAGCATCGCAGGACCATGGACACCGGCTGCGTTTTGCCCGTCTTGAGGTCGCCCTTGCAGAACTTCGCTCCTGCTAGCACCGAGACGTCTCCATCGCCGCTGGCATCCACATAATTGCGGGCGCAGAATGTTAGGATTCCTTGTTTCGCTGCGACCTTGAGACACGCGATGCGGTTGCCTTCCATTTCCACGCCCACGACCAGCACGCCAACAATGGTCTGGACGTCGGCCTCATCTAGCATCTCCGTAACAACGTACCGGAAAAGTTCTCCATCCACCGGCGTAACCGCTTTCACGAACCCGGTATAGGGCACATGCCCAACTGCCCCGCCAAGCTCAATGAGCCGGTCGACAATTTCTTGTGGAATTCCAAAGACCACCTGCTTTCCAAACCTGCTAATGTAGTTGTGCAGGCAATACCCGGTCGCCGCGACGCCCCCGATCGTGGGCTTGTTCTCGAGAAGTATGGTCTTCGCACCTTGGCGACCGGCTGCAATCGCCGCAGCGATTCCGGCAACACCACCTCCCACTACCAATACATCGCAATTTGTGCTTGCAATCATTTCCTTCTCTTTTGCGTTTACTCCAGGCTGCAGATAAAGGATCTCAACCAGAGTCTCCTTTGTGACTTCAAGAACCGCGTGATTGCACGCCCATTTCCCTTGCCCAGTCCCGCATAGTGTCACTCGCAATCATACTTCACGGACGCTATGCGGTTCGCCGACTTGTCGTTCCCTACAGGTGAGAGATCTACAACCAAATTCACGACCAGTAAAGGTTGCATGCCGCCGTATCCTTGGGTTAATGGATGCCGAGTGAGCAGCACGCAAAAGTCCTTATCGGCTTAGTTCCTTTCAGCGGCGTCAGGGTGTTCATCAGGGCGTAATTGTCAGCAATGAACTTCCTTATAATAGTTCAGGATCCGATTCGTACCCCTCATTCTCCGTTCATCTGGCCCAAGACCGCATCAACCGTAATCGCCGTTCATCAGCACCAGGATCGCATCTTTCCTAACTCTGAAACTATGCTCACATTCCTTGCAGAGCAGACGGGTCGACATCTGGCGCGGACTTGGAGCAATGATCTTCGGGGCCAGAGTTCTTAATGCGCAATGCCTTGAACTCCTTTACGAGTCCTACTATGGCCTGCTCCACAGGCAGGCGTTCAAAACTTGATGCGCCGACAAACCCCTGTGCGTCGCTGTGCTCCAGCACATACGCAACTTGTTCCAGCCCTTCAAATGGGCCTCCGTGCGCCAAGGCAATGATATTCGGGTTCACTCTGCGAGCAGCATCGATCATTGCCTGCGTGGATCTGACCGCTTCATCCATGGAGAGCGAATAGCCGGCCCCAATTGTGCCGCCAGTGGTTAGGCCGACATGCGGGATGACTAAGTCTACGCCCGCCTCCGCCATCTGCCCGCTTTCTTCCGGAGTGCGTACGTAGCAGGTGGTGTACAAACCGGCTTCGCGCGCCATGGCAATCATCTCCAACTCACGAGCAAACCCGAGCCCGACAGACTCAAGATCCCGCCGAATGTGTCCGTCAAAGCGAATAATGGTTGGATAGTTGATGACTCCGGAGAATCCCACTTCCCGGATCTGGTCAAGAAAGCGCCTCATGTTGCGGGTTGGATCCGTTCCACAAATGCCAGCCAGCACCGGCGTTTGTTTGACTGCGGGAAATACGTGCCGCTCGCCCAGCTCCACCACGATATCGTTGGCGTTGCCGTAGGGCATCAGACCAGCAATGGAAGGCAATCCATCCATGCGGAACTTTCCGCTGTTATAGATCACAATGAGATCAATGCCGCCTAGTTCGGCGCACTTCGCTGACAAGCCATTCCCGGCCCCGGCCATCATGATTGCGTTGCCGGCCGAAACAGTCGCATGTAGGCGATCAGCGACCTCTTGACGGGTGTACCTTTTTGCCATAAGTGTCTCCTAGAATTTCGTATGGAATGAAATCAGTCGCCGTTTTCTGCCCGGGTCCTGTCTGCGCGAAGCAGGCGGATCAGTCGCGCGACGGCCGTTTTCGCGCAAATCGGATCATTGATGTGAGCATCCAACCGCACGACGTCGCCAAGGTCATCAAGTGCGGCGATGGCAGCGTCAATGAAAGCTTGATCGGCTTCGGGATCATAGAAAACTCCGCCTTCCTTGTCGTATTCGGAAAAGCCTCGCAGCGGCAGCACCAAAACCGCCCGTCGTTTAGCCCGCGCCAGCTTTTCGGCGACCCACCGGCCCAGGATCTCGTTTTCCTGCACGGTAGTGCGCATCAACCGGGTCGCAGGGCTGTGCTGATAAAAACGCCTCTCGCCATACTTCGGGGGTACTGTCTCCGGTGTTGTAAAGTTCACCATATCCATGGCACCGGGAACCACTACCTGCGGCAGACCGTGCGCGCCGGCACCTTCCAGTCGATGCGGGCCTGCACTGAGTTGCCCGCCGCACAGCTCGTCAGCCAGTTCGGTCGTGGTCAGGTCGAGCACCGCGTCAATCAGGCCTTGCTCAATCAACTCCTCCATAGCTCGCCCGCCGGTGCCGTTAGCGTGGAAAACGAGCGTGTCACATCCTGCCTGAGTCAACAACTCGTGACAGTGCATTGCTGCTGGCGTAGTCACGCCGAATGCAGTGATGGCCACAGTCGGGCGACCGCCCGCAGCCCGCAGCCGGCCAGCCCCCACACCCATTTCGGCCATTCCGCAGACCGCTGCTGCGCCATTGGTCAACGCCGAGCGCAAAATCGGGTTCATGCCAATAATGTCGGTAATGGTGGGGACCATCACGATATCCCGCGTTCCAACATAGGCAGCCGCCTTGCCGCTGCCCGCCATGGTCGAGACCATGACCTTGGGCACGCCGATCGGCAATTTGCGCATGGCAGCGCTAGCCACCGCCGTGCCGCCGCCGCCTCCAATGCCAATCACCCCGTCCAGTTTGCTTTCGCGAAACAGGCGAATGAGGATCGCAGTTGCGCCCGCCGTCATCACGTCGAGCGCTTTGCCGCGATCACAGCTAGCGGCGAGGACGCGCAACTCCAGTCCACCTGCCCGGGCCACCTCTGCGCGAGGAATGGTAGGCGCAATAGCGGGTTCACTGAGCACGCCGATGTCGATGAGCACGGCTTCGTGGCCCCAGTCTTCGATGAGCGATTTAACCAACCGCGCGTGTTCGCCCTTCGTGTCCAGCGTGCAGAGAACGCCGATACGTTTTGGTAATGACATCGGTCTCGTCAGTCAGCAGAGAGGCTAGGAACAGCTCCACAGACTTCTCCGGGTTTTAAACTTCTGCTGTAAACACAACGCCTTTAGGCTCGGGACCAAGGAACGTCAGGATCGCCACCAAGGCGAGCGCACTGGCGGTCCCGAGGGCAATGGCCTGGCCTAATGTGAAGCCGTGGTGCTGTACTAACACTGTTTGAATGGTGGGTCCGAAAGAACCGATCGCCGCACCTACGCTGAACGAAGCCCCGGGTCCAACCCCGCGTACGTGGGTCGGGAAACGCTCCGCCAGATAGGCCGGGATGACGCCCCAGTATCCCACCGCGAAGAAGCCTTCCAGAATTCCACCCAGCCGCACCAGTGAGTAGTTTAAGGTCAGGCAGTAAAGCGGAACCAGCAGAGCGCCTAATAACGCGAACGCTGACAACGCCACGCGCCGTCCCGTCTTCTCCGATAGAGCGCCCGCGCACCAATAGCCAATCAGACTGGCGAGGTTAAGCAGAATCAGGAACTGCGTCTTCTGCCCGATCGTCAAATGCACTTCTTTGGTTAGATACGTGGGCCACAGGGACGCCATGCAGAACTGCGATAGCATAGCGCCGATCATTATCAGGAATACATGCAGGGTAGTCCCTAGCATGTCCGGTTTCAGCAGTTGCACGACCGAAACGCCGGACTCCCTCTTGCCAGCTTTGTGCAGGGCCTCGCGCCGCGCTTCAAAGATGGGTGACTCCTTCACTCCGGTGCGCATATACAGCACCAGCAGCGCGGGTAAGAAGCCGAGCAGAAACAGGGCACGCCATCCCCAAATAGGAAACACGAAGAAGTATGCAACAGTCGCCAGGAAGTAGCCGACGGGATAGCCGCTTTGCAAAAAGCCTGACGCCACGCCGCGCGACTTCTGCGGCCAACTTTCCATAGCCAGCGGCGTGCCAGCAGCCCACTCCCCGCCCATTCCTAAGCCAAACAACAGGCGGAAAGCGAAAAACCATGCGAAAGTCGGCGCCAGACCGCTCAGCGCCGAAAAGATCGAAAAAGTCAGAATTGAGACCATAAGAGGGAGTTTGCGTCCCACGCGGTCGCCCAAGGTGCCGAAGATCACGCCGCCAAAGAGGCGGCAGATTAACGTGGCGGTGATCACCGTCCCCATCGCAACTAGGCTGACACCGAACGTCTTTCTGATCTCCCCCAGAACCAAAACCAGGAGAAAGTAGTCGAAAATATCCAGACACCACCCAGCCCAAGTCGCCAGGAGTGTTCGCCACTGATCGGGTGTCACTTCTTGCCACCACCGTGACGATTCCTTTGTCACAGCCGGCATCTGCTCTGTGCCCGCCATTGGATGTCTCCTCTTTTCTTTCAAGCGTGTAGCAGCCGTTTTCTGTGTGGATATCGGGCCGCATGCTACAGGGTTCCAACCAGGAAATCCGTGACGACGCTCACAGCAGAGTGTACAGCAGTTAAATGACGCATCTTCCAGGCTTTGCACACGTGCAAAAAGGACAAATGGGCGATCAGTCGGTTCGTGCTATTGTATAAGCCTGCGTTTTATATACTGAGATATATCTCAGATGTAATAATGGGGCCGCGGTGAATTCACCGCAGAAACGAGCCGTGTCGAACAGCCCGGCACGCGGTTGGACGTGCTTCAATGGGGCCGCGGTGAATTCACCGCAGAAACGGTATTCTCTTGATGCTCGTGACCGAGGTATAGCGCTTCAATGGGGCCGCGGTGAATTCACCGCAGAAACTGCCTGAAAGAAGGTAACACAAGTACCAAACTGACATGCTTCAATGGGGCCGCGGTGAATTCACCGCAGAAACTTGAGGATGGGGCCCAATGCTTTCTCAGGGTCTGGGCTTCAATGGGGCCGCGGTGAATTCACCGCAGAAACCCTATGAGGCCGCGCTGCTTGAGAACCTAGAGAAGATGCTTCAATGGGGCCGCGGTGAATTCACCGCAGAAACGACACGCTAACCGGAGAGTGGAAGCGCCGGCCAAACGCTTCAATGGGGCCGCGGTGAATTCACCGCAGAAACATAGCATCGTGCGCCGCACCGCCGAGCGAATTGGCGAGCTTCAATGGGGCCGCGGTGAATTCACCGCAGAAACCACATTGTGCGGACGTGGATCATCAAAGTGCGGCGGGCTTCAATGGGGCCGCGGTGAATTCACCGCAGAAACTACCGTTGACGGTATAGAGTACGTTGGCGATTTCAGCTTCAATGGGGCCGCGGTGAATTCACCGCAGAAACCTGGCAGTTCTTGAGCAAATGGGGTTAATTATAGTAGCTTCAATGGGGCCGCGGTGAATTCACCGCAGAAACGAAGGGATATACACTACATCCGACTTTCCAGGTGTAGCTTCAATGGGGCCGCGGTGAATTCACCGCAGAAACGCGTAAAACACCACAACACCAGCGCAAGAACTATCACGCTTCAATGGGGCCGCGGTGAATTCACCGCAGAAACCTTATTTCGCGTCTCTTTTCTTCGCCGCGTCCTCAAGCTTCAATGGGGCCGCGGTGAATTCACCGCAGAAACGCGCCTTGTTGCAGACGGAAAAAAACGTGCGTATCAGGCTGCTTCAATGGGGCCGCGGTGAATTCACCGCAGAAACGTGTCTTCTACTGGCGTCGTCACTTTCGGAACCGCGCTTCAATGGGGCCGCGGTGAATTCACCGCAGAAACGCGCCTTGTTGCAGACGGAAA
>Ga0209061_1005570_pt1 | contig 10912 bp, 7 predicted proteins | sample Coa_R1_10_FD_187157 | JGI IMG/M metagenome (GOLD analysis project Ga0209061, IMG submission 187157) | Surface soil microbial communities from Centralia Pennsylvania, which are recovering from an underground coalmine fire - Coalmine... | ecosystem: Environmental > Terrestrial > Soil > Unclassified... | reverse complement strand
TCGAGTCAGATTTTACGGTGAAGGGCGGCTATTTTGCCTGCTCCAAGCTACTGGCCAGCTACAACCCTACGGCGATCGTTGCGGGCAATGATTTGACCGCCATCGGCATCTTGCATTGCGCGTACGACGCAGGAAAGCGCGTCCCGGATGAGCTGTCTGTCGTCGGATTTGATGACATTCTGTTTGCCGAATATGCGCAACCCCCGCTGACCACAGTAGCCTTGCCACGCCCGGAGATCGGCCGAGTCGCCTTCGAAGCGCTATGGGCCATGATTTCAGACCCGGCGCTCGCCGGTCGGGAATTTCGCGTTTCGCCCCGTTTAGTTGTGCGGCAATCCTGCCGCGCATTGGAGACCGCGACGGAGAGAAATTCGCAAGGAGATGACACAACATGAAAACAAACAGAATTTTGCTGGCTCTGGTGATCCCAGTTCTCTACACGGCATGTGGAAGTCGCTCGCAGGAGTCCTTCGGCTCGATCCAGCGTCTGAATCCAAGGCTCAACGGGATTGTCCCATTAGACGCGAAAATCTCGCGTGTGGCTACCGGTTTTAAATGGACGGAGGGCCCGGTATGGATTTCTGCGCCAGGGTATCTGTTGTTTGCCAATATCCCCGCCAATACCATCTATAAATGGGATTCAAACTCGCATGCAGTAAGTGTCTTCTTACGACCCAGTGGATACAAAGGTAGCGCCCCGTTTCATGGTCCAGAACCCGGCTCCAATGGCATGACGCTCGATCCCGAGGGCCGGCTAACCGTAGCCGGTCACGCTCAGCGCGACGTCTATCGCCTGGAAACAATGGATCCTCAGGGACAGATCACGATTCTCGCGGATAGCTATCAAGGCAAGCGGCTCAATAGCCCAAACGACCTGGTATATGACACGAACGGATCTTTGTACTTTACCGATCCGCCCTACGGATTACAAACCCAGAGCGATCAGGATCCGCAAAAGCAATTGCCCTTCAGTGGCGTTTACCGCTTGCCAAATGCTGTGCGCATTCAACCTGGAAGTCCGCCGCATAACTCGGATCTCCAACTCCTGATCAAAGATTTGCCGAGGCCTAATGGCATTGCTTTCTCGCCCGACCAGCACTACTTATATGTAGATAATTCCGAGCCCAAGAAGATTTGGATGCGCTATTCCGTAAATCCTGATGGTTCACTGAGCAACGGAGTGCTATTTTATGACGCCACTGACGATCCTTCGCCCGGCGCGCCTGACGGTATGAAAGTGGACCAGAACGGAGATATCTTTAGTGCTGGCCCCGGTGGCGTCTGGATCTTTGCCCCCGATGGAACCCACCTGGGAACCATTCGTCTGAACGAAAAGGTCTCTAACTGCGCTTGGGGCGATCCGGACTGGAAAACGCTCTATATTACGGCCAGCACAAGCGTCTATACCATCCGAGTGAACGTTCCAGGTATTCACCCATAGGAGAACATTTCACCTCTTTCGTGCTAGCTTATCCACCGGCGGAAATCTCCATCAAGCTCGCGATTGCAGCCGGCATCGGCATGCTCATAGGTCTCGAGCGGGAATGGTCTCAGAAAGAGCTGGGCACTCGGACCTTCACCATAACAGCCCTAGGTGGGGCGCTTAGCGTTCTTGCTGGACCGCCTTTCTCCGCTCTCGCATTTACGGGCATTCTCTTGATCCTTGTTCTCTCCGGCATCCGCACCATTCTCGAAGGGAAAACAATCGAAGCCACAACCTCTGCCGCGCTGATTCTCACTTTTGTGCTGGGCGCGCTTGCCGGCCAGGGGCACCATTACACCCCTGTAGCAACCGCAATCGTCGTCACCATGCTGCTTTCCCTTAAGCCGGAACTGACACATTTCGCTGGCGGCCTGCAGATCAATGAAATCAGGAGCGCTGTGCTGCTGGGCTTGCTTGCTTTCGTGATTTATCCAATTTTGCCGAACCGCGCCGTAGACCCCTGGAGCTTAATCAACCCGCGAGAAGCTTGGCTAACGATCATTATTATTGCAGCTTTAGGTTTTATTAACTATGTCTTTCTCAAGCTCTATCGCTCTCGCGGGCTTTATTACACAGCAATCCTTGGCGGCATGGTGAACAGTACCGCAACAATTGCCGAGTTGTCTTCTTACTTAACCTATTCCCGAGAGGAAGAAATCACCGGAATCACCATTGGAGTCGATTTGCTGGCCGTATTAGCCATGTTCACTCGCAATCTCGTGATCCTGGCGATATTTGCGCGGCAAGCCGTAGCAATGGCCGCCGCACCAATCGCTGCCATGGGGTTGGCGTCACTGTCGATTCTATGGTATTTCGGCAGACGCACAAGACCTCTTGTCAGAGAGTTAAGACTCTCCTCGCCCGTTTCACTAAAGCGAGTCTTCGGTTTCGGGCTCATTCTCATTGCCGTGGAGATAGCCGCGAAACTAGCCCAAAGGCGCTTTGGTCACTTTGGTTTTCTGGTGATCTCGATCATCGGAGGCCTGATCTCAAGTGCAAGCACCACCGGCGCAGCCGCCATGCTTGCCATGCATGGAGACATCAGCCCGCAGGTAGCCGGCGTAGCAACTGTCTTCACATCTATGGCCAGTGGCCTCTCCAACTTACCTTTGATTCATCAACAGACCCGGAATTGGAAACTCTCCCGGACGTTGACACTGCTCTCTCTGGTCATCGTGGCAGCGGGCCTCGTAACCATGGCAGTAGTTTGGCGATTCATCTAACGTTTGTATTTACTGCACTTCAAATCGATAAGTCCCCGCACCCGCTTCATAAATGATGCTATGAGCATCGCGACCCCTATATGTGACTCCTTTAGGCGCGATCACTCGTTTGCCAGAACCGGCAGGAACATGAATGACAGCACTTGTATTCGCCGGTATCGTAACCGTCATCGAAAAATCTTGATCAGCCTCTAAGTTCCAGTCACTAGCAATTGTCCCATAAGGGGAATCATACTTCGCGTAGACATGCGTAATGCGGGGATCGGGGTGTGGATCGATAATAATTCGTTTAAATCCGGTGACAGAGGGGTCCGATTGGATACCAGCTAAACTTCCATAGAGCCATTGACCTACTGCGCCAAATGCGTAGTGATTAAAGGAATTCATGGAAGGATCCCCGGTATCGCCGTTCCACCGTTCCCACATCGTGGTAGCTCCTTCGCGTATCATGTAGCCCCACGAGGGATAGGTTTCGTTTAACAGCAGAGTGTAGGCAATGTCTGATTTTCCGTTTTCACTCAACACCGGCATCAGGAAAGAAGTACCGATAAAGCCGGTTGACAGATGCCACCCACGCGCTTCAATGTCCGCGGCAAGCTTATTCGCAGCGGCCTGCCGCAGATGATCTGGAAGAAGATTCATGTGAAGCGCCAATACATAGCAGGTCTGACTGCCATTGCCCACAGATCCATCTTCGTTGACAAATTTCTGAATAAATGCAGCCTTGATCTTATTAAACAAATCCCGGTAGCGCGCTGCTTCCGCATCTTTCCCGAGTGCAACTGCCATCTGCGACATCAACTCTGCATCGTAAGCCCAAAACGCGGTAGCAATCAGGTCTTTCGGCGTAACGCTATCTGCAGGCACCCAATCGCCGTAATCATTGCCGCGATTATTTTCCCAGATATAATCGGGATTCGCGCGTTCAATATAGGCAAGCCAGTTCTTCATTGCTTCCCAATTTTCGGCCACAATGCGCAAATCACCATAATGCTGCCATGTGGTCCAAGGGATAATGATGCCAGCATCGCCCCAGGCCGGAGCACCGGGGGAATCATCAACCGCACGCGGTGCAACATCCGTAAAAGCCCCACTAGGTAACTGAGCATCACGAATGTCTCGTACCCACTTATTCGCAAATGCGTCCATGTCCATGTTGTAGGAGGCGGTGCGCCAGAAAATCTGCGCATCTGCCATCCAGCCAAGCCGTTCGTCGCGCTGCGGGCAGTCCGTAGGCACGCTCATCAAATTGCCTCGTTGACCCCAAAGAATGTTTCGCCAGAGCTGATTGACAAGCGCAGAGGACGTTTCAAACTGCCCCGTTTCCGGCATATTGTTGTGAAAAACAATCCCGGTTATAGCATCAAGACCGGGTTTCCCGGGATAGCCTGTTACCTCCACATAACGAAAGCCGTGATAGGTGAAAGAGGGTTGGAATACTTCTTCGCCGTTTCCAGCAAGGATAAACGTATCGGTGGCGCGAGCGGAGCGAAGGTTCGCACGGTAAATGTTGCCATCCGGCTTCAAGACCTCGGCATAGCGCAGCCGGATCGAAGTGCCGCGCGGCCCTCTGACCTTTAAGCGCACCACACCCACCATATTTTGTCCCATATCGAACACGTAGACTCCTGGCTCTGGCGACGTAATCGCTTTCGGTGTGAGAGTCTGCGTGTGTTGAATGGGTTGATCCCGCTGCGCCACCAGTTGCGCCTGCGGTGCTGGCGCAATTTGAACGGAAGGCCAGCTTGAATCATCGAAACGAGGCAAGTTCCAAGGAACGGCCAGCCGCGCATCGTAGCTTTCTCCCGCATAGATTTCTGAACTGAGGATCGGGCCCGTCGAGGCACGCCAGCTCCCATCGGTCGCGATAGTGTCGCGTGTGCCGTCACTGTATTCAATCTCAAGCTGCATGAGCAGACGGAGCGGAGGCGGACCAAAGAGAAATCGCTGCAGACGCCACCCTAAGCCGCTCGCATACCAACCGTCTCCAAGAACCGCGCCAACCACATTGGTCCCCTCTGTAAGTAAGTTCGTAACATCATAGGTCTGATATTGGATCCGTTTGCGGTAATCGGTCCAGCCCGGTGTAAGAATATCCTTTCCGACACGCTGGCCATTGATATATGCTTGATAACTGCCAAGCGCTGTTGCATAGAGACGGGCGCGTGAAATTCGCTTACCTACAGAGAAGACCTTGCGAAAATAACCGGCGCGTTCCGGGGGCCATGGATCCCCAATGGGTTCGGCGCCAAGGTCTGCCACCACTGCGGCAGGGGCAAATCCGGAATCGGGAAAAGCGGAAGCCTCCCAGCGCTGATCGCTCGGTATGCGCATCACTTCCCCATCAGACTGCGTAAGGTTTAACAGCGCCGCCATTCCCGCAATTCCATCCTCCCGAGTAACTGCCACGAGGATCGTGTTCGAGCCTGTTCTGAGATACTGCTGAATCTTTACATCGGAGAACGTTCCCCAGGTTTCGCTGGTCGCCACCGTAACTCCATTTACCGCCGCGGTCATCACATCCTTTCCGGACACAAGTAAAGTCGCATCTTTGGGAATAGCGGACAGATTGAATACATAGCGGAAGTATCGCGTCCCCCAACGCCGGTGGCCGGGAGCAATCTCATCCGCCTTCCAGATCCATTTCACCCCTGCGCTGCGGTCAGCCTCAAATTCCGGATCATTGCGATGAATCCACTGAGCCTTCCAATCCGAGGGTTGCAAAAGGCCCATCTCCCACCACGCGGTTTCACTCAGCGCCGAAGGTCTGCCGTCCGCATCCCAGATCCGAACAGCCCAGTAGTAGCGGCGGCGAGATGTAAGCGGAGGGCCCCCATAAGGGATAAAGAGCGACCGGTCCGATTGCACTTTCCCGCTGTCCCAGATGTCCGGATGCTGGGCGGCAAGTAAGGAAGGGTTACTTGCGACCAAAATCTCGTATGCCGTCTGGCGAGCCTCTTGTCGCGCGTCCTGCATCTGCCAGGAAAGCTGAGGCTGGCTCGCATCAATCCCCAACGGATTCTCTAAAGATTCGCAGCGCAGGTGAACCGCCATTGCGGGCGACTGCGGTGGAGCACCTAAGGAAGGCAAAGCAGCAAAACCAACTAGCAAAGATGAGAGCAATATGTGGCGCAAATAGAATACCTACCACATCTGCCTTGGCGCTGCCATGGCGGTCCGCGCCTATCCGAATTGGAATGGCTGCAAATGCTTGCGATCTTGGCCAGCTTTCCTATCTGCATGTAAAGAGCCGGCTTGTCCCAGCGATTTCGTTTAGCTTTTAGCTGCCGGCCTGATCCTCCGGCTTTAATTCCAGCTTCACCCAACCGGGCAGTGCTGCCGGACGGCCATTCACGAAAACGATTCGCCGGGTCTTGGGAAAGGGCGTGCCCTCACGCAATGACTTACCAATCGAAGGCACAGCGCGCAAGATCTTGCGGTAGGGCTCGTAGTCAGTGTCAAGAAACGCTGCTTTCGATAAAAAGCCGCTGCCCCAGCCCAAACAGAGCAGGCAGGAAAGCGAATTTTGACGCACCGTCGCTAGCTCGCCTCTTAATCCCTGGATGGTCTCTTCAAGCAGCGTGAGTCCCGCAAGCTCCCCATAACGCGCATGCAAATCGAGCTGGACTGACGCAAATTCGTTAGCCGCGTCAGTGAACGCCTTTAGGTCCGCCGTCGAGTCACGATCCCGGTCTTCCCATTGGCCGTTGAAGACAAGCCCAGGGCACGCCATTTCTGCAAAGGTGGGAGTTGACTCGGATACCCGGTCTGGGGGCACGCTGCCGCGCCCCGCGATCTTCCAGACAAGCTGAGGTTTGGAGCTCTGGCGAGTGTCCAGGGAGGCCACTCGCGTGAGGAAAATCTTGAATCCAGCCGCGGGCACTGGGTCGCTGTCGGCCATCGTGATGCGCTTCATCTGCAAAGCCTGTGCCGCGCTCTCGGCGGCCTCGGTGACGCGCCGTGTAATCCGCTCGCCTTCAAGAGCACTTGCCGCACGATCGATGGTCGCTGGCGACCAGTGAGTAAACACCCATCCTGTGCGCAGCGCACCCTTTACTGCCGATGCAGGCAGATATTGCCCCCTGTGGTTTGCGGCAAAGGTTGGGATGAAAAGCTGCTCCGATGGTGCGGCATTCCAAATGGCTGTAGATTCCGGATTCTCAAACGGTATCCGGCGCTCTGAAAAATTCTGCGCAAAACCACCCCAGGATGCAAAATCCAGTTTGGTCGCTTTGCGAAGCTGTGTCAGATATCCCTCCAGCCGGGGCCCGCGCGCAAGCAAGCGGAAAATGCGCAGTTGGTCGAGCACATTTACCTGGTCTTTCCACACCATGTAGTCAATCGGAGAGAGTGCTCGGCCATCTCCCACCAGCAATGGAGTAAGAACCGTAACTCTATATCGCACTCGTCTCTCCCGTGGAAACAGATTCGGCGGGCGATTCTCCAGGAGCCGTCTCGAGACCTTCTGGCCGAGTGTCCACCGGACGCTCAGATGGAGCGGCTGTTACAGTAGGTAGCGCAATAGCGAGGGCCAGGCCGGATCGCCGGATGCGACGCGAAAAATGATCCGGCGCTACGTTTACAAATGCTCCAACCGGTTCCGCAAGCGCGGCAATCACCGAACCCTCTGTAATCATGCGTACCACTTTCTTTTCGCTCACCGCTGCTGCAGCATTGTCGACCCGGCCTCCTCGAATCGTCAGTTGATAATTGCCTAAACTCCAATCCACTGCATCTGCTGGCGCCGGTGAATAAAGCGACAGGAGCCAGTAGAGAGCGGTACCAGAGCCCGCTTGGTTCCCATTGGACGCAAGCGCCGGGGCCATTTTTGGAAACAGCAGGTCCGGCCAAGCACCGCGCTGAATCTCCGGCGTCTGGGCATGCCCCCATCCACAAGTGCGGCGGGCGCCAAACCCTGAATCGGCAAGTAGGCGGAATCCCGCAACAATGCGATCCGCCCAAACCGACTCGGTATCGGCATCGCGAAACCGGAATACCACCCAGAGACCCGACGACGGTTCAAATTCAATGCAAGCAAGTGAGCTGGCGCTCTGAGAGAGGCCGCTTAAACGATCCACCGGCGCTGTGAAGCGAGTCGAGCTCCGAAACGGGCTAATGCTAGGCCGGTCGCGGCGCAGCAGACAGCCGCTTTCCGGATCAGGCAGCCATTGGTCCGCTAGGATGGGCTGGCCGATCAAGATCGATTCAATAAGCGAAAGAGGAATGAACCGAACCGCATTCCAGCGCAGCTTAGACAAAAAGATGGGACTGGAGGAAGTGACAAGTTGCGGCCGGGGCGGCCAGGCACTCGCCGGTGGTGGGGCAAATAGCGTGTCGCCTTGAAAGGGAAACAACGAACTCCAGGCAAACGGTGGCGTATCTGCCCGAGCTGTAGCATCGAGCCATGGCTCTAAGAAACCAAGCTGCCGCATCGCGAGCGTGAGCGCAGAGTATAAACGATCACTCCGAAACGTCACATCCAATCGATCCGGCGCCCCGTCTCCAGGGCCATAGCGCCACGGCCCGCGTGGCCGCAGGCGAATCAGCATCGCAGACTGCATCGCGTCAGGCAAGTTTTGCGGCAAAGTCATCTGCCGCTACCAAAGCTTGCAGCGCAGGCAGAGCTGCGTTGTCTAGCAGCACCGTTTCCTCAGTCCCCCGGGCGTAATAGTCCTTATTGCGCCACACTAGACGGAGCGCGCTAAAGCTAATGCGCCCGTTGCCTCGGCTACCCCCGCCTCCGAGCGCATCATCTTCAAGCAGCCGCAAGCCCTGAGCAATGCGCGCCAGCAAAGGTTTGTCCTCTTCACACAGCACATCCAGGACCATGCGAAAACGAAAACGCGCACCCGCAGGCACGCGTTCGAGCGTGCGCGGGTTGGCTTGGGAGGTAATCCGGTCGACTGCGTTTTCGCTCTTTACTTCCGTCAGCTCATCATCCAGATTCTCGCGCATCTGCGGCGTGATACTCTCGACAATGAGCGGTGCGTCATATACCGTCAGCCGCGCAGGCGTCGCCGCAGCGGCCTCCATGCTCTCCCCAGTTACTCGCTCCATCCGCCCTGGATTGCGTCCAAATAGGATGCATATTTCATCGTCAGGACGATCACTCTGATGAATGCGGACTTCTTGGCCCTTGCGCTTAGAGAGAAAGACTAGCTCGGCCGGAACCGCAAGTCCAAGGGACTGCTCCAGAAGCGAACGTAAACGGCCGCGCAGCGAACTGCCTGGAATATAAGGAACCCCAAATGCATCCTTGACCACAGGATTGTCCGCACCACCAATTTCAAGAGAACCCTTGCCAGCGCCAATGTGCAATCCCGTCTGGCAGTGAATCTCGCCTTCTAGAACCAGCTTTCCGAGAAATGTCAATTCAGTTGCTGCAGTGTGAGCACTCATGGATGTCTTATCAAGAACCACTATTCGTTATATGCAATGATGGCTTCAAACAGATCGCGAAAACGCTCATATCCGCGCGTGTCGTTTTTGCGGGTAACCTGAAGCAATAGCCGTTCGAGCACGTCGAGACTGCGCAGGGAATGGCGCGCAATCGTATAAGCAAGACGCGCACGAACCATCACAAACTCGTGCTGACGCTCGTTTTCCGGAGCGCGCGTGGCACGCCGGACCGCATTATAGAGCCGCCGAAGCTGGCTCTTCGTTCCCGAATCCATATCACGCATGCGGCTGACCACCACATGAGCCTGATTGTCCAGATACAGGCTGTCAGAAATCAGTTTTTCGAGATCGATCTCCGGCGGCCCCTCTCCGCGCCGCTCACCCGGACGTGCACCAGAACCGCTGCCCGGGCGTCCTCCACCCGAGACTCCACGCTCAGCTCGCGCCGCATTTTTGTTTTCTCGCGGCCGCTCTGTCTTGCGCTCCTCTGTTGTCTTCTTCTCTTCTACTTCGGGCATGTCCTCTCCTTGATTCGTCTACACAAAGCCAATCCATTTTTTCCGAAGCCCGAGGCGCCTGCCTGTTCAGAGCACCCCGCTTGGCTAAGGCAGATCACCAGTTCCATTCACCTTTAACCGCCGGCAGCGAGCCGCGCCCACTCCAGTGCAACCCGGGCCGAAGGCAAAAGCTTCAGGCCGGAAGCTCGAGTCCCGGTTAAACTGGCCAGAACTCCTTGACGGAGATTTGCGGCCTCTCGAATCCGCGCTTGAGGGATCACTCGGGAGACACGCATATAAGTACGCCAAGGGCGCTCCAGCCGAACCGCCCGGGCTCGCCTGCCGGCGCGCGTTCCGAACGTTTCGCGATATACCGATACAAGATCGTGGATACAAGCGGCAGGATAGCCAAATTCCTGTACCAGACGCAATAGGCTCGTGGCCAGCTCTTCGGCATCCCGCAACCGCTTCCATTCGAGCATCCGGCCAAATAGCGAAAATGTGCCGGGCTCGGTGGCCTTGGCCGCTGCCAGCGCCGCCCCGGCCTGCTTCAAAACACTTGCTGGCGGTGTCGCGACGTCAGGCGCAATCACCAGCGCCATGCTGATGGTTTTTGCCTCCAAACCGGGAAGCGATTCTAAATTCTGCGCCACTAACGTCTCAAAGAGGCGCGCGATCTCGCGTGCAAACAGAATGAGGGCGTCCCAAGCACCCACCACAATAAAGTCATCCCCACCACGATAGAGAACCGACACCTTACGCCAAAAATCGGGTAGGGAGCATAACACCGAAAGTTCCCCCGCAAAAAATTCCTTCAGCAAGACGGAAAGATGCACATGGTCTTCAATAGAGCCTACGCTGCGCAATTGCGCATCAAAGTGATCGACATCACCGCGTAGAATACCCCACCGCGCCGCGCCGTTTGCACGCGCAGCAATTTCCGAGAGCAAAGCCGGACGGCTCCCAGCATCGTCCATCGCAAAACGCCGCGGAAACAATATCGCATCTTCATCACCCGAAGATTGATCGCGCAGGGGCCAGGAGTATTGCCCTTCATCCAGCGTCACCAGAAGCGGTGCTTCAGGCGACCAACCGGCGCGCTGCGCAGCAGGCAAACGTTCCGCAAATTCCGCAAAAGGATATTGCGGCACCGCCGAAGACGATTCGGTAAAGGGAGCAAAAACGGCGGCGACATCCGGCCGGCCAGTGAGCGGAGCTGCCATCTTCGCTGCGAGCACATCATCTAACCGTTTCCGCGCGATGGGCCAGGCGCCCAAGTTTTCCGTACTTGCCCAAATCAGGCGCAGCGC
>Ga0209061_1005567_pt1 | contig 10920 bp, 11 predicted proteins | sample Coa_R1_10_FD_187157 | JGI IMG/M metagenome (GOLD analysis project Ga0209061, IMG submission 187157) | Surface soil microbial communities from Centralia Pennsylvania, which are recovering from an underground coalmine fire - Coalmine... | ecosystem: Environmental > Terrestrial > Soil >... | reverse complement strand
GCGGGTTGCGTCCTTTCCTTTGCCGGAGCGGCCTGCAGAGTACTCGCGTACGAGCCTAGCGCTCAGCTCGGGATACCGCTCTCGCGACTGGCTGGATCAACCGGTCAATGCCTCGGGATTCCGTATTGCCTTTGACTTGTCAGGGCTCTCGTTTCTTCAGCAGCGTGCGATCAGCTCTAGCTGGTGTCTGCTCAGCACCTTGGGCGCCGATCAGTGACCTCGCTACCGATCCCGGGCTCGCCGGTTTCCTCTTTGCTCGCGCACTGAGGAAAGCCCGCTGCCAATTGCCAAGAGCCTTAAACTGTCAAAGAACGAGTGTGTTTTACTCTTTCTCTGGCAGAAGTCAAGAATATTATCGCGCCTATATCCTCCCTGTTTTCAAACGAGTGCAGCCCATCCACAGGCCGCTGCCAGAATTTTGTGCAATCGAGATGCCTGGTTTGTGACAGAGACCAATTTCATCCAAGATTTTCGCAACTTTGACTCAACAGAAACATCGTCAGTACCGCGAATCGATCGGCCGATAAATTGTGGGAATCTGGCGAAAACCCCGTCCCGTACGGTATTAGAGGATCTCGATGGCTAGCACAGGAGGAACTCCCGCTGTCCCAGCCGTCAGCAGCATCACGCGCAGGATTTACGACGGTGATGTGGACGCGGTGAAATCCCCACACTCAGAACGCAAGCTGCCAGTCGATCCCATTCTGATGGAACGATTGGAGAAGCTCGGAAAAGGCGAGTGGGTATTTCGCTCACGAACCGGCGCATCGAAAAGAAGGCTTAGCGAAGACCCGATGACGCAGCGCTACGGTGAGGAGTCGATCTCCGTGGCCATGGAAGAAGTGACGGCGCGAGATTGGGTCAGGAAGGTCTATGAACCGGACATTAAGAAGCACTGGGACAACGTTTAGAAGAAGCTGGGTTACGATCCGATGGCATCAGGATGGTATTTCTGGGCGAGACGACGATAGGCACGATGAATGCTTTGCGCGTCCGCATAAAACGGAACACCGAGAACAGCGTAGTCCGCAATGTAGTGTAACTATAAGAAAAACTTAAGCTTAGTGTGAATTATAGCGCAATGAACCGGGCTCTTGACAAGTTGGTTATGGCAGTGACAGCATATTTTCTGCTAGCAAAACACTCATATATCTGGAGGTGAATGACTCATGGCGCGGCAGGCTCATCGAGCAGTTGCTGAGTGGGATCCGTTCCGCGAGCTCTCTCTGCTCCAGGATCGGATGAACCGACTCTTTCGTAACGCCTTTGATCGTGGTTTCGGCTTCCTAACTCAGGAGTTGGCGGAAGGCGAGTTCATGCCCTCCGCCGATGTCTATGAGGACGAGAACAGCGTTCATCTGAGCGTTGAGGTGTCCGGTGTTGATGAAAAGAACCTGTCAATCAGCATCGAAAACAACGTCCTGACGGTCAAAGGCGAACGCAAGTTAGAGAAGGACGAAAAACGAGAGAACTTCCTCCGCCAGGAGCGGCCCTACGGGAAATTTTCTCGTTCGTTTACGCTGCCCGGTTCGGTAGATCTCGATCACGTTAACGCCAATTACGTGAACGGGGTTTTGCACATCGAACTGGCTAAACGCGCGGAGGCCCGGCCGAAGCAAATCAAAGTGAACATCGGCCAGAAGGCGCTCCCAGGCGAAGCGAAAGCTGCGTAGCTGTCGCAGCAGACTACCTAATACACAACCAGCAACGACGTAGATGCAGGGCACAGGTGAGTGCCCCTGCGTCTGCGGCCGTGACTGTTTGGTGAAGCCTAACGAACAAGTTTTCGGAGGTGAAACTCACATGTTGGCGATGAGCTTTGGATCATTGCTGGTTTTGCTGGCGGTCGCAGCTGTCGTGGCTCTGGTTTACCACTACGCATTTCGTTATCGCTTTCTTGAAGGATGGGATTCGCTGGTCGGCAAGATTGCCCTTGGTTAGCTAGGCGCATGGTTGGGTTCGCCAGTGCTGGGACATTGGCTGTGGCCGATTGAGCAAGTCTACGTCGTTCCGGCAATCGTGGGAGCAGCGATGGCGATTCACCTTAACGTCCTGTGGTGGAAGGCGATGGCCAAAGTGAATGAGACCCGCCAAGTCGGCACCACGGAGCAGCGGCCCAGCGGATGAAGTCCGCCGCTTGAGGGCGTCCCAACGAGTTGGGGGGTGGTTTCTCCGCCCGCCCGTTTTTCGCAAGGGTTACACATCCGGAAGAAGGATTAAGAAATGGGTTGTTTTTGGCGGCGAGTTTCCCGCGATCAACCTTGGGCCTCGTCAAGTGATGGGAGGCAAGCGATGAATCGGAAGCGAAATAGCCCCGTATTAAGCAAATCGCAGATGGCAACGTTTAAGACGAAACTGGAGTCGTGTCGAGTAGAGCTGTTGGAAACCACCCACCAAGTAACGCAGCGAGGGCGTGAAATCGTTGACGACTCGGCGCTCGATGTTGCCGACCGAGCTGTCAATACTTCCACGAAAGAATTTCTTTTCCTTCAGGCACAAGAGCGTCATCGGCTGTTGCAGAAGGTAGAAGCGGCTCTCGCGCGGATTCGAGGTGGTAGTTTCGGCAAATGCCTCGCCTGTGGAGCCGAAATCGGCAGCAAGCGCCTCGAAGCGGTGCCTTGGACCGAATACTGCGTGCGATGCCAGGAACGGCGGGAGCGCGGAGAGTTGGTTGAAAGGAACTATCAATACCCCGAAACACATGAACTGACTCTAGCAAAGCGCGTGAGTACTGGAGAAACCCAACTCTCTGCGCCTAATAAAGAGACGCAGGAAGTGCCATATGTTGCATGAGGGAAACTCGGTTGCTTTTCTTGAGCCAAAGGGCACTCCTACTACCCTGGGCCGGATTGCGGTTGTGGGGAACTATCTTCCGCGACAGTGCGGAATAGCAACATTCACGACCGACCTGTGCGAAGCAATTGTATCTGAGTTCCGGCAGACAGAGTTCTTGGCACTGCCTGTGAATGATACCTCAGCCGGCTACGACTATCCCGGCCGGGTCCGGTTCGAACTGATGGAGAATGATCTCGCCTCGTACCAACGGGCAGCGGATTTTCTCAACATCAATGAGGTTGACCTGGTCTGTCTGCAACATGAATACGGCATTTTCGGGGGCCGGGCCGGCAGCCACATTTTGGCGCTCCTCCGTGAACTGCGCATGCCGGTCGTCACAACTCTCCACACCGTCCTGCAGCGCCCAGATGCACACCAGCGGTATGTCCTGGAGGAGATTGCGGAGCTCTCCGACCGGGTGATTGTAATGAGCGTCCGTTCCCGTGATTTCCTGCGGGAAGTCTATGGCGTCCCCGAGGACAAAGTGGATTTCATCCCGCACGGCATTCCCGATATGCCGTTTGTTGACCCGAATTTTTACAAGGACCGCTTTGGGACGGAGGGGAAGCTAGTGCTGCTGACCTTCGGCCTGCTTTCGCGGAACAAGGGCATTGAAAACGTAATCCTGGCCTTGCCCGAGATCGTACGGCAATACCCGAATGTCGCATACATCGTCCTAGGTGCCACCCATCCCAATGTCCAGCGGCAAGAGGGCGAGCAATACCGCATTTACCTGGAAAGGCTAGTGCGCGAGCGTGGTGTCGAGAAAAACGTCATCTTCCATAACCGTTTCGTCAGTCTAGAAGAGCTTGTCGAATTCATCGGCGGAACCGACATCTACATCACGCCGTATTGCAGCGAAGCACAGGTAGTATCGGGCACGCTGGCATATGCACTCGGAGCCGGCAAAGCTATCATTTCTACTCCGTACTGGTACGCGCAGGAACTGCTAGCCGATGGTCGTGGAGTGCTGGTTCCCTTCAACAGCCCAAGTGCCGTCGCTGAGAAAACGATCGAGTTGCTGAGCAACGAGGCGGAACGCCATGCCATGCGTAAACGGGCTTATCTCTATGGGCGCGCGATGGTGTGGCGTGAGGTCGCGCGCGCGTACATGACTAGCTTCGAGCGGGCCAGGGCAAGCCGCCATGAACAGCCGCGAGTGGCATTCTCGGCTCGCACGCTCGATAAGGCCGTCGCTGAGCTACCCGGGCTTAAGCTTGATCACCTGCGCCGGATGACAGACGATACGGGAATTTTGCAACACGCTGTCTTCACCGTGCCCAACTACAAAGAGGGCTACGCTACCGACGACAACGCCCGAGCCCTGATTTTTGCCGTGATGTTGGAGCAATTGTCTCTGGATATATCGGAAACGGCGTGTGACCTTGCTTCCCGATATTTGGGCTTCTTGTGGCATGCGTTCGACTCTAAAAGCGGACGGTTTCGCGCTCTGCTGAGCTATGAGCGCACCTGGGACGAAAGTACATCTGAGGACAGCCACGGCAGAGCACTCTGGGCGTTGGGAACGGTCTTGGGGCGCTCGAAGATCGTGGGCCTTCGTGGCGTTGCTAGCCGGGCCTTTGATCTGGCGTTACCCGCGGTCACCGGCTTCACTAGTCCGCGCGCATGGGCGTTCGCCCTGCTCGGCATTCAAGAATATCTAACCTGGTTTTCCGGCGATCGGGCAGCTCAGAACACCCGCGCTGTTTTGATTGATCGATTGCTTCAGTTATATCAGTCTCAGCGAACCTCAGACTGGGTGTGGTTTGAAGACATATTGACCTACTCAAACGCGCGCATCCCACAGGCACTGTTGGTGTGCGGCCAACGGATGTCACGATCAGATGTGATTGAAATCGGGCTGAAGACGTTGGAATGGATGTCGGAAGTACAGACTCACGACGGCCACTTTGTGCCCATCGGCAGCAACGGTTTTTACCGGCGCGGACAGGAAAGGGCGCGTTTCGACCAGCAGCCGGTCGAAGCCTCGGCGATGGTCTCCGCGTGCCTCGAAGCGTATCGCGTCACGGGCGACCAGCGTTGGCGCAGGCGGGCACAACGAGCGTTCGATTGGTTCCTGGGGCGAAACGATCTTGGGCTGTGCCTTTATGACGCCAGCACAGGCGGGTGCAGGGACGGCCTACATCCAGACCGCGCCAATGAAAATCAGGGGGCCGAATCTACGTTGTCTTTCCTGCTGGCCGTACTCGAAATGCGTCTCGCGGAAGCTGAGATCGAACCGAACGAGGTAGCAGGTGGACCAAGCCGTTTCGACACACAAAACGCTGCTTGATCGCTTAATCGGAAAAGGTCGCCGCGCATGACCGCCGTGAATCTTCCAGACATGACAATGGCGAATACAAAGAATCAGCACGAGGTACTATTCCACCGTCATCCCTCAAATCCAATCCTCACTGCCGCGCATTGGCCGTATCCGGTCAACAGCGTCCTCAACCCCGGCGCCACGTTATTGCCCGACGGAACGACGCTACTCCTCTGCAGGGTGGAGGACAGGAGAGGGATATCGCACCTGTGCGCCGCCCGGTCAGCCAACGGCATCGATGGCTGGGAAATCGATTCGCAACCGACCATGTGGCCCTGTCCAAATGAATTCCCTGAAGAGTTATGGGGAATCGAAGATCCGCGCATTACCTACGTTCCGGAGTTGAAGAAGTACGCGGTCGTGTATACGTCATATTCGCGCGGTGGCCCCGGCGTGTCTCTCGCGCTGACTCACGACTTTCGAACTTTTGAACGCTATGGTGTGGTGATGCCGCCCGAAGATAAGGATGCGGCGCTTCTGCCGCATCGTATCGGAGATTTCTGGGCGCTCATTCACCGCCCCGTCACCACCCTTGGAGCGGACATCTGGATCTCGTACTCCCCGGATCTGCGGCACTGGGGGAGCCATCGTCTGATCCTGCAGGCCCGGCGCGGAGCGTGGTGGGACGCTAATAAAATTGGCCTCTCGCCCCCGCCAATTAAAACCCCCCAAGGATGGTTGCTGCTGTATCATGGGGTACGTCAGACCGCCTCCGGGTGTCTCTACAGGCTGGGCCTCGCCCTGATTGACTTGCACTCACCCGAGAAGCTTCTCCTCCGCGGCGATTCCTGGATATTCGGCCCCGAGACAAATTACGAACGCATTGGCGACGTGCACGACGTGGTTTTTCCCTGCGGCTACACCCTCGGGCCCGATGGCGACAGCATCAATCTCTACTACGGCGGCGCGGACTCGTGCATTGCCCTGGCGCAGGGCAGCGTTCGATCTCTGTTGAAATGGCTGGAGGAGAATGGTCGAGCCGAGAGGCAACGTGACTGACAGCGGTTCCGCTCATCCGGCAGTGCGATTCGAAGGACAAGCCTGTTCACGCAGGCACTCGATATCCAGCACAACCATCCACGCGGCACGACTGAGGCTCGGGGTTTGGCGAGGCAAAACAGCACGCAAACAGCACGCGGCACCGCGTAAGTTATTGAATAATGGTGAGCGCGGAAGGAATCGAACCTTCAACCTACTGATTAAGAGTCAGTTGCTCTGCCAGTTGAGCTACGCGCCCGTTTGTGAGGAAAGGCTACAGAAGGGCATCGTTATTATAACATCCTAATCTGTTGACACCCTCAGCTAACGTTCACCCGGTACTGTCCTAATAGGACACTACCCGTTCACCCCTGACGGCCGGTTCTTTTGGCTGCTTTACTGCCCGACGACCCTGGCCGCTTTTAAGCTGCCCTTCAGCTTGCCATCAGTACAATAAAGAAGCAGATGAAATCATGCGTGTACTGATTGTGGAGGACGAGCGCCGCCTGGCGGAGAACATCGCGCGCAGTTTGCGGGAGAGCGCCGGATATGCCGTGGACATCACCCTCGATGGCGAAGAAGGTCTGTTCATGGCGGAGTCGAATCCCTATGACCTTGTCATTCTGGACCTCATGCTACCGAAACTGGAAGGCCTGGAAGTACTGCGCCGGTTGCGCCGAGGTGGACTCGCAGTTCCGGTGCTGGTGCTGACTGCGCGCGATGAAAAGGAGTCGGTGGTGGCTCTGCTCAACGCCGGCGCCGACGATTACGTTGCCAAGCCCTTCGATCTGGGCGAACTGCTGGCGCGCGCAAAAGCGCTAATCCGGCGCGGCAAAGGGCAAAGCGCGGCCGTGCTGAAAGTGGGCGATCTGGAAGTCAGCACGGCCGATCTCACCGTGCGCCGCAAGGGCAAGGTCATCAATTTGACCGCGATGGAGTATCGTGTGCTGGAATACCTAGCACACCGGCCCGGCGCCGTCGTGCCGAAGACGGAATTGCTTGAGCATCTCTATGACTTCAACTGGGAGCGCTTCAGCAACGTCATCGAGGTCTACATCTCAGGGTTGCGGCGCAAACTGGAAGATACCGGTCAGGACCGGTTGATCCACACCCTGCGCGGACAGGGCTATATGCTGCGGGGATGAAGTGCGGACCCGATCCATTCAGCGGCGATTGATCGCGGCGGTAGTGACCTCGCAACTGCTGCTGGCCATAGGGCTGGCGTCGGTCGCTGTCTACTTTATTCGCCACCAGTTGCGCAAGGCCTTTGACTCACAACTGAACGGTCGCGCCATGAGCGTTGCCGCACTGGTTCGATACTCGGAAGACGAGCCGCCCAAGCTCATCTTCGAAGACGATTTGGTCCCGCCCCCGTTGGAAAGAGGTCATCCCGACCTCTACCAGGTGACGAGCCGAGGCCGGCAAATTGCGCAATCGCCCAATTGGTCGCCCGATCTTCAGCCGTTTGCAACGACGAAACGGCGATATGTGAACTTCGAGCGCGACGGCATTCGCTATCGTGCGGTCAGGCTGGAGAACATCCCTGTATTGGACCAGGAAGGCGATACCCCGTCGACAGACGTGCTGACGGTGATCTATGCCACGCCCACGTCCGAAGTGACGCGGGCCATAAGCTACGCCGGCATTTACATTGCGGCGGGCAGCGGCGTGCTGTTGCTGATCACGGTGGGGCTAGCGGTGTGGGGTTTGCGGCGCGGACTGCGCCCTTTGGCAGAGTTGGCCGCCAGCGCTGCGGCGATTTCCACCGCCAACTGGGAGCTAAATCCTAGCGAAGCAGCGCGCAAAACTACGGAATTGGTGCCGCTCACCCAAGCCATGACCACCATGCTAGAAGGCCTGCACCGCGCCTTTACGCAGCAGCGCCAATTTCTGGCCAATGCGGCGCATGAGCTGAAGACGCCGGTGGCGATCCTCAAGTCAACTCTGCAATCGCTATTGCAGCGGCCGCGCCAGGCAGAGGAATATCGCGCCGGCCTAGAGCAGGCGCTGGACGACATGGCCCGCCTGGAAAAACTTCTGCATTCCATGCTGCGCCTAGCGCGTGCCGAACAGTGGGCAGCCGGCAGCGCGCGTCGCGATCTCGATATCGTTGACGTAGCTGCCACTTGTGAAAGCGCCATGGAGCGGCTCGCGCCGGTGGCGCGCGCGCGCAACGTTACTCTGGAGTTCAGCCCGAACGGCGCGATGCCGGTCCGCGCCGACGCCGAGGACCTAGAACTGGTCTGGGCGAACCTGCTGGAGAACGCCATCCGTTTCAGTCCGGCAGGCGATCGTGTCTGCCTGCGCCTCCGCGCCGACGCTGGGCACGGTTTTGTTGAGGTGGAAGACCACGGTCCTGGTATGACGGAGGCAGAGTTAGCGCACCTCTTCGAGCGCTTTCACCGCGGTGATGCTTCCCGGGCGCGCGATACCGGCGGTTACGGCTTGGGACTGGCCATCTCGAAAGCGCTAATTGAGGCCTACGGAGGGACGATCACTCCTCACAGTGTTCCTGGTCACGGCACCCGCATGGTGGTTACGGTGCCGCTTAGAACCTGAAATCAATACCCATGTTTTGCGCCATCCCTTCGGTGGCTTTACGAAACTGTGCAGGATCACTGATGAAGCGCGACTGGCCTCCTGTGCTGGACGAAAGAAGCTGCAGTCGATAGCGCCCGTAGCTCTGGCTGACATCTACCCCGATGCAGTAGATGCGTACGCCGGCAGCATTGATCTCCGCCGAGGTTTGCAGCGGTGAAGTGCGGCTATCGGCGTTGCGTCCGTCGGAGATCAGCAGCAATACGCGATTCGGGTACCGGGCAATCCGAGCGAGGTGTCCGGCGGCAAAGGTGATGGCGTCATCCAGCACTGCACCTTTTTGTGGCTTGATGCCCTGCAGCGCCTGTTCCAGTTGCTGCGGGTCGTTGGTGAGGTCCTCGGCGAAGACCAGATTGTGGTCGTAGGTGAGGACGAAAGCTTCATCCTGATTGCTCATGTGACGCAACATGTCGATCAGGCTGTCCACCACGGCAGAGCGATTTCGCCGCCCAGCGAGCGAGGTTTCGACCAGAATGCCCAGGGAAATCGGCCCAACCGTTACCGGGGCTCGTTTGCGTACGATCGCGGGTAGGGAAGTCTCAGTGTCTGACCAGACCGAAGGAGCGGGCTTTACTGGTGGTGTACGCTGTATGGCCGGAAGCCCCAAAGTTCTCGTTGCGGCCATGGTTGTTGGTTGAGCAGGCTTCTCGACAGTCGCCGGCGGCCGGGCGATTCTTGCTGAGGTTGCCCGTTGCGCACTTCTGCCCGGAGGAGGTGGCGCGGGCTGAGGTAGGTCGAGAGAAGCTATCGGTGTGCTAGTTGCAACCGGCGCCGCGGCCGCGAGGAATTGGTTCCAGTCGCTGGTGCTGCCGCCGTCCTTCACGTAACGGGCGCGAGCGTAACGCGCAATCTCTCGCCCCTCCGGTGTCCCGCGCGAAAGGGTGACGGCGCGGGCCAGGCACCAATAGCCTTCGCGGCGGTCCCGATCAGGACCGTCAAGGTCAGCTAGCGCCATCGCATAAACGTCCCGCGCGCTGTCGGACTGCTCAGCAGCGGCGTTGTGCAAGTAGATGCGGGCTGCGACATAGTCCTTCATCTGCAACTCCGCTGCACCGGCGGCATCACTCAGCATGACGTTGGCCCGACGCTCAAGCTCGACGAAGTCCGCCTCACTCATGCCCGGCGGGCGCGAAAGCTGGGACAACGCATCCAGACCATGACTCGCCATCGCCAGCAAGCGCTTGGGTTTGGTTGTTCCGCGTTCCAGGCCGTTCCGGGCATCGTTACTCAGAAGGGCCATCGCGACCGGGTTGTTTTTATCGGTGTTTGCCAGCGTATCGGCCCAGACCAAGGCGTGGCCCACTTTTCCCTGCCGCAGATATTCCCAGATGACGAACTCCAGCGCATCGCTCCTCAGCGGCCCCGGACCTGCATGGACCGCAAACCGCTCCAATTGAACTAGTCGGTCCATCGGGTCTACCCGCGCCACCGCATTGGTGTATTGGCTGAGTTCGTTGCCCCTCGGCGACTGTGCAAGGGCAACCGGAATGGTCGCCAGGACAAGCAGCAGAAACACTGGCGAGGCCGGGCCGGCAAATGTCGTACATCGCGCTTTGCTTCGCTTTAAAGCCATGCCTTCAGGCAACACACCGCGAGATTTCAGAGAACATCGCGGCCGAGTTCTGCGAAATGGCAAACGAATTAGATGATAGAGCGCGCCGCGAGGCTGGCTGGGAGGTGGCAAATTCTCGGCTCTACTAGCCTGGTCTTTTTGGCAAGCATGGCGAGATCACTTTCTTTGCAGATCGCAGGCTTCCTTTGACTCCGTCTTCATAGACACTCGGCTTGCGGGTCCACCAGAATTCCACGCAAATATTCTTCCCAGCACGATTCCGATGGCCGCACCCGCAATCACGTCGCTGCTGTAGTGATAGCCGTCGTAGACCGCCCCAACACACATCAGCAGGATGGGAAACAGCAGCCAGGGCGCCGCACGCGGAAGGAATCGATAGGCGAACATGAGCACAACGAACGCCAGCATGATATGCGCGCTAGGGAAGGCATTTCCGTGCACTCCGGCATGGTCCTGAATCATGCGAACTAGGCGTTCGAAAACTGCGCCATGGGTGCTGCCGATCTGTTGCACGCCGGCGACATTGGCAGGGCTTTGGATGGGAAACAGCAAATAGCTCGAGTAACAAATCACATATCCTAGGCTGAGCGAGTCCGTGAGCTTGCGAAATGCG
>Ga0209061_1005566_pt1 | contig 10924 bp, 5 predicted proteins | sample Coa_R1_10_FD_187157 | JGI IMG/M metagenome (GOLD analysis project Ga0209061, IMG submission 187157) | Surface soil microbial communities from Centralia Pennsylvania, which are recovering from an underground coalmine fire - Coalmine... | ecosystem: Environmental > Terrestrial > Soil > Unclassified... | reverse complement strand
GGCGGCGCAGGTTCACCCGACCGGCCTGGTCGGCATCCCGCGGGTATGGGAAAAGCTGTACGCCGCGCTGCGCACAGCCCTGCCCGACGTCTCGCCGGAGGCCGTGCGCGCCATGCCCGAGCAGGTACGGAAGGCCGTGCTCACCCGGGCCGGGCTTGACCAGTGCCGCATCGCGACGAGCGGCGCGGCGCCGATCGACCCCGCGATCATCGAGTTCTTCCGGGCGCTCGGGCTGCCGATCACCGAGGGCTGGGGGATGAGCGAGCTGTCCAACGCCGCGACGCTCGCCCCGCCGGGCAGGTCCCGCGTCGGCGCGGTCGGCAAGGCGTTCCCGGGCATGGAGCTGCGGATCGCGGACGACGGCGAGGTGCTGGTCCGCGGGCCGCTGGTGATGCGCGGCTACTACAAGGACCCGGAGCGGACGGCGGAGGCGCTGGACGCCGACGGGTGGATGCACACCGGCGACATCGGCGAACTTGACGGCGAGGTGCTGGTCCGCGGGCCGCTGGTGATGCGCGGCTACTACAAGGACCCGGAGCGGACGGCGGAGGCGCTGGACGCCGACGGGTGGATGCACACCGGCGACATCGGCGAACTCGACGCCGAGGGCTTCCTGAAGATCACCGACCGGAAGAAAGAGCTGATCATCACCTCCGGCGGCAAGAACATCTCCCCGGCCCTCATCGAGTACGAGCTGCAGCGGCACCCGCTGATCGGCCAGGCCTGCGCGATCGGCGACCGGCGCAACTACGTGACCGCGCTCATCGTGCTCGACCCCGAGGTCACCCCGGCCTGGGCCCGCGCGCACGGCATACCGGCGTCCTCGCTGGCTGAACTCGCCGCGCACCCCGAGGTGCTCGCCGAGGTGGAGCGGGGCGTCGCGGAGGCGAACTCGCACCTGGCCCGGGTCGAGCAGGTGCGCCGGTTCCGGGTGCTGCCGAACGAGTGGACGCCCGACACCGGCGAGCTCACCCCTACGATGAAGCGCCGCCGCCGGGTAATCGCCGACCGTTACGCGCAGGAGATTGAACAGCTCTACCAGTGACGGCCAATATCATGGGCGGGTGACGACTGGACAGCAGCTCAGGCTCTACAACTCACTCGGGCGCCGGATGCAGGAGTTCATCCCGTCCGCGGACGTCGTGGGCATCTACAGCTGTGGTCCCACCGTCTACTCGTTCCCGCACCTGGGCAACATGCGGCCGTACGTGTTCGCCGACACGCTGCGCCGGGCGCTGCGCTGGAAGGACATCGCCGTCCGCCACGTCGTCAACATCACCGACGTGGGGCACGCCGTCGCCGACTCTGACACGGGCGAGGACAAGCTCGAGATGGCGGCGGCGCGCGAACGGCGCAGCGTCGAGGACATCGCCGCGTTCTACACGAAGGCGTTCTTCGATGACATGGCGGCGCTGCGGGTAATGCCCGCCGACGTGTACCCGCGGGCCAGCGAGTACGTGCCGCAGATGATCGAGTTCGCGGCCCGGCTGGAGGAACTCGGGTACACCTACCTCCTGCCGTCCGGGCTGTACTTTGACACGTCCAAGTCGCCGGGGTACGGCTCGCTGGCCCTGCTGGACGTGGCGGGGCAGCGCGAGGGCGCTCGCGTCGAGCATGTCGAGGGCCGCAGGAACAAGACCGACTTCGCCCTGTGGCGCGCGGAGGAGCCCGGTGTCCGGCGCGTCATGCGCTGGAAGTCCCCGTGGGGCTGGGGCGCGCCCGGCTGGCACCTGGAATGCTCGGTCATGTCGATGTCGCTGCTCGGGCCGCATTTCGACATCCACACCGGCGGCATCGACCACCGCCAGCTGCACCACGTCAACGAGATCGCGCAGAGCGAGGCCTACCTCGGCGACGGACGGCCGTGGGTGCGGTACTGGCTGCACAACGAGTTCCTGCTGATGAACGCGGAGAAGATCGCCAAGTCCGCGGGCGGCGGGCCGCGGCTCGCCGACCTCACCGAGGCCGGCTACCACCCGATGGCCTACCGGCTGTTCCTGCTCGGCGGCCACTACCGCAGCCAGCTGGACTTCACGAACCAGGCGATGGACGCGGCCCAGGCCACCGTGCGCCGCCTGGCGGCGCGCGTGGAAGCGCTCCGCCCGCTGCCCGCGGCCGAGACGTTCCAGGCCGCCCGGGCGCTGCTGCCCGGTCCCGGCCCGGACGCCGACAAGGCCGCGGTGGCATATCTGGACCAGGTGGATGAGGCGATCTCCGCCGACCTGGCGACGCCGAAGATCCTCGCCGCCCTCCAGGAGTCGCTGCGCGACCCGGAGATCAGCGCTGAGGGCCTGCGCGTCGTGGTGGCGGCCGCGGACGCCCTGCTCGGACTCGGCCTGGCCGAGCTTGACCCGCGGGCGGTGGACCGCCGCCGGTCGGTCTCCGACCTCGACCCCGCGGAACTGAAGACGATCGAGCGCCTCATCGCCGAGCGCACCGGGGCCCGCAGGGAAAAGAACTGGGCCCGCGCCGACGAGATCCGGGCGGAGCTGGAAAAGCTGGGCGTCCAGGTCACCGACACCCCCGCCGGGCCGGCCTGGGAACTGCGCTAACCGCCCCGTCGCCGCGCCTTTGCCCCAGCGGCCGGACGTCAGCGGATGAATGTGGCACCGAGCCGGTAATAGGCGGCTGACTGTCACATTCATCCGGCCGCCAATCGGACGGCGCCATGATCCCGGAAGGCGTGCTGAGCCGGTCTGGCGCCTGATCGCCGGTGGCCGGGAACGGACGGGATTGTCCCATCCGCCCCGCCGACCACATTGTCTCCTAGGGGGTGCTTGCCTCAGCTAGCTAAGGCAGGGTCCATTTCTGGTTGGCGCCGCCGTTGCACGTATAGAGGATGAGCTGTGTTCCGTTGGCGGTATTGAAGGCGGGGTCGTCGAGGCATTTGCCGGATGCCGGGTTGACCAGTTCCCCGCTGACCGCCTGCCATTGCTGGTTGGCGCCGCCGTTGCAGGTCCACAGCTCGATGAGGGTTCCGTTGCTGTAGTTGGCGCCGGTGATGTCCATGCAGCCGCCGTCGATCGTGATGGTGCCGTTGCCGTTGACGGTCCAGTCCTGCGCGGGGGCGTAGCCGTCGCAGTCCCATATCTGCACCTTGTTGCCGTTGGCGCCGCTGCCGTTGTTGTTGTCCACGCACTTGGAACTGCTGAGGCCGGACACGATGGTCCCGGTGGCCCCGCCGCCGGAGTATGGCGCGTAGCCGGCCGAGACGATGCTGGCCTGCACGGCGCTCTCGGTGGCGGCCGACGGGTAGCCAGACGTCATCACGCCCTCGTAGAACGTGCCGGCGGAACCCTTGCTGTTGTCGCCGCCGATGCCGAGGATGATCGCCCCCTCCTTGTGCATCGGGTTGTAACCCGAGGGGCGCGCCCCGCTGTAGAACGTCGACAGGCCGCCTGACTGGGCGTTGCCGCCCAGGATGGCCCACTGGTCCGGCTCGCCTTCGATCATGGCGGTGGTGAACCGGTAGCCGATGGTCGGGTCGTTCGCGTTGTAGCCCGCGTTGACCCCGGAGAACAGGCCGTTCTCCATGTCGGCCATGATCCACGGGCCGCTGCCGGTGCCGTAGCCCCAGACCTTGCTGTTGCCGAAGTAGATGGCTTCCATGTGGCCGGCGCCGTTGTCGTCGTTGTTGGTCTCGGCGTTGCCGTAATCGAAGCAGCAGCCGCCGTTGTAGTGGGTGCCGTCGAAGATCGCGTACTCACCCTCCGGCTGGTCGCCGGTCGCGATCCCCGAGGTGCTGTCATCGCGGTATCCGGTGCCGGGGGCCACGTAGACGCCGTAGGCCTTGTGGCCGCCGACCATGACCGGTGCCGCGGTCGCGTTCGCGAGGTTGTCGGGGCCGCCGGCCGCGCCGCCCCCCGGCGCCTGGGTGAGGTTGTTGCCGTGGCCGGACTGGTCGTAGATCTCGGTGATGACGCAGGTCGTGTTGGCGCAGAACGAGTCCTGGGCGGCCGCGTTGGCGACCCCGCCCGCGCTCAGCGGGTAGATGTTGGCGGTGGCGTTGTCCGAGGCGCGCCGGACCTGGTACAGCGGGCCGTCGTACGCGGCGTACAGGGCCCGGGTCGTGCTGTGCGCCGCCACGCACGGCGTGCCGGCCGACGCGTAGATGTCGCATGGCAACGATGCCGCGCTGGCCGGCGCCGTGCCCATCGCCGCGACGGCGCCCGAGGCCAGCGCCGCGGCCGCGATCGCCGATAGCAGTGATCGTTTCACTTTCAGTAGCGGAAATCGGGTGATCAACGCGTATCCTTCCATTCCGGTGAGGGTGCGAACGGCTGAACGGGCGCCCGGGAACGAGAAACCGCAAAGGCCGCCAAGGCTGGGTCCATGGCGAATCAAGACCAGCCGATGTTAACGATCACACCTATGATTATCGGGTGTGATGCATGAGACCTCCGTGTGATTGTGAGGATTTGAACAGCATGATTGCCTCACTATTGCTCTGGCCGGAAGTCACGTCAAGGCTTCATGGATAGTAAATTGTGAGCGAGAACATCACTGCCGGAAGCCGGCCGAATCCGTTTCGGACACGCTCGTTCGGACACGCCCGGGTAACGCCGGGGCGGTCGCGGGGGTGACGCCCGGACGCATCCCGGTCCGGCGAACGCGGCGATCGCCGCACGGCACCGGCCGCGCGTCCGCGCGGCACCGGTCACGCGTCCGCGCGGCATCGGTCACGCGGTCACGTGGACGCGCGGCACCGGTCACGCGGTGACGCGGGCGCACGGCACCGGCCGCGCGGAATCGCACGGCGGTTTCAGCCGCGGGTCGGCCGGCGGCGCCGCCGGCGGCCGGCCTGTCAATGGCGGCCGGGTGCCGGCTCGCGCCTCAGCCCGCTTGCCGCAGGCCCGCGGGAAACGTGTGCAGCCGCTCGGGCCCGTGCTCGGTCACCAGGAGCAGTTCCCCTGTCTGGACGCCGGCCCGGCCGTCACGGGTGACGACATTGGGCTGCACGACGACGGTCATCCCGGCGTCCAGGGTGAAGCCGGGATCGGCCAGGGGGCGGCCCGGGGCGGGCACGACGGGCGGGAGGTAACCGCCGCCGAAGCCGTGTACCAGGTCGTCGATGGCGGTGAAGCCGGCCGGTCCGATCACGGCCTCCGCGGCGTCCGCGAGGTCGCTGGCGCGGGCGCCGGGGACCAGCGCGCGGGCCATGGCGTCGTAGGCGGCTTCGGCGACGGCGTGCAGTTCGGCGTACAGCGGGGTCGGGGGCGCCCCGACCGTGAACGTGCGCAGTAGCTGACCGGCGTACTCGGGCGCGGCGGCGGCGCTGATCTCGCAGATGACCGCGTCGCGTTCGCGGATCACGCGCCCGGTCGGCCACTGGGCCGGCACGCTCACGGCGCGCTCAGCCGGGGCGCGCTCAGCCGGGGCACGCCGGTCCGCGGCGGGCTCAGCCGGGGCGCGCTCAGCCGGGGCACGCCGGTCCGCGGCGGGCTCAGCCGCGGCGGTGCCGTCCATGGCGTTGATGCCGAGGTAGTGGATGTGGTGCAGGCCGCCCTGGACGGTATAGGCGTGTTCGGCCGCCGCGAGCACCTCGTAATCGCTCGTCCCGGGCGACAGGGCGGCGGCCAGCGCCGAGACGGCGGCGTCGGTGAGGGCTGCCCCGCGCCGCAGGACGGCTATCTCCTCGGCGGACTTGACCAGCCGCAGCCTGGCGTAGCCCGGGTTAAGGTCCACCACGCCGGGGATCTGCCCGGCCAGCAGCAGGTACTGATCGTACGGAAGGGCGCCGGCCACGCCGATGCGGTCCGGAAGGCCGCCCCGCGCGGCAAGCAGGTCCAGGGCCGTGGCGACGGCGCGCGGGCCGGCCCATTCCACCCGCATCGCGCACAGGCGGCGGGCCTGCGGAACGTGGTTGAAATACGAGACCAGGAGCACGTCGCCGTCCGCCTCCGGCGCGACGATCAGCAGCGCCTCGCGGGTAACCGGCCACCCGGTCAGCCAGGAGACCGCGCTCCCCGAGCGGTTCGCGCCGTAGACGAGCGCGCATGATGCCCCGGCGCGCTCCAGCTCCTGCGCGAAAGCCGCGCGGCGGCGCCCCATCTCCGCGGCGGAGAACACCGCCATACCATCGGCCGGCACATCCCAGAGAATAAGCCGCCTTCCTCCGCGCCCACGCGCCGAGCTGACCCCGCCGCACGCGCCGGGCTGACCCCCGCGCCCACGCGCCGGGCTGGAGCCGCGTTCCCTACGCGGAGAGCTCGCGCTCCAGCGGGGTGCGGAAGCGGGGCGTCACCCGGGCGGGGCCCAGCCAGGACTCCAGGCGGCCCGCTTCCGCCGCGATGGCCGCCGCCGCGTCCGAGCCCAGGTCCCCGAACAGCCGGTACACCACCTCGCCGGAGACGCGCTGCGCCCAGCCGCCGACGATCCTGCCCCCCCACCAGACGGTCGGCCCGATGTTGCCGGTCCGGTCGAACAGCGCCGGCCCGTGCGGGCCGAGGTACCACTCACGCGACCGCCAGCCCATCGGCGTAGGGTCGAGCGCGGGCAGCAGCGCGGCGGCCGGCCCGGCGTCGTCGAAGGCCTCGTCGCCGGCCAGCAGGACGCCCGGCTGCCCGTCGAGGTCGACCTCGCGCACCGGCAGCGCGGCGAGCGCGGCCTTGGTCTGCCCGCCGGTCCAGCCCGCCCACCACTGCAGATCGGCGGCCGGCGCCGGCCCGAACGCCAGCAGCCACCGCCGCGCGAGTTCGGCGCGGGCCGCGGCGCCGTCCATGCCTCCGCCGCCGCCATCCCCGCCGCCGCCCGCGCTTCCGCCGCCGCCTGAGGGGCCGCCCGAGGCGCCGCCGGGCAGAACGCCGTCACCGAGCCACGCCGCCGTCGGAAACCACTCGAACTGGCCGGAAGTCCAGCCGCCGCGGCGGTGGCCGCGGACCATGTGCCCCTCGGCGGCGATGAGCCCCAGCACCCGGCTGGTGATGTTCACCGCCCCGCCGTAGCCCTTGTCCGGCACGTAGACCAGCTGCGTCCGCAGCCGGGGCTCGTCCCCGGACAGCTGCGCGCCGGTCGCGCTGCCCCGCGCGGCGAGCGCCCGCAGCACGCCGGCCTCGACCTCCCGGAGCCAGGCCGCCGCGTCCGTCCCCCCGGCACCGCCGTTTTCCAGGTCCCGGACCAGCTGCCGCCGCAGCCGCCGCGCCACGTCGTCCGTGCACGCCCGCTGCACCACGGGAAACAGCGGTGCCGCGACCACGAACATCGTGCGCCGCATGCCAAGCATCCGAACGATCCCGCGTTCCTCATACAGCGCCCTGTCCACTGCCTCCACCGTGGCGGACGGAGTGCGGGCACGCGCCGACAGGTACACGGTCACCGGGTCGGTGGCGTGCAGCGCGACCATCGCCTCGGCCGCGTGGCGCACCGTGGCGGCGGGCGCGGACAGGCGGTGCCTGGCCATGAGCCTGGCCCGGCGCTGGGCGGCGCTCACCTTCAAGGTCATCGCGGTGCGGCTCCCGTGACCACGGTTGATTCGTACTCTTCGCAGCCGTGCACCCGCGCCTCCAGCCCGGCGGCGGCCACCGCCCGGGTCATCAGCGGCGCCTGCGAGTCGCTGGTCTCCACCAGCAGCACACCGCCCGGCGCCAGCCAGCGCGGCGCCTCCGCCGCCACCCGCCGCAGCACCGCCAGCCCGTCCGGGCCGCCGTCCAGGGCGATGCGCGGCTCGTAGTCGCGGGCCTCCGGCGGCAGCATGCCGATGTCTTCGGTGGGGACGTAGGGGGCGTTGCAGATCAGGATCCCGACGCGGCCGCGCAGCGCCGCCGGCAGCGGGCCGAACAGGTCTCCCTGGTAGACCCGGCCGCCGGCCGGCTCGACGTTACGGCGGGCACAGCCGACCGCGGCCGGGTCGACGTCGGCGGCGTGCAGCCCGGCGGCGTGCGGCCCGGCGGCGTGCGGCGCGGCGCCCCGCGGCCCGGCGGCGCCCCGCGCGCCGTCAGCCAGCCGGGCGGCCACGGCGACGCCGAGCGCGCCGGTGCCGCAGCACAGGTCGACGATCACCGGGCTGGCCTCGGCGGCCAGCCGGACGGCGGTCTCGACGAGGAACTCGCTGCGGCGGCGCGGCACGAACACCCCGGCGTCCACGAAGATCCGCAGCCCGCAGAACCACGCCCAGCCGATCACCTGCTCGATCGGAAGTCCCTTCTCGCGCAGGCCGGCCATGGCCTCCAGGTCGTCCCGCGTGCGGGCGGCGGCCGCCAGCAGCCGGGCCTCTTCCTCGGCGAACACGCAGCCCGCGGCCCGCAGCCGGGCGACGATCGCCGGATCCTCCATGAGGAAAACAGGTTATCCCGGGAACGGTGCTGCTCGGATGAGCATCCCGAACGCACGCGGCTGACTCACCGCGGTCCTCCCTCCTTTCCGGGGAGGAGCCACCGTCCGTTCGGGAAAAGAAGGGTGAGACACCCGGCGGCTAGAGCTGGCCGACCTCGGTGACGCGGAGGACCGCCGTGCCCTCGGCGTCGGAGGCGGCCAGGTCGACGGTGGCCGAGATGCCCCAGTCGTGGTCGCCGTCCGGGTCGTCGAAGATCTGCCGGACCCGCCATTCGCGCGGTCCCTCGTCGATGATCAGCATCGCCGGGCCGCGCGCGTCCGGGCCGGTGCCGATCTCGTCGTAGTGCTCGAAGTACGCCTCCAGGGCCTCTTCCCATGCGGCGGCGTCCCAGCCGTCCCGGGCGTCGAGTTCGCCGAGCTCGCCGTACTTCCGCAGCGCGGCGAGCGTGACCCGCCGGAACATCGCGTTGCGCACCAGAACCCGGAACGCCCGCGGGTTGCTCGTCAGGCTCTTCGGCTCCGCCTTCGCCTCGGCGGCCTCCGGGCCGGGGCTGGTGAGCCGCTCCCACTCGTCGATCAGGCTGGAGTCGACCTGCCTGACCATCTCGCCCAGCCATTCGGTCAGGTCGATGAGCTCCTCGGTCTTCGCCTCCTCCGGCACGGTCTGCCGCAGCGCCTTGTAGGCGTCGGCGAGGTAGCGGAGCACCAGCCCCTCGGACCGGGACAGCCCGTAGAAATGCACGTACTCGGCGAACGTCATCGCCCGCTCGAACATGTCGCGGGCGACCGCCTTGGGGGAGACCGCGTAGTCGCCGACCCACGGGTGGCCGCGCCGGTAGATCTCGTAGGCGCTCTCCAGCAGGTCCTCCAGCGGCTTGGGGTACGTGACGGCATCCAGCAGCTCCAGCCGCGTCTCGTAGTCGACGCCCTCGGCCTTCATCGCGGCGACCGCCTCGCCGCGGGCGCGGAACTGCTGCGCGGACAGCACCTGCCGCGGGTCGTCGAGGGTGGACTCGATGACCGAGAGCACGTCGAGGGCGTAGGTCTGGCTGCCGGGGTCGAGCAGTTCGATCGCGGCGAGCGCGAACGGGGACAGCGGCTGGTTCAGCGCGAAGTCGTACTGCAGGTCGACGGTGAGCCGCACGTAGCGGCCCAGCTCATCCGGCTCGGCCAGACGCTCGACCACCCCGCCCGCCAGCAGCGCGCGGTAGATCTCGATGGCCCGGCGGATGTGCCTGCGCTGCCTGGCCCGGTCCTCGTGATTGTCGGTGAGCAGGTGCTTCATCGCCTGGTAGGCGTTGCCCGGGCGGTCGATGACGTTCAGCACCATCGCGTGGGTGACCGTGAAGGACGAGGTCAGCGGCTCGGGCTCGGCGGCGACGAGGCGATCGAAGGTCGGCTTCCCCCAGGACACGAACCCCTCGGGCGGCTTCTTCTTGACGACCTTGCGCCGCGCCTTGGGGTCGTCGCCGGCCTTGGCCAGCGCTTTCTCGTTCTCGATGACGTGCTCGGGGGCCTGGACGACGACGCGGCCCGCGGTGTCGAACCCGGCGCGGCCCGCGCGCCCGGCGATCTGGTGGAACTCGCGGGCCTGGAGCAGCCGGGTCTTCTTGCCGTCGAACTTCGACAGGGCGGTGAAAACGACCGTGCGGATCGGCACGTTGATGCCGACCCCGAGCGTGTCGGTGCCGCAGATGACCTTGAGCAGCCCGGCTTGGGCCAGGGTCTCGACGAGCCGGCGGTACTTCGGCAGCATCCCGGCGTGGTGCACGCCGATGCCGTGGCGGACCAGGCGGGACAGGGTCTTCCCGAAGCCGGACGCGAAGCGGAAGTTCCCGATCATCGCCGCGATCGCGTCCTTCTCCTGCCGGGTGCACATGTTCGTGCTCATCAGCGCCTGCGCCTGTTCGAGCGCGGCGGCCTGGGTGAAGTGGACCACGTAGACCGGCGCCTGGTTGGTGGTGAGCAGTTCCTCGAGCGTCTCGTGCAGCGGCTGGACGAGGTAGGAGAAGACGAGGGGGACCGGGCGTTCGGCGTTCTTTATGACGGCGGTGGGCCGTCCGGTGCGGCGGGTCAGGTCCTTCTCGAACCGGGTGACGTCGCCGAGGGTGGCCGACATCAGGATGAACTGCGCCCTGGGCAGCTCGATCAGCGGGACCTGCCATGCCCAGCCGCGGTCGGGGTCGGCGTAGAAGTGGAACTCGTCCATCACGACCTGCCCGGCGTCGGCCGCCGCGCCGTCGCGCAGCGCGATGGAGGCGAGCACCTCGGCGGTGCAGCAGATGATCGGCGCCTTCGGGTTGACGCTCGCGTCGCCGGTCATCATGCCGACGCTGGCCGGCCCGAACGCCTCGCAGAGCGCGAAGAACTTCTCCGACACCAGGGCCTTGATCGGCGCGGTGTAGTAGGTGCGCAGCCCGCTGGCGAGCGCCGCGAAGTGGGCGCCGACGGCGACCAGGCTCTTGCCGGAGCCGGTGGGCGTGGACAGGATCACGTTCGCGCCGGTGACGATCTCGATGAGCGCCTCTTCCTGGTGCGGGTACAGGTCGAGGCCCTGCCGCTTCGCCCACCCGGCGAACGCGCCGAAGACGGCATCCGGATCGGCCGTCCCCGCCGCCTGCCCGGCCGCGGCCTCCGTCTCCGCCCGCGCCCC
>Ga0209061_1005564_pt1 | contig 10924 bp, 8 predicted proteins | sample Coa_R1_10_FD_187157 | JGI IMG/M metagenome (GOLD analysis project Ga0209061, IMG submission 187157) | Surface soil microbial communities from Centralia Pennsylvania, which are recovering from an underground coalmine fire - Coalmine... | ecosystem: Environmental > Terrestrial > Soil > Unclassified... | reverse complement strand
TGCTGCAGTTCCAGGTAGGGGGGAACGCGGGTCAGTTGGTTCAGGCGAGCTTGGGCAACATCCGTGTGGTGAACTTAGGCAACACGGTGGTAGCGGGCTACAACTTGTCGAACATAGATGTGACGACGGGTCAAGGGGCAACGAACGCGATACGGATAGTGGATCAGGCGATTTCTCAGGTATCGCAGTTACGTGCGAACTTGGGAGCGTTGCAGTCACAGACGTTGCAGGCGACGGCGAACTATCTGGGGATAGGGGTTCAGAACCTCTCGGCTTCGGAGAGCCAGATACGGGATACGAATGTGGCTCAGGAGGTGGTAAACCTAACGAAGAACCAGATTATCGAGCAGTCGGCAACGGCGATGTTGGCACAGGCCAATGCGGCGCCTCAGCTTCTGCTGAAACTGCTTGGGTAGATAACACTTCTCTTTGCGATGGGAGCGCATCGTTAACGATGCGCTCTTTTTTGTGCACAAGCGCTCTCTACTGCCGAAGGCGAAGCGGGTATGATTATCTAAAACAGCATGTAACATGGGTGTCACTTACCTTAATAAGGAAGGTATGGAGGCATGGAGTTTCCGATTACGGTGGTAGGCAGTGCAAATGTGGACATGATCATGCAGGTGGAACGATTTCCGGCGCCAGGGGAGACGGTGAGTGATGGACGGTTTTCGCAAGCCTTCGGAGGCAAAGGGGCGAACCAGGCGGTCGCTGCAGCTCGCGCCGGAGGGCGCGTTGCTTTTTTAGGGTGTGTTGGGAGCGATGCCTTTGGAGAGGCCATTCTGGAGAACCTCCGGCGAGACGGCATTTTTACCGAACCGGTTGCCAGAAGCGTTTCAGAACCAACCGGCCTCGCGATGATCCTCATCAATCGGCAGGGAGAGAACTGCATTGCAGCGGCTCCAGGCGCCAACAATGCCCTAACGCCCGAGCATATCGAGAGTTACGCTACTCTTTTGAAGAGAAGCCGCATGGTGGTGACGCAGGCCGAGATCGCATGTAGCGCCTTGAAAAAGACTTTTGAGGTGTTGGCCGACTCTGAAACGGCCATTCTGTTTAACTTTGCCCCTATCCGTAAGGAGGCTCCCAAGCTCTCTTCACGGATAACCTACCTCGTGGTCAACGAAACCGAAGCGGCCTACCTTAGCGGTGTGCAGGTTGGCACGTTACGCGAGGCAGAGCTGGCGGCTCAGATTCTACAAAGGCAGGGACCGCAAAATGTGCTGCTTACGTTAGGGGCAAACGGTGTGTGGGTGGCTACGCCTCAAGGGGGTTTTCATGTCCCGGCACTCCCCGTGCAGGCGATAGATACTACCGCTGCCGGCGATGTGTTCTGCGGTGCATTCGCCACAGCGATCACGCAGGGACAGCCCCTCAGGGAGGCCGTGCGTTTTGCCTGCGCAGCCGCAGCCCTCTGTGTCACCCGTTTGGGTGCCCAACCCTCTATTCCTTACCGACAAGAGATCGAAGCCATGCTCTGAGGGGCTTTTTCGAAACAAACGGAGCACATATTCGGACGCAACTTCGGCTGCAGTAAAAGGTCTTACAGAATAGAACACAGCGTGGGAGGATAGGAATAAGATGAGATTAACACGACGAGAGCTTCTATTAAGCTCGACCGGCGCTACCCTTCTGCAAGGTGGTGGACAAGCACAACCGGCTGCGGATTCCGTTCCAACCGTCTTTTGGGTAGCCGATCCGGTAGACCCCGGTGATACCATTATGTTCTTCGGCGATTCGTTAGAGAAGCTAGAGGTGATGGCGAACCGCATCTCGGACGAAGCCCCACACTTCCCCACTTTCTCTGCCGATCTGCCTTATGAGAAAGCGACTCAAGCTCTGCAGGTTTTACAGCGAAGTGAACGGTGTATAAAAGCTCTCATGCCTGAGAAGTGGACAAAAGGCCTCTATCTGTTTCAACTGACCGGGAATGCGGGGACCGTTCATCCTCCCCTGGTGAATCGCCCAGAGATATGGTGGGTTCTAGGGGAGAATGGAAGCAGCAGCCCTCCGGGAGGGGAAGTATGGGTTTTTGGAAAGAACTTTCGCCTTGATGAGACGGGGAGATGGGAAGGGCGGCTTGTTTTACATGGAAAGGGGCGTTTTTATCCTCTGACCGTTGCCTCCGTGAATCCCTACGCCATCAAAGCACGGTTGCCCGAAAATCTTAGTTTAGGTGAATATGAGCTATTTGTTCACAACGGCTTCGGCGGCAAATATGGTTGGAGTTCTGCCATGGCTTTTGGCTTACAACGGGTACCTGAATGGCCCCAAACGGTGCATAACGTACGTAGCTTTGGTGCTAAAGGCGATGGTTCGAATGACGATACCTCTGCTTTTCAGAGGGCGTTCGATCTGTGTGCGCAGAACGGTGGGGGCATCGTGTTTATTCCAAGAGGCGTCTACAGAATTACCGCTCAGTTGAACATCCCATCCAAAACCGTGTTACGAGGTGAAAAGCGTGAGTTGGTTTGGCTCTACGTTCCTAAAGAGATAGCCGAATTCAATACGGTTTTTGCCGGCAAGGGCGAGTTTGGGATCGAGGAACTCTCCATCGCTGCCCAAACACCGCGCCGCATTATCACCGCCCCCGATGTTAACACCATGTACGCCATGTTTCCCGGAGCTCCCTGGGGTTATGTTACAAGCCCTCTACCGCCGAAGGCAAACGACATTTTCTTGCGTCGCCTCCGAATACAGCATTTGCGTTATGCCCATCGCGTTGGATCCGCCGATCAAGACCCTCGACGCCTGGAGATCGCCGGGCCGAGCACCATAGCGCTTTTTGGAGACCGTATCGAGATCAGTGACTGCGAGGTGGTGAGCAGCGGTATGCCCATTATTCTTCATCAAACACGGCATTCTCGCGTCCTTCGCAACTACCTTCATACAGGACGCGCCGGTTGGTACGGGATGTGGGGCCCAACCGAGACCATTTTTGAAGGAAACACCGTTGAGGGCAGAGATTTAGAAGCAACCTATGGAAGTTTTAGCAATTATGAGGATACCAATCCTCTCGACACAGATGTTTCACGGCTTTACATCGCCAACAATCGTCTACTTAATGGTTTCGGATGCGAAAGGGAGGCGATTTCCTTTGATAGCACAGGTCGCCAGCCCTGGATCGGAAGCCCACAGGAAGCAGATAGAAACTCTTTCACCGTTCCGGATGGAAACTGGAAAGAGAACGATTTTGTGGGGCTAGCCTGTCTCGTCGTTTGGGGAAAAGGGCTTGGGCAGCATCGTCGCATTAAAGCCAATACCTCTAACAAAATCACCCTTGATAAGGCTTGGGAGATTGTTCCAGATTCATCGTCTATTATTGCTATTCTTCCCTATCATCGTGATGTTGTGATCTACCATAACTATACTCAGGATACCAGCTGTGGGGTGGAATTATGGGGCGGAGGCTACAACTTCATTATTGATGGAAACGTGGCCGTTCGTTCCGGAGGTATGTGGGGCACGGCAGCACAGTATACCATCAACGGACAGCATCGTTTAGACCTCTGCTACTTTACACAGTGGAAGAACAACGAGATACGCGAAAGTTTCATCTATCAGCAGGGGCCTGAGCCAGACAACAGTGCCACTTTGGGACTTTATACCCGCGATGTTGCCACAGGTGCGCTCGCCGGTTTGGGGATATGGGGCAATGTGTTTCGGAACAATCGCGTAATGGATAACACCCGAATCGGTTTTCTCTGGTACGGACCGTCCTACCTGCAGATGGCAACTGCGGCCTACTCTGGGAAAAATCCTCCACGCCCTGCAGGGCTAGATAACGTTATTGAAGGAAACAGCATAGCCCATGCAAGGGTTGGTATTGAGGTTCAACTCGGCTACGAAGGAACAGTTGTCCGCAAGAACAGATTCAGAGCCGTCGAGACGGATATCCGCGATTGGCGGAAAACAGCAAAACGCACAGCTTAGAGGCGCGGTTCTCCCTCCCCTTCTAGCACCGGAGGGAGAACCGATATTGCCGAACTAAGCCGTTGGGTTTGACGACGATTTCTGTTTGGCCGAGGCTTCATGCTGCTCCTCAACAACCACCTCAATCTCTCCGCCCGTAGCCGCTCCGGCCCCTACCGGCTGCGGTAACGCAGCATAGCCGATAGGCAGGGAGTTGGATACCGTGTAGCCATTGCAGGTGGCAATCAGTACGATCTGCTGTTTACTGTTCTGCGCCTGTGGGCCGGTGGTGAGCGAAAAAGGAATGCTGGTGGAGGGTTGCCCGTTGAAGGTGTAGGACTGGGGTGTATTGGTTGCAAGCACGTTCGGGTCGGGTTTGACCAGAGACCCTGCGGCGGGATCGTATTGATAGGGGGTCAGAGTAACAGTTGTTGAAGGCAACGTGTTGCCGTTAAAGTAACCAAGCTGCACAGTCACGTAGAACTGCTGCTGGTTGGTGTTGATGGGCGTTGCCGGTATGCCGATGCCGATGGGCACATAGACGATGCCGAGGGTAGGCTGTTTGCTCATACTAATCTCCTTTTACAACAAGGTTGCTATAGTCTAGCATTTATTTGTTGCTAATTGCAAACAATTATCAATATGTTCCATTCCGAACGTGAATGCCTCCGATGGTGTAAGGGTCTCCGCTTGAGCGCATAACTCCTCAAAACGTTTTGTTCCTATCTGCGCCTTCAGGGTCTCCATGAACTTCTCAATCTGGCGAGACTGTGGGGTAAGCAGAGCGGCGGCCTCCGTATCTTTAACAAAAACCTGTGCCATACCGAGGAGCAGCGATGCCGTCTCGGCGTTTTGATAGAACGAGTAGGTGATGTGCGCCAGCGAATCGAAGGTTCGGCTTTGCAGGGCAGGAATCGGATGGTGTTGGAGGAGCTGCAAGCTCTCTTTATAACAGCGCAGGGCATCGGCAAAGTCCTGTTGTTGAAAATGCAGCTCACCCAAATTATAGAACGCCGTGAGAAGGGTGATCTTATCGCCCACGGCTTTGAGCCTTTGGATGGCCTCCTCGAAATAGCTTTTGGCCTGAACCAAGTCTCCCATTTCGGTGCTCAGACCGCCCAAATTCACCAGCACCTGAGCTGCAGCACGCGGGTTCGTCTCCCGAAAAATCTGCAGGCTTTGCTCAAGGTAGTAGCGTGTTTGAGGGAAGTCCGACAGTTTTTGAGCGGCCAATGCTAACCCGTTAAAGGCTCTGGCCTCTCCTTCTCTATCTCCAATCTCTCGACACAGCTCAAGGCTTTCGGTATGGAAACGGAGTGCAGCGGCACAATCGCCCTGCGCCCAAGCCAGAATACCGGCACAGTTAAGAGCATCGGCACGCAGTTTAGGGGGAATTGTAGAGCTTCTCAACAAAGCCCCTTCCAGCCAGCTTCGGCCCTCCGTGAAACGGCTACGCAGATACCAGTATTGATAAAGTGGCACGGCAAGCCCTAAACGAGTTTCGGGATCGAGGGCATAGCGGAGAGCTGTGCGCAAGTTGTCGTACTCCGCATCGAGGCGCGCTAGCCACGCGGCCTGCTCCGCTCCACGCAACCCTTGCGCGGCCTGCTGTGCCAGATGGTTATAGAATTGGAGGTACCGCCGATGTATAAGGGGTATTCTCCCACTCTCCGCCAAACGCTCGGCGGCGAAAAGCCGTATGACCTCCAGAAGGCGATAACGCGACTGTTCTGAGGTTTTTTCGAAGCTGACGAGGGACTTCTCTACAAGGTTAAGGAGAGAGTCCAACGCACCATCGTCTTGAAAGGCGACGACCTCCGCAGCTTCTAGAGTAAAGCCGTCGGCAAACACCGATAAGGCTTGAAGCATCTCCTGCTCGTCTGCAGAGAGCAGGGTATAGCTCCATCGAATGGCGTTTTCCATAGTATCGTGGCGCGCCTCACGTGCCCCGCCGGTGGTAAGAAAACGAAGGTTTTGACGCAGATCACGGGCGATTCTTTCTAGGGATAGACTGCCCGTTCGGGCAGCTGCCAGTTCAATGGCCAACGGAATTCCATCGAGGCTTTGGCATATCTCGCCAATAAGGGCGGCATTCTCCTCTGTAAGCGCGAAAGTAGGGTCGCTTAATTTGGCGCGGTCTACCCAAAGCTGAACCGACTCATAGGCTGCCATCGTTGAGAGGCTTTTTGTTGGCCGTGTTGGAACGCTCAACGGGCGCACCTGCCATATCCGTTCCCCTGCAATGCGAAGGGCTTCCCGGCTCGTAGCCACGACGGCGATATTGCGACAGGTGTGAAGCAGGCGCTCCACAATTGGGGCTAGATCATCAAGAAGGTGCTCGCAGTTATCTAAAATAAGCAGCGTTTGAAACGTATGCAGCTCCTGTTGCAAATGATCGAGCGCAGAGGCGGCCTCGTCGGTTTCATGAAGGCCAAGCGCCGCCAAAATTTTAGGAACGATCAGTTGCGATGAGGCAATAGAGGCAAGGTCAACCCACCAAACACCATCTGCAAAATGAGAGGTCAGCTTGCTTGCCAGCTCTTGAGCAAGGCGTGTTTTGCCGCAACCGCCTGGTCCGAGCAGCGTAAGCAGTCGTGTGGGATTCTCATTCGCGAATAACGCCATCAACTGTTCCATCTCACCGGGGCGTTCGATGAAGCTCGTAAGCCGGGAGGGTATGTTCTCTGCGACGACACCGAAGCTTTTAGACGGAAAACGGGCTGGGATTTCTGGGTGGCTTAGCAGGAACACGCGCTCTGGGCGTTGCAGGCCACGAAGAGCCACAACACCGAGGTCTTTGAGGGCAGCGCTCTCAGGCAGCCGATCTTGAATGTGTGAGACAACGGCCTGAGTCAGCAGAATTTGGCCTCCGTGCGCTAGATCGCACAGACGCGCGATTCGTGTCAAGGAGGTTCCGAAATACTCGCCTTCCCGCAGAACCACCTCTCCGCAATGGAGTGCAATACGGACGTTGAGCATGGGGAACGGCGCCCAGTCGGCAGCATGGAGACGTTTTTGTATCTCGATAGCAGCCAGGACTGCCGCCGATGCCTGGTGGAATACGGCACAAAAACCATCGCCGAGAGCTTTAAAAACGATTCCATTCTGTTCTTCTACGGCTTTACGCACAAGAGCATCATGTTGGGCGAGCAGGCGCATCATGGCCTCAGAGTCCTGCTCCATCATGCGGGTGCTGCCCTCAATATCGGTGAAGAGCAGGGTCACCATGCCGGATGGAAGTTCCATTATCCACCTCCTGTTTTTCAGGGAAGGCTAAACCGCAGCACCTCTTCCCACCGAACGCACCATTCGTGGGCCGTGTTCTGTTTCCCAGCACCGTTTTGAGGCAGGCAGCACCTTGCCGGGGTTACAGAGCGCGTTCCGATTGAATACCGACTTTATTTTTTGCATCAGCTCGAGATCGGCATCGCTAAACAGCAGCGTCATGGCCTCCATCTTTTCCACACCGATCCCGTGTTCGCCTGTGAGCGATCCGCCAACGTCCACGCAAAGTTTGAGTATCTCCTCGCCGGCCTGCATCACGCGCGCCACCTGCTGGGGATCGCGCTCATCGAACATGAGGTTGGGATGAAGATTACCATCACCGGCATGAAAGACGTTTCCTACCAGTAGATCGTGCTTTTGGGCGATGGCGCGTACCTCCCGAAGCACTTCGGGAAGCTTTGTTCGCGGTATAACGCCGTCGTGGGTCACCATTGAAAGCCCAAGGCGCCCAAGTGCACCGAAGGCCTGTTTGCGGGCCTTCCATAGCAGGGCGCGCTCCAGCTCTGTTTTGGCCTGACGCACCTCCCGTGCCCCGTTTTTGAAAGCGATCTGGCGCACCTGCTCGGCCTCTTCATCTAGCCCCACTTCCAAACCGTCTACCTCGATGATCAGAACCGCCTCGGCATCCGCAGGAAAACCGAGATGGAACGCCTCCTCGCAAGCCTTAATGATGAAGGTATCAATCATCTCGAGGGCAGCCGGCAAAACCCCTGCCGCAATGATGTCTGAAACGGTTTGGGTGGCCTGATCAATGGTCTCGAAAATGGCCAAAAGGGTTCGCACCGATTGGGGTAGGGGGGTCAATCGCACGGTGACCTCCGTAACGATTCCCAGGGTGCCTTCTGCCCCAACCACAAGCCCAACGAGGTCGTAGCCCGGCGTCTCTTCCTCGAATCCGCCCAGCGCCACGATCTCACCGTCGGGCAGCACCAGGGTAAGGCCGGTGATGTGGTTGGTGGTGACCCCATATTTAAGGGTATGAGGGCCGCCGGCGTTTTCGGCCACGTTTCCGCCTACCGTGCAGGCGCCCTGGCTCGAAGGGTCCGGCGCATAATGCAGGCGATATGCTTTTACCGCTTTGGTGAGATAGGTGTTCACCACGCCGGCCTGCGCCACCAACCGCCGATTGGGCACATCTATACGAAGGATTTTGTTAAGGCGCGTGGTGGCGATCACCACACCGCCCTCAACGGCCGTGGCACCGCCGGAGAGGCCGGTGCCTGCCCCCCGCGGGGTAAACGGTACCCCAAGCCGGTTGCAGAGTTTTACGATGGCGCTTACCTGCTCCGTCGTCTGCGGTAGGGCTACGGCGTCGGGAAAATGTTTTGCCGGCGAATAGGCATCGCAATCGTAGGCGCGCAGGGCTACCGGGTCGGTGAGCACCCCCTCCGGGCCTAGCAGGGCCTCTAACTCCTGTTTTAGCGTGTGCGACAGGTTCTGCATGGCATTCATCGGCGTCTCCTTTGAAGACGGGGTTGGGACATAGCGCCTGGTTGTGGTTTTGTTGGGTTAGATAGGGTTGCCGCCTCTTGTTCCTTATTCGTTTCGGTTAACGGCGCCGGTTCCCCCACAGGAGGAGCCACCTGCAGCCAGGCCGAGATAGCAGCCACAAAGGCGAGAAGCACAACCTGGGCGATTTCAAGGGCATGCAGAGTGGCCGTTGTTGGCCGGCGGCTGTTGTGCTCCAACTCCTCCACAAAAAGGGCGGCCAGCACAAGCGTTTGGCGCAGCGAATCGCCGAGCGCTTTGGTTCGCTGAAGGCGATAGCGCCGACGTAGAAGCCACTCACAACCTAAAACGATAAGCCCGCAAAGAAAGAAGGGCGCTCGATTCACGGCTTGGAGAGGTGTAGAAAGGATTAGCAGCAACACGACCCCCCCAAACCAGACACCAAAGGCCCATAGGTGGAGGGTTTCCAAGAGAAACACAAGCGCCCATTTCGTTTTCATTGTTGTTCACGTGGCATTCTGAAACAAGAAGGGTTAAAAAGCACCGCCATAGCCGTTCCGCCAACGGAAAATCGGTGGACATGTGAGATCGCGGAGCAGAATCTGTTCACTCGATAAGCCGAAAAAGAGGAGGGCATTGTAAAAAGTTCCTCATTTACTGCGGGCTAGCCGGCAGAACGGTTGGCCGGGAGGGTCTCGATGGTGAAGTGATCGTTGGTGTAGACGCAGATTTCGGAGGCGATGCGCATGGCCGCCTCCACGATCTCGCGGGCGCCGAGCTGTGTGTAACGCAGCAGCGCGCGAGCCGCTGCCGCCGCGTAAGGCCCTCCAGAACCGATAGCTGCCACGCCATCGTCCGGCTCTACCACGTTACCATCGCCGGAGAGAATAAACAGTTTGTCGCCATCGCTCACGATCATCATCGCTTCGAGTCGGCGGAGAATGCGGTCGGTACGCCACTCTTTGGCGAACTCGATGGCAGCACGGGTGAGGTTACCGGCACTGGATTCGAGCTTACTTTCGAACTTGTCGGCTAAGGATTGGGCGTCGGCCACGGAGCCGGCGAAGCCGGCGAGCACGCGCCCCTGATAGAGCCGGCGGACTTTGCGTGCGCCGTGCTTCAACACCGTATCGCCCATGGTCACCTGGCCATCGCCGGCCAAAGCGACTTCTGCCTCCCGCTTTACGGCCACGATGGTGGTGGCTTTGATGGCGTTCTGTGGGCGCAACCTATGAGACCTCCAATTGGCTGCGAATGAGTTGCAGCGGATCATGCCATTTACCGATATTGCGATATCGCTCGTAGCGTTCCTGCAGAAGCACGTCCAACGGTTTCTTATCCAGCGCTTCAAGATGGCGTGCAATGGCCTCTTGAAGCGTTTTGGCGGTCTGTTGAAGGTCACGATGAGCTCCGCCGAGGGGTTCCGGCAGCACCTCATCCACCACCCCAAAGGCCTGTGCGTGGCGTGCCGTTAGCTTCAGAGCGTCGGCCGCTTCGGGCGCGCGACTGCGGTCGCGCCCAAACTCCTTGAGGATAGCGGCGCACGACTCGGGGGGGATGACGGAGTAGATGGCGTGTTCGAGCATAACCACGCGGTCGCCCATGGCGATACCAAGCGCACCTCCGCTGCCGCCCTCACCGATAACAGCCGTGACGATAGGGGTTTTTAGCTGTGCCATTTCCATAAGGTTGACGGCGATGGCCCGGCTAATGCCCTCCTCTTCGGCCATGAGGTTAGCTTCGGCGGCCGGGGTATCTACAAAAGTGATAAGAGGTTTATGGAACTTCTCGGCCAGTTTCATAAGGCGCAGAGCTTTGCGAAAGCCGGCAGGGCGTGCGCTTCCAAAGTTACGAAGCTGACGCTCTTTCAGGTCGCGCCCTTTCTGATGGCCGATAACCACCACGGAGCGGCCGTTGAAGCGTGCCAACCCGCCGACGATAGCGGGGTCGTCCGCATTGATACGGTCGCCGTGCAGCTCCATAAAATCCTCAAAAATGAGCCGAACGTAGTCCAGCGTATAAGGCCGTTGGGGGTGACGTGCCATTTGTACTTCATTCCATGGGGTAAGATTGGCAAATATTTGGCGCATCACCTCCTCACGACGCCGTTCGATGCGTGCGATCTCCTCGTCAATGTCAATGCCACGGTCGAGGGCATCTTTGCGTAAAACGGGGTCGGCGGCGATACGCTTGAGTTCGGCGATATTGGCGTCGAGCTCAGAGATGGGTTTTTCAAAATCGAGCGGACTTACAGACATGCCGTAGGCTCCTCACAGAG
>Ga0209061_1005562_pt1 | contig 10925 bp, 11 predicted proteins | sample Coa_R1_10_FD_187157 | JGI IMG/M metagenome (GOLD analysis project Ga0209061, IMG submission 187157) | Surface soil microbial communities from Centralia Pennsylvania, which are recovering from an underground coalmine fire - Coalmine... | ecosystem: Environmental > Terrestrial > Soil >... | reverse complement strand
CGCCGGCCCTGTCAAGAGGCGCTGTCAAGAGGATCGTGCGCGGGCGATGCCCGGCCGCGGGGGCCGCGGTCGGCGATCGGTGCCGGGCGCCGGAGGGTGCCGGGGCGCCGGAGGATGTACATTGACCGGTGACGGAACAGATCGGTGGGGGTCCATGCCGAGGCAGCTGAAAGACGGCCCCGTGAACGGCACGTGGCAGTGGGGCCGCACCGCGCAGACCCAGCGCGCGCTGCTGGACACGGCCCGGCAAGTCTTCACGGAGCGGGGCTTCTCCGACGCGAGCATCGCGGACATCGTGGAGCGGGCCGGGTCCAGCGTGGGCAGCCTGTACCACCACTTCGGCGGCAAGAGCGAGCTGTTCATCGCCCTGTGGCAAGAGCATCAGCACGCGCACGAGGAGGCGGCGAGCAAGGCGGTGGCAGAGGCCAGGAAGAAGGGCGTCACCGACCCGGGAGCGCTGTTCGAGACCGGAGCGCGCGCCTTCCTGCACGGCAGCTGGCAGCGGCGCGACCTTGCCCTGCTGTTCACCTCCGGTGACGTACCGCCCGGGTTCGAGGTGATGAGGCGCCGCCGGGGGCGCGAGTGGATCGGCCAGAACGACTCGCTGCTGCGCCTCACCGACAGGCCGGAGGACCGGGTCTATGCCGCGATTCTCACCTCGCTGATCGGCGAGGGCGCCCGCGAGGTCGCCGCCGCCAAGAGCCGCCGCCAGGCGGAAAAGATCATCGACGCGGTGATCGAGTACGCCCGGCGGCTCATGTCCGGGGGGCCATGGCACCCTGAGGATGAGCCGCCGGGCTGACCGGCGTCAGCCGCCGGGCTTGACCGGCGTTAGGCGCCGGGCTGACCGGCGTCAGGCGGCCTTGGCCACTCCAAGCCGCCGGAGTTCCGCGGCGACCCTCTCCTCGTGCGCGAGGAACTCCGCGCGCGCCTTCGCCGGGCTCCAGTGGCCGTGCATCGTGAAGATGAACGGCACGAACACCACCACGCAGCCGATGCAGACGTAGAACCACGTCCGCCAGCCCGCCGCCGTCTCGACCGGGCTGCCGACGATGTGCGGGATGATGATGCCGAAGGGGACGCCGACCAGGCGCGTGGCGAAGCCGTACAGCGAGCTTCCGGTCGCGATGAGCCCGGGGTTGTACGCCTCGAGCGTCTCGGTGAAGCTGGCGAACCACGGGCAGTACGCGCAGGCCAGCGACGTCGACATGAGGCTGAGGATGAGCGCCATGGCGGTGAAGCTGACGCCCGCTTTCGCGTTCATCAGCAAGACGATCGACACGATGGTGCCGACCGAGCCCAGCACCATGAACGGCTTGCGCACCCGCAGCCGGTCCGACACATAGCCCCAGGCCACCAGCGCGACTATGTTCACGCCCCAGTAGATCTCCTGGATGCCGTTGAAGCTGCTGAGCGAGAAGTGCAGGAACGCGGGCAGGTAGAAGACGAAGTAGGCGATCGCGGTGAAGTAGATGATCAGGAACAGGTTGATCGCGATCGGGCTGAAGATGGTGTTGACGTGCAGCATCTGCCGCCAGCGGTTCCTGGTGAGCGCGGCCAGGTCCAGGCCGCGCGCCCGCGCCTCGACCAGCGCCCGCTCATTCATGGCGGCCATCCGCTGGCTGCGTATCCCGGCGGGCAGCTCGCGCAGGAAGAACAGGCAGACCACGAACATGACGAGCGCCGCGTATCCGGAGAAGCGGTACAAGTTCTGCCAGTTGGCGAACGTGACGACTGCCGGGAGATAGGCCCGGGCGACCGCGCTGAGGACGAAGTACCCGGCCACCGGGCCGAATGTCCAGAAGCCCATCGCCACCCCGCGCTGCATCTGCGGGGAGAAGTCGCGCACCAGCGCCGGGGTGCCCACGAAGATCGCGCCGTCGGCCAGGTACAGCAGGCAGGTGAAGAACGAGAACCAGAACTTGCTCGGCGCGTCCGGCACGGCCCACAGCGCGAAGACGGCGTTGATCAGCAGGCCGATCACGACCATGTTCGCCCGGCCCCACCGGTCGCCGAAGCTGGTGATGTAGGCCGCGAGGGCGCCGCAGATGCCCGCCACGACGAGCAGGTCGGAGTAGTAGTTCAAGGTCATGCCGAAATGCGGGAAGATCACCGTCGTCGCGGCCGTTCCCGCGGCCACGGTCCAGGTGAAGATGATGTTGGCGAGCACCACGATGGCCAGCAGGAAGATCCGGTACGCCCCGGTCGGATAGCCGCTGAGGTCGCGGCGCCACAGGCGCCTGATGCCGGATGCGGTCCCTGGCTCGGCTCTCGGGATCGATGCGGTACCGCTCATCGGGTTCCTCCTCGCGCGCCTGTGCACGGGCATGTGACCTGTACCAGCGTCCGGAGCCGCCTCGGACCGGCCGTGCCCGCCGCACCGTGCGGGACAGGCCTCATCCGGGACAGGCCTCATCCGGGACAGGCCTCATCCGGGACAGGCCTCATAACGGCAGGCAGCTCACCAGATCCAATGAGACTCTAGAATCTGATACTAGGATCGTGAAGGTGACCGGACCGCGTGTCAAGGTATCGGCCAGCGACTTCCGGGCAGGCTCAGAACCAGTCGGCCGCCGAAGGCGGGCCGGGGGGCGGTAGAGGCGCCGCCGGCTGGCGCGGACCGCTACCTGCTCCGGCTGTCCCGGGAGCGGGCCTGCGCGGTGGCCTCGCCAGCCTGCGCGGTGGCCTCGCGGCCGGCCTGCGCGGTGACCTCACGGCCGGCCTGCGCCGGGTCGGCCGGGGGCTCGCCGTCGCCGGGGGCGCCGTCGCGCATATCCCGCAGGGGGACGGCGACGTGCGGGATGAGAACCAGGTCGTTGTCGCGGAGGATGACCTCGACCTGCGCGCCGGGGGCGTCCAGCCGAAGCATGCGGCGCGCCTCGGCGGGGATGGTGATGATGCCGCCGCGGGACTGGACGGCGACGAACCCGAGACTTCTCTCCATGGACATCAGGATATGGGTAATCCAAGAATCCTGGGAATATGTAATCTTGGAAGATGACTTATGCTGAATGCAGCCGGGAGCGCGGGCGCCCGCGCTCCCGGCCGCGGATGCCCGTTATACGCGAAAGGGGTGATGCGTGATGGCGCTGCATCTGGCACGGCGTGCCGACGGTCTCGCCCGTTCCGGCCCGCGGGCCGCCGGCCAGTGGGACCCGTTCGGCGAGCTTGAGGACCTGTACCAGCGGATGGGTCGGCTGATGGACAGCGCGCTGGACGGCCTGTGGCAGCCGTGGGGCCAGGCATGGGCCCCGGCCGCCGACCTGTCGGAGACCGCGGACGCCTACATCGCCGAGGTCGAGCTGCCCGGCGTGCGCAAGGACGACATCAGCGTGGAGGTGACCGGGCAGGAGCTGACCGTCACTGGCGAGTACCGGCAGGCCGGGGCCGGGGGCCGGGCGCTGCGCCGGGCCCGGCGGGCCGGCCGGTTCGAGTACCGGGTGACGCTGCCCGGCCAGGCCGACCCGGACAAGGTCACCGCGTCGCTGGCCGGCGGGGTGCTGACCGTCACCGTGCCCAAGGCCGAGGCCGACAAGCCGCGGCGCATCGAGATCACCGGGTGACGACGGCCTGACCGGCACCGCACCGACGGCGGTCCCGCGGCCGGCGTCCCGGCGTCCGCGGGACCGCCCCCCGCAGCACACCGAGGTTGCCACGGAGGTAGAGACGGTGATCGCCTTCCTGAAGACCCGTGCCGCGGCCGACCACATCTACCGGCACGTCCCCAACGACCGCACCCGCCGCAGCGCGCTGGCCGTGCTGAGCCAGCTCAACCGGTGCGAGGCCGCCGTGGCCGACCAGACGGGCAACGGCAACAGCCCGGTCACGATATCCGCCCTGCTGCGCGGGCTCATCAGCGCCACCGCCGATCTCGCAGGCCCGGAATGGCTCACAGCCCACCACGACGACCCCGCCGCCGCCGGCTTCACCGCGCTGCGGCAGGCAGACGACCTGCCCGACCCCGTCGTCATCGACGACGTTCTCTCCGGCCTGCTCTGGGCGCGGTACGCCCCGGCCCAGCCGCAGCAGAACCCGTGAGCCTCCGCACTAGGGAGGAGCGGGGAACGATCCGCAGGCACGCGCGGCCATGGAGCGCCGTGCTCGGAACTGTGCTCGGAACTGTGCTCGGAACACAGGATGTTATGAAGGTTGTATCCCTGGGAATAGTGATTCCGGGAATACTGTTACAGGAAGCGGGCGCGGGAGACGGGACGCGGAAGGCGGATAGCTCCCGGAACCCGGGGCTTCTAGCTCCCGGAACCGGGGCTTCCCGCCTCCCGGCCCGGTAAGTCGACAGACGCGAGAAGGGGTGATGGCTGATGGCACTGCTTCCGGTACAGCGCGGCGGTTCCCTCACCCGGCCCGGCTCGCAGGCCGCGGGCCGGTGGGACCCGTTCGCGGAGTTCGAGGACCTATACCAGCGGATGGGCCGGCTGATGGACAGCGCGTTCGGCGGCCTGTGGCAGCCGGTGAGCGGCACCTGGGCACCGGTGGCCGACCTGTCGGAGACCGATGACGCCTACATCGCCGAGGTCGAGCTGCCCGGCGTGCGCAAGGACGATATCAGCATCGAGCTGACCGGCCAGGAACTGACCATCACCGGCCAGTACCCCGGCGCCGGCGGCGAGGGCAGGGCACTGATCCGCGGACGCCGGTCCGGCCAGTTCGAGTACCGGGTGACGCTGCCCGGCCAGGCCGACCCGGACAAGATCACGGCCTCGCTGGCCGACGGGGTGCTGACCGTCACCGTGCCCAAGGCCGAGGCCGACAAGCCGCGCCGGATCGAGATAACCGCCGGCTGACCGGCCGGGATGCCCGGCCCCGGGGCACGCCGAGACCGCTGCGGGCGGCGTGCCCGGGGCCGGCGGGGCACGCCGGGCAGGCTCTTCTCCCCCTTCCCTCCCGGGATTCTCCCGGGCCTGCCCGGCCCGGCCAGGATGCCCGGCCGGCGGTGATCCATACAGGATCGGGAAGCTCTCAACCTTCATACCGCGGGAGGTTGCCATGCTGATGAGGACTGACCCGTTCAGGGAATTCGACCGCTGGGCCCAGTCGCTGCTGGGTACCCCCGTCCGCCCGGCTGCGATGCCGGTGGATGCCTATCGCACGGACGATGCCCTCTTCGTGCACCTCGACCTGCCGGGGGTCAAGGCGGGCTCGATCGACGTGACGGTTGACAAGGACACGTTGACCGTGCGTGCCGAGCGAGCGCAGTCAGCGCCCGAGGGTACCGAGTTCATCATCGCGGAACGCCCGGCCGGTGTCTTCAGCCGCCAGCTGTTCCTTGGCGACGGCCTTGACACCGAGCACATCGAGGCCCATTACGCCGATGGCGTGCTCACGCTGCGGCTTCCCATCGCCGAGCACGCCAAGCCGCGCAAGATCGAGGTCGGCTCCCAGGACAAGGTGCCGGCGCTCGCCGGGTGAACCGCATGGGCCGGGGCCCGGGATTCCCGGGCCCCGGCCCATGCGGGCGGCACGCTGAGGCGGGACGCGGCCAGGCCCGGTGGACCGACGGCGCGCTGCCTGTCTCCGGCCGGATGCCTGAGGACCCGGCCGTAGCCCAGGCCCGGCACCCGGCAGGCAGGCATGAGCCCGGCGGCACGTCCGACGTGAGCATCTGGATGGCATCCGACGCGGGCCTCGCGGGCCGCGTCCGCGGAGTCCCCCCAGCCGTTCCGTGACCTGCTCCGGCGTAAGGCGCTCGAGTTCGGCGGCGAGGGCTGCCTCGGCCTCGACCAGCCGCGGGTCCGCCTGTATCACGCGATCGCCCGCCACACCGTCCTGGTCATGGCCGGCGATCTGCGCCGTCACAGCCGCCCTGCTCGGGCACGGAGCCGGCAGCCAGGCGCCCCGCCGGCCGGCCCGGCAGCGGCGCCACCGCGGCCCGCTCCAGCTCCCACCGGATCCGCGACGGCCCCCGCCCCGGGTGCTCCCGCCGCGGGCCCGCGATCCGCGCCTCCACCCGCGCGGGCATCTGGCGCGGGCACGACGCCGGCCGCGGCGCCCAGCCCCGCCAGCACGCCCGGCCCCTTCCACCACGGTCACCTGCCGATCGCAGCAAGGCCCGGGAAGCACAAACCGGGAACCAGGCCGCAGCGTCGCCCGGCTACCGGAACTACTGCCAGCCAGCCACCGGAACCGCGTCCGCAACCTGTCGCCCAGGAACCAGAACCACGGTGTCAAGCACCGACCGGGACCGCACACGCCGAAAATCGCCGTCGGTCCCGCGACGCGCCCCGCGGAATCGCGATCAGGCGAGCGACAGACAGATAAAACACCTGCTCAAACCGTGTGGGGCGCCAGGGGGTCGAACCCTGAACCAACGGATTAAAAGTCCGCTGCTCTGCCATTGAGCTAGCACCCCGCAGCGCCGCGCGGTCGCGGGAAAGCGTCCGGCCGCACGGCACTCCGAACGAAGCGTACCGAAGCTCAGCGGTAAGCGGACATCCCGGTGAGGGCGTTTCCCAGCGCCAGCGCGTGGATCTCCTCGGTCCCCTCGTAGGTGATCACGGCTTCGAGGTTGTTCGCGTGCCTGATCACCGGGTACTCGAGCGTGACGCCGTTGGCGGCGAGGATCGTGCGGGCCTGCCGCGCGATGTCGATGGCGGTCCGCGCGTTCGCCATCTTCCCGGCGCTGACCTGGACCGGCGTCAGCGAGCCGGCCTCCTTCAGCCGCCCGAGGTGGAGCGCGAGAAGCTGCGCCTGGTACAGCGACACCGCCATCCACGCCAGCTTGGACTGGGTGAGCTGGAACCCGCCTATCGGCTTCCCGAACTGCGTCCGCGTCGTCGCGTAGGACACGGCGCTTTCCAGGCAGGTGCGCGCCGCGCCGGTGACTCCCCACGCGATGCCGAACCGCGCCTCGGTGAGGCAGGACAGCGGCCCGCGAAGTCCGGTGACTCCCGGCAGCACCGCCGAAGAAGGCAGCCGGACCGAGTCGAAGTGCAGTTCTGAGGTGACGGACGCGCGCAGCGACATCTTCTTGTGGATGTCCCGGGCGGTGAAGCCGCGCGTCCCGCGCGGCACCAGGAAGCCCCGGATTCCCGCGTCGGTCGAGGCCCATACGACGGCGACGTCGGCGATGGACCCGTTGGTTATCCACATCTTGGTGCCGTTGAGCACCCAGTCCGAGCCGTCCCGCACCGCGTGCGTCCGCATCGAGCCCGGGTCAGAGCCATGATCGGGTTCGGTGAGCCCGAAGCAGCCGATGACAGTGCCGTTGGCCATCGGCGGAAGCCACTGCTCTTTCTGCTCGTCGCTCCCGTACTTCCAGATGGGGAACATGGCCAGCGAGCCCTGCACCGACGCGGCGCTGCGCAGCCCGGAGTCGGCCGCTTCCAGTTCCCGGCAGGCGACGCCGTACGCGATCGGGCCCGCCCCCGCGCACCCGTACCCCGTCAGGTGCATGCCGAACAGGCCGAGCTTGCCGAGTTCGGTGAGCACCGAACGAGGCAGCACCCCGGCCTCGAACCAGTCGGCGACATCCGGCAGCACCTGGTCGGTGACGAAGGCGCGGACGGTGTCGCGGATGAGCCGTTCCTCCTCGCCAAGCTGGTCGTCTATGTGGAGTAGGTCTGTCCCGGTCGTCATGGCGCTCCAATCACTTCGCTAGTAGTCAGGGTATAAACAGGGATATTCCTGATGACAGGGCCTCGGCTGGCTGGGCATGATCTCAGATATGAGCGAAAACAACGGCAGCGGGGGCAAGCGGCTGCTCCGGATCCGGCAGGGCCGCGTTGTCGCCGGAGTGTGTACCGGGCTTGCCGCGTACTTCGGAGTGGACGTGAACCTTGTCCGGCTCGCGTTCGGAGTGCTCACGGTCTTCTACGGGCTCGGCATCCTGTTGTACCTGATCGCCTGGGCGATCATCCCCGAGGAGGGCGAGGGCGGCTCGATCCTCGAGTCCTTCATCAGCAAGCGCCAGCTGTAACCGGGCAGCCGCGGCGGGCTCGCCACGGCGAGGATAAAGGCGATTATCCCGAACGGAAGGGTGTGACTCCCGGCCGTCCGGCGGTTCCCGGCTGCGGCGCCACGGCCGTGCGCGGGACGCATTCAACAGCTGAGCACTCGGGCAGATGCCCTCCCCGCTGGCCGGCGGGCGGCGTCAACTCACTCGCGGCAGGCGGTATCGTCTTGTGGGAGCACGTCCAAGGCCCCCATCGTCTAGCGGCCTAGGACACCGCCCTTTCAAGGCGGCGGCACGGGTTCGAATCCCGTTGGGGGCACCATGCAGACCCGCGCGGGCCGGGTGCGCCGGCAGCGGGCTGCGCGGCACGGGGCGGAACGGCAAGGCGGCTGCCTCGGTGGTCCGGCTCACGGTATCGATGGTGTGGCCGGCCAGGATGACGCGGGCGCGACCTGGTGGTGCTCGCGGTTACACCGACCGTCCTCTCGTCCTCGTTCCCCGTATTCCAGGATGCTGGTCCTGCCTGCGGATGAACGGGATTCGGCCGACGGTGACACGCATCACCCAGTCTCGTGTCCGCTAGGGGATCACTGCGCCCGCACGAGGGCGTCGGTGAGAGCGTTGATGCCAGCCAGGTTCACGGCGAGTTCGGCGGGGACTTGATATCGGGCGACGGTGCCGGCCGGATCGTAGTAAGAAACCTTGGTCTGACCGCCGTCATCCCAGATCAGCACCTTGAGCGGCAGATCGATGGCCGACATCGGGGACGCGACCATCACCGGCGTGCCCGCCTTCGGGCTGCCGAAGATCACGAGCACGGTGTCCGGCATGTCGAGCCCAGCTTGCCGCGCCTCGGCCCGCTGGTCGATCACCGCGAACAGCCGCATCCCTTTGGCGTTGATGATCCCAGTCAGCCGCGCGACGGTTTCGGCTACGGTCAGAGAGCTGACCTTAGTGATGATCTCCATGTGTGCCGCCGCGGTGGCGTTACCGGTCATCGGAGTCCTCCAGGCTCTTGAGGTTCTTGGGAGTTATAACCGCTACGACGATCAGGCACGGGATAAGCGCGGTGCAGGCCCCCAGCCAGCAGGAGGCAACAGCGACGCCAGGCCAGCGAGCGGATGCGGGCGCTCCTGGTGGTGCCATCTCCTCGGCGAGCGGCTCTCGGTGCTGCAGCTGGCCGATGACCGTCATGAGCACCGCGACCACGACCATCACCATGCGCAGGTACGCGGACAGCCGTACCCCACCGGGCTCGATGCCGAACCTGGCGACGGCGAAGCCGGGTCCCATCGGCCGGCGTGGCGGGCCGGGGACCGCCATGGGCGGGATGGTGTCCTGGGGAGCCCGGGCTGCCGCGGCGGGGGTCCGGGCGGCGGAGCCCGGCGACCCGCCACCACCAGGTGATCTTCTTCTCCAGGTAGTAGCCGCGCGGTAGCGGACCGGGCCGGCGGAGTAGGACAGCGCGAGCCGCCCGGTGAATACGACCGCGTAGATGATCGCCGTGCCGATGTCACAGGCACCGGAGGCGTACGGGCCGCCGAACCCCTCGGCGGCCGACCAGATCAGCACGCTGAAGGCGATCGCGGCGATGTAGGGGACCTTGCGGGCGAACCCGAAGGTCAGCGCCAGCGCGATGAGCGTCTCGCAGGTCGCGGCCAGCGCCCAGAAGAACGTGACCGCCGGGTGCTGGAGGTTGATCCAGAAGTCGGACCACCAGCGCACCAGAACGGCTGGCCGTTCCGGATCCCCCATGATTCCGCGAGCTGTCCGGCGCGTTCCGGCGCGCATCGCGGCTGCACCCGCAGCCGGGTCTGGTTGGCTGTCCCGGGCGTTTAGGCTTGCTTGCCGAGAGAAGTACTCGCCTGACGCGGCGGCGGATCGGCATGCGCCGCGGACTGACCGGGGGCCGTAGATGGAACCAGTCGCGACGACGTCCGCTGCGGCCGTACCCGGGGTCAGGCGGGAGTCGCTCGAACTGCGGACAAGGCGCCTGACGGCCGCCCGGCGGCGGGCGACGGCACTGCTGGCGGCGGTCACGGCCCTGTTCGTGGCGGTGACCGCGGTCGGCGCGCACGGGACGCTGTTCGGCTACGTGCAGGCCTGCGCCGAGGCGGCCATGGTCGGCGGCATCGCCGACTGGTTCGCGGTCACGGCCCTTTTCCGCCATCCGCTCGGCCTGCCGATTCCCCACACGGCGATCATCGTCGAGCGGAAGGACCAGTTCGCCGCGACGCTCGGGCAATTCGTCCAGGAGAATTTCCTGAACTCCGAAGTGCTCACCGAGCGCATCCGCGCGGTGGGGCTGGCGCCGCGGCTGGCCGCCTGGCTCGCCGACGAGGACAACGCGAGGCGCTTCGCCGGGCACGCCGCCGACGTGGTGGTCACGCTCGCGGGGACGCTCCGCGACGAGGACGTCCAGAGCGTGCTCACCGCCGAGATCAGCCGGGCGGCGGCGGCCATCGAGGCGGCGCCGCTCGCCGGGCGGGCCGTGGGGGTGATGATCGCCGGAGGCCATCACGTCGTGCTGTTCAACGCCATGGTGGCCGCCGCCGACCGGTACCTCTCCGACCACTACGAGGAACTCCGCGAGCGCTTCGAGGCCGAAGCGCCGCGCTGGCTGCCCGACGTCGTCTACGGGCGGGCCTTCGACCGGCTGCACGCGCGGTTCCGCGAGCGGCTCGCGGCGATGGCGGACGATCCCGACGACGAGGCGAGAAAACAGTTCGACGCGTGGATCGCGGGGCTGCCGGAACGGCTGCGGTCCTCACCGGAGTTGCGTGAACGCGGCGAGAGCTTCAAGCGTGACCTGCTGGCGAGTGCCGGGCTCCGCGACTGGACCTCGTGGCTGTGGAAGAACACCAAGGAGACGCTGCGCAGCCAGGCGGCAGATCCCGGCTCTGAGCTGCGCATGCGGCTCGCCGTCGCGCTGTCGGCGGCGGGCCGGCGGCTCGGAGCGGACCCGCGCCTGCAAGAAAGCCTTGAGCGCGTGCTCGAGTCCGGCGCGCGCAGGCTC